>Ga0209543_1000766_pt1 | contig 36431 bp, 25 predicted proteins | sample MesohylFT_FD_187296 | JGI IMG/M metagenome (GOLD analysis project Ga0209543, IMG submission 187296) | Host-associated microbial community of the marine sponge Aplysina aerophoba from Gulf of Piran - sponge mesohyl, lysed by freeze-thaw... | ecosystem: Host-associated > Porifera > Sponge >...
GCGCTTGGAAGAACAAGAGCTCGGGGCTGAGAATTTCCGCTCTGCCTGGAAACAAACGGCAGAAGCCCGGTTTGCTTCAAGAGTTTCCCCGTCTTCGGACTAGGGACAGGCCGGCGTATTCTCATTTTTTCGGACACCAATTCTCATTGAATTCGGACACATGCGGGAATATGGCCGGAACTCATCGCTTCTGCCGTTTTCGCTGCGGAAACCAAATCCCGAAAATCGCTACAGCGCAAACGCCACAATTGTCTGTTCTGCTTGCAGAAATGAGGTGGTAGTGGTAAAATTAGCAATGACTGGTAAGTCCTGAATCAGGATTAAACAGGTAGCACTCTTATGTTAAGGAGGTTTGAAAATGGAAGCGACACTCACTGGAAAACTTAAAAGTTGCCTTAGCAATGGTTGCAGTCATGTGATGCGCATTGGAAAAAGAATCGACGGAACCTCGAATGCCTCGCGCATTTTCACTGCGGCAGTGGGGATTTTGCTGGGGATTCTGCTTGTGGTCGGGCCCGCAGAGGTCAGCGCTCAGGAAACCAATGCTGACGGAGACCTCAGGCTGGTGAACACGGATGACGATACCGTGGTGGATCTCTCTACGGCCACGGCGCCTTCCGGCAGACTTGAGATATTCGATGATGCGGACGGCGACGGCAGCGGCGAGTGGAAGGGAATATGCGATGACGGGCTGGGGACTCTGGGGACAGAAAAGAACAACAACGTTCGGGTAGTAGGCAGGCAGGAGGCAGAGGTCGCGTGCCGACAGCTGGGCTTCTCAGGGGGAACTCCGATGACCGGACTCCCTGTGCCATCTGGCTTTGGGGGAGAAGTGGGTGACGGGAAAACGCCTGCATCATATTACTTGCTTGACAATCTTGAATGCTCAGGTTCTGAAACCGCGATACTTGGCAAGAACAAGTGTAGGCATTTGCCGCGCGGGCAAAACAACTGCACCGCCAACGAGGCTTTCGGTGTCACGTGTGCCGCCCCGACCTCGAATAACGATTCCGTCGGCCAGATCTTAATCAGGGGTACCGAAAGGAAAACGGGAGTGACGGCGACTGCGGACCACTCCGGGGTCACCGATGCGGACGGCAAGCCAGCACAAGAGAGTTCGTTTTCCTATCAGTGGATCAGGTCTGATATTGTCTGGAATGAAACGGAAATCCCCGGCGCGACCAGTTCTACCTATACTTTCCAGACTGATGATGAGGAGAACTGGATAAAGGTAAGGATCAGATTCACCGATAACGCGGGTAATTCGGAGCAGGTCGAAAGCTTTGACGTGGGACCGATTTATCCTGACCTTCCCGACGGCAGTATCCGGTTGCTCCCCACTACCAATATTGGTACCGGCGAGGAGTCGGATAGCAGCCGAGAAGGCCTTATCCAGATATTCGACAATCAGGCCAAGCGATGGAAGGGGATATGCGATGACCTGTGGGATAGCAGTGATGCGGCTGTTGCGTGTAGACAGATGGGTTTATCTGGAGGTGCCGCGATGACCGACATACTCTGGATAGGATATGCTGCGCCGCCTTTCCTCCTTGATGATATGAGGTGCGACGGCACGGAAGAAACTCTGCTTGAGTGTCCCCACGCGGGCCGGGGAGTGCATAACTGTTCTTCCTGGGAGTATGCGGGGGTCACTTGCGAGGTCGCTTCAGAGACCCAGTGAATTTCTTTCCGGAGCAGGCCTTTGCTGTTGCCGGGTTGCCCGATAACGGTGCTTTTCCCTAAACTAAGACACACCGACTGAGGAAGGTATCATGAAGAACATAAAAAAATCGATTTTTTTCTGCTGTATTGTTGTGCTGGGAAGTGCGTTTTCCCACGTAAGTCCCGCTGCTGCCCACGGCGCGCATGAAGATCACGAGACTGCCACCACGGCCTCCGGCGTATCGGACGGACCGACTCTGGAGAATTTTGTAAAGCATGCCGCGGCGCATCTGCAGGAATCCCGGACTTTTGAAGAAGCGACGCAGCTCCTTCATGAGTTCAGGGACCCCGGAGGAGATTGGAAAAGCGGTTCCACGTTCCTGGTTCTCCTTACCAGCGGTGGCGGCGTGTACATCCATGCAAACAACAGGAAACTTGAAGATCAGGACTGGTCCGATCTTGCTGATGCCAGAGGGGAGAATGTCGGTGAAATGTTTCTTGGTCAGGAAGGGGGCTTTGTCGAGTACCGCGGGCCGGATGGAACACTCAAGCGGAGTTATTCATTTCCGTTCTCCGCCCCGTCCGTTCCGCTTAGCAGCCCCCTCGCGCCTGAGAAGCAGAAGTTCGTGTTGATCGGCGGTTTTGATTACGAACCGCCGGTGGTCAGCGATAAGGTTTCCTACGAGCAGCTTGGCGACTTATATGATTTACGCCGGTTTTCCCCGACCGTGGAGGCAGGGGATGTGGATACACGGGAGGATCTCAAACAGTTTGTGGAAGATGCGATTTCGTTCTTTACACGTGCCCTGGTTGCGGAAGAGGGCGGAAATACCGTGTCGGGTGACGAAAAGGCCCACAACGATTTTGATGTCGTGCTGTTGCGCAGAATATTCAGGCTTGAAGGGGGGCCCTGGAAAGAAGGTTCCACCTATATATATATTACCGAGAGCGAAGGGAACGTGGTTTTTAACGGTGCCAACAGGAATCTTGAGCAGACAAACATTCTGGAGGGAGCGGCGGATGATCCGGATCTCTTGGCTGCCCTTCAGGAACTCATAGACGTAGGAAAACAGGGGGGAGATTTCGTAGAGTATAACTGGGATGACCCGAACGTGATGGGTGACGAACCGGAAGACGGTGGTCCTGGGGGTGGTTCACCCAAGCTCGGATATGCCAAAGCCGTTCAAATCAACAAGGACGATGAAGATGCGGAACCGATTTATTATATTTTTGGTTCCGGAATTTACCTCCCGCAGCAGACTTCTGAGGACGATGGTGGAGGCGGAGGGTGCGCAATCTCGCCGGGAGCGGGCGATGCTTCCGCAAGCGCTCTGATTAGCTTCTTTCTTGCATTATCCGGCATATTTTCTTTCGTTCTCATTCAACGCAGAATTTAAATAACAGGCCGGTTAATTCAATCTGGGGTCCCGCGCAACACTGTTTAAGGCGTATGTCTTCATAATTAGGTTTTTCCAGGGACATGCTTCTTCTCCGCCAGATTCCTTCCTCCCGGTCCGTGGTGTGTACAGGTGGCTTGATGCGGCGGTGTTTGCAGTATTCCCCGGGATTCTTCCCCTAAAAGAGATTTTCAGGTCGCCCGGGGCATAAACGGCTGGCATTTCCTTGCGGACTGATCCCTTTAAACCGGCTTGGCCGCTGACAACCCGTGTTCCCGGTTGAGACCCTTTGTTATGCCTGGCTGTTCTGCATTTTCTGAGCATCCGTTCTGCTTGCAAAAACCAGGTGGTAGAAGTAGAATGACCAAGGACGAAAAGAAGGCCTCCCGGAACCGGAAAGCTGCTCTGACTTAAGACAATCTTCAAGATGAAAACAACACGTTTGGGACAACTGAGAAATCGCCTTGGGTGCAAGGGGTGTTCTTTGGTGCGCATTGGAAACGGAGTCGCTAAGGCCTTGAGTATACCCCGTGTTTTCCTTGTAACTGCGGGGCTCCTGCTCGGGCTTCTGCTTATGGGCGCGCCTGCGGAGGTTAACACCCAGGAAACCAATGTGGACGGCGACCTCAGGTTGGTAGATACGACTACGGGTACGGTGGTGAGCCTTGTTATTACTGTCACGCCTTCGGGCAGGCTTGAAGTATTCGATGACCCGGATGGTGACGGCGCCGGAGAATGGAAGGGTATATGCGATGACGGACTCGGGACGCTGGGAACACAAGAGGACAACGATATTAGGGTAATCGGCAGGCAGGAGGCGGAGGTCGCCTGTCGCCAGCTGGGTTTCTCGGGAGGGACTCCGCTTACCGGACTTGCGGTGTCCGCAAGCGCCGCGGAGGACCCGTCGGCGTATTATCTGCTTGACGATCTTGAATGCTCGGGTTCTGAGGCCAGGATTCTTGGCGAGAACAAGTGCAAGCATTCGGTGCGCGGGGAGAACAATTGCGGCGACAACGAGGCTTTTGGTGTCAGCTGTGAAGCCGCAACCTCAAATGAAGATGCCGTCGGCCATATCGCGATCAGGGGTACGGAGACCAAAACGGGAGTTACGGTGACCGCGGATCATTCCGGGATCACTGACGCGGACGGTAAGCCTACGGAGGAGAGTTCGTTTTCCTATCAGTGGATCAGGTCCGATCTTGCCTACAATGAAACCGAAATTCCAAGCGCGACGAATTCCGCCTATGTTTTCCAGTCTGAGGATGAGGAGAACTGGGTGAAGGTAAGGATCAGATTCACCGATGACGCGGGTAATTCTGAGCAGGTCGAGAGTTTCGACGTGGGACCGGTTTATCCCGACCTTCCCGACGGGAGCCTTCGACTGATTTCCACTACCAGTGTTGAAACCGGTGAGGTGTCGGATTCCAGTTCGGGTCTTCTTCAGATATTTGATGATCAGACCAAGCGATGGAAGGGGATATGCGATGACCTCTGGGATGCCGACGATGCGACGGTTGCGTGCGGCCAGCTGGGCTTATCGGGAGGGACCGCGTTAACGGATATAATCTGGATAGGACAGCCCTCGCTGCTTTTCCTGCTTGACGATGTGGAATGCGACGGTACGGAAGAAGTCCTGCTAGAGTGTGCACATTCAGACCGTGGAACGCATGACTGTACTTCCTGGGAATACGCGGGCGTTACTTGCGAGGCCGCCTCTGACTCCCAGTAAGTTTTCTTTTCGGCGGTAGCGGTCGGGCTATTGCCAAGGTGCCGTTTGACGATCCATGCCCTGCCTGGTCCTCTTTGAATATCAGCGGTTCGACCCATCTGATCCTAGCCCATATCTGCGGTTTGGGTTTTTCCTTTAACAGTCGTGCTAATGTGGTAACATAAGATGCTTCTCGACTGGGGCGTCGTCTAACGGCAGGACACCGGGTTTTGGTCCCGGTAGTGGGGGTTCGAGTCCTCCCGCCCCAGCCAGAAAAAACGATTCAAGAGCCCATGCCGAAACATTCTCTTAAAGGACTTAACCCTCCCCAGATCAAGGCCGTAAGCCACGGAGAAGGTCCGTTGCTTGTGCTCGCGGGCCCGGGATCGGGAAAAACCAGAGTCATAGCCCACCGGATTGCCTACCTGATAAACGACCTTTGCGTTCCTCCCGGAGATATTCTGGCCGTGACCTTCACAAACAAAGCCGCGGCGGAGATGAAAAAAAGAGCGAGGGATTTGGCGGGCGATCTGACAAGCGGCATATGGATCGGCACCTTCCACTCGATCTGCCTTCGAATTCTCAAAATAGAGGCGGATTTTCTTGAGGGCTACACGAAGGATTTCGTTGTCTACGACCGGGACGATCAGCTTAGCCTTTTAAAAAGCTGCCTGAAGGAACTTGACTACGGGGAGAACTTTTTTTCGCCCAAGGGAGTGATTTCCGAATTTGATGCCGTTGAGAACCGAGGGGATGTGTCTTTTAAGGACGATTTTCACGGCCGCAGGCTTAGTGATCTTTATGATTTGTACAAAAAGGAACTTGTGAAGCGAAACGCAATGACTTTTAACGATCTTCTTCTTCTTGCAAACAAACTTCTTTCTGAAAACCAGGGGGTTCGCGATCGCTATCAGGACAGGTTCTCTCACGTGCTCGTGGACGAGTATCAGGACACAAATGTTTCCCAGTACCGCTTCGCAAAGATACTATCGCAGCGCCACCGGAATCTTTTCGTGGTGGGTGATGACGGCCAGTCCATTTACGGATGGAGGGGAGCCGACATAACCAATATTCTCAATTTCGAGAGAGACTTTCCCGGAGCGAGGCTTGTTAAGCTTGAGCACAATTACCGCTCGACTTCCACTATACTTGGCATCGCGAACTCGGTTATAAGGGAAAATGTGGACAGAAGGGAAAAGACCCTCTGGACCGAAAATCCCAAGGGAGAAAAAGCGGTGATTTTCAAGGCCGGCGACAATTCAGACGAAGCACGCTTTGTTGCGGAGCGGATTTCAGGTCTGGTCGAATCCGGAGATTTCAACTGGAGCGACGTGGCGGTTTTTTACAGGGCCAACTTCCAGTCGAGGGTAATCGAGGAGGGACTCAGGGGCGCGAGAATCCCCTACAGGATAGTGTCGGGAGTCGGGTTTTACCAGAGGGCGGAGATAAAGGACATAATTGCCTACCTGAGGCTGGTTCAGAACCCCAGGGACGACGTCAGCTTCCTTAGAATAGTGAACGTCCCCTCGAGAAAGATAGGGGAGGTCACGCTTCGGAAGCTTCGCGAAGCATCTCAAGCCGGTGGATTCGCTCTTTTTGAAGCGGCTGAATACTGCAAGGAACATGATCTTCTGCCTCCGCAGGCTCTGCGCGCGCTATCCCGTTTTATTGAAATCATAAAAGAGCTTGGCTCGGCGGCGGAGAGTCAGCCGGTAGCGCGCGTGATTAAGGCCCTTCTTCAAAGTACGGCCTATATGGATTACCTGGGGGATGATCACCAGAGGGTGGAGAACGTAAAGGAGCTTTTAAACTCGGTTGAGGGCAAGGAGACCCTTCCTGATTTTTTGAACCGTGTGCTGCTTGCAACTGACGAAGACAGGGGAGATTCAGGAGAGGGGAAAGTTTCCCTCATGACTATTCACGCGGCCAAGGGTCTTGAGTTCCCGACGGTGTTCGTGATCGGGGTAAACGATGATCTTCTTCCGCACAAAAGATCTGCGGAGACCCTTGGGGGACTGGAGGAGGAAAGAAGGCTTTTCTATGTCGCGGTTACCCGCGCCAAGCGACTGCTCTACCTGAGTTACGCTTCCTTAGGAACTGCTATGGGCGGGACGTACCATGCCCGAAGGTCTGTTTTTCTGAAGGACCTCCCCCCGGAACACGTAGTCTATGAATCCCGCAGGAAAGAACTATCCGGCCAGGATTCCAACATTTATTCTGATCCGCCTTTAGAAAAAATAGCGTGTGATTCTAGTGGCGTCGGTTACGACTTAAGACTGAGCCAGAAAGTCACCCATCCGGTTTTTGGTCCCGGGATCGTTAAAAAGATTGATGGAAAAGGAGATGAGGCGGTGGCTACGGTCGCTTTTTCCGTCTCCGGCGTGAAAAAGATCCGCGCGAGCTATCTTGCCGACTAGGAAAGGCAGCTCACAACCAAGCTTTTGGCCCACTCGGGAGATGCGCCCGCGTAGCTTTCGTGCTCAGGCTGCTCCGAGAATGGATTCTCGAATATCTTCCTTACTTTCTCTATCTCCGAGTAGTCCTCCCGCTCAAGGGCTTCCCTTATCGCGGTCTCCATTATATGGTTTCTCAAAACGTACCTGGGGTTTACGGAGTCCATCAGCTTCTTTCTTTCGCGGTCAGGGAGCGAATTTTCCCGAAGCTCCCAGGCGTACTCTGATATCCACTGTTGCCATTGTCCCGAAGTCGCGCAGAGTTCCGCAAGCCAGGGATTTTTTTCAAAAGAGCCGTCGCGGCTTACGTCAGAGAGGCTTCTGAGAAAGATATGGTAGTCCGTTCCGGACTCGGCCAGCATCCCGAGGGTTTTTTCAACAAACCGAAGGGACTCTCTTTTTTCCTTTTCAAAACCGAACTTGCGCAGCATGAGTTCTCTGTAAGTCTCAGAGAACGTCTTGTTGTAGATCTCAATTGCGCGGGCGGCCTGTTTTTTGTCCACCAAGCCTTCCAGGCATTTTGTGAATTTTTCAAGGTTCCAACGCGCGATCGCGGACTGGTTTCCGTAGCTGTACCTGCCGAAATGATCCGAGTGGTTAGAGACGTAATCCCTGTCGAACGTCTCCAGGAATCCGTACGGTCCGTAATCAAGCGTGAGACCCGTTACGGACATGTTGTCGGTGTTCATTACTCCGTGGGTAAATCCGAAAGCCTGCCACTTGGCGACGGTGACTGCTGTTTTTTCTGCCGTCGCGAGCAGAAACCCCCCGTAGCCTTCCTTTGTTCCGCTCGTAATCTCGGGGTAGTGGCGGGCGATTACGTAGTCGGCAAGAGTTCGGATGCTTTTCTCTTCGTTGCGGTAGTAAAAACCTTCGAACGAACCAAAGCGCACGTGTGTCTCCGCGACCCGGAGCATCATCGCGGCGGGTTCTCTGGTCTCCCTCTCGATTTTCTCCCTGCTTCCCACCACACAGAGAGCCCTCGTGGACGGAATTCCCAGATGGTGTAGAGCCTCGCTTCCCAGGTACTCCCTTATGGAGGACTTGAGCGTGGCCCTTCCGTCAAAGCCTCTTGAGAATCTGGTCGCTCCGCAACCCTTTAGGTGAAGGTCCCATCTCCGGCTGCGCTCGTCGATTATTTGCCCGAGCAGAAGCGCCCTTCCGTCTCCGAGGTCCGGGTTATAGACCCCGAACTGCCACCCGGCGTAGTACATAGCCAGAGGATCTGCACCTGCGAGAGGTCTTTTCCCGCAGAGGTGCTCGGCAAGGAGGGGGTTTCGTTTCTCGTCCGGGTCTATGCCGAGCTCCGCTGCCAGGGTTTCGTTAAACGCCACCATGTGAGGGCTCTTGAACGGAACAGGGTCTTTTTTCTGGTAGAACTCGTGTGGCAGCTCCGCGTAGGTGTTCTCAAAACGAAGCTCTGTTATTTTTCTCATCTCACGACGCCCTCTGCACTTCGTTGCACATCATACTGGCGGAGGATCAGGCGACCGGGAAAAATCCCCGCGACCGGGTCCGTGCTAACCCTTGGTCCTATAAAGAAGTATAATATCTTCTCGAGGAATGATGAAATACAGAAAAAACAAGATAAAAACCGAACATTCGATAATAAAGGGACTGCGGCGTTTTCTTGAAGACAACATCTCGGACCTTGACAACGTGACGGGAATCATTCCCGGGGAGATAAAGGTCGGCCGCGCCACGGGGGAGAATCTTGCTGTGAGCTACAAGTACAGCACCCGAAGCGGTGCCAAGCTCATAGCGAGAAGCGGCACTTCGGTGCAGGAGGTGTTTGTCATCACGAAGAACCCCGAGGAGTTAAAGGAGCTTATAGAGCTTCTAGGCAAATGAGCTTTCCCTGAGGGTCACCGCGCCTTCCCCGAGCAGCTCTTCGACGTTTTCTATTAGCTCGTCTCCAAAGTCGACCTTGCAGTTTCCGACCCTTAGGACGGCCTCTGAGCGATCGGTCTTCATGTCGATTATAACGGTTGAGTCTCCCGGGAACTTCTCGAAAATTTCCCTCAGGCTGAGTATGTTCCGCTCGTTTGCCGATTTGCTGGCGACACTTATCCAGACCGCGGAGTTCGTCCTGGTCTCCCTGAGCGAGGAGATGCCGCTTGCGAGAAGGCGTACCTTGTCGTCCGAGATCTCGACCTTCCCCTTCACTATCACCGGTTCCACCTTCTGTTCCAGAAGGGACCTGGACGTGCGCAGGGTGTCGTTGAACACTATTGCTTCTGTGAAACCGTTCAGATCCTCCAGGGTGAAGTAGCCGATGAGGCCGGTCCCCCTGCGGGTGTTTTTGGTTTCGAACGATCTCACCACCCCGGCGATTCTCACCTCGAAACCGTCTCTTGCCCGCTTTATGGATTCGGTGTCGTGAAGGCGGCTGTGTTTTTCAAGCTCGGAAGAATACTTCCGAAGCGGGTGGGACGATATGAAAAACCCGAGCACGTCAAGCTCGTTCTCAAGCCTGATGCGGTCATCCCACCGCTCGGTTTCGGCAAGCGTCGGGGCGGCAACGGAATCCGGAAGATCAAACAGCATTCCCTGCCCGTTCGCCGGCGTGTGCTGTTTCATGGAGTTGTACCCGAGCAGGGACTCGCAGGAAGCGAACAGCCGCGCCCTGTTCGGTTCGAGGGAATCGAAAACGCCTCCTCTTATCAGGCTTTCAAGCGCCTTTTTGTTTAGTTTTTTTGAATCCACCCTGGCGCAGAAGTCGAAGACGGATTCGAATACCCCGTCTTTTTCCCTGCTTCTGACTATTTCCTCGGTCAGGCCGTCCCCGACGTTTTTGATTGCAGCAAATCCGAACAGCACCTTTCCTTCCGACACCGTGAACCCGGAGCAGCTTCGGTTTATGTCGGGCTGCAGAACGTCGATTCCGAGTTTCCTGCACTCGGTTATGCCGGAAATCACCTTGTCCACGTTGTGGGCTTCCACGGACATGAAGGCTGACATGAATTCCGCCGGGTAGTGCGCCTTGAGGTAGGCCGTCTGGTAGGTGATCATGGCGTAGGCGGCGCTGTGGCTCTTGTTAAAGGAGTATTCGGCGAACTTTTCCATAGTGTCGAAAAGCTCTTCAGCTTTTTTGCGTTCTATGCCTTTTTTCTCCGCTCCCGTGAGAAACCTTTTGCGCTGGGCCCTCATTTCGCTTGATTTCTTTTTGCCCATGGCCCTTCGCAGGAGGTCCGCTTCCCCCATGGTGAAGCCTGCAAGCTCGCTTGCCGTCTGCATTATCTGCTCCTGGTAAACGAAAAGGCCGTATGTTCCTCCCAGTATTTCCCGAAGCGCGGGATGCGGGAAATCGACCGCGTCACCGTTTTTTCTCCGGGTGAACTCCTCCGCCATGCCGCTGTCAAGAGGACCCGGACGGTAAAGCGCCAGGGCGGCCGTTATGTCCTCGAATTCCGTGGGCCGGAGTCTGGCGAGAAGGTCTTTCATCCCCGATGACTCAACCTGGAATATCCCCATGGTCGCGCCTTCGCGAAGCAGGGTGTAGACTTTGGGGTCGTCAAGGGGGACTTTTTCAAGGTGGAATTCTTTTTCGTCCTTTCCCTGGTTTTCCCTGACGTACTTCACGGCCTTGTCCAGTATTGTAAGGGTCTTCAGGCCGAGGAAGTCGAATTTCACGTAGCCGAGCTTCTCTATGGAGTTCATGTCGAACTGGGTCACGATCTCGTTTTTGCTTCCCCTGTAAAGTGGGATGTAGTCGGCAAGCGGCTCGTTCGATATCACTACGCCCGCCGCGTGGGTGGAGGAATGGCGCACCATGTTCTCAAGCGACCTCGCAAGCTCCACCGCTTCGGCAAGCTCCTTGTTCTCGGAAAGCCTCTCCCTTATTTCCTTTACCTTGTTTACGGCTTCCTCTATGCTGAACACCTTTCCCCGGAAAGAGGGGACCATCTTCGAGAGCCGGTCGACTTCCGAGTAAGGAAGCCCGAGAACCCTTCCCACGTCCTTTATCACGGCTTTCGAGGACATGGTTCCGAAGGTGCCGATCTGGGCCACCTTGTCCGCCCCGTATTTCTCCGTGACGTATCTTATTACCTCGTCGCGGTGCTCCCCGCAGAAATCGACGTCTATGTCGGGCATGCTCACCCTCTCGGGATTTAGAAACCTCTCGAAAATAAGGTTGTACCTTATGGGGTCAATGGCCGTTATTCCGAGGGCGTAGGCGACCAGGCTCCCGGCGGCGCTTCCCCGGCCCGGTCCCACCGGGATATCGTTTTTCCTGGCGTGGAATATGAAGTCCGAGACCACGAGGAAGTACGCGGAAAATCCCATCTTGCAGATAGTGTCAAGTTCCGAGCGAAGCCGCTCGCGGTAGGTATCGTGAGCCTCTTGGGGTATTTCGTTTTCCCGGAGCATTCTCTCGAGATTTCTGCTCGAGATCTCGCGCATGAATTCGTCAAGCGATTTTCCCTTGGGAGGGACGTATTCCGGGAACCTGTATCCGTCGCTTTTGAACTCGAAATCGCAGCGCTCAGAGATTTTCACCGCCTCCTCGAGCGCGTCTTCAAAACCCTCCATGTCCCTGGCCATCTCCTCCCGGGTCTTCACGAAGAAATCGTCGCTCTGGAACCTCATTCTTTTCTGGTCAGCCACCATGCTTCCGGTCTGAATGCAGAGAAGCGCGTCGTGCGACTTGTAATCCTCCCTGGTGAGAAAATGGCAGTCGTTGGTCGCCGCGAGCTTTATGCCGAGGCGTTCTCCGATTTTCCTAAGCCCACTGTTTATCCTGCGCTGCTCCTCAAGGGCGATTGCCTGTACTTCAAGATAGTAGCGGTCCCCGAATATCTCCTTGTATATCGACGCGATTCTTGCCTGCTCCTTCTGGTCCTTTTTGAAAATGGCCTGGGAAAGTTCGCTGCTCATGCACCCGGAGAGGACTATGAGTCCCTCGTTGTGCTCAGACAGCATCTCGTGGTCAACGCGCGGGCGGCGGTAAAACCCCTCGAAGTATCCCTTCGTAACAAGCTGCGAGAGGTTCCTGTATCCCCGCTCGTTCATGCAGAGCACGGTGAGGTGGTAGTTCTTTCCGTCAGAAGGCTTTTCAAGCTTAAGTGTCGGGGTCACGTAGAGTTCGCAACCTATTATGGGCTTTACGCCGCGGGCCTTTGCCTTTTCGAAAAACTCATACGCGCCGAAGAGGTTTCCGTGGTCGGTCACGGCGACTGCGGGCATGGAATGGCTCTTGGCTCTTTTGATCAGTTCGTCGAACTTTATCGAGCCGTCAAGAAGCGAGTACTGCGAGTGCAGATGCAGGTGAACGAAGGAGTCTGTCATTGCGGATTACAGCGTTGAATTATACCATATATGACATGGAGAATCCTCACCATAGAAAATCAAGAATTATTCATTTTATTTCAGCAAGTTAGACCTTTTCTGGTAGACACTAATTATCGGTTTTAATCCGAAAATCCGGAGACAGCATTTTCCAGTGTTCTTTTAGCTGTTCTTTATGAGTGTGGTATGCGGGCAGATTCTCTAGAGATTTTGGCCATAGGGCACGCGCTCTCTCGAGCGTGTCGTCAAGGTGAGGCTTAATAGCTTTCCATGGAATACCGGCTTTGTCTGCCCAATCTTTAAAATGACTGAAAGTCGCTTTATACCAGTCCTTGTTTTTGCTTAAATTTAACGCGTATTCCTTTTCTTCATCCATATAAACACGAGTAATCACGATATCATAGGCGGGAGAAAGCTCAGGTGTAACTGCGTCGGGATAGACCAGAGACCAGTTTTTCAAATGAGCGTCACCATTGGCTAGAAGAATGTTAACCAGCAATCGTCGGGCGAACTGCTGGGTGTTTCCGAGGCTGTCGCCTGTGTACTGATAAATGATCTTGCCTATCTGTTCATAGCTCGGACCATCATACTTCTGCTGGGAGTACTTTACCAGGATCTGAGCGAAGTCTTCTGAGTGAATGCGTTTCTCGCCCGAACGGTCAAACCGCCGTATCGCAAAGGCGAATTCTTCGTCAGGGAGATTGATAGCGGGGAGTTTATCCAGGGCACCCATTTCAACTAGCTTTATATCCGGCATATCGATGCCCGCTGTCTGCGCAAGCCGCATGGCGGTGAACTCGTTTAAGGGAACAAGCTTGTGTACAGTGGACGGAGTTTTGATGATCCAGTCCCCGAGATCTCCGGATTCAGCGGTCCGGTAGCGTCCATCCTGTTCCCGCATCGAGAATTTCATTTGCACGCCGGCCAGAGAGAATTGGTTTGGGTCACCTTTTACTTCGGTTTTAGCGGCTTTTGTCCAGGGGTCTAATACGTAGCTGGGAACGTCATCAGGCTCTGCGGCGGTAACGATCAGAGCTCCGGGCAGATCCTGTCCAAGGTGAGCGAGCAGATTGAATTCGTTATCAGTGTGGATTTTCAGATATTGCGCCAGCAATTCTCTTAATGCTCCCTCTGGCAGCAGGTTGGAGAGTACCGGATGCAGGCGTTGTCTCCTTGACCATGGTTTTGCAAGCACGTTTTTGACGTTGGGGAATTCCGGGTGTGTTGTCAGAGTGAAAGTCGGTCGCGAACTGTTCTCTGTAAACTCGGGGGTGAATGCAAGGATGTTTCGCCCGTCCTTGTAGCCTGTCAGATATCCGACCCTTGTGCCGTGCAGCGTGAGTTCTAAAACGTTGACTTCTTCCGCGCCGCTCATTGTCATTCCTCCAGCAGTCCTTTCCAGGGATCTTCAGAAACCGGCGGTTCTTTCACTGCAAGGTCGACATTAAATTTAACGCCGGAACCTATATCGGTTTTTCCTTCCAGTATGTCGCGAACCATGTGTATTTTTTCCTGCGGGACAAGCAGAATCTCCATCCTGAGCCCCTTGGCAACCAGTTCAAGGGTGTCTAGGCGGGGGTTGCCCCTTGATTCCAGTCTCTGATACTGCTGTCTTGACATGCCGAAGCGCAGCACCATATCTTTTTGTTTCAGGTTAAGGTCTTTTCTGCGACTTTTAATTTGATTGAGTATTTTGCTCATTCCAGTTTTTTCTCCAAATTCTTTTTGCAGATAAAGAAGCTGCTTTTAACCATTATAACAATATATTAATTTCTTTTTTAATCAATTGCAATAAACAAATTGTTTTTATTTAAAAAAGAATTGCATGTGTTTCTTTTTGGTTGGGGCAAGATTGATTTCCAACGTGCTCAAAGTTTTTTTGAATATGGAGTTTTAGATAACCCGCCAAGTTTTAACTGCTTGGTTAGCAAGCCAGGACTGGCAATGGTTAAGGCTGGGCAAATCCCAGTTGTCATATACGGCAACCTTCTTGGGTAACTTGAAATGGATTTGCGGATAATGCGGTTTCCTGGCAGTGAAATCAGCCTGTGCCAAATAGCGGCAAGGAAATGACAGTCGTTGGTCGCCGCGAGTTTTATGCCGAGGCGTTCTCCGATTCTTCTAAGCCCCCTGTTTACCCTGCGCTGCTCCTCAAGGGCGATTGCCTGTACTTCAAGATAGTAGCGGTCCCCGAATATCTCCTTGTAGATCGAAGCGATTCTTATCTGCTCCTTCTGCTCCTTTTTGAAAATGGCCTGGGAAAGTTCGCTGCTCATGCACCCGGAGAGGACTATGAGTCCCTCGTTGTGCTCAGACAGCATCTCGTGGTCAACGCGCGGGCGGCGGTAAAACCCCTCGAAGTATCCTCTGGTAACGAGCCTCGAGAGGTTCCTGTATTCCTGCTCGTTCATGCAGAGCACGGTCAGGTGGTAGTTTTTTCCGTCAGAGGGCTTTTCAAGCTTAAGAGTGGGGGTTACGTAGAGTTCGCAACCTATTATGGGCTTTACGCCGCGGGCCTTTGCCTTTTCGAAAAACTCGTACGCGCCGAAGAGGTTTCCGTGGTCGGTCACGGCGACTGCGGGCATGGAGTGGCTCTCGGCTCTTTCGATCAAGTTCGTCGAACTTTATCGAGCCGTCAAGGAGCGAGTACTGCGAATGCGGATGCAGGTGAACGAAGGAGTCTGCCATTGCGGTTTACAGCGTTGAATTATATATTCTCCCTCGATTTCATCCAGCAGAGGCCTTTGCGCTGCGGCGATTTTCGGGATTTGGTTTCCGCAGCGAATCCACAGAGGGCAGACAGCGAGGAGTTCCGGTCAGGTTCCGGCATGAGCGAAAAAACCAGCCTGCGCCAGCCTGTCCCTGTCCCTGTTCCGCCGTTTGTTTCCAGGCAATCGGGAAATTCTCAGTCCCACGCTCTTTTTCTGCCCAGCGCTGCAAAGACAAGAAGAGTCAGGAGAAACAAGCTGGATGCGGAAGAATCATCTTTGGGGCTTAAGGCGCAGCCTCCGTTTTCAGAACTTGTCGTTATCACTCTGAGCTTGCGAAGTTGAGAAATAAGGGTTCCCGGGACCTCTCCGGGGAGATCAAGCTCTACGACTCTTCCATCATCCGTAGTGACGCCCTCGTGCCAGTCCTCGAAGTTATAAGGGTCTCCGTAGTTCTCAAACCACTCGGGGTTAATGTTAAGCATTTCCGCTATGTCTCTCAGCACTGCTCTCTCAACACGAAGCACAAGCTCCTCGGGCACTTCTCCCGAGAGATCGTTGCCCCAGAGGGCAAGTTCCTTGAGTTCAGTGTTTTCATTAAGACACAGAAGTTCTCTTGCCGGCATATCTCCCGAGAGATTGTTTTCTGAAAGACGCAGGGATACAACCTCTCCTTCGTCATCAGTGTCTACTCCATACCATTGATTCAGGGGTTCGTCGGAGTTCCAGTTTTCATTCTCATCCCACTCCGCTCCCCCGGTCGTTTCGTAGAATCTCTCAAGGTTTTTCCTGTCGTTTTCTCCGCAGGCGTCAGGCTGGTCAGGGCCTGAAGGCTCTTCATCTTCAGGCGGAGGCTCATCACCGCTGCCTGATGGAGGTAAACCTCCGCCGCCACCGCCACCGCCGCCACCGCCACCGCCGGGGTTCGCGGGCGTGCCGCCGCCCGTGTCAGTTTCTCCCGTGTTAGAGGAAGGCTGGTCGGTCGGCTGTCTGGCCGGGGGAGGGGTACGGGTACAAAACTCCTGTCCGTGGTCGTCTGTGATCGTGACCGTCACCTTGGATGGTCTGCTCCTTACGTATCCCTCGGGCATGTTGGCCACGCCCAGCTCCACCGTGAATTTCTCGTCGTCTGTGTCGCAGTCCCTGTATGTATTGATGCGCACGTTGCCGGAGCCGCAGCCGGAGTGCGCCAATGTGTGACGTTGCGCGGGGTTCCCGAGGCCGAAATCGTGGTCTTCCCCGTACGACAGCGCATCCGGGCTTCCCGACGGCCCGCTGACCCCCCTACTCAACCGCCATCCCGACTCCGAGGTGAGTCGAGTGGTGATGAGCGGAATCACCACATTATTATTATTTTCGCATTTCGAGAAACCCAGGTTCAGAACCGCCTGCTGGCCCTCTTCCACACAGAGACTGGCCGGGATGGGGTTTTCATGTTTATCCGGACAAGGACGACCGGCCGGGCCGAGCGTGACCCCGATGGAGTCCGTGATCGGCCGCGTCAGCGTCACGGTGTAGGTCTTCGAGGTGCTGCCGTCCGAGGATGTGACCTTCACCTCGAGGATGTTCACGCCCTCATAGAGAGCGATTTTGGGGCTTGTCCAGCCGGTGTTCACCAGCATCAGGGACCCCCGCGGGCCCACCTCCACCTTGGCGCCCAAGGCGCTCGCAGTCGGGAGGAACCGCACGTCCGTGGTTGAGGTCGGCACCGTGTAGGTCGTCTCGCCCGCGGCGAAGGAGGGCATCAGCGTCAGCGTCATGAAACTGCTGTCATACACAGTCAGGCCGGACAGGTTGGCGTTGCTCGTGACTACGGGGGTGCCTTCGCCGGCCGACACCCAGCCGGTGTTCTGGCCTCCGGCGGTCAGGCGAAGCTCAACCTCGTACGTCACGCCGATGGTGAGCGGCGTGCAAGTCCCATCCAGCGCGCCGTAGCAAAGAGCCGCCCCCGAGTACGGAATCGAGATCCTCCGATTGGTCAAGTAGATCCCGACACCCTTGGCGGCTGGAATCCAGTTATTGGTGTCCTTGACCCGCCACCGGACGGCGCCAGCTGAAGGCGTATAGCTCGTCTCGCCCCAGGTCACCGTCAGCGAGGCGTCCGCGACCGTGACCTGGATGTTCGTCGGCGCGGCCAGATTCTGCGCCGCGGCGGGCGCCGCGTGGAACAGCGACAGCGCGCCGAGCAGCAGCGCAGCCAGCATGAGGGAGACTAATGTCCCCCGCTTATGTATTACAGAATCAAGTTTTTGTGGGGGGGGACTTCCTGTGTCTTATCAAGCCTAAATTTTATGTATAGAGCTAATTTCTTTTTTTTTAAGATTCCTCCTTATATTTTCTCTCACGATTTCAGTTCAGTTTGATTTCCCCTCACGCCGCGGCATCATGCCAAGGTTTCTTGAACTCCTTGTCGAACAGTTCCCTTTTTTTCAGAAGAACGCGGACTACAGATAAAATACGATCGCACACAGTACGGGCAGACCTGAAGTGACCATGGCCCTTTGCCCGAAGCGCTTTGTATTTAGTCATGCTTACAGGGTCACTTCGGGCGGCACTTCCGCCCAGGACGTGAAACGCGTCACAGAGGCTTCTGCATACTGCTTTTCTCCTGACGACCTGCTTTGTCCTTCCTGATTGTCTCGTTATCGGAGCTGTACCTCCAAAACATCGAAGCGCCTCGAAGTCCCGCCGTTGCAGAAGTTCCCAGGTTTCGCCAATAATCGTTGCGAGCACTACAGGTCCTGCGCCCGGAACAGACCGGAGGATCTCAATGTCTGTCGGCCCTTCACTGTCGGTTTTGAGCTTTGAATCCAAGGTCTCAATTTCCTTGTTGATAGATGCCTCAGTTTCCTTGATCTGACGCTCAAGCAGTTCAAGCAGTTCAACAATAGACCCCAAGCGGTTGACGCAGGCATCCCTGGTTGCGGCACTTACGTTTATTTTCTCAGCGCGCAGTATGTGCAGTACTTCCTCAGCATCAATACGCCTCACTTTATGGCGTTTAAGAAGGTTCTGTACTGTTGAGATTCTTTTTCCTTTTACCGAGTCGGGGCAAGGAACAAGTTTCCATAATTCCAGGTGCCAGATCCTCACTCTATCGCCGAGCAGTGCTGCGAACTGGGGATAATATCTCCAGATCAGTTCACGGAACTGGTTTATAAGCCGCGTGCGTTGTTCAACGAGTTCGGCTCTCTTTCTATTGAGTTCTCGTATGAACATTACCTCGGTGTCCTGGGATTCAATGAGGTGGAAGTGATGGCTGTCGGTGCGAAGCGCCGAGGCCAGCACCAAAGCGTCTTTCCTGTCATCCTTAGCTCCAGAGGGAGAGAATCTGTCCCTGAATCTGTCGAGTTGCTTGGGGTTTATTGAACAAACACGGAAGTTCTGCTCAATGAGACTTTCCACGACGGGGCCGTGATTTACCTCTATAGCCACGGATATATTGCAGACCTCAGAGCCTGAGATTTCTCTGATCCACTGGGTCATTTCAAAAAGGCCGCGTCCTGAGTGTTCGAAGCTTGCTTCTCCGATGATCGAGCCCTGATGATCGATAACGCAGACCTGGTGGAAGTTCCTGCTCCAGTCAATGCCTGCAAAAAATAGAGTTTCTTGATTCTTCATGTAACTTAATACCTCCTATGGAATTCGGGTTTGTCGTGATGTTTGTCTGGTCCAGTACCGGTGCTCATAGGCACAAACTTCCTGTTGGACATATATCACGGCGTCTGACCGAGGCGCTGGTCCCCCCCAGGTGCTCTTTGGCGCAGGGGGCAGAAGGCTGCTCTCGGTCAGGCAACCCGTGATATAAATACACCTGATTTCTTTTCAGTTTGATCCGCGAGTTATGCTGCGAGATTCTTGCAGCGCCTGCCGCAATGTTTGTCTGGCCCAGTACCGGTGCTCATAGGCACAAACTTCCTGTTGGACATATATCATCACGTCGTTTGATCGATGTCTTGGTTACTGTGTTACTCGTAACATGCAAGACTCTTTTCGGTCAAAAAACCTGCAAATCAACCTGATTTACTTTTTGTTTTTTTAGCTTGATTTAAGCTTTAGGAAGAGTACTGGGGGGTAGAACTAAACTCTCGTTGAATCGGTTTATTTCTATGGACTGAATTCTTCATGGAAGCACTTTCCCCCTTGGTTGCAAGCTTCCCGTGTTAGGAACATCCGGTCAGTCTAGATACGTACGGTTAGTCTAACTAACATGAATGTGCACTTCAAGTCTCAGTTCAGCTCGGGGCTTTTGTGCAAGACGATCTCACACCGTGGAGAAAGGATCAGGTGTGCAAAGGGAAAAAAAGGGAGCGAATATTTCCAAATCGCAGCTTAGGACATGTTTGAGGAGTGGTGCGCTTCGAAGTTCAGCCGGCGATTGCAAAGCTTCCGTTGTCAAGGAACTGACGAGGTGGGGAAACCGGCACGTTGAGGCCTTGATTCAACTGTTTTCTCCGTCCGAAAGCTTTTTTCTGGGTTGCTGTTGATTTCGGGTGTATAACTGTAAAACTGCTGTGCGCGGGGAGGAATTGCATCTGTGTTTTCGAGAAAACATCTTGTTTATGCTTCGGTGGTTCTGCTTTTCACCTTTCTGCTTGTCGCTATTGGTTTTATGCTCTACGGCGATTCGGGGCGCGTGAGTTTTGAACATGGTGTTGCAAGCGGTGATCCTCTGGACGACAGGGTTATTCTCTGGACGAGAGTCACTCCGCAGGAATCTCAGAGAAGAGTCAGAGTAAAAGTCGAAGTTGCTTCGGATGATGAGTTCAGAAGCATTGTTCACAGTTCTGTTAAGAGCGCCACGGCCAAGAGCGATTACACCGTAAAAATTGATATCGAGGGTCTTTCAGCCGGCACGGTTTACTACTACCGTTTCCGCTCAGGTGAGGCCAGATCCGTTGTCGGCCGTACCAAGACTCTGCCCCGGGGCGATGTGGATTCGGTTAGTTTGGCGGTGTTTTCATGTGCAAACTACCCTACCTCTCATGGCGGTTACTTTAACGTTTACGGCCATGCGGCGAAAACGGCTGACGTCAATGCCGTAGTACACCTCGGCGATTATATCTACGAGTACGGCAAGGCACCGGCTTCTGGGAACGATGACCCGCTAGGAGTCGGCAGGGATTTTCCGGAATACAGCGATAAGGAAATCCTTACGCTTGATGACTATCGGGGGCGTTACGCCCTGTACAGAACCGATCCGCAGCTTCAGGCTCTTCATGCCGCGCATCCGTTCATCACCGTCTGGGATGATCATGAGGTCGCAAACGACGCCTATGTGGGCGGTGCGCAGAACCATAACGAAGGTGAAGGCAGTTTCGATGCGCGTAAAGAAGCTGCGCTTCGGGCCTATTACGAATGGATGCCGGTTCGCCCTGTAAAGGAAAATGATTCCGAACGGGTCTATCGCAGCTTTTCTTTCGGAAATCTGGTCGAACTTTTTATGCTCGATACCCGCCTTGCCGGACGGGAAAAACAGCTTAGTTACAAAGATTATTTTGACCCTGACACCGGTTTTGACGCCCGGCGTTTTCGTGAGGATGTTGGTTCTCCGGACCGGACCCTGCTCGGCCGGGACCAGCTTAGCTGGCTTCAGGGGAAGCTTGCCGGCTCAACTGCCGCCTGGCAGGTTCTGGGTCAGCAGGTGCTTATGGGCAGAATGAACATTCCCGCTGAAATAGTTCCCGATCTCGGGAAACGCACACCGCAGGTTGCGGGTCTTATTAATGAACTGACCGAGATTAAGAAGCAGGTGCTGCAAGATGATCCTTCCGTGACTCAGGATGAACGGGACCGTATAAATACGGCGCTTCCCTATAATCTTGATGCCTGGGACGGTTACCCTGCGGAGCGTGAAGCGGTGTTAGGTGCGGCCTACGGAGGGGATAAGAACTTGGTAGTGCTCGCCGGGGATACGCATAACGGATGGGCAAGTAATCTCAAGGATGCAGAAGGTAATCAGGTAGGCGTTGAATTTGCCACCGCATCTGTGTCTTCCGGAGGTCTAGAAACTTACCTTAAACTTAAACCAAAACAGGCCAAGAAATTTGCCCGGGATCTGGAAGTGCTGGTCGACGATCTTGTCTACTCAAACACAAAGGATCGTGGGTATATGATAGTAAGCTTTACCCAGAAAAGAGCCCAGTCGCGGTGGATATACGTAGATACAGTCAAACGGCCGGAATTCATGGAACTGACTTCAAGTGGAAAGACGCTCAGCGTGCTTGCGGGAAGAGGGAACCGCAGGGTTGTTTCTGAATGATTTTGCACCTCTAAATACGACCGTTATAATTTGGGGAAAACAAAAAACGCGACCAATTATATGCGTCGAAAAACTTGAATTTTAAACGCTTTTTCGTTCCGAGTTGCCTTTGGTTTATATAGAATAATCAGGGAGTTGATCGCTCCATAAGGGGGATAGTTGCAATGTCTTTTGAAAAACGCTTTTTCTCTGTTTTCGGCATCTCGTTTTTTGTAGTTGTACTTGCGGCCATTGGCTTTATATCATGCGGTGATTCTGACAGTGGCGGCTCTGAAAGCGTAAGCTTTGACCATGGCGTCGCAAGCGGCGACCCGCTTTCAGATAGAGTCATTCTCTGGACGAGAGTGACTTCGCCCGAGTCACGGGAAACGGCGGAAGTCACAGTTGAAGTAGCCACGGATGCGGAATTCACAAATCTTGCGGGTGACCCGGTTACGACTACCACTACGGCCGAACGGGATTACACTGTAAAAATTGATTTTGAGGGGCTTGAAGCCGGCACTGTTTACTACTACAGGTTCCGTTCGGATGGTGTGACGTCGCCGACCGGACGCACCAAGACCCTGCCGCAAGGCGATGTAAATTCAGTCAAGCTGGCCGTGTTTTCATGCACTAGCTATGCCTCTGGTTACTTTAACGTCTATGCTCACGCCAAAGATGCCGATGTGGACGCCGTTTTGCATCTGGGAGATTATATCTACGAGTACGATACCGAGGGTTTAAGCCTTGAGAATTCGGAAGAAATAGTAAGGAATTTGCCGGCGCATAATGACATTGAAATACTGATGCTTGACGATTATCGAAAGCGCTATGCGGTTTACCGATCAAATTCACGGCTTCAGGAACTGCACGCCGCGCATCCTTTCATTACGATGTGGGACGATCATGAGGTTGCGAATAATTCCTACAAGGACGGTGCGTCTAATCACAACGAGGGAGAAGGCGATTTCGAAGCGCGAAAAATGGTCGCTTTGCAGGCTTATTATGAGTGGATGCCGATTCGTGAGAACACACAAGGACGCGAGGCTGCCTACCGCAGTTTTTCTTTCGGAAATCTGGTGGATCTTCACATGCTCGAGACCCGTTTGGTAGCGAGGGACAAACAGCTTGCTTATCGGGATTATATAAACCCGCAGACAGAAGTTATTGATAGTCAGCGTCTGCTGATGGACATGCAGTCGCAGACCCTTCTCGGCCCCACTCAGCTTGACTGGCTCCTTGAGCAACTGACCGGTTCGGCCGCCACTTGGCAGGTTCTGGGTCAGCAAGTGCTCATGGGCAGAATGGGCCTCCCGGCCGAACTTCTGATTCACTTGGAGAATCCGTCGTTGCAACTCGCACTTGATATCCTGGAACTGACCAGTATTAAAGCCCGGACACTGCAAGATGATCCTTCCCTGACTCAGGATGAGTTGGACCGTATAAATACGGTGCTTCCCTATAATCTTGACGCTTGGGACGGTTACCCTGCGGAGCGGGAGGCGGTGCTGGGTGCGGCTTACAGTGCGGATAAGAACCTTGTGGTGCTTGCCGGGGATACGCATAACGGATGGGCAAACAACCTCAAGGATGCGGATGGCAACCGGGTAGGCGTCGAGTTTGCCACGCCTTCGGTCACATCGGGGGGCATTGAAGATGCTCTAGGGTTGTCAGAGGCGTTTGCGGCACAGTTTTCCCAGGCCGTGGAAACTCTGGTTGACGACCTTGTTTACTCAAACGCAAATGACCGCGGTTACATGGTTGTAAGCTTCACTCCGCAGGAGGCTCGATCTGAGTGGATATACGTCGATACGGTCAGTGAACTTGAGTTCGGCGAGAAAAACTCTGCGTCCAAGATTTTTAAAGTGCTTCCCGGCACGGGGAACCGTGAACTTGTTCCTGTTGACAATTAGACTAGAACATTTTGGTGAAGGGACAGATCAAGACAGGGTTTAATTGACATTATCGTGAAGAGTCGAATGATATTGGGTACAATACTCAAATTGAGTGCTGATTAAGGAAGGTAACAATCCATGGCCAGAATTACAATTGAAGACTGCTTAGAGAAAGTTGAGAACAGGTTCGCTCTTTCCATTGCAGCGATGAAAAGGGCAAGTCAGATATCCAATGGAGCTACTATAGTGGCGTCTGAAAACGATGACAACAAGCATGTTGTTTCGGCGTTAAGAGAGATAGCCGAAGGAAAGGTAAACGTCATATATCCCAAGGATAGAGATAATTACTGATTGCGCACGTAGCCCCGTGCGGTTTTAACCCGCGCACAGCGAGGTAAAGATCTTTTTATGCTCTCGGTAGGCATAGACGCGGGAGGAACTTTCACCGATTTTGTTTTCTTCGATGGAAAAAAAATATCGGTAAACAAGGTTCCTTCCACTCCCCGCGATCCTTCGATAGCAGTACTAAACGGGCTTAAAACCCATCCCGTTGAGTTCTCCCACATATCAGAAATTATTCACGGAACCACCGTGGCCACAAACGCTCTTTTGGAACGGGAAGGGGCGAAGACCTGCCTTGTCACCACAAGGGGTTTTGAAGACGTAATCGAGATCAGGCGGCAGAACAGGGAGAAACTGTATGATCTGCTATGGAGTCCGGTCGCCCCTCTTGTGCCCCCGGAACTCAGGTTCGGCGTTTCCGAGAGAACGGATTACCGCGGCTGTGTCCTTATTCGTCCGGATGAAGCTGAAGTAGAGGAAATAAAGGAGAAGATATCTTCTCTCGGCGTTGAGGCGATAGCGGTTTGTTTTCTCCATTCGTACGCAAACCCTGAAAATGAACGCAGGGTTGCGGCTGCGCTTTCCGAACTAGGTATCCCGATTACCCTCTCCTCGGAGCTCGTCGCGGAATTCAGGGAGTATGAAAGGACTTCAACGACGGTCCTTAATTCCTATCTGATTCCAAAAGTGAACAAGTACATGCGCTCACTCTCCCGCACACTCGAGGAAAAATCTCTTTCTATCATGCAGTCAAACGGCGGGGTTATATCTGCCGAGCAGGCGGCCGAGGAACCTGCAAAAATAGTTCTTTCCGGTCCCGCAGGGGGAGTAGTCGGGGCGTTTGAGATATGCGCACTCTCCGGGAGAAAGAAAATTATTACCTACGACATGGGGGGAACTTCGACAGATATATCCCTTTGCGACGGCAAAATAAGCTTTACGACCGAGAACACCCTGGGAGGCGTTGCGCTTAAGGTGCCGATGATAAACATCTCGACCATAGGGGCCGGGGGCGGTTCAGTCGCTTACATTGCCGAGGGTGCCATCCTTAAGGTCGGCCCGAGAAGCGCCGGCGCTGATCCCGGCCCCGCGTGTTACGGAAAAGGAGTTTTACCGACCGTAACAGATGCCAATATAGTTCTCGGGAGAATGGATCCCGGCTGGTTTCTTGGTGGCGAGATGAATATATACCCCGAAAGGTCCTTTGAAGCGATTCGCTCTCTTGCCCCGGATCATCCCACCGAGGAAGTCGCCGAATCCGTAATCAGAATTTCAAATTCAAACATGGAAAAAGCCCTTCGCGTGATATCGGTCGGCAGGGGCTACGATCCAAGAGAATTTTCGCTTGTTTCATTCGGCGGTGCGGGAGGTCTTCATGCCTGCGAGCTCGCCCGTTCACTTGGCATACGGGAAGTCGTGTTTCCCCAAAATCCCGGTGCACTCTCCGCCTACGGGATGCTCCTTGCCGATTCCTTCAAGGATTACGGAATCACGTTTTTTTCCTCGGCGGATGAAGATCATCTTGGGGAGACGGACCGAAAATTTGCGGGTCTCGAAAAGCTCGCGCGCGAGGACCTCGCAAGAGAGGATCTCAGGTTCGAAAAGCATGTTGACGCAAGGTACCGAAGGCAGTCCCATGAACTAACTATTCCCTACAGTGATTCCATGGCTTCGGATTTTCACAGCGAGCACGAAAGAGTTTACGGATACAGGAAGGAATCTTCCGTCGTAGAGATCGTGACCCTGAGACTCAGGGCCTATATGCCGGAGCGGAAAATAGATGTTCTTCCCGCTTCTGGGGCTGGGGCAGAGCCGCGGTTTTTCACAAAGAAGGTAATTTTTGAGGGCAAGGGTATTAAGGCCAGATGCTGCGAGAGGGAAAAGCTCCGGCCGGGTTTTCAATTTGAAGGCCCCTGCATTCTTTATGAGAGGACCGCCACTGCTTTTATCCCTCCCGATACCGCCTGCGAAGTAGACGACTACGGGAGTATTATAGTGACACTCAATCCGTAGTTTTTTGATGACGGACGCGATGAACATGAGAGAAGAAATAAGAAAGGTCTTGGACCCTCCGGGAACCCTACTTGATCCCGGCGAGAGGCTTCTTGCATCCGCCGTGCTGGTCATGCTCTGCGAGCGGGGTGGAGATTATGGAATATGGTTTATAAGAAGAACCGAATACAGGGATGATGCTTTCTCGGGTCACGTAGCTTTTCCTGGGGGAAAGAAAAAGCAGAGTGAAGCTACTCTTGTTGATACGGCTTTTAGGGAAGCTGGAGAGGAACTTGGTTTTGACGCCGGGAATGAAGTAGAGATTCTCGGGGAAATGGATTTCGTACGTCCCTACACTCCTTCTGTCAGACAGTATGCGGTAAAGCCTTTTGTGGCGATGATAAATGACAAAGTGGAGTTTGTTCCCAATTACGAGGTATCGGAATTCTTTTGGGTTCCCATCTCACATCTGATTGACCCAAAAAACCGAGACGTGAGAGAAAGAAAGCGGGATGGAATGGTAATAAATGATTACGTGTTTTCTTACCGCAATCACATAATATGGGGACTTACGGGAAGAATACTCGACGAATTTTTCAAGAAAACTTCGAGGTGTTTCACAAGGTGAGAGAATGTTCAGGAGTTCTTTGCGCATCCTGATTCCTTCCTCGAACTTTTATTTGTGTCAGTTGTTTGTATCTAACTAATATAAATTCTATTTATGTTAGTTGTTCTCTTGTAAATTCTATTTATGTTAGTTATTTTGATCTAACCAATATAAAACGCAATTTACGTTAGTTAAGAGTTTTCCATGGAGAAGAAAAAGCGCATTGGCACATATCTCAGAAGTTCAGTTGTAGCGGGAGAGCATTATGATTCCTATGTCCCCAAGCCTCTGCCACCTGAACCGCCTCTTGACATGAGAGAACTTTACCCTTTGCTCGACCGGGCAAATGCGGCGCTGGGACGGCTTGACGGAATGAGTGCGGTTTTGCCCGACGCGTCGCTTTTTCTCTATATGTATGTTCGCAAGGAGGCTGTGCTTTCTTCGCAGATCGAAGGGACGCAGTCTTCTCTGTCCGATTTGCTGTTGTTTGAGACCTCGAAGGCTCCCGGTGTTCCCATGGACGAAGATGTCACCGCGGTCTCACGTTATGTTTCTGCCATGAAATACGGTCTTGACCGAATGGAGGAACTTCCGCTTTCCCTGCGCCTTATTCGTGAAATTCACGCCAAACTCATGGATGGCGCGCGGGACGGCCATGTGCGTCCCGGTGAGTTCCGTACTTCGCAGAACTGGATAGGAGGTTCAAGGCCTGGAAATGCACGTTTTGTTCCACCTCCTGCCGAGAAGCTGATAGAGTGTCTCGGCAGCCTTGAGAATTTTCTCCACGACGACACTGTGAAACTGCCTGTTCTTGTCAGGGCGGCTTTGGTCCACGCGCAGTTTGAGACTATTCATCCATTCCTTGATGGAAACGGGCGTGTTGGCCGACTTCTCATAACTCTCATTCTCTGTGCTCATGGAATTCTTAAGGAGCCTCTTCTTTATCTGAGCCTCTATTTCAAAACCAACCGCCGAGCTTATTACGATCACCTGCAATCCGTAAGAGAGACGGGAGACTGGGAGGCATGGACCGGTTTTTTTCTGGAAGGTGTGATTGAGACGGCCGGTCAGGCAACGGAAACGGCAAGGGCTGTTATGGATCTATTTGAAAGGGACAAGTCTCGCATTGAGGTGTCCGGCAGATCGACTCCCCGAGTCTTAAGAATACATGATTGCCTCAAGTGCTTTCCCGTCAGCAATACGACCAGAATCAGGGAGTTTTGCGGAGTTTCGCTGCCCACCGTGCTTCGCTGCCTGCGCAGTCTTGAATTCTTGGGGATCGTAAAGGAGGTTACGGGCAAGGACCGCCATAAGATCTTTGTGTACAGAGAGTATCTTGATATTCTCAACCGGGGCACAGAACCGATTTCTTAGCTTGTTGCCCATGTGGATTCTTTTTCCTGTATTTAAATATGTTAGGATATTCGTGTAGAATTTCCAAAATCTGAAAACGGCGGTGATCAAGACTCATGGCAGCGGTTAACAAGGCTATAATACTCGGGAATCTGGGAAGAGATCCTGAAGTAAGGTACACGTCGGATGGAAAGGCGATTACCAATTTTTCTGTCGCTACAACGGAAAAGTGGAGAGACAGGGACGGAAATTCTCAGGAGCGTACCGAGTGGCACAGGGTAGTGGTGTTTGACAGGCTCGGAGAGGTTTGCGGGGAGTATCTTTCCAAGGGAAGTTCCGTTTACGTGGAAGGTTATCTAAGAACCCGATCATGGGAAGACAGGGAAGGCAACAAAAGGTATACGACCGAGATAGTCGGAAGAACCGTGCAGTTTCTCTCCGCTAGAGGGGAAAGCGGAAGGCAAGGCCGCAGGGAGCCTCCTGCAGAAGATGATTTTGCCTACGAAGAAGGCAGTGGCATGACGGACGACGACGTTCCATTCTGATTCTTTTGATCTTTACTGATACATTAAGGCTATGTCTCTGGCCGTTATAATTCTGGCGGCGGGCAAGGGAGTCCGCATGAATTCGCAACTCCCCAAGGTGCTGCACCCAATCCTGAAAAAGCCCATGTTGTGCTATGTCCTTGAAGCGGCGCAGAAGATGGAACCTGAGAAAATAGCGCTTGTCCTAGGACATGACTCGGAGCTTGTTAAGGAAGCGGTCTCGGACTACCCGGTGGAGGCGGTTATCCAGGAACCGCAGCTTGGAACCGGGCACGCGGTTTTGTGCTGCGAGGATGCATTTCAGGGTTTTTCGGGAGACATTCTCATCCTAAGCGGAGATGTTCCCGCGATAAGTTTTTCTTCTCTGCGCGAATTTACGGATTCTCACGTGAAAAACGGAGCGGACCTCTCATTAATGTCCACCCTTGTGGAAGACCCCGGTGGATACGGCAGAGTGTTGAGGAATACCGACGGGGAAGTGCTTCGCGTTGTTGAGGACAAAGACGCCACGGCGGATGAGAAGAAGGAAAATGAGATAAATACAGGGATTTACTGCGTAAATTCTTCCTTTCTCTGGGAGAGCTTGGGCGGACTTGATAGTGAAAACAGCCAGGGAGAGTATTACCTGCCAGGAATTGTAGATTTCTGCGTTTCCCGCAAACGCAGACTTTTGGCTTTTAGCTTGGCGGATCCAAAGGAGGTGTCCGGAGTGAACAGCAGAGAGCAACTCGGCGAGGCGGAAAAAACCATGAGGCAGGCAATAAACCGCCGCCACATGGAAAACGGGGTTACCATAGAGGATCCCGAAACCACCTACATATCAGACTCTGTTAGCATAGGAAGGGATACAACCGTGTGTCCGAATACCTATATTTACGGCGAAACCAGTATCGGCGATGGCTGTCGCATAGGGCCATCTGTGTACATTGAAGATTCACGTATAGGAAACAATGTCGAGATAAGATTCTCTTCGTATCTTACGGGGTGTGAAGTCGAAAACGGCGTCGTGATGGGTCCTTTCTGTCATCTGCGGCCCGAGGCCAGGATAAAAGACGGGGCCAAGATCGGCAACTTCGTCGAGATAAAGAAATCGGAGATAGGGGTTGGTTCCAAGGTCCCGCATCTTTCCTACGTGGGAGATGCCGATATCGGCGACGGAGTTAATATCGGTGCCGGAACCATCACCTGCAACTACGACGGGGTAAACAAGCACAGGACAGTGGTCGAGGACCGCGCTTTCATAGGAAGCGACACAATGCTTGTTGCGCCGATCAGGGTTGGAAAAGAGGCTACTACGGCTGCGGGCTCCACGATAACGAAAGATGTCTCTCCAGGAGCTCTGGCCATAGAACGTGCCGGGCAGAAGGAAATAACCGGTTGGGCGGAGAGAAAAAGGATAAAGAAGGAGAAGTCCTGAAATGTGCGGAATAGTAGCATACGTAGGAAGTTCGGATAGAACCAAAAGCGTCCTCTGCGAAAGCTTGGGGAGACTGGAGTACAGGGGTTACGATTCTTCCGGGATATGTTTTGTCGAAAACGGCCGCTCCCGTGTCATAAGAAGCGAGGGAAAGCTTGAAAATCTTTTCACCAAGCTAAAAGACTGCGAAGTGACCTCTTCACTCGGCATCGCTCACACCAGATGGGCTACCCACGGCGATCCCTCGGAACGAAACGCTCACCCCCAGGTATCCGGTCCGATAAGCGTAGTGCATAACGGAATAGTGGAGAACTACCCAGAGCTTAAGAAGGAACTTATCGCTGCAGGTTATGAATTCCGCTCCGATACCGATACTGAAGTCATCTCTCATCTGATCCGCGATTTTACGGAAAAAGGAAACTCCCTTCTTGAATCAACGAGAAAAACCTTTGAGAAAATAGAGGGCTCTTACGCGGTGGCGGTCATGTCGGATAAAGAACCCGGAAAGATAATAGCCACCAGGCGGTTCTCTCCTCTTATAATAGCGCGTAGCGGAAGCGAATGTTTTCTGGCTTCAGACATCCCCGCGATTCTGCCCTACACGAGGGAATTTATTTTCCTTGAGGATAACGATTTCGTGGTTCTGGACGAAAACGGCGTTTCCATAACCGACGCCGCCGGCGGGGACGTTAGGAGAGACCCGACGGTTGTGGACTGGGACCCTTCGGTAACCGAGAAGTCAGGCTATCGCCATTACATGCTGAAAGAGATTTTCGAACAGCCCTCGGCCATCTTCGATACGCTTCGGGGGAAATTCACCGCGGACATGAGGAAAGTGGTTTTTGAGGATTTGGATCCTTCGCTTTTGCGAAACACGCAAAGAATCATTATCGCGGCCTGCGGCACTTCCTACCACGCTTCCCTTATAGGAAAGTACATGATAGAGGAAGTGGCCGGGGTGAACACTCAGGTGGAGCTTGCATCGGAGTTTCGACACAGAAATCCGGTCGTTGGCCCCGACACCCTTTTTATCGCGGTTTCTCAGTCGGGTGAGACCGCGGACACTTCGGAAGCGCTTCTAAAGGCCAAGGAACTAGGTATGAACTCAATCGGCATAACGAATGTCGTGCTGAGCAAAATCTCAAGAGAGTCTGACTGCGTCATAGCCACAAAGGCGGGTCCTGAGATCGGGGTTGCCTCCACGAAGTCTTTCACGACGCAGGTAATGGCGTTCTATCTTCTTTCCGTATATCTCGCGATCTCAAGGAAGGCGGTTGATTCAAAGAGGGCGAGGCAGCTGATAGCCGATGCCATATCGGTTTCAAAACTTCAGCAGGAAGCTCTTGGACTCGATGAACATCTCAGGGAGCTTTCAAGAGATTTTTACGGTTACAGGAATTTTATATATCTGGGCCGGGGGATTAACTACCCCGTGGCTCTTGAGGGAGCGCTTAAGCTCAAAGAGGTTTCATACATCCACGCCGAAGGGTATGCCGCCGGGGAGATGAAGCACGGCCCCATAGCTCTTATAGACAGGAACATGCCCGTCGTGTTTATAGCCCCAGAGGAGGATGTATATTACAAAAAGCTCCTTGGAAATTTTCAGGAGGTAAAGGCTAGGGGAGGGCGGATAATCTTCATAACGTCGGATAGAGAACTTCGGCTTCCCGATGAAAGGGACAGGAAGATAGTGATTCCGAAAAGCTCTTACCTTGTAAGCCCGATGGTATCGGTTATCCCCGTTCAGTTTATGGCTTACCACGTAGCCAATATTCTGGGGACAGATGTTGATCAGCCGAGAAATCTGGCCAAAGTTGTCACGGTTGAATGATATCACGCCTTTGTTGGGCACAATGATATTCTTGCATCTAAATTTTATAAGAGGTTTCAAATGAAAGTACTTGTCGTCGGAGGTGGCGGGAGGGAGCATGCCCTCTGCTGGAAAATAAACCAAAGTCCTCTTGTGGAGAAAACCTACTGCGCTCCAGGAAACGCCGGGATAAGCCGCCATGCCGAGTGTGTGGCTATTGGCGTTGGAGATTTTGGTTCGCTTGCGCAGTTTGTCAAGAAAGAGTCGGTGGACCTTACGGTTGTCGGTCCCGAGCAGCCTCTTTGCGAAGGAATAATCGATTTTTTTGAAAAAGAGGATCTTTTGATTTTTGGTCCCTCTAAAGCAGCGGCGGAGCTTGAAGGAAGCAAGATTTTCTCAAAAGACCTGATGAAGAAATACGGAATTCCAACCGGAGAATATTCCGTGTTCGCCGATATCGGACAGGCGATTGCCAAGATAAGGGAAACCGATCCCCCCTTCGTAGTGAAGGCCGACGGTCTCGCCGCCGGCAAAGGCGTTATCATATGTGCTTCTCAAGCAGAGGGCGAGGAGGCGCTTCGCTCGATGATGGAGCGCGGGGCATTCGGTGAGGCAGGAACGAAGGTCGTGATAGAGGAATTTCTTACGGGCGAGGAGGCTTCCTTTTTTGCCTTTACCGACGGGGAAAACATACTTCCTCTGGAGCCTTCCCAAGACCATAAGCCAATTTTTGACGGAGACAGGGGGCCAAACACAGGAGGCATGGGGGCTTACACTCCCGCCCCTGTGGTTACCGACCAGCTTAGGCAGAGAATAATTGACGAAGTTATGGTTCCAACCGTGCGGGCAATGAAATCCGAGGGGAGAACTTACAGGGGAATTCTCTACGCCGGATTGATGATAAAAGACGACGACCTCAAGGTGCTTGAATTTAACTGCCGCTTTGGCGACCCCGAAGCCCAGCCGCTTCTTATGAAAATGGAATCGGACATCGTTCCTATTCTTTATTCAATAGCCCGGGGCGAGATGGAAGCGGATCCCGTAGAATGGAAAGAAGGCTTCTGCGTCTGCGTCGTCATGGCCTCTAGGGGTTACCCGGGAAGCTATGACAAGGGGGTCGAACTTAAAAAACTCATGGACTTCTCCGATACCCGCGAGACCGTAATTTTTCACGCAGGAACCGCTTTTTCCGAAGACAAACTTGTTACAAGCGGCGGCAGGGTATTAGGAGTTACCTCCCTTGGTGATACCATAGAGGAATCCATACGGAACGCATATAAAGCCGTCGATTCCATTTCCGATGAAAATCTGATCTACAGGACGGATATAGGAAAGAAGGCGCTTTTGCGGATCGGTCGCTGATGCGTCCTGAATGTATCCGCCTTGGAAATCCCGGACTCATGAAAGTTAATGGCTTTTAGGGCTCTTTGAGAGAAGCTGCGACCATTTTTAGGCAGCGTTTAATAAAGTTTATATAGCCCCAAAATTTTTTTATTGAAAACCTGTTTTCTTTCTGTAGTATAGTCCTTCCCTTGATTTTGGATTTAGCGGTTTTTTACCGTTTTTCTATTTGACATCCGCCCGTTATTAAGCTTATAATGATCGGATTACCCAAATTTGGGGAGAGGATGATTTTATGCCTACGATAAGTCAGTTGCTCAGCAAGGGAAGAGAGACGGTTAAGAAGAAAAGTAAGGCCAGAGCTCTTCAGAGATGTCCCCAGCGAAGAGGGGTTTGCGTGAGGGTTTACACCACCACTCCAAAAAAGCCTAACTCTGCGCTTAGGAAGGTCGCTAGGATAAGACTTACAAACGGCATAGAGGTCACAGGGTACATACCCGGAGAAGGACACACGCTGCAGGAGCACTCCGTTGTGCTCGTCAGGGGTGGCAGGGTGAAAGATCTTCCGGGAGTGAGATACCACATAGTCAGGGGAACTCTTGACTCAACTGGAGTTGAGAGCAGAAGAAACGGGAGATCCAAATACGGAGCCAAAAAGCCTAAGTAACGGGCGGGAAGTAGCAGATGCCGAGGAAAGGTAGGGTAACAAGAAGAAAACTGACTCCGGATTCAAGAACTGGAGATCCGATAGTCGCCAAGTTTATAAACAGCCTGATGTACGACGGCAAGAAGAGCAAGGCGGAAAAAATCTTCTACGATTCTCTTGACAGAATAAGGGAAAAAACCGGAAAAGACCCGCTTGAAGTCTTTCTCGATGCTCTTGACAAGGTAAAGCCCTCGGTCGAGGTAAGGTCAAGGCGCGTCGGCGGAGCCAACTACCAGGTTCCCATGGAAGTGAGTTCTTTCAGAAAGCAGTCTCTTGGGATCAGGTGGCTCATAAACTCCTCCCGCTCAAGATCAGAAAAATCAATGGTAGACAAGCTTTCTTCGGAAATAATTGATGCCCATAACAACAGGGGCAGCGCTGTGAAGAAGAAAGAGGATATTCACAGAATGGCCGAGGCCAACAGGGCCTTTGCCCACTACAGGTGGTAATTCCCCGGAGGATTAAGGTGTCAGAACAGATATTCCCCATAGACAGGGTGAGAAACATCGGAATTGTTGCTCACATAGATGCTGGCAAGACCACTACCACTGAAAGAATACTTTTCTATACTGGCATAACCTACAAAATCGGCGAAGTGCACGAAGGCGCGGCGACCATGGACTGGATGGAGCAGGAGCGCGAAAGGGGCATCACCATTACCTCCGCTACCACTACGTGTTTCTGGAATGACTGCAGGATAAACATCATAGATACTCCCGGCCACGTTGATTTCACCATAGAGGTCGAAAGATCACTCAAGGTGCTTGACGGAGCGGTGGTTGTGTTTGACTGCGTCGGAGGAGTCGAACCTCAGACTGAGACGGTTTGGGGACAGGCCGACCGGTATTCGGTTCCAAGAATGTGTTTTGTGAACAAGATGGACAGAATCGGGGCGGATTTCTACAAGGTCGTGGACCAGATAGTTGAGAGACTTAGCGCCAATCCCGTGTGTCTTCAGATTCCTTGGTTTGACGGCGACGAGTTCACCGGAATAGTTGATCTGATAAGGATGAAAATGGCAGTCTGGGACGGGGAGAGCCTTGGGGCCAAGTTTGAATTCATAGATATTCCCGAGGACACCAAGGAGCAAGCGGCCGAATACAGGGAGAAACTTATAGAGGCTCTCTCGGATAACGACGAGGAGATAATGGAACTTTATCTTGACGGAGAGGATGTTTCCGAAGAGATGATCCGGAAATCTATAAGACGACAGACAATCAACGCGACCATAGTCCCGGTGATGCTAGGATCGGCTTTTAAGAATAAGGGAGTCCAGCTCCTGCTTGATGCCGTTGTGGAATACATGCCTGCTCCCGTGGACCTGCCACCGGTAAAAGGCATTCATCCCAAAACCGATGAGGAAGTCGAGAGAAAACCCGACAAAGAAGATCCTTTCTCCGCGCTTGCGTTTAAGATCATGTCAGACCCGTTCGTCGGTCAGCTTACCTACCTTCGGGTTTATTCCGGGAAACTAAGATCAGGCATTACCGTCTACAATTCATCCAATCTTAAGAATGAAAAAATCGGAAGACTTCTTCGCATGCACGCGGACAAACGCGAAGACATAAAAGAGATTGAGGCCGGTGGTATAGCGGCTGCGGTTGGGCTTAAGAACACTCTTACTGGCGATACCCTGTGCTCGGATTCAAATCCCGTGATACTTGAGAGTCTTCATATCTCGGATCCGGTCATTTCGATTGCCATAGAGCCTAAGTCAAACGCCGATCAGGAGAAACTCGGTCTTTCGCTTAGCAAGCTTGCCATGGAGGACCCTTCCTTCAAGGTGAAAACCGATGAGGAGACCCGTCAGACGGTAATTTCCGGCATGGGTGAGCTCCACCTCGAGATAATCGTCGACAGGCTTAGAAGGGAGTTCAAGGTCGATGCGAACGTAGGGAAGCCACAAGTCGCTTACAGGGAGACGATAACCGCCACCTCCCAAACCGAAGGAAAATACATAAGACAGACCGGCGGGCGCGGTCAGTACGGCCATGTGAAGATAAGGGTGGAGCCTCTTGAGAGGGGCGAAGGATTCCAGTTCCACGATCGGATAAAGGGAGGGGTGATTCCCAAGGAATTTATTCCCGCGGTTCAGAAGGGAATAGTCGAGGCCATGGACGCTGGAGTCGTCTCTGGGTACCCGGTCGTCGACGTGGCGGTCACTCTTTACGACGGTTCTTTTCACGATGTTGATTCCTCGGAGATCGCCTTTAAGATTGCCGGTTCCATGGCATTTAAGGAGGCGATTCATAAAGCTTCTCCGGTTGTACTTGAGCCCGTAATGAAACTTGAGGTGGTTGTCCCCGAAGCTCACATGGGAAACGTCATAGGTGATCTGAGTTCAAGGCGCGGAAGAGTAAGCAGTACGGAAATGAGAGGTGCTATGCAGGCGGTAAAGGCGGAAGTTCCGCTTGGCGAAATGTTCGGTTACGCGACCCACTTAAGGTCAATGACCGAAGGTAGGGGATTGTTCACTATGGAATTCTCCCATTATTTCGCTCTGCCCGCCAACATAGCCGAAGAGATAAAACAGGCAGCCAATGTCAGCTGATATTTTTATGTTCTTTTTAACAAGGAGGTCAACAAGAGATGTCTAAGGCTAAGTTTGAGAGGGGGAAGCCGCATTTAAACATAGGGACGATAGGGCATGTGGATCATGGGAAGACGACGTTAACGGCGGCGATAACGAACGTACTGTCAAAGCGTGGGCAGGCAGAGTACGTGGAGTTTGACAACATAGACAAGGCGCCTGAAGAGAGGGAGCGGGGGATAACGATAAACATAGCTCACGTGGAGTATGAGACGGAAGGGCGGCATTACGCTCACGTGGACTGTCCTGGGCATGCTGACTATGTAAAGAACATGATAACGGGAGCGGCGCAGATGGACGGGGCAGTGTTGGTAGTGAGTGCACCGGATGGGCCGATGCCGCAGACGAGGGAGCACATACTGTTGGCGAGGCAGG
>Ga0209543_1000768_pt1 | contig 36339 bp, 29 predicted proteins | sample MesohylFT_FD_187296 | JGI IMG/M metagenome (GOLD analysis project Ga0209543, IMG submission 187296) | Host-associated microbial community of the marine sponge Aplysina aerophoba from Gulf of Piran - sponge mesohyl, lysed by freeze-thaw... | ecosystem: Host-associated > Porifera > Sponge >...
ATCCGTTGTCGTCCATCTGTCTGTCCTCCTGTGAGATCAACTCTTCCGGTCGCAGACCTCCTGCTCCGGTTGCAAGGACAGATTAATCCATCATGTCTTGACTTTTTCCATGATTTCCAAAAATTGTTGTGAGTGACGTAACTGGCTGCCGCAAATTGAGTCCGAAATCTATAGAATCGGTCTGGTTGTGTCGCTTGTCGTGCCAACTGGATAGACGCGGGCAGGTAAGCTACTCATTTTCAAACTGATCTATCGTTTAGATTGGACCTTATTAGATGTGGGAGGAAAATCTGGGATGAAGTTTTTAGTCTTCTTCAGTTTGAATATAGACCGCCTTTTCAATCCGATTTCTCGCAGATTCGCTTAGCCTTGCGATCCCGAGTGCGCGGGCAATTTTGACCGCATCACCATTTAATGACAATGCTTTACTTATAGCGCGCAATTCTTCAGAGCAAATATGCTCGATTTTGCGCAAGTCTGAATTCCGATTTCGGTGGCGATGGGGGGTAACGCGATGTTTCACAGTTCCTTTTGCCCAGAAGAAAGTACCAACTACTTTTTCTCGTGTTGAACCTCGGCGTTTCTTAGCCAGATCTATGATGATGTCTTTAATCTTTCCCCCTGCTCTACGAAACCCATGATGCAGGGCGATCTTCCGGACCAGGACATCCTCGTGTATCGGACCTTCAATATCAATCACGTAATCTAGCATCGCATTCAGGCGATGTTTGTAAGCATCGCTGTAGAAGGCCGCCACATCAGGTTCGAATTCAATATCGCCCTTATTGAGGTCAGCCTCAATATAGTCGTGATTGTTTCCGACAAGAGGGGGATGGTCGTCTTCTTCATCAACTAGTTGCGCCATTGAATCTGGTTTCTGTTTTCCGTTGTTTTCAGTGTTCGGGTGAATACCTTGTTCGTTTGAGGCATGTAATGTGGTACCCGTTTGATTCGGTTTGCCTGTTAGTGGGGGTTGCCCACTGTTTGCCGAATGTGGATCTGGAATGTCCTTGACAGATTTTTCAAGACTTTCTTCTGCTTGAGTATTTACATGTCGCTTCTCCCTTTGGCGATCAGCATCAAGGTATTTGTGCAGAGCTTGGTCTACCTTCTCAAGTGCTTTTTCTTTATGCGTCCACCAATCAGTTGACCATATGCGGAAGAGAGTCCACCCGAGGCCTTCCAATACGGATTGGCGTATTTTGTCGCGTTCCCGTGCTGTGGCAGAACTATGGTACATCGCACCGTCGCATTCGATGCCTGCAAGATAGCGCCCTCGTTGATCCGGATGGACAACACCTAGGTCGATTCGGTAGGCGGAAACACCTATTTGAGGGTGTACTTCCCAGCCCTTTACTTTCAGTTCGCGTGAAACGGCGGATTCGAAAGGCGATTCAAAGTCTCCGACAGAGCCTTGAACGGTTGATTTCAGCGCGGAGGCACCTTTTTCAGCATATTCTAAGAATTGTTTCAAATGTTTAACTGCAAGAGCTTGACTGCGTGAAAGATCAATTCGGTCTGGGGACAAGGTGGAAAAAACGATCATTTCAATACGTGCCCGCGTCATCGCAACATTCAATCGCCTTTCTCCTCCCTGCCTATTCAGAGGGCCAAAGTTCATGACCATATGGTCGTTCCGGTCTGGTCCATAAGTGATGCTGAACAATATGACGTCTCGTTCATCTCCCTGTACGGTTTCCAGATTTTTGACAAATACAGGTTCGTTTGTTTCGCTTTGGGAGAAGGACATCTCGATTTCAGGCCTTTCTAAACGAGCTTTGTCCAGTAAGTCTTCGATCAAAGTCTGTTGCTCGGAATTGAAAGTTACCACGCCGATGGAGCGTTGCCGAATGTCGGGGTTTTCGTGCGTCAAGCGTGCAATGATTTCGCCCACAATGGCTTTAGCTTCGCTTTCGTTGTGTCTCGCATCACCTCGGGCGTAGAATCCTTCGGGTCGTACGAGACGAACCGCGTTATCTTTCACATCGGGAGCAGGAAATGTGATTAACGTATTGTCGTAGTAGCGGTCGTTAGAGAAAGAAATTAAGCTTTCTCTACGTGACCGGTAGTGCAGATTAAGGGTGCATTGCGGAATACCTGCACCCAGCATTTCGTCAAGAATACTTTCCAAATCTCCTTCTGTTTCGACCATGCCGTCAGGATCATTGTCCGCTCGTGCGAAGAAATTTGTTGGTGGCATTTGTTTTGGATCACCTGCTGTGATCACCTGCTTTCCGCGGGCGATTGCACCAACTGCATCCCAAACGGTAATTTGTGATGCTTCATCGAAAATTACTACATCAAACAGCCGTTGGTCAGGAGGTAGATATTGAGCGACTGAGAGAGGAGACATCATGAAACAGGGAGCGAGAGTCGTCATTACCTCTGGAGCCTCACCTAGCAGCCTCCGGACCGGTTTATGCCGCATTTTCTTTTGTATCTCGTGTCGAATAATGCCCCACTGTGAGCTCTTTTTGACTTCACCTTGCTCTGGCAGTTTGCCAGCAAGTTTGGCGGCGATGTATTGAGCCGTTAGTTTTTGGAATCTGCCGTCGGCCTCGCAGAACTTTTCAATCTGCCGTTCATGCTCGGGTGAGGAAAATGAGCGCAGCACTTCATCTTCTTCGATGATAGCTGAAGACCACCAAGTGCAGTATGCTGCTTCAAAAACCTCTTGCATGTCCCCAGGGCTGACATGGCCTTGTTCTACTGCCTCCACAAGCGGCAGAAGGTCGATGTCGACAGCTTCTAGCCGACGCCGACGCCAATCGCACCAAGCCCGAATTTCATGTTTTCGCTCGGAGATATTATTTGCGACTTTTTGCAGTTCCTCAAGGGCATGGACTTCGTTTGCAAAAATGTCAGAAACCGATCCACCTGCCATGGCCTCAAACTGGTCACTGGCATTCTGGAGTTCTTCATATGATTCAGCAAAATCAGTCGCTACACGTCTTATATTGCCTTCCGGCGCGAGCAGATCGTTACCCTCATGTAGAAGAGTCTGGATTTGTTTTCGAATTTCGAGAAATTCATCTGGCTTCTCGGCCAGTTTGGCAACGATGATGCGGGCACGCTCACCGAGTTGATGAAGAGATTCGGCAACAGCTGATTCAGTAGAATGCCCAGCCCATTCCTTGAAAGAAGAAAGCTGTTGATCAAGCCGATCAATTACTTCGCCATTCTCGCGGAGTTTGGAAAGAAGTTTCGCATCATGTTCGGGGTTTGGCTTCCCTTGAGCTCCTCCTGTCTGTATTTCCTTGATTATGCGCCGTCGTGTTAGGAAACGTTTGGGCCACCACATGGTAGTGGTTTCCAACCAGCGTCGAGCTATTGCCTCGCCATCAAGGGATCTCCAGGCGAATGCGTCGTATGAGCAACTGAGGGAAGCCTGTGCGTGTGCATATGCCTTCAGACGTTCAATGGCTTCCTTGAAAGCATCAATCTGATCCTGTCCGTTTGGTTCAAGAGCGTAAGCTGTTGGTTGTCGGTATGAATCGGCTAATAGAGACGTTAAGTCGATTAATGCATTAAGGCGAATGATCGATTGGTCAGAGAGGGGCAGTCCGATGACTTCGCAGAGGGTGGAGCAATTTTTTCTGGTTCTGTCCGCTAGGGTCGCTAATTTTTCAGCCTGTTCAACGATTTCCCCTTCCCACCCTGGAGTCCACTTACCTTCCTCAATGAGCTGGAAGGGGCTTGCAGATAGATCATCTATTTCTTTTGCTTGAATGGCAAGTTTTTCAACTATGCCGCGCATCTTTTCGAGGGTTGATTCGTCGTGTTGCTGAGCTGAGGGCCAAGATAACTTCAGGCGGTCGGCAAGCAATTCATCTCGGATTTTTACACCAACTGCATAGTAGGGAGTAAGCCCATTTCTGTGTTTTTTATGGAGATGGTTCACAATTAGATTCAACTGCCCTCGCAATTCCAGAAGGTTTTCAGCTTCCCGATGCCAGTCGTCTTCTGATTTCTGAGCAGAGAGTTGCCATGTGGCAGCCAGTTGTCTCAATACATCAGCTTTCTTGGCTTTATTGGAATGGAGTTCGAGGCAGAAATGGCCGAGGCCAATTTCTTTCAGTCTACGGTGAACCACTTCTAGCGCCGCGGTCTTTTCCGAGACAAAAAGAACAAGCTTCCCCTTGCCCAGCATGTGAGCAATGAGATTAGCGATAGTCTGGCTCTTTCCTGTCCCGGGCGGCCCGATAATGATGAAGTCTTTTCCCCGATCAGCTGTCGCGATTGCGGCGGCTTGGGAAGCATCCGCTGATAGGGGCATGAACAAGTCAGATGGCTTATAGGTTTTGTCTATTTCTTGAGGTTTGATGAATTCAGTCTTGCTGTCGTATGGCTCCCTCGGTGTATCCAGCAGGTGACGAACCACGGCGTTTTCCCGCAATGCATCGGTACGGTCCGCCAAATCTTTCCACATGAGATATTTGGCAAAAGAGAAGTGGCCTAATGCGACATCTTCGACAACCTCAAAACCAGGCGCATCCTTTACGGCCATTCGCACTTGGAGCCAGATTCCATCGACGTCGATGCCGCTCTCATCCGTTGGCAAGTCACCATCAAGACTGGGAAGGTCAATCCTAAAGTCCTTACGCAACATCTCCAACAGGGTCGTGTTAAAGCGTGGCTCATCGTCGTGAGAGCTCATCCGAATGCCGCTGCGAACGGATTTTCTGGTGAGCGTTACAGGAAGGAGAATTAATGGAGCCCGGCAGCGTTTTGGGTCTTTTTCGTTCTTTTTCCAAAGCAGAAAACCGAGAGCTAGGTATAAAGTATTGGCGCCACCTTCTTGCAGAGCAGTTTGAGTCTTACGGTAGATTCCAACAGCACGCTTGTCTAGCTCGTCTTTGGACAAAGACACAAGGACGCAGTTATGCTCAAGTTGCTCAAGCGCATATTCCTCTGTAATTTCTTCTCCTGTCCGCTGGCGATGAATTTCTTGATCTTGTTCCTGCGATGTGGGTGAGGGAACAGGGATGATTCGGATTTGACTTCCGGAGGCTAATTTGTCTTCCAGCCGCCCAGGTTTTGGGCAGATAATTTGTAGGGTGGTTTTTGTTGACCGGTGATTCAGTAGGCGATTGTTTAGTGTTAGATCCAACAAACGTCGCTGCCAACGCTCTAAGCGCCCTTCGGGTGTTGTAGGCTTTTCTTCTTCAAGTTCGTTGCTGGTGAAGCCGGGCAGGGGTGGAGGCTCTTCTAGTGGTAATTCCGTCACCGTCGAGACTGCTTCCTCTTCATGGGCTGTCTTTACTTTTAGGGCTAAGGGGGTGATGCGGTGTGCCCGAGCTTGGCGTATGTCAACAGCGCAAGTGAATGTTTCATCAGAGCTAGGATGAATGGCTTTTAGACCACTAGTGCACGCTTGAGAGAATGCCACGGGGGATGACGATGTTACGTATGTTGTCTCGAACAGAAGCAACTCCTTTAAATCTATACGTTTTCTCAAGATTTCTGCGTCTTCCACGACAATACTGGAAAATTCTTCGGGCTGAAGCCAGACGCCTGCCAGTGCATGTCCTTCGGGTAGGGCGACTACGGGATTAAGCCCTACTTGCTCTAGGGCTGATGCGAACAACATTGCGGTATCGAGGCAGGTTCCGGTTTTGTTGCTGATAATGTGATTCGGAAGACGCACTTTCTGGCCATTTTTCTCGAAACTTCGTGGAGGGGTGGCATAGGTCAGCCCAAGTTTCACGACTGCCGAATAAATAGCTGCCGCGATCTCCCATACCCGCTCGCAGCTTTGAGACTGGTAGCCATCTATTTGGCTGGATTTTCCTGCTCGCCGGAGAACCTCACTTGCGTCATGAATGATTCTGTCGACAGATGGATCGTTCGGCATACAGAACGCGGCCAATAATTCAGGCATAAAATCGGCCCCGCCCCATTCGTTGTAGGCCAGCAATTCCACGGGTTTTACCAACTCTGCAAGGACAACCTCATCTTTCGTGAGCAGGAACGACATACTGCCCCGAGTCGTTTCGGCGAGGTTCCGTAGAAACTCACCGCTGATTTGGATGTCTCGGTCTTGGACCGACACGGCTTCTTTCGCGCTTATGCGATCTAGGGGCCAAGACTTCTCTTCGATAAAGTGGGGATCTGATTTAAGTGTGAGGACCAGATTCTCTAGAGGCTGATCCTCGCTGGTGTTTTCGATACGGAGATCATGTAACAGCGCGTACGAACTTTGATGCGCTGCAAAATTTAGTTTTGCCGAAATTTCGGCATGAATTTTTATAGATTCGTTAGATTCATGACTCATGGCGTAAGTGAATTGATTGAACGTCAGAAAAATGCAAGCTACCTGCTTGAGAGTTTTAGCGGGGCTGAGGATGACACGGGTGGAGATATCATGATTTCAGGGCACTGAACGATTATTTCCCGATCTATATCTGCCACGGTTTTACTGATTTGCTAGGAATGGTGGGCTTTTTGCCATTTGAATCGTTCGAATCCTCCGATAGACTCGTTGTGGGTCGTGCGGAGCTATGCGGATCAGACTTTTTTGATGGCGAAGCATCATCCTTACTTTGGACTGGATCTCGTTTCTCAATGGCAGGGGGTGGCGGTATCCAAGGCCGCAAGTGTTGCCCAATTCGTTCATAGAACTCAGGGACCACCTTTTCTAGGTCTTCAATAAAAGTTTTCCGCCTAGAGAACCGGCCGGCAAGGTCTGTAACGATTACAACTTCAAATTTTTTCAATACAGCACCAGCTCCCCCATTTTCAAGACATTTCGGATTGTCACGAATTTCGGACAACTTTGCTTGGGTCGATTTTCTTCCTCTGAGCCAGAAAGCCCTGATGATGACATCACTTCCATCGACATTTTTCAGTTGTCGGATCAACCAATTTATTCTGGCGCTAGTACGCTGTTTATCCTCGGGGGCTTTTAGAGCCATAGAGCATGAGATTGTCCGGCGTTGCAAGTTGACAGTGACGTCAAGATTGCTTGCTGCATTCGGTATGTAGAAGCTAGAGTAAAGTTCTTGTAGGGTGGCCAAAGAATCACTCGCATCGCGAAGCCGGATGGAAGGGTCATTTTGATGTTTCCGTGGAAGATTAATGCCAATATGTTTGCCCATACGGCGGCTTAATATTAGACAAATATCTCTTTCTTCCTGATGCCAACTTGCGATGGTGTTTTCAATTTCGGGCGAAGCTCTGGAGTATTGTTGTCCTTCGCGGATCCCAAGAATGAGTGGTTGCCATTCTGGATTCATTTGGTCAAAGCGCTTGATTCCAGAATTTGGGTGTTCGAAAAAGCGCACCATCTCCCCGAGAACATATGCTTGTTCTGGGACCAATTCTTCTCTGTCTCTTAAAATCAATGACGCTTGAGTAAGTATGCTAATCCATGAGAGATGGAAAAATTGGCACGATTTAGTGAACCTTTTGGGGATCGAATATGGAATGTGTGTTGGCAAAGATACTAATTGGTTAGACAGAGTGATTATCGCGTCGATTCCATATTCACGGGCTATTCCCGCATACCGGAGCATCTGGTCTTCATCAATTTTCGCATTACCGGTTTTTGCTTCCAAAAGTGCCGTCCATTGGCCGTTGCGCGTGGACAAGATCAAAATCCCATCAGGTCGCTCTTTGCCGTTGTTGCCAGATGCCGGAAATTCGACTTCTGTGTAACTAGACAATTGGGATGTTTTCTTTACACGGACCGCACAGCTTAATACTTGCTCCGCGAGCGCACGTGTTACGGATAGAGTGGCGAGCAAAATAGATACGATACGCTCTTCTTTGCTTGAATCGGCAACGGTCGGAATCAGTCTGGCACGACTGGCGTTTTTCAGGATGCTATCAAGCGCGTTCATGAATCAATGGACCCGGAGAGTCCAGATTTTAAATTTGGGGATACGGGCCCAGCCTGCGTATGACGAATTGTAGGATGTGGAAAAAACTCGGTTCTTTTTGTTAATAACTGGGCATATTAGTAGCAAATAATAGCAAATTAATTGACGACCGTTATTGGTTCCTATCGAATACCCGAGTAAACTGCGTCGCAACTTTGGCAAGTTCCGCTCTAGTAAAGGGTTGCAATAAAAACCTCAAGACAGACAACAAGGCAATGAATTTAAAAGTTGGACAGAAAGTTGATCTCACTGGAAGACTCAGCAACAGGCAGATACACCGGCCTGATAGTGGTCAGCCTTTTGTGAAAGCAACCCTCCTTGTCGAAGGCAGAGAAGAACAACTGACCGTGTTGTGGTGGGATGCGGGCCGGGCTCCGCGAGATGGCGCACGAGTTCGCATTCAGGGAACAGTCCGTATTTTCAATCAAGGCGACCCGGAGGTTCATGTAGACAAGGCCACGGTAGAGCGAAAGGACCCACCCCAAGATGCACTAGCCGTCATTACTGGCTTTTATCTCGAATGTGTCGAGGCGGAGGCAGCCGGGTCGTTATGCCAAAAACTAGATAGTTCAGATCATATCGAGCTCGCTGATGGTGTGAGTCCCTTGCACGGGTCAATCACTTTTCCCAATAACCAGGCAGCCCGGCGATGGTGCCAATTGCGGCAGGGGGCTCTTGGCGAAACACTCATCACTGGCTGGCCACTTGTCGTGGGCGCAGGGCCTGAATCTAGAGGCCGACATCTTGAGCTTTCTCCTCTTCTAATAACTGAAGTGGAGTTGAATTCTGTCGAGGGCAATTGGCAATTTGAGCAACTAGGTGATGGCGTGGATCTCAACCCATTTGCGCTTAGTCTATTGGGTCTTGATCGTGATGAAAGGGCGGCATTGGTTACTGCTGTTGGGAAAAGCATCGAAGTTGAGGAGGCCGTGACACCAGGGAATTGCGCGGCAGCCATTCTTGAGGTGCTTGAAGACGCAGGTGTCGAAGGGCTGAAAGAGCTGGATTCAACGATGCTTTCGTCCTTTCCGAATGCAACAGGAATACATAATGCCGGAATAATAATGGCTACTTCTGGAAGCCTAGCTAGTACACGAAAGTTGACTGATGATCTGGAAGAATTGGTCAACATGCCGCAGTTGATGGAGGAGGGTCCGGCAGGAGTGTTGCTTGGCAAGATAACAGCCCCCGAAGTCCCGGTTCCAAATCCACACCCTACGGTGGCGTTTTCCTCGTTGAAGCAGGATGAGGCTGTTCATTCTGCAATGGAGAATGTTTTTACGGTGGTGACTGGCCCGCCAGGCACTGGAAAATCTCAAATTCTCGTGAACGTTGTAGCAGCGGCAGTGGCTAAAAATGAAACGGTATTGCTTGCGTCGAAAAATAATAGAGCTGTGGATGTTGTCGTAGAAAGGTTGCGGATGACTTCGCCTCGCGCTGTTGTAGTTCGCGCAGGCGGGACCGACAAACGAAGTGAAGTCGCGCAGTACATTGCAGAAATATTAGCTAGGAGCCCACGCCCAGTTAATTTAGGGGACGCTCGCAGGAAATGGAAAACTATCGAGGATAGGCTTAAAGCTGTTTATCAGGCACTACATCAACGAATTCGGATTGAGGGTGAGCTTTCAGAAATTCGATTTCGACTTGATGAACGCTTGAGTCAGCTTCCGCCTCACATAATGCTTGACATCGATTTGAATGAATTGGATTCTGTGCTAACCGATGCGCGGAATACGCTTGATGCTTTTGGCACATGGCTGGGCTTTTTTCGGCGTTGGCGTCGGCATCAGAGGCGACTGGATTGTGCGAGAGAAGCACTCGAACGTCTTGGAACTCTACTTAATCTCAACGGGCCGGAAATCAAGAAATGCTTGTTATCGGTTACTGACCGTCCCAAAAGATCACTGGAGCCACGCAGAGACTTTCATTCTGTCGAGGAGGTGGTTGGCAGCCTACGTGATGCTTTGGAATGTCGGAAGAGAATAATTGAAATTACGTCGCAACTCGCGAAACTACCTCAAAAGCATGAACTTGATGACCGTTTGAACGAACTCTCGGGAGAACGGGTTGAGGCTGGGCAGGCGCTGCTGGATGCGCGGTGGGAGGAGCTTCGCGCCGCCAACCCGGTGGCACGGACTGCCGCAAATGAATGTGCTGATTTTTTGGAGCAGGCGGCAACAAAAGGCGGAGGATTAAGGAAAGCCTTTGGCCGTATCCCCGCCGCGTTGCCAGTATTGCCCGTTTGGGCCGTTACAAACTTGTCAGCACGAACGAACTTGCCATTGAAAGCCGGATTATTCGATCTGGTGGTTATCGACGAGGCATCGCAATGTGACGCGGCATCTGCCTTGCCTATTCTCGTTCGGGGTAAGCGAGCGTTGATTATCGGCGACAGAAAGCAACTTATTCATATTACGTCACTAAGTCGAAGCCGAGAACAGGTCATTGCACGAAAGTGGGGGCTGACAGACGATCAAGTAGAAGAATTTAGCTACCGGAGGCGGAGTTGTTTCGGGCTCGCATTTTCCCGAATACAAACATCACCTATATTCTTAGATTTGCATTTTCGTTCGCACCCGGCAATTGCAGGCTTCCCGAACAAACAATTTTATGGTGGCAAGATGGAATTGTGTAGTGACGTGAAGTCCCCTGGCGGCATGCGGGCTGTGGAATGGGTTCGTGTCTCGGGGCAGAGTAGCCGAGGGCCTCGGGGACGTAGCCGAGTGAATCGGGAGGAGGCGAATAAAGTGGCGACGGGAATTGCACGGGCATTTTCAACCTATAAGGGTTTAGGGTGTTCGGTTGGAGTGGTCACTCCCTATGGCGCACAGGCCAAACTGATACACGAACAGCTGTCGAAAATGATTGCTGGCGAGGACTTGGAGTCAATAAAAATTGCGACAGCACATCGATTTCAAGGCGATGAACGGGATGTTATGTATTTCTCACCGGTCGTCGACAAAGCAATGCAAGAGCATCAAGTGCGATTTGCGGCTGACCCCAACCTTATCAATGTTGCCTTGACACGTGCCCGTTGCCGGCTTGTCATTGTAGGAGATATTGAGGCATGTATGGAACATAAGACCGTGCTAAAGGACTTAGCGAATTACGTGGCACGGCTTGAAGCCGAAGGCTTTGACAGCCCGCTTGAACTGGATTTGTTTGAGGCGTTGTTGAAGCAGGGGATTGCCGCCAAAACGGGCGTCATTGTTGGTCGGCATCGGCTGGATATTGCTGTCGAACAAGACGGGGTTCGCTTGGATGTGGAATGTGATGGTGCGGCGTTTCATCGGGACCGCGAGAAAGATGCGGTGCGGGATCATGCCATTGAGGCGGAGGGATGGAAAGTCATGCGCTTCAGCGGGCGTTATCTCAGTCGTGATATGGAAGCGTGTGTCGAAGCAATTTTGAGAGAGACAACTTCTAGTTGATGACTGTGGGGTAACCTTCTTCTATGATCTACAGTTGCCTACGAACTTAATGACGACAGCTATTCGTTATTTTCATGCCTGAGCCAGTGTCAGATTTCGTGCCTTTGCGTGGCCGTGTGATCAGCGGACGCGGCACTGCCTCAAAGATCAAAACTTTCACAGCCGAAGTCATAGATTTTTTTGAGGAACCTCCAGTTCGCGGGTCACTCAATTTGGCATTGGCCAAACCAATCCGATTCGATCCGGAACAAATCAAGTTTATGGGGGGGGAACGCGCTTTTTTCTGGGCTTGTGAAATTGAGGGAATGCGTTGTTTGATTACGCGTGCAAAGGGTCATCCACTGCACATCATTGAAATCATCGCCCCATGCAAGCTACGAGACAAATTCCAGTTACATGACGGAGATTGGCTTGAACTGAAAGTGTCGCCGGGCACCATCAAAAATTTATCGTGGGGCACCAAAGCGATCTGGAATATTTTTTGGCGTTTCCGGGAGCGTTGGTATGTATCAAAAATCTACCGGACATTAATTGGACCTTTCTGGCTTATTCGTCGGCTTGCGACGCAATCTCCCCAGTACCACGCCAACCTGTGGAACCGGAAGAAACTCCGGAGCGACATTTCGGTGTGCCATATCAACTTGGCTCGCAACCCAAAGCTGCGCGGGGGTGAGCGACAGACTGAGATCCTGGCCGAAGCGCTTGCGGCCGAAGGCGTAGCCAGACAGCGTGTCGTCGTGCTGCGGCATGGTCCCTTGGCGCATCGCTTTCATAACCATCCAGATTTGGAAATCTGTTGGGTGAGAAATCGATTGTCGGCAGTATTCGCTTGTCGAGGTGCATCTTTGCTACACGCGCATGAAGCACATGCGGCGCAGGTAGCGCATGCCGCGAGTTTATTTGGCAAAAAATACCTGATTACACGCCGGTTGACAAAACCTGTGCGCTCCAGTTCCTACAGTTCTGCCGTATATCGAAATGCGCAGACTGTCGTTGCATTGACGGAGGCGGTGGAAAAGAGCCTCCGGGATCGTTTTCCAGAGATTTCAATCGTTCGTATTCCTGATGCCTGGAATCCAGAATACCCCGACCCGAGTGAAGTGCGGAAGATCAGAGGGAGGTTTTCGGGCAAATTCCTTGTCGGGCATGTTGCTGCGATGGATAGTTTGGAGAAAGGACACACCACATTGCTCCAGGCGGCACGGGTTCTGCAGGAGAATTCACCAAGCATCCAATTTGTTTTGTTGGGGAGTGGCCGCTTGGAGGAAGAATTCCGTCATCAGGCCGAAGGTTTGACCAATGTGAGTTTTGTGGGTTGGGTTGACGATCCCATAACATGGATTGCCGGTTTTGATCTTTTCGCGTTTCCCTCCATGGCCGAGTCACTGGGGTCCACGTTGTTGGATGTACTGCGTGCAGGTGTACCTATCGTGGCTAGCCGAGTAGGCGGAATTCCAGAGATTATCACCGAAGAGTGCGGAGTTTTGATTCCGCCTGGAGACGCGGAGGCACTGGCAGAACAATTGATGCGCCTATATCGTTCGGAGGAATGGAGGAGGCGTTTGTCGGAAAGGGGGCTAGAGAAGGTGAAACAGTACAGCCCAGAACTGGTCGCACAGAGATATGTGGAACTTTACGGAAAACTAGGTTACCACCGAGCTGTGCACTGAATCTCAAAAGAGGAATGGCGTGAAAAACAAGATCTGCATAGGAGTTGCAACGCGGAGGCGACCTCAGATGTTTGCACGTCTATTGGATTCATTTGTTCACCTGAATCGACCTGATGACACATTGCTCCAGTTTGTTTTTATTGAAAACGATGATGTGCTCCATATAAATGATGTTGTGAAGAATTTCGCGGGAAAACTCGGACAAGAAGAGACAGTTTATGCAGATATTGAACCACGCTTGGGTATTCCTGTCGTACGTAACCGAATCCTCGACACGGCTTTGAATTTGCAAAGCAATTGCCTCGCCTCCATTGACGATGACGAAATCGCTGATCCCAACTGGTTAGTTGAACTTTATTCGGAGGCGCAAAACCGAAAATTGGACATGATGGGGGGCGTGACACGTATGGAAGAATTTGACGCGAGTAATCTCCCAATCTTCCAGAAATTGGTCTACCATGACTTGCGCGCTCGACAGGAAAAGTCGGAAAGACAATCGGCTGACCGTCATGCCTCAGGCCGTGATGGTGCCATAAAGATCGCTACCGGCAACATGCTATGTCGCCTTGATTTCATTCGTCGCAACCAAATTCGATTTGATGAAACACTTCGCTTTTCTCACGGTGAAGACCACGACTTTTATCTGCAGGTAAAGGATGCAGGAGGAGCAACCGGCTATGCTCCACGTGCGCTTGTTCACGAAATCGTCCATATGAACCGATTGTCGCCACGCTTTCAATTTAATCTAAGCAGAAATGTTGCGCGGGCATCCTACAATGTCCGCTACGCACAGAATAAGAGGCGGGCGAGCAGGGAATGGGTACGTTCCAGTTGCTTTGTCTTGGGGAAGGTAGTTTTAGGGTGTAGCCGATTGTTATGTTCTTGCTTTAATCGGGGGCGATCTTTTGTTCGGGGAATAAAAGGGATTGCGGCAGCTATTGGGCGATTAGAGGCCATGCTAGGAGCACAAGATGTTCATTACAAACATACGGATGGGCACTAGGTAAGTTTGCGCATCGACAGGGTCATGTTGGTTTTTTGTTGCTAGGGGTTGGACTGGTTCTATTTTTGCGAAGAGACTCCGGGTACTCGCATTGGGGGGTAATCTTGATGCAGTAATACGAGGTTGAGATTTGGCCAATTGACCAATATGTAACCTTGGGCAACGAGGAAAACATAAAGATCGCTCTGCAGGACCTCCTTGATCCTAGAATCCCAAGTTTCGACACAAATCACCTTGGGACGATAACGCTCAAAATCCAGTGATTGCAACACTGCGAGATTGTGCCCTTCTACATCTATACTGAGGAAGTCTATGGCGCGGCCCTTGTAGGGAGTTTGGTCGATCAAGTTTGTCAGTGTGTCCGTTTCGACCTCTATCTCGAGCCATCCCTCTTCATCTTCTGTTCGTTCAAGTTGTTCAAGAGAATTCAGATCCGACCAAAGTCCTCTTCTCCAGTATTTTGCTGTGCCTGTCTGCTTGCTAACTGCACAGGCGATATTTGTATCTTGAGGGCGCCTCAAATTGAATGCTTCAATTTTGATTTGATCCACATCAATATTGATTCCCCGCCAGCCACGCTTATACAGGGCATAAGTCGTGTTACTTCGGGTTGGGTGGAAACACCCAACATCTACAAAAAAACCACATTCTGGAATCAAGTGTGTGGCCGCAAGATGTCTGAAAATCCTCTTTACGTATTCGTCCGTGTCTGAGAAATAGTATTTTTTGGTGGAATGCAATATCCTACGCAGCACATACAGTTTCCTAAATAATGAATTGCGCTCCAACCAAACAGGAGGATTAGTACGCTTGTAATTCGGGAACATTTCCTATGTGCTTTTGGCAATTTTCAAAGCATTCTACTGGACGCACAGATGACGAATTGTGGTTAGAACTCAAAATAAAACAAGCACTATTTCGCAATTTCTTTTTCATCCCGCGAGGAGATGTTGTGCAGCCATGCCACCGTGTCAGAAGATTTTCCCAAGCGTGGGCTTCGGATTTTCTGTTGTAACAGCCAAGGATTTCCTAGTTGCACAATCACTCATTCCCGCCAGTTTCCTCCGTTTCGAACCTGGGAAGCGGATCGGGTAAGTAAATGCTGTGCTTTCGAACTCCGATTTCATGCTCGATCAGGAGATCTACGAGTTTTTCTCCATCAATGAGTGTGATTGGTTGAGCACGACTATCGAGAGCGGTTTCCTTCGTTTTATTAGAGAATTTCGAAGTTGTGATGAGGGTCCCCCTAATAGCACCGAAGCGGTAAAGCGAGCCGCGAAGGGCGTCGAGATCCTTGGGTGGAGTGGTCCTGCCATGTCTCTTGACCTGGATAACCTCTTTCACTGATGTAATGCCGACCTCAATGCTCGCGATTACATCGACACCGCCATCTCCCGAGCTTGCCGTTACTTCCGCATTCTCATAACCCATCTTGTCTATAAGGAATTTCACTAGATATTCAAACTGCCGGGGGTCCATGCTGCGCAAGCGCTTCAAAAGGTCTTCCCGGGTTTTGTTCTTTTGGGGTTTCAGCCATTCATGGAATTCCGATGTTAGATCGTTACCGGCATCTTTAAACTTTCTGAGATACGTAGAACCCTCGCTGGTCAGTGAATATCTCACACCATCACGTTCTATCAGATTCCGCTCAAGGAGATTGTTGATTCGTGACCGGAGACAGGTCATGAAAGTGGAGGGGCTGCGGAAATTGGAATTGAGTTTGAGATGGTGGCCCCAATCTTCACGAATTCCGCTAACGCGTGTTGGCTCATTATTTTTAACTAAGGAAAGAAGAGCGACGAGTCCTTCTCGTTCATCAAGACATTGTTCAGTTTGACCGGGGTCATGGTTGACGAATTCTTGACCATCTTTGGTGAGTTGAAGTTTGCCTTCAGAAGCTTCACTGAGAAGCTTGTACTTTTGAATCAGGCTCCAGTGGCCATAGGTATACCGTGGGTTGACAGTCTTACCACTCTGTTCCCAGATGAGCGCAGCGAGTTCTCGGTTCTTACCTTTAAGTCGTTCAGCGATCCATTCGCCAGGATTGGTCCAGTCGACGACGTCTTGAGGCGTTCCTGTCAGATTCCAGATAGATTGATTCAATCCAGTGAGTTGTGTTCGAAACCACCCATCCCAGATTCGGAGAAGGTGGCGAACTTCGCCATATGGGGGAAAGTGAGGGACACTTATGCGCGATTCATTTTGGCTCATAGTCAGTTTTTTGAAGAGTTTGCCACTACAATTCGCAGGGAGTATATCCTACTGCTCTTGGCGGTGTCCTTGAGTGGAAACGGTTTGGGGCAAATGCCCGATAGCTACTAGTACTTGGAAATATTTCTTAATCTTCGCTGCAAGAATATCCATTTTGATTCGCCTCTCTATCGTATCGTTCAGCCAATTGTCTGGGGTCGCAGCTAAACGCTGGAATCCTGCATTTTCGGCATCGTTTGCTTTATGCGAAATTCCTTAGCAAGGTCTCGCTCTGGCTTTTCTGTAGGGTCCCATGATGTACGCCACGTGAGTTATATCACCCAGAATGGCATCCGCTGCCCAGATTAGTTGTAATTTTCGTACCGAAAGCCATTCAGAAATTTGCTGAACAGAAAGGGAATTGACGTATAAAATACTTAGAGATGCAAATGGCGTATAGATTTTCATAGTTCTATTGGTTAGCAATGCCAAGTCGTCAGAAAAAGCCTATAGAAGAGGCATTCCTGAAAGTTTTTCAGGGTGTACGGAAGAAATTGAGCTTTACAACCTTTCCTTTAAAAGAATTGAAGGATCACCTTATAGAGGTTCTTGCGCAAGCTGCGATATCAAAGTGTGTTGCATTCAACATTGCAGCTAATCAAAAGATAAAACATACTGAAGCTGCGTTTTTCTTGATGAGCAATTTGAGGGGTATCTGCGAAGATTTAATCTGTCTGACCTACTTGTCTCGGTTAGAAAAGAAGCACGCAGTGAAGCTTATAGAACTAAAGCAGTTTCAGAATGTCTCCAAGGGGCTGAAGGTTCAGAAGAATTTTTTTGAGGCAAATAATCCTGTGCAGCCAATTTTTAATGACCGTGAGATCACTGGGAGAGCAGAAAGAATCATTCAGCAAAATCGCGAGGATCTTCGGGATCTCTGGCAATCAATGGGTTGTTTTAAGCAAGATGGTCCAACAACACGTGATATGGCCGAGAGTGTTGGCCTGACATCGACTTACGAGTTTGTTTATTTTTCAGCTTCAAATTTTGTCCATTTCAATCCTCAAGCCCTTTTCCGGATGGGTTGGGGGCCACAGGAGGGTCCATTCACGTTTTCAGTACGCCACATGGACAGCTATTACCGTAGTTTTAGTAGTTTTTACGGTGCAGTGCTGTTCATCGGTTTTCACTCATCTTTCGGTCGACATTGTTTTGAGGCTGATCTTAACGCCGAAATCAAAGAATTGATTGAATTACTTGGCCATGTGCACAGGTGGCCAGAAGTTATAACTTTTGAGGAAATGAACCACAAACCTCCTCTATACATCCTTACTCATGCATTGAGAGAAGCCATGCGTGAAGAGGACAAGAAAATGCCGTATGGTGCTATTCTGGAAGAAGTTCAAAGTCTGAGGGCATCAACACCTTAAATTAGAAAAAGGCGTATTGCTATCAAGCCGAATCGAGCCCACAAAATCGCCATATGCTAAAGTAATTGCACACTTTTTGGCGGATTGATTTAACGACGGAATCACCCACATGAGGAAATTCTGGGTCAAAAACGCCAAAAAAATCCCGAGATACTTAAAAACCCGGTTCCTGCCATTCCTCGAATGGTTGCCGGAATTGCGCGCTTCTTCCGTCCTGAAGGCGGACCTCATTGCCGGCACGACCGTTGCCTTGGTAATTGTGCCGCAATCCATGGCCTATGCCCAGTTGGCGGGCCTGCCGACCTATTACGGCTTGTATGCCTCTTTTTTGCCGGTAATCGTTTCGGCTTTGTTCGGGTCGTCCCGCCAGTTGGCGACCGGTCCGGTGGCCGTGATTTCGCTGCTGACCGCATCGGCTCTGGAGCCGATCGCGTCGTCTGGGTCGGAAGGCTACATTGCCTACGCGATCATGCTGGCGCTGATGGTCGGTGTGTTCCAGATCGCTTTGGGGCTTCTGCGCCTGGGAGTGCTGGTGGACTTCCTGTCGCATCCGGTGGTCCTTGGCTTCACCAATGCCGCGGCTTTAATCATCGCCACGTCCCAGTTGGGCAAGTTGCTGGGGGTGGTGGCCGAGAAAAGCGACCATCATTACGAGACGGTCTGGAATATTTTCGTTGCGGCCTCAGAATTCACGCATTGGCCGACAGTTGTCATGAGTGTCATGGCCATCGGCCTGATGTACCTGTTGCCCAGGTTCTGGCAAAAAATACCCGCTATTCTGATTGCGGCGGTCCTGACCACGGTGGTTTCCTGGGCCATCGGCTTCAAGGAGAATTTCGGCGGGGCCATTGTCGGCTCGATCCCGGAGGGTTTGCCGAGTTTCGCCCTGCCGACCGTTGATTTCAGCTATCTGCTGGATCTGGCAGGCGTCGCGATCGCCATCTCGCTGATCGGCTTCATGGAGGCATTCTCCGTTGCCAAATCCATGTCGATGAGAAAGACGCGCCAGCATCTGGACGCCAATCAGGAATTGCTGGGCCAAGGCCTAGGCAACCTGGCGGCCAGCATGTTCCAGGGCTATGCGGTTTCCGGCTCGTTTTCCCGCTCCGCGGTGAATCTGTCTGCCGGGGCGGCCACCGGCTTCTCTTCCGTCGTGACCGGCCTGCTCGTGGCCGCAACCCTGCTGTTCTTGACGCCGATGCTGTACCACATGCCACAAGCCATGCTGGCTTCGGTCATCATCATGGCCGTCATCGGCCTGATCCGGGTCAAGCCGATTATCGACGCCTGGAAGGTTCAGAAACACGATGCCGTCGTGGCGGTCATTACATTCGTATTGACGCTGGCATTCGCGCCGCACCTGGAAAACGGAATCATCATCGGGGTTCTCTTGGCGCTCGGGCTGTTCGTCTACCGAATCATGCGCCCGAACATCAGCCTGATTTCGCGCGATCATTCCGGCAAGTTCGCCGACGCCCGGCGAAGGATCCTGGAAACCTGCTGCAGTATCGCGATGCTGCGTTTCGACGGGCCGCTGTTTTTCGCCAATACCGGTTATTTCAGCGACCAGGTCCTGCGGGCGGCGGCCTCGGCCGAGGGCCTGCGCTACATCATCGTGGATGCGAGCAGCATCACGGAGATCGACTCCACCGGGGAGCATATGCTGCACAGCCTTGCGCGGGAACTGGTGGATTCGAACATCACCTTCATCGTGACCCGCGCCAAGCCCGAGATCATGGAGATTTTCGAGCGCACGGGATTTGCCAGCCCGGAATGGAGCGAGTATTTCACGGCAACCCGGGAAGAGGCGCTTGATTATGCGATGAAGCAGATGAGGATTTGTGGAGACAAGCCGTGTGGCTGTACGCGGGACAAATGTCCATTGATGAACAAGCCCAAAGCGTTAGTCACATAAAACTAGAGTTTGCTTTCAATTTGGAATCTTCTTCATCTAAAAAGTTTGTTTTTTGACAAACGCGCAGCGCATTAGTTAGACCAAATGAGAGAGAATTCATGGCCATAGAAACTCAGCAGAATAGAGAGATTGACGGTAAAGGTCGCTCCATTCGCGAATTGCTGGCACATCGAAAATACCTAATCGATGATAATTATCAGCGCGAATATAAGTGGGAAAAAAAGCAAGTTATCGATTTAATTAACGACCTATCAGCTAAATTTTTGGAGAGTTATAGAGAGAAGGACGATCGTGGTGCCGTTGCAAGGTATAGTCAATATTTTCTAGGGTCAATTATTATCATTGATAAGAATGGGGAAAAGTATATTGTTGATGGCCAACAGCGCCTTACAACGCTAACATTGCTGCTAATTTTTCTTCGGCATCGACTTAGTGACCAAGATCAAAAAGGACAACTTGCAGATCTTGTTTTTTCTCTGACAGACGGCACGCGTTCCTACAATCTCGATGTGCCTGAACGCAAGGAATGCATCTCAGCACTCTTCAGTGGAGAGGAATTTCCGGATGATGATGCTTCTAAGTCCGTGAGCAACATCATAGAGCGCTATGCGGATATTGAGGATCAGTTCCCTCAAGATTCCATTAATGCTGACGCTTTGCCATATTTTGCGGATTGGTTAATTGGATACGTCCGCCTGATTGAGATAACAGCTTATTCCGATAGTGATGCCTATACCATTTTTGAAACTATGAATGATCGGGGGCTTTCGCTTACACCTATTGAAATGTTGAAAGGCTTTCTTCTTGCGAACATTGTTGAAACTGAGCATCGCGCAAGAGCGAATGATATTTGGAAAGAGCGTACACGGGCACTTACGCGAATCGACAAAGATGAGGATGCTAATGGAATCAAATCGTGGTTGCGTAGCCAGTATGCTAAAAGAATTCGCAAGCGCACGCAAGATGCCGTGCCTGAGGATTTTGATCTGATCGGCACTAAGTTTCACCGCTGGGTACGTGACAATCAGAGAGATATTTGTCTTACTACAAGCGAGGAGTTTGTGCAGTTTATTGAACGTGACTTTACTTTTTATAGCCGCTGGTATGAGCGCATACGACAAGCGGCTGAGACATACACTCCAGAGCTTAGGCACATATACTTCAACGCTCAACACAATTTCACCTTGCAATACCCTTTGCTGTTGGCGCCACTTAAAATTGACGACAATGAAAACATCGTGTTACGAAAGTTGTGTATCGTGGCGATGTGGATTGACATACTGATTCATCGGCGTATTTGGAACTGGAGGGCAATTGACTACTCAACAGTGCAATACACCATGTTCCAAGTTATGCTTAAAATTCGTAGGAAAAGCGACAGAGCACTAGCTGAAGAACTATACAAATCTCTTAACTCAACCGATGAGACATTTGCTATCAATGATCGAAATGCCAATTTTGGATTACATGCCCAAAACGGGCCACAGATTCATCGCTTACTTGCTCGGATGATTGATTTCCTAGAAACGGGATCAGGACAGGAATCTCGTTATACTGAATATGCTCAGCGAGGCCGCGGGAAGTACGAAATTGAACACGTCTGGGCCAATCATCCGGAATGGCACATCGAAGATTTTTCCGATCAACACGAATTCGCTGAATATCGTGACCGTATTGGCGGTCTTCTTCTCTTGCCAAAAAGTTTTAATGCAAGTTATGGCGACTTGCCATATGTCAAAAAACGCAAGTATTATCTTGAGCAGAATTTATTGGCGCGTAGCCTTCATGAGCAGGCGTACGAGCGTAATCCAGGATTTATGAGGTTTATCGAGAAGAATGAACTCCCATTCCGTCCTCATGCTGAGTTTAACAAGTCAGACTTAGATATACGGCAAGATCTATATCGGAATCTGGCAGAGAAGATATGGGACCCAAATCGTTTAATTCAGGAATCGTAACTGTGAGGTAGGTCCGGTAGTGAATACTTGTTGCTGTAGAAGCAAAATTTTGCGTGTGTTTCTGGATAATCTTTAAGTAATCCTGATTTCAACCAGAGTCGCCAACGAGCAAGTAACATGATGGCGAATGTTATAATGGCTCTTAGACGAGCGATTCTTCGCACATATCTTTTCGGAATTCATAAACGTCATGCACGGACGCGGGTTTTTTCTGGCGATTGCTCTCGTATTGGGATCGACTCCCATCCTCGCATCCGCCGACGAAGCAGCCATTGAGCGCGGCCGCACGCTTGCGGGAACCTGCTTGGGTTGCCATGGCGTACCCAGTTACACCAACGTCTATCCGAGCTACCATGTGCCCAAGTTGGGCGGCCAGCATGCAGATTACATCGTGGCGGCCCTGAAAGCCTACAAGTCCGGCGAGCGTGCCCACAGCACCATGCAGGCTCATTCGGTACGGCTCTCGGAAGAGCAGATCCAAGACATTGCCGCCTATTTCTCTTCCCTCAAATGAACCGCCCGTCTCGCTCTTTCCTGATTTCAGCCTTGGCCGTACTGAGCCTCGGGCTTTCCGGCCCAGTGCTGGCAGGCGACCCGGTTCGCGGTCAGGAAAAATCCTTGAGTTGCCAGGCGTGCCATGGCCCGGACGGAAACAGCCCGGTGACCATGTTCCCGATTATTGCGGGGCAGCATCAGGACTATCTGCTGCACAGCATGCGCAGCTACAAGACGGGTGAGCGGACCAACCCGATCATGACCGCCATCGTGGCGCCATTGTCGGATCAGGACTTGGAAGATCTAGCGGCGTACTACGCGCGCCAAGAGGGTTTGTACAAGATTGACGCCGGTCTCGGCGTCGAGACTCCCTGAATCAGCCGGATTTCTCGTGTTCGCCCGGCGTGAACGGTCGGATTGTCAAAGCATGCAGTGATCCGTCCGCGATCTGTTCCCGGACGGTAGCGTAGACCAACTGGTGGCGTTTGACAGGCATCAGGCCTTCAAACGCATTGCTGACCACAGTCGCCTCGAACTTTCCCTCGCCACCACTGACGGTGACTTCGGCATCGGGAATGCCAGCTTGAATCAGGTTTTCGATTTGCTGTGTGTCCACAGTGATTTATCCTTGGGAAGTGCGCACCAATTGTACTTCGTCGTGGGAATTGTTGATTATCACTGATATCATTTGAGGAGGCACTGATATGAACCGATTAGAACCTGTCCACCCAGGCGAAATCCTGAAGCTTGATTTCATGGAGCCTCTTGCATTATCTGCTGCAGCGCTTGCGCGAGCGACCGGCGTGACTCCGGCACGGATCAGCGAGATTGTTCGCGGTCGTCGTGGCATCACGGCGGAGACGGCATTGCGTCTGGCGAAGTTTTTTAATACCGATGCCCAGAGCTGGATGAACCTTCAGAGTTGCTACGAACTTGAATGTGTGGCACGAAACCAGGCAGATGCCTTGCGTTCTATCCGTCCCCGGGAAGTGGCGTGAGAATCCTAAAGGAAAGAGCGTAGCGATTTGGATGAAGATTCGAAACTACGATTATCTGTGCCAATCATGGGCGGAAATTCTAATAGAGCGACGGGAGTGACAGTAAATATGTTTAGTTGGCGGTAGCATTAGAGAGTTATGGGAAAGGCCAAGATCCGCGTATTTTTTCAGCGTGGCCTCAAATGATAATTTGAAGTATAATCTCAAATCATCATGATAATTTGAAGTACATGTTCAAGAGAAACTTGGATCTCCCGCCCCCCGGAACTGAGACTTTCTTCTTGTGGGGGCCGCGCCAGACGGGCAAGAGCACACTATTGCGCCAACGCTATCCGAAGAGCCGATGGGTCGATTTGCTGAAGTCAGACGAATTTCGGCACTACGGCGACCGTCCCGAACGCTTGCGCCAGGAAATCGAGGCGGAAGGGCTGTCCGGGGATGGAACCCAGATCGTGATCGACGAGATTCAGAAAGTCCCCGCCCTGCTTGACGAGGTGCACTGGATGATTGAGAACCGTGGACTACGTTTCGCTCTGTGCGGGTCAAGCGCCCGCAAAGTGAGGCGTGGGGCTGCCAACCTTCTCGGTGGAAGGGCGATCCGGTATGAGTTGCATGGCCTGACGGCCGACGAGATTGGAAAAGACTTCGATCTTACTCGGATGCTCAACCGCGGCTATTTGCCACGGTTGTATGAGGCCAAGCGGCCAGCAAAATTGTTGAAAGCATACGTAGCGGATTACCTGAAAGAAGAAGTAGCGGCAGAAGGTCTGGTCCGAAACCTGCCGAGTTTCTCGGGGTTTCTTGATGCCGCAGCTCTCTGCGACGGGGAGATCATTAATTTCTCAAATATCGCCAGTGACTGCAGCGTGTCGAGCCATACGGCAAAAGCCTACTTCGGGATTTTGGAAGACACACTGCTTGGTCGTTGGTTGCCGGCTTACCGCAAACGGCAGAAACGGCGGGTGATTCGCGCGCCGAAGTTCTATTTCTCCGATGTAGGCATTGTCAATCGGTTGGCGCACAGGGGGGACATACTTCCAGGCTCAGACCTTTACGGAAAAGCGTTTGAGAACTGGGTTTTCCACGAACTATGCGCTTTTCGTGCCTACCGAGAGTGGTATGAAAATTTGTCCTATTGGAGACTTGCGGGTGGCACAGAAGTGGATTTTGTGCTCGGCGACATGCGCATTGCGATCGAGGCCAAGGCAAGTCAAAAAATCTCGTCCGCCCATCTGCGGGGATTGCGCAGCTTGGCGGAAGATCATCCAGAGGTTAGTCGGCGTATAGTCGTCTGTCTCGACTCACGTGCATGGCGCACGGATGATGGCATCGAGATTCTCCCCGTAAAAACCTTCATTCGATATCTTTGGCACGGCGACCTCGTGGTTGGCTGATTTTTGCAGGGAAGATGGCGATGTTTGGAAAGTTGGGTGCCTGGATAAATCGTGCAAGAGAACAGTCTACGAAGTTTTTCAACTTTTTGAATCGTTTGGCTCTTCGCGGAAGTGTGTGGAACGACTTATCCGGCTTTTCCCTCCCGGCCTGACTCCGCGACTGTATCGCGCGGTTCAAGAAGGTTTGTATAAGATCGACGCCAGCCTCGGGGTCGAGATTCCCTGAATCAGCCGGATTTCTCTCTGTTTTCTCGCATGCCATGGCGATCGGTTAAATCCCGAGCGATTTTTGTTCGGCCGAGAATTTGTAAAGCACAGGTCCCCATGGATTGAAGATCAAATTGCTCTAATGCGGGGGTGTGTAACTAGCCCATTTAGTGTTTGCGCAAGTTTCTAGAGGGTTGACAGAATAGACAATATAGACAAAAATGGCTCATGTTGAGTCGCCACTATACGGGAATCATCATGGTACAAGTTCAAGAGCAAATGCTGACAGAAAAGCAAATGCACCAAAGACTGGATAGTGTATTCCATGATGCCACGGATGGCTTGAGTTCGGACGCCTTGGCCACGCTGGTAAAGAACCAGGAAGTTGTCTATTCGGCCTTAGTCGCATTTCTTCAAACATTTTCACGGATGCAAGCTGACGCAAGCATTGAGCAGTTATCTGATGTTCTGCATATAAAAGGAGTAAAACTACGTAGACACAGCGCTGCAAAAGAAAAAAAGGAAATAGCACAGCGAACCATACCCATCGAAGAGGAAAATCTTCTGACTTCGAATGAATTGGCTGCACGGGTCGGACTCAAGACCCGACAGTCTGTTCATGACTGGCTTCGCAAGGGCAAGGTCGTTGGTTGGCGAGGAGCGAAGCGCGGGCATGTGTTCCCAAGAGAGCAACTGGATGAACGTGGCAGACCACTGGAAGGGCTTGAAAAAATTGTCTCATATTTCAATGATGGCTATACGGTTTGGTCTTGGCTGACGACCCCCAGACCCTCGCTGAACGGGGCAAAGCCACTTGCTCTATTGAGGAAAGGGGAGGTGGACCGTGTGGTGGATGCTGCTGTAGGTGATAGGCAAGGCGACTTTGCCTGAGCCTAGAGGTCTCGCTTACTCAATCGCTGGATACTAAATAACCAGACTAGAACCGTTTAAATTTTCCGAAAATTAATCTTTACTGTTTCCTGAGAGTTGTACGCGAACTAACAGAGGATTCATCTCAAAATGATGCAAACCACAACACACAATCCTGACCGCTACATGGCTGATTTGCGGCAAATCCTCTCACAGGGACGTAAGCGCATTGGGTTTCTGCTCGGTGCGGGTATTCCTGCGGCAGTTAGAGTAAATGCCGAGGGGAAGCTTAGTGCTGATGGTCGGCCGATTCTTCCTGATGTCGCCGGCTTGACCCCAAAAGTCCTTGATGAACTGGATGAGGCCGATAAAGAAATAGTAGACATTCTTTTGCCTGGAATGGGAGAGGAGCCGACTATCGAACTAATTCTGACACGTATCCGTAGACTAGCCGAAGCGATAGGCGACATTGAAGTGCATGGTTTAGATGGTCGGGGTCATGCGGAGTTGGCGGAACGAATCTGTGAAGCAATTGGAGAAATCGTTGGCTGCTCACTGCCTAAAGGCTCAGGCCCGTACACTCAGCTTATTTCATGGATTAGCGGGACACCCCGAGAACATCCAGTTGAGATATTTACTCCAAACTATGATCTGCTTTTCGAGGAAGCTTTTGAGCGTGCCCAAGTCCCTTATCACGATGGTTTTACTGGTGCACGCAGACCGTTTTTTGATCCAGCGAGCATAGCTGACGATGAACTATCGCCACGTTGGTCTCGACTCTGGAAAATTCATGGGTCACTTGGCTGGGAGGTTGAGGATGGAAAAATTGTGCGTACAGGCAGCCGCAAAGCCACTCATTTGATTTATCCCGATCACCACAAATACGATCAAATTAGCCGTCGGCCTTATTCGGCATTCTTCGAACGTCTTCGCACGTTCCTTATGACGCCTGATAGTCTGCTCATCTGTGCTGGTTTTTCTTTTTCGGACTCACATATAACAGCGGTTCTTGACGAAACTTTGGCCGCTAATCCCCATACTGCTGTTATTGCGTTTGAATTTCGCGACTTAACTGAAGATACACCTTCCGCCCAGTTGGCTTTTCGCAGGTCCAGCGTTAATGTTTATGCGCGAAAGAATGCGATCATTTGTGGAACGTTGGGGCGATGGGAATTGGGAAAGGTACAAAAAGCATGGGAGCCCATCCGCAGGACCTATTGGGGGAGTGGGGGGAGTGATGCAGATGGAGGGTTTCTCTTAGGTGATTTTGCTTGGCTAGCAAACTTTCTTGCTCTTGCGCGGGCGGATGATCTGAAACCACAATCCAGTACGCCGGATTCAGATCCAAACACCTCTGGCGCCGTAGATTCTCTCGAATCTGAAGAAGAGCCTGCTGATAGGCAAAACGGTGCTTGAACGGGACCCCACATTTTTGGGCACTGTCGCCTCCGTTTCTGGCTCGTCGGTCAGCATACGTTTGGCTCAATCTGTTGCTTCGGGCTTATCCATCATTGAGGGCAGAGCATATCGGATTGGCCAAGTTGGCAGCTTTGTCCGCATTCCTCAGGGCTATCAAGACCTATTTGGCGTTGTTTCTGAAGTTGGAGCAAGGGCAATGCCGGAAGATGCGCCAAGTGGAGAGACAGATACGGGGCGTTGGATGGAAGTTCAATTGGTCGGAGAATCGTTGGGTGGAATTTTCGAGCGCGGTATTAGTCAGCACCCAAATGTAGGGGATACTGTCCATATAACAACTGAAAGTAGCCTCGCTCGAATCTACGGAACAGACGATTCTGGGCAAATCACCATTGGTTCGCTTTCAAGCTCAGAAAGTATTCCGGCAAAGCTTTCGCTAGACGAACTGATAACGAGACACTCTGCTGTACTAGGCTCTACGGGTTCAGGGAAATCAACGACCATCGCTAGTCTTTTGCAGGCGATCACCGCAGTGGCCAATGATAGTGCCGACTATCCCAGTGCGAGAGTTTTGCTGCTCGACATCCACGGAGAGTATCCAGGCGCTCTTTCAGATGTAGCCAGCATTTACTCTGTGGACCCACGACCAAATGAGCAAAAGCTCTTGATTCCATATTGGGCACTAAGTGCGGCAGACTTACTTAAATTTTTGACAGGTGGCGTTAGTGATACACAGGAGACTGCTTTTACGGACAAAATCCTTGAATTTAAACGCCAATCGCACGAGATTCAAAAATTTCCTGGTGTGGAGGCAAGTTCAATCACAGTCGATACGCCAATACCATTTAGCCTCAAGAATCTGTGGCATGATTTGATTGATTTCGAAATTTCTACCTTTGAAGATAGTGATCGGAGCCAGCCAGCATTGGTTGAGAAAGGTGATGCGGAAGCACTGAAGAGTCCGCGGTATAAACCTCACGCGATGGGTGCGAAAGGACCGTTCCTAAATGCTGAAGCTATCGGAATTCGGAGGCAATTGAGTCTGCTCCGCTCCAAGATGCTTGATCCTCGTTATGATTTTCTTTTACGCCCAGGGCGTTGGGAGCCAGACCTTGAGGGGAGGGTCAAGTCCGATCTTGACGCTTTATTGAGCGGTTGGTTGGGTGCGGAGCACCCAATTACAATCCTTGATCTTTCCGGTGTTCCGAGTACGGTGCTTGAACTCCTCGTTGGGTCTATTCTAAAAATCGTATATGAATCGCTTTTTTGGAGTAGGGAAAAATCGGAGGGAGGGATTGAGCGCCCTCTCTTGGTTGTCATGGAAGAAGCTCATCGATACCTTTCTGCTGCGACGAACACCCTCGCTGCCGAGACCATCCAACGAATCGCTAAAGAAGGCCGCAAATACGGCATCGGTGCAATGGTCATTAGCCAACGTCCTTCTGAGGTTGATGACACCATTCTGTCCCAATGCGGGACTTTCTTGGCTCTCAGGCTTGCAAACCCGACGGATCGCGAGCATGTTCGAGGCACGTTACCCGATGGGCTAGTTAGTCTGCTTGATATTCTGCCGGTTCTTCGCACAGGTGAGGCCATCGTAATGGGTGAAGCCGCGAAGTTGCCTATGCGTTGCCGCATCACCCTGCCTCCCGAGGAACGGCAACCGAGAAGCACCGACCCCAAAGTTAGCGAACAATGGTCGATTCCCCGCAGGGAAGAGGGTTATAATCGTGTTGTCGCATCATGGCGTGCACAGAAGCCAAGAGCGGTTGTGGACGATCTTGATATAGAGCGTCTGCCAGTTCAAGATGAACCAGCAGGTGATTCTTCAGAATGATTGAGGGAAGATAATGAACAGAGGATATGCAGCATCGTCGAACCTGCAATCTGTCGGGTACGATGAACCGTCTCAAACTCTTGAAATCGAGTTTCGAAGCGGGGGCATCTATCGCTACTTTAATGTTCCCATGAATCTGTATAGGGAATTGATGCGGGCGCCCTCGAAGGGTGGGTTCCTCCACCAATATATAAAAAACGCGTTTCCATACTCGCGCGTGGGATAGCCATTGCTCTGGTTTCGGTGGAATGCGCAGGGCTTGAGGCCTTGCAATCCAAGGAATTCCGTTAGATTCCCGCTCTAAGGCAAAGCCCTAGGGGTTCACATAGGAAAAATTCATCATGATTTTCAGGCAACTGTTCGAACCGGAATCGTTCACATACACCTATCTGCTCGGCTGTCCGCAGACCGGCGAGACCGTGCTTATCGACCCGGTGGTGGAGACGGTGAACCGGGACATCGAAGTCCTGCACGAGATGGGCTTGAAACTCACTTATACCCTGGAGACGCACGTCCATGCCGATCACGTGAGCGGGGCTTTCAAGCTCAAGGCGATCACCGACAGCAAGATCGCAGGGGCTGCAATGGACGACCTGCCGTGCCGGGATATCGGGGTTCGTGAAGGCGAAGCGTTCCGTGTCGGGACTCTTGAGATCCATCCGCTGTTTACGCCGGGGCACACCGACACCCATCACGCCTTCCTGCTCCATTCCCCGAGCGGAGCCTGGCTGTTCACCGGCGATGCGCTGCTGATCGACGCCTGCGGGCGGACCGACTTCCAGATGGGGGACGCCGCCACCCTGTACCGCTCGATCCACGACAAGTTTTTCTCCCTCCCCAACGAGACCCTGGTCTATCCGGCGCACGACTACGACGGACGCTTCGTGTCCACCGTGGGTCAGGAGAAGGCGCGAAATCCCCGCCTCAAGGACAACCGCAGCGAGGAAGACTTCGTGGAGCTGATGAACAAGCTGGACCTGCCGTACCCGAAGAAACTCGATTTCTCGGTCCCGGCCAATGAATTGTGCGGCCGCTGCCCCGAAACCCTGCCGCCGGGGGTCCAGGCCCTGTGCAACGTGCACGACCAGGGTTGAACTGGCTTACCAGCGAAATTTGTTCCAGCGCTGGGGATTGGCCCAGAAGCGGCTGTTCAGCCAGCTGGGCGTTTTCTTGTAGGTCTTCAGGCTAAAGTGATTCAGCCCCCAGGGCTGCCCATCCGCATCAAAAATCTCCAGGCAACGCAGCCCCAGCGCGCCCATCCGTCGGGCTTGCTCCAAGGTGTCGCCGGGATGCAGGACATATAGTTCCAGCGACAGGAAATCGCGCAGGTGCGCGATGACCGCATCCACTTGTTCCGGTTCCATCCACGGGGTCAGGATCAGTCCGCAGGCGTGGCGCGACTCCAGGCGCGGCATCGCCAGCGTCTCGGTGCTCGACAGCGTCATGGCGACCCATTCCGGTACGGGGGAGGGCGGATGGTCGGAGATCAGCAGCACGTCCCGGTCCGGGACGGCTTCTCGAACTTTCTCCAAAAGGGAAACTGGAGTGCTTGTTGCCGGCTCAGAGGGCATTGAGGGCTTCGGTCAGGGCCGGACCGACCGTCTCGCCGCGCCAACCCTGCAGCAAGATTGGATCCGGACTCTGGCGCACCAGTTCCTCCACCATGACGCGGGGCGCGAGCAGTTCCGGCGCCACCCCGATCTCTTCGGCGACCTTGCGGACGACCCCGGCCAGGATCCGTACCTTCCTGCGCTGCTCGCCGCGCTCTTCCCGGCTCATGGACTTCAGCGACAGGGGAGGGCAATCCTCGGCCAGTTGCAAGGTTTTCCACAGTCTCTCTTGGAGCTTCCGGGAGACTCTGCCGGCCACCGCGCGTTCAAACGCCTGCCGATCCCGGAACGGTGTGCAGGCGAGATCCACCAGGACTTCATCCGATGCGACCCGGACGCGTGCCCGGTCTTGGCGTCGGGCCAGGAGTTCTCGCCAGCGCGCCAGCCCCTGCAGCACATGCAGCCGCTCGCTGGGCATATTGCCGTTGGGAATGTGGACCCGCTTCCACATCTGGTTCGGATCCGGGACCCAGGCGGATGGCGTCAGCGTCCGTTTCATCTCCTCCTGCATCCAGATCAGGCGTCCCTTGGCTTCCAGTTCTTCCGACAGTTGCTGGTAGATCGGGCCGAGGTGCACGACATCAGCCAAGGCGTACTGCAACTGAGCGGGCTTGAGCGGCCGACGGTCCCACCAGCTGCGCACTTGGGATTTGTCGAGCACGATTCCCAGCCGCTCCTCCACCATGTTGGCATAACTGATCTGGAAGCCGTGTCCGAGCAGGGCCCAGGCAATCTGGGTGTCGAACACACTTCCGGGAATCAGGTCGAAGTCATGATGCATGATCTCGACATCCTGCAAGCAGGCGTGCAGGACGCTGATCCGGTTGGATCGGCGCAGCCGTTCCACCAGAACGGACAGGTCAAGCCCGGCCTGCATGTCGATGATGGCGTGCTCGGTGCCGTCCGAGATCTGGATCAGGCAGAGCTTCGGGTAGTAGGTATGGATGCGCAGGAACTCGGTATCCAGCGCAAGCCAAGGCGCATCCTCGATGCGCCCAAGGAACTTGAGCAGAACTTCCTGCCGGGTGATCCATGTCCAACTGGGAGTCAGTACCCCGCCCATGGGGGACAGTATAATGTGCTTCTGTTTCCAGGCTCTTTCCAGTACTCTATAAATGCCTATTCTTCGGGCTTTTTTCCTGTTTCTCCTGCTTGTCGGCCTGCAGGGCCCGGGACAGGTTCGGGCACAGGATCAGGCAGTGGAGGACCCGGCTCAGCCCGCCTCGCACGACACCCCGGCGCCTGCCGAAGGGGAGATTTCAGCCGAAGCACCGGCCTCGCCGGAAGGAAAGTCCCTCGTGCCGCCTGCCGACGCCTTGAGCCTGTATTCTCCGGACGCGCTGGTCGACATGCCGTATGTCTACCCCTTGCTGCGCATGCGTCTCACCCCGGAGATGCGACGGGAGACGCCATGAAGATTCGCTGGAATTCCCGCCTTGCCAGCCACCTGGCGGTCGTCATCATCGTGATCACGCTGCTGTTCCTCGGGTGGCGGATGAGCCCGAATGTCACCTGGTTCCCGGACCTGGAGACGGAGCCGCTGTTCGAGCCCGATCAACTGCCGTCTCTTCGGGACGTCATCGACCAGCCGGAGGTGGAAGACCCGGTAAAACCCTCCCCGGTTTCTCCCGAGCAAGAATCGCCTGAAGTCGCGCCCGAGCCTGCGCCGATGTCGGAACCCGCGGCATCGCATCCGGAGGCCGTCCCGGCGCAACCCCAGCCGAAACCCCGCGATCTGGAGGCGGAAGCGCTCTACGAATCGTGGACCCGGGCGCGGCAGCTGCTGCGGCAGCGGGATCTGGCCGGTGCCGAGCAGGCCTACCTGGACCTGACGCACCGCTGGCCGAAACATCCGGATCTGGTCGGCGAACTTGGCAACGTCTATGTGCTGTTGGGAGAGAAGAGTTCCGCCCGAATCGCTTTCAGGCGGGCGCGGAAGTTGCTGGAGCCGATGGGCCCGTCGCTGCAACTGGAATCGGTGACGCGCTGGTTGGAACGCCACCCGTAGCCGAAACTCCCCCGGCTACGCCATCAGATCATCGGGGTTTCCCCGACCGGGATCTTCTTCATCAGGTGATGCAGGATCGGCCAGACCAACAGGCTGGTCGGCAGGCTGGCCCAGTAAAGCAGGCCGGGGTCGATGTTGGAGAGAAAGATCGAGAACAGGTGCAGGTAACCCATGTGCAGCACCAGCAGAAACCCGACCGGAAAGGTCTTCTGCAGGGTGCTGGAGAGTTGCAGGACCCGGTAGAACCGGAGGCACAAAAACACGATGAGACAGTAACTGAGGACATGGATGCCGATCCAACTCCCGGTGACAAGGTCGCTGAGCAGGCCGGCCGCCCAAGCCATCCCGAACCCGGCCTTCTCAGGCCGGACGGACATCCAGAAAATCAGGATCATCGCGACCCACTGCGGCTGCCACGGAGCATACGAGTCCGGGAGCGGCCAGGCCAAGAGGGTGAGGGCCGCGATCAGACTCAGCGCCTGGTAGATTCGCCACGCTTCAATCCGCATCGCCGGCCTCCTCCGCGGGCTTCCGGTGCCAGACCAGGAGAACTTCCCGGTTCCGGTGCAGCTGCGCTTCGGCCTGAACGTCTGCTTCCAGGAAATCCCGGCCGGGCTGGGCGGTGACCTGCGTGATCCGGCCGACCAGGTGCTGCTCGGGATAGGTATCGTCGAGGCCCGAGGTCAGCAGGACATCGCCAGGCTCAAGGTCGTTGTGACGCGGGACGAACCGAAGGGTCAACCCCTGTCCGTTCCCGTGTGCCAGGTAGCGGTCGTCGGTCCGCGCGTTGCGCACCAGCAGGGCGTGGCTGACGTCGGTGACCAGCAGGACCGTGGACTGGAACAGGCTCGTGCTGGAGATCTGGCCGACGACGCCGCGCTCGTCCAGCACCGGCTGGCCCACGTAGGTGCCGTCGCGGGTGCCGCGGTTGATGGTGATGGTCTGGCGGAACGCGCTGGTATTGATTTTCGTGACTTCCGCGACCAGCACCCGTTGCGAATGCGCCGGAACGTCCAGCTGCGCCAAGGTCCGCAGGCGGCGGTTTTCCGCTTCCAGCGCCCCGACGGATTGCGCCCAGAAGACATCCTCCAGCAACTGCTGCCTGAGCACCCGGTTCTCTTCGATCAATTCCTCGACCCCGCGGTAGTGGGTGTAGATCCAGTCGAAAAACTGCTGGGGCAGGCTCGAGGCCGTGACGATCGGCTGGACGACCAGGTCGACCAAGGGGGCCGCGCGGTCGACCACGGCATAGCGGTAGTCGACGCTGACCAGCACAATGGCCAGTATCAGGCTGCTAATCAATTTTCGCCAGAGCATGCCGAGATTGGGCTAAGGGGCTCGGTCGAACCGTTAGGTGGATTTCCGGATCACCGCGCGAAAGCGTGCGAGTCCTGCTGAAGCTCGATGTTCTCCTCTAGAACCTTGCCGCCGCCGCGTGCCACGCAGTACAGGGGCTCGTTGGCAATGATGACGGAAACCTTGACTTCCTGCATCAGTAATTCGTCGATGCCGGTCAGCATCGCGCCGCCGCCGGTGACCACGATGCCGCGGGCCATGATGTCCGAAGCCAGGTCCGGCGGGGTCTGCTCCAGCACGGAATGGACCTTGTTCAGGATGATCTGCAGCGGTTCCTGCAAGGCATCGTTGATCTCGTTGCTGTTGACGGTAATGCTGCGCGGGGTGCCGTCGGACAGGTCGCGGCCCCGCACCTCCATCTCTTCGACCGTCTGCGGGCGGTAGGCGCTGCCGATGGTGTGCTTGATCATCTCTGCGGTACTCTCGCCGATCAGCAGCCCGCAGTGGCGGCGCACGTGGTCGATGATGCTCTGGTTGAAGTGATCCCCGCCGGTGCGCGAGGAGTCGGAGTAAACGATGTCGTTGAGCGACAGAACCGCGACCTCCGAGGTGCCGCCGCCGATGTCCAGGATGAAGTTGCCGCAGGGCTCCTCGATGCTCAGGCCCGCGCCCAGCGCGGCCAGCAGCGGTTCCTCGTACAGGTAGACCTTGCGCGCGCCAGCGGCCTCCGCGGCGGCCCGGATCGCCCGGCGCTCCACCTGGGTGGCGCCGCAGGGCACGCAGATCAGGACTCGCGGCCCAAGGGTGAACAGCCGTCGTTGGCTGGCCTTGCGGATGAAGTACTGCAGCATCTTCTCGGCGGTCGCGAAATCGGCCACCACGCCGTCGCGCAGGGGTCGCACCACCTCGATGTTAGCGGGGGTCCGGCCGATCATGCGCTTGGCCTCGACGCCGACGGCCTCGACCTGGGGTTTGTTCAGGTCCGAATACTTGCGGATGGCCACCACCGAAGGCTCGTCCAGCACGATGCCTTCGCCGGGCACGTACACCAGGGTATTTGCCGTGCCCAAGTCAATGGACATGTCGTCGCTGAAAAGACGCCGGAACATTAGGAACTTTCTAGGAATTGAGGAAGCCAATTTAGCATAAACTGATGTTCGGCGGCTATACTTAAGAGCGATTTTTGATCGATTCGGTTCCGAGAACCTTGCCTTATCCATGGATCTGACCGCCGAGACCGTGCGCGGGATCGCGCAACTTGCCCGGCTTCGCCCCAGCCCCTCGGAAGAGGAGCGCCTGATTCAGGATCTGGACGCGGTCCTGGAGTTTTTCGCCCAGCTCAGCGAGGCAGAGGTCGAAGGCATCGAACCGATGGCGCACCCGCTCGAAGTCGACCAGCGCATGCGCGAGGACGAGGTGACCGAACCCGACCGGCGGGAAGACTACCAGGCGATTGCCCCGGATGCACGCGAGGGCCTGTACCGGGTCCCCGCAGTACTGGACTCCGACTGATGCACGAACGGACCCTGCTGGAGCAGGCCCAGGCACTGCGGGCCGGAGAAGTGTCCAGCGTCGAACTGACGCGGTCCTACCTTGAGCGCATCAAGGCCCACGACGGGTCGATCAACAGTTTCATCACGGTGACGGAAGAGCAGGCCCTGGCACAGGCCGAGGCGGCGGACCGTGCGCATTCCGCCGGCGAAGCCGGACCGCTGACCGGCGTCCCCCTGGCACACAAGGACATCTTCTGCACGCGCGGCGTGAAGACCAGCTGCGGCTCCCGCATGCTGGACAACTTCGTCTCGCCGTACGACGCCACGGTCGTGGAACGGCTGGGGGCGGCCGGCATGGTGATGCTCGGCAAGACCAACATGGACGAATTCGCAATGGGCTCGTCCAACGAGACCAGCCACTACGGCCCGGTCCGCAACCCTTGGGATCTGGAGCGGGTCCCGGGCGGCTCCAGCGGCGGTTCGGCCGCGGCGGTGGCGGCACGTCTGGCCCCGGCGGCCACGGCGACGGACACCGGCGGTTCCATCCGGCAGCCGGCCACGTTCTGCGGAGTGACCGGCCTGAAGCCGACCTACGGGCGGGTGTCGCGCTTCGGCATGGTGGCCTACGCCTCCAGCCTGGACCAAGGCGGCATGCTGGGCGTGAGCGCCGAGGATTGCGCGGCGCTGCTCGGCGCGATGGCGGGCTTCGATTCCCGCGACTCGACCAGCGTGGACCATCCCGTGCCGGACTATTCCAAGGAAATGGCACAACCGATCGACGGCCTGCGCCTGGGCCTGCCGAAGGAATTCTTCGACGACCGGCTGGATGCGCGGATCCGGGCCGCCGTGGAAGAGGCGGTCGCGGCCTGGGAGGGGCAGGGCGCCAAACCGGTCGAGATCTCGCTACCGAACCTGGAGCTCGCCACCCCGGCCTACTACGTGATCGCCTCGGCCGAATGCTCGTCGAACCTGGCCCGCTACGACGGGGTGCGCTACGGGCACCGCTGCCAGGACCCGGAAGACCTGGAGGACTTGTTCTGCCGCTCGCGCGAGGAAGGGTTCGGGGCGGAAGTGCGCCGACGCATCATGCTCGGGACGTACGCTCTGTCCGCCGGCTACCGCGATGCGTACTACGGCCGCGCGCAACGCGTACGGCAGTTGATCCGGCGGGACTTCCAGCAGGCGTTCGAAAAAGTCGACGCGATCGCGGCGCCGGTCTCGCCGGTGCTGCCGTTCAA
>Ga0209543_1000770_pt1 | contig 36204 bp, 40 predicted proteins | sample MesohylFT_FD_187296 | JGI IMG/M metagenome (GOLD analysis project Ga0209543, IMG submission 187296) | Host-associated microbial community of the marine sponge Aplysina aerophoba from Gulf of Piran - sponge mesohyl, lysed by freeze-thaw... | ecosystem: Host-associated > Porifera > Sponge >...
GCGTCGAAGCCGCGGATCGTTGCCTCCAGCCGGGCGACCACGCGGCGTTTCCGGCGCCACGAGCGGGCGGCGTAATCGAACGCGGCGAAGCCGCGCATCGACCGCGCGCGACTCGACCTCGGCAAGCTCTTCCGCATCGGGGACTACCCGTCGAAGGAGGCGCTGCAGGCCAAGTTCGGGATCCGCTACCGCATCGTGCCCGTGCCGGACGCCGACCACTTCATGGCCAAGCTCGCGAGCCACGACACCGAGCGGGTCACCGGACGCTACCGCATCACTGCGGCGCCGGTCTGGCTGCAGGCCGTCCTGGTGCCCGCCGTCGCCGCCTTCCACGCCGCCTTCCCGAAAGTGGAGCTCAGGCTCCGCTCCGCCTCCTGGCGCGACGGCGTCCGCCTGCTCGCCGACGGCGAGAGCGACCTGCACTGTGGTGGGCTCGACACCGGCGAGACCCTACCCGGTTTTCTCCGCCGGGAGCGCTTCATCCACCTCACCGACGGCGTCGCCGCCGCCCGCGACCATCCGCTGCGCTCCGCCGAGCCGGCCCCCGGCGACCTCGCCGGCTGGCCCTGGGTCGACCTCGACGGGCAGGCATCCGGCGACGGTCCGTCCCTCGCCGGACTGCTCGACGAGATCGGTGCCCGTGCGGGCCGACGCGTGCGCGCCCTCCTCCGGACGGGATCCGCCGGCCTGCTTCTCCTGACCACCGGCCCCTGGCTCGCCCGACTGCCCCTCGACCTGCTGGACGCGCTTCCCGGCGCGCCGATCGCGCCCTTGCCCCTGACCTTCGGCCGCAGTCGCTACCGCACCGGCTTCATCGCTCGGCGCTCAGCCGAGGACCACGCCCCGTTCCACCATCTCCAGGAGACCGTGCGCGAGACCGCGCTGGAGAGAAGCCGGCCACCCGCACGGTAGACCCCGCGGGCCGGCTGCCTCGCCATCCCCAAAGCTTCGCAGAGCCGTCGCGCGCAACAATCCCGGCACCGCAAACTCTCGCAGGAACGGGCGAGTTGCCCAGCTTCCCCTCGGCCGACACGCAATGCCTTCTAACCATCCATCGCCTGCTTCAGCGACGAAGCGATTCGCTCCGATGCTCTCCGCAACGGGTTGTCGGCCAGATGTGCGTAGCGTGCCGTCGTCTGGGCTTGGGTGTGTCCGAGAATCCGCCCCACCATCGGCAAGCTGTCTTCGCCCATCATCGCCTCCGGAGCGAACGAGTGCCTGAGGTCGTGAATGCGCACGTCCTCAAGCCCGGCGGCCTTGCGAACCTGTCGCCACGGCCCCTGCAGGTCCGCCAGATACACACCTTCGCCGCTGCCTGCCATCACGAGCCCATAATCGACGCAAAGGTGAACACACTGGTGTTCCACCTGAGGGTTAAGGCTGTCTGGATCGCGCCGAGCTCAGTATTGACCCTCCAGACACTCGACGCCAGCCCGCCCGTCAAGTGCCGTAACCTGTTCTTGCCTCGGCACAATTTGATGCAGCCAGAGCTCGGTCAGGCTTGCGGACTCAGACCACACGTCGCAGCGTCTCTTCACCGTCCAGTACTGCTCAAACGTCACTCAGGTCACGAGAGGTCTTGAGCAGCCTGGGAGTAGAACTCGTGTGATTCCCATCGGCTTCCATCATCGAGCGACAGCATTGACGGCGATTTGGACACCCACCACTGGTGCCGGCACGCACAGCAATCCAGATTATCCGCTCGGCTACCAGTTGGGCGCACACCATACACGCCCGAAGATCGTTCAAATGTATTCTGGGCATCCGTGCCGATCTTCTTCAACACTGACCAACTTACATGGCATCCCCGACCGAATTGCAAACTCTCCTCCAGTTCAAGCCATTACGCCTACGCTCACGCGCGACGTTTAGCAGCAATCACCTCCTCCTTGCGGGCGAGGCTGCTGTGCCACCCAATCCAAAATCGGAGCGCCTTCAAGAATACTGGTGCCAACTGCCTACGCAAGAATCCAACATATGCCACAGAACCAATGCCAAGTGGTAGGATCACGTTTATCAGAACGTGAAATATCCACGTGCAGGTATCCCAACTTTCGGGTGAAGCATCCCGTAAAGTGGAAAAAGCGATGATTCCAAAACTCAGGATTGACGCCACCCAGGTAACCGAATAGATGATGCTGTTGAGTTGACTGGAGACTTTCTTCAGCGAGCGTTGCACCTTTTCCCAGTGTTGTTCATTTGCCGTTTGATCCCACCTTGCGACTTTCCCAGGGGAACTAACAAAAGTGAGAACATCACCGTCCAACTGTACAAGCGTCCGCATCAGCACCTTATCACCTATAAGACTATCTATTCTGAGCCCCTCGGTCGCAAGAACACATAGCTCGCGGAACGGCAAGAGTCGGCCTATAGCAATATCTTTAGCACTAAACTTTCCCAATACATAACGCCCCGCCCGTCAGTCACTACACCGAACGCCCGAAGATCGCATTGGCAACACCTCCAATCAGCGCTCTGAAAGCTTCAAACAACGTTCCCCATTGCCTTACTGCTGTCTCGACTCCCTGGTTATGTATATCCAAAAAATAGGTTAGCTTCTCTTGTTCTACGCCTCTTTGAAACTTCGTCACAGTATCACCGTCAACGTGAACTATCGTTTGGGCGACAATGATATCGGTGCCAAGTTCCCATATTTTTCGCAATCTAATCGCAGCGTCAGAATCAAGTACTGCTTTCTCCGGGGTGCCTGACCTTTCTAAAGACTTAGCTATTCCCAAGCGGCTTAGTCCATTATCGGCCTCCCGAAAGGTTGACCACGCCCCATTGGAACCCGTGTCAGTGCGTGCCTCGGCAACGTTCTTCAGTGCAGCAGCAGAAAGAAAGTAGTGTTGCCAAGGGTCAACACCTCTAAAGCGCACAATGACTGTTTTCAGTTGGTCGCAGTTTCTACGAATGCGATTCGCCAGACTTTGTTCTATGTCATTCAACGGTTTCTTACCGAGCTCTCGCATGACTTCGTCATCTACAAGCAACTTGGCAGTACGGCGGATCTGCTCGATACTTCGCCAACCGTTGGTGAGCTTTGTGTCGGCATCAGGCGCCTCATCCAAGGAGAGCTCAAGCAAGACGTCGCGCGTCAGCGGACCTGGCAAAGCAAGAATTGTGCCCATCTTTAGCTCTCGCGTAAAGACGAACCAGTCAGCGTATTTTGTCAATATGTCAATTACTGCGTGAGGGAACCATGGCATCTTATGGCCCGTGACACTGTCGCTTTCAATCGTGCTAATCTCCATAACCAAGAGATCACGCCCGATTTCGGTCAAATCGCCAGCCATGCCCTTAGAGCCCAATATGCGTCGCAGCAAAGCGGTAGCCGCCAACACTACTGATTATCGCCGCGAATGATGGGCACGATATCCTCTACCAGCGATTTTATGAACTCGATCCGCTGATTCATAGTTTCGGTTGCTTGAGAAACTCTCTCAGTGTGGTACTTTATGATCGCGCCTCCGATATCACTCTCGTACTTCTTTGGAATGACGGTGCTGATATCGCTATCTACAATATTTATGTTGGTGGCGATTACGAAGTGCTCAGCCTCCCCGTCATCGCTGGTAAACTCCACCGTGGGTCGTTCCAATGTGCCGGATAGCTTCGCTTCCCCCACAACTGTCACTATCTTTAGGTTTATGAGATTTTCTGCCGCATCCACAACTTTCTCGAGGAAGCTGTTACCTCTCTCTACGGCCTTTTTAGCCGGGGCAGTCGCGGTCGCTGCCTTGCCGGCTGCTCCAGGGTCGTCGTTCGCCATAGCGGGCTCCTCTGCACACACACATCGTGAAAGGGGCTGACATGAATGTGACCGACGGAGGCGCACACTCAATCCAGCTACCAGTAGGGTCTTATAGCCTTCGTAGCAGAACGGGTCAAGACTCAACAAATTTGCTCGGAACGTCGTTATACTCACTGCATCGTCTGACAACTCTAGCAAGCGCATGTCCAAGGCGATCGGATTCACTTCTTCAAAAAATACGACACGACCTACCGTCGCAAAAGTGTACAGCACTTACTAATCACCGTTTAGTCAGAAGAACCGCGGAGAACTAGTTTGCCGCCATATCTAAGTAGCGGGTTCCTGACGTCGTAACGCTTCATATGTTCCTAACTGAAGTGAGATCTCGCATCAGTTGTCCCATCAACAGAATTGCTTCTGCTTTGTCCCAATAATCTTTGAGCGATGCTACAATCTCTTCTCATGACCCGCGCGCAAGCCCCCACGAAATTGGTGTAGCGCCCCGTTACTGGCCATGACGTCGACCGAATCTCTATTCAACCGTCGGCCAAGTTGGCGCTGACTCTAGTATCCTCCAGGACAAGCATTACCGCGTACGAATGTAGGGGTTCTCTAATCCAGTCGCAGCCTCGATACGCTTGGCCCGCTCAAGCTCCCACCCCTCGGGTGGATCTGCCTCGTGCCAGACCAGCAACGCCTCTCGCGTCATCCGGACATCGGCCCTGTACCGTTCCGACATGTAAAGCATCGCCCGTGCGATTTCACCACGAACGCGCCTCGCCGGCTCGGCAACCTTCGGCTTCCCACCAACTTCGAAATCACATGCCCCGTAACTGCGCGGCTCTTCCTCAACCGTACCGTAGGGATGGGCCGAGCGGTCTCCATTCACCTCCCCACCCGCCGGGAATAGGTTGTGCGGGTCGTTGTGCGCGGCTTGGAAATCCGGGTCCACGCCCCGCTTGAGGCAGCACTCGCGGCCCTTCAGTGGCTTGCCGTTCTTCTTTTTCCCACACAGTGCATGCCCATCTTTCCAGCACGTCCGATGCGACCCGAACCACGATGCCGGCACCACGTGCTCCCATTCGACACGATCGGAGCGCTTCTCGTTCTTCCGTGCCTCAAGGCCGCACGCTTCGCGGTCAATGTCGCCGCCGGACCGGCTCGTGCGCACGTAGGGGCATCCGCAATAGAACGTCTGGAGATGGCTTATGTCCTCGTGAATTCCGGCGAGCAGCCTCTTTGCGGCCTCGAACCTCTCGGGAGACTGCGCAAAGGCTGGGACCGCCAAGACCAAGACGAACAACGCGACTAGAATCCAGGGCCGGGTTTTCATGTCATAGACCTCCTCGTAGAGTTTTCTGCTCTCTCCTCCCTAACGGTTAGCAACTCCAACACAACGCAGGTCACGGCCGCGGCATACGCCATCCGAATAACTCACGCCAAGTCTCGACAGCCGCCCGTTCCTTGCCCTCGTATTCCAGCTGCAGCGCCTCCTCCGCGACCCCAAGCCATCCACGTACCACGACCGAGAGTTGCCGCCGCCGCTCCAGACTGATTCCTGCATTCACATCCGGGCCGATCCCCACGGGATCCGGCCAGTCTTCCTCGATCTGGTCGGCAACCGACGCCAGGAAGAACCGAATCTCGTCGCGGTATCGATCGAATGGCTCAACCACCAGATCGAGCCCCATAACCTCTAGCAGGAACGCTGGCTCGACCGGCTCTCCCGCCTCGCGGTTCATGCCCTTTACCATTTTCACGAACGGCACGAACTTCTCGTCACAGGCCTTGTTCTTCGCTGTCACGAGCCTGTGCTGCTCCTGCGGATCGGTGTCCATCCACCCCGCCCCGTTCGGCATCAAGTAGCCTCCCCCGCTCCGCGGAAACACCGGGGCGACTTCGTAGGAGGCGACATCCTCGTCGCCGTAGTTGATCGTCACGACGTTGTCGTCGGCGTCCAGATCGCTCCACCGCTTCGCCAACACATCGCGCAATGCGAGCACCGCTGCCGTTCCGGTGCCCTCTGCCAACGAGCCTTGGGGTCCGTCCGGGTCCACGACGACGAAGATATCCACGTCCTTCAGCTTCTTCGTCTTCGTGTCCCGGCGGTAGCTGCCAGTCAGGAAGTTGTCGACGAGTTTCCAATTGTCCTCGATGTGCTCGCGAATCAACCGGTGCCGGGTCTGCGCCTGCTCGCTCTCCGTCTTCGTGATCTCGAGAGTCGACTTCAGTTTGTCGAAGGCGTCATCGACGTAGCTCATCAGAAATCACCTATTTGCGATAGTAGCGCATACCAGCCGCAGCGTGCGGGCCGCTTGCAAGCGTGCCGAAGCTGCTCGACCGCATGCCGTCCAAAGACGCCCTCGTACCCGGCGACCAGCCCGGCTGTTGCGAGTACGTCCCGTTGTAACTGCAAAAGAGCCGGTACACGGTCCCGCGCGGCACGCCGCGAAGCTTCGCCATGTACCGCGCCCGCGCTGCTCGATCCGCCGTGAACTGCCGATCGCCGACTCCAACTGCGGTATAAGTCACCGGAAACTCGAATATCGGGTCGACCGTTCCATCCGGCCGGTGACACTCGAGGGCGACGCACCTGAGCGAACCTTCAGCAATCCATGCGGAGATCGCCGACTGGTCGGTCTCCCAATCCGCGAACAACCGGGTCGGATCGATACCCAACGTGCCCAAGATGTCGGCGATGGAGCCCAGGATCATATCCGCCAGGTGCGTAGCCGTGTGCGTGCGCGTAAAGGCCGAGGCCGACGTCCTTGACCTTGTCACCACTTCGATGACTCCCGGCGAAGCGCATCCAGATCTATCGCCGACGACGCCTCGCCCTTATTCGCCGCCGGTGCCGACTTCGGCGCCGGCTCTACCGACAAGTGCACAGACCGCTTCGCCGCGGCCTCGACGCTCGCATCGAGCGCTCCCGGCAACGGCAGATACAGCATCCACCCGTCGGTCGCGCTGGCGCCGCCGGGGACGGGATTCAGATTCTCCTTCACGCCGAGCGCCGCATCGGCGGTCGCCACCGTAACCGTCACGTGCAACCCGACGTCGCAGAGCACCACACCCTTCGACTCGAGGTGGCCGCCTGCGATCAGCGCTGGACCCAGGCCGTCGAGCACACTCAGTTCCTCGCGGACGCTCCCCACCGGAACCGCCGGGCTACGCTCGAGCGTGTCGGCGACTAGTGTCCCCAGGACTTCCCACGCCTCCACCGCACTTCGAATCGGTGATGCGGCGATTGTCCTGTGGCGCTCCATCTCAATACCCCGCATCTCGACGTTCGATCCCGCCGTCTTCCATCACCCGGTCTGCGGCCGCGAGCAGGTCATCGACCGTCGTGCTCCCGGGGTCCAGAACGGTCTCCTGGCGTCCAGCCATCGCTTCCATGATCGTCTTGCGGACCCGTCTGCCGTCCGCGCCGACTAGCCGTTCCGCCACCCTTTCGATGCCACCGTTGCACGCCAAATCACCCAGCCCCGGATACGCCGCCGACATAGACTCCAGCGCGTGCTTCAGGATCTTCACGATCCCGGACTTGTCCGGAGCCGGAACATGAATGTGCACGTCCGCGCGCGACAGGAACGCCTCGTCCAGCGCACTCACGAAATTGCTCGTGGCCACGAAGACCAGATTCGCATAGTCGGCGGTGTTCGAATCGAGCGCTGCCAGCACCGCATCCGTCGCGCGATGAACATCGGCCGGGTTCGCCGCGAGCGACGCCTCGCTCCGCGCGATGGCCATCGACTCGACTTCGTCGAGCAGGACCACCGTTGCCATGCCGTCGTCGCCCAGCCTTGGCACATGTTCGGTCAGCAGTTGAGTGACTGCTTTCTGGCTCTCTCCGTGTTCTGCGCTCATGAGCCCGTGAGGATCTATCTCGATCAATCGAGCTTGCCCGCTCGAGGTGAACCTCGCCAGCTGGTGGGCCAAGCCGCGAGCCAGCGTCGTCTTCCCTGTCCCCGGAGGCCCATGCATCAGTATGAGCCCGTGCAAAGCAGTCGTCTCAAACGGTAGATCGGCGCGCAGCCGTAGATTCAACGCCGTCCCTCGGAGCAGCCGCTCCTTCACGGAAGGGTTCACCACGATCGAGTCCCAAAGCTCGGCATACGCCGGGTCGGGCATCACCCGAACCACGCGCGTCGCCTCCGCCACTGCACCAGTTGCGTGTTTCCTTTGCATACATGCAACTGTACTCTGCGAGAGGTTGGAAAACAACCCCTTCCTGCGCCGGTGGAATCCGCGCCCTTCCCTCGCTGAGCGTGGCCCTCCGGTCCTCGCGGCCCAGTCGTGGGGCCTCCGGCCCCACCCGCTTGCGCCCAGTCCGTCCGAACGTCACACTACGCACGTTGTCGCGACCGGGTTCTATTGGCACGGTCAACACCAAGGACGACTGATGATGGGTCAAGCGTCCACCAAATCAGCTGCCCCTCGACCGTCGGCCGAGCCCAATTTCGGCGCCCGCGAAGACCGCCCGATGGTCGGCAGCGTCCTGCGTCACGCGCGCATACACCACCAACTGTCTCTCCGCGAAGTCGAACGGCGAATCGGCAAGTCGAACGCGTACCTGTCCCAAGTCGAGCGCGGCCTGATCAAGCAGCCCGACCCGATCGTGCTCCTCGAACTGTCCGATCTCTACGGCCTGAACTTCCAGACGCTTGCCACTTGGGCGCTTTGGGTTAGCGATGACCCGGACGCGACCGACGCCCACACTGGAGACTCGACGACGGTCCTTGTACGTCAGATTTTGCAACTCGACGCCAGCCAACGCGCTACGGTCCTGCGCTACGTCGACTCAATTCTCCGCGAGCACAGGACCTAACTCACCCTCAATCCGAATCCCGTGCCAACACCAACCGCCTACGTCCCGCCGTCCGCCACCACGGCCCTGACTCAGCCCCCCGGCTTGCCTTCGTACGCTCTCCGTCTTACCCAGTAGTACCAGTCCGGCACGCTCGGACAAGTCCGCCGGTGTTCGAAGATCGCCGCCTGTACAAGGCTCACGTCGGTCACTGTCGTCGGCCCGCCCATCTCCCCGGCCCGGGACAGGTATCCGTGCAGGCTCTCCATCCGCTTCTGGGCCGTCGAGTGCGCGCGTTGCTCCAGCAACAGCCATGCGAGCAACCTGATCCCCGCCGCGACCCCCAGCACGACCTCCAGCAAAGTGACTCCAATTGCCGCCCCCACCACGACCCCCGCTACCGCTAGCGCCGAGACCGTGAACCAGACCCAGCAGATCCACTCCCCGCGCAACCGGCTGTCCCAATGGCAATTCACCCTCTGGCAGTGCAGCCGCGCCGCCACCGGTTCCAAAGGAATGTCCTCTGGGCGATACCAGTCTGCGAGGCCCTTCCTAGCCACGCCTGCCCGTTGTGCCCTGTTCGCCAGCACTCTCACACGGTCTCCCGTCGGGCGCGCCACCCCCAAGTGGTTCGGCCACGCAATGTCCAGCACGCAGCAGTCGAAATCCTCCTGGATCGCTGCCGCTTCTTCCCTCTTTCGACCAACCCATGGCACCAGCGCGACCTGGTCAATGAACCACAAGAGAACAACCGCCATCGTCGCCCCTTCACTGAACGGCTCCGCCTTCACGGCCAGCCCCACCAGGAGCAACGCCGCCACTAGGAGAACCGACGCCAACCGCAAGCCCTCCACGGACTTGGCCTGCCCATACAAGAGGCGCTGCGCGGCCAGTCTGTCCAACGACCGCTCGCTGTTTTGCCGCTCGCGAATCTCCTCGCGCATCACTTTGCGTGCATACCTCTGGCGCCGCCGCTCGCCTCGAAAGCGCTCTCTTCGCCGGCTTCCCCGGCCTCGTCCAGCCTTCGGTCCTCCCCGTGTCCCTCGCCGTACGTGAAGAACCCTGTCGGTCCGCCGACGCCGAGCGCGTGCGCCACCGCGCACAACCGCTCATAGCTCGCCGAAGCGTACCGTTCCGCCTCGTAACGCTGGATCTGCTGGGCCTTCAAATGAAGCCGATCAGCGAGCTCGCGCTGCGTCAGCCTCGACGCGATCCTGGCCTTGATCAGCCCCTCCGGCAGCTCATCAATCGACCTGACCACCACGGCCGACACCCCCGCCTCCCGCAATCGCTCGTATTCCTCCACCTCTCCGCGCAGCTCCCCCAGCTGTGCCTCCATCGCTTCCCGTTCCGCCACGACCAGACGTGGGTCTACTTCCGTGCGCTCTACGGCCATGGCATCGAAGTCTTCCAAGGCGTCCACGAAGCGCTTCGCCTTGTTCTTTGTGATCCAGTACTGTCGTTCGTTCGTGATCATGGCAAACTCCTCAAATCCACCAGCACGACGCCTTTCTCGACGCCGTTGCGGTCCGTCTGGAAGAAATCGCGGAAGGGCACTCCCGGCTCGGCTACGCCCGCAGCCGGTAAGAGATCTCCGAAGTACTTGGCTCTTACTGCCCCGGCGTTCAGGAACACCGGATCCAACCTATCCACGTCCACTCCAGCGGTTTCCCATGTCCCGTCGTAGTCCCCCGGCATCGCCTTCTCGGTGACGAAACTCCCGTCCAGCAGAATCTCCGTGCAGCCCGCCTCGGCCAACTTGCGACATGCCGCCAGAAGGCGCTCCATGAGCCACTCTCGGTGACTGTTGCCGCCGAAACGGCTTGCCACCTCGTCCCAACTGGCTTCATGAACACCTGGCGGCAAATAGCCTGTCTCCGGGATCGTCGGAGGTATCATAACACAACATAATCGTTGTATTATTGCAAAGTCAAGTGACCTTCGGGTTTCCTGCACGTTTCCCTGCAGGAACCCGCCTCCGATCCGTCCCTCAAGTGGCCCGCACCTCTCGCCGCTGGGATTTGCCTCGTGGTGACGGTCCTGATCGCCAGAGACAGAAGTACGCGGCTATCGCCAGAAGGACCTCCCCGCCGTGATCGGATCTCCGCCGCACGCCTCGGAGGTGCTGAGGCGCCGGCGGCCGTTGACCCTGCCGATGATCCGCGCTCTGTTGGCGAAATGGAAGATCCCGAACGACATGCTCGTGCGCGAATACGCCCTCGCGCCCTCTAAAGAGAACATCCTCACATCGCCGCCAATTCGGAGACTATGCCACGAAGACGATCCACCAGCAGATCCTGTTGCTCCACGGCAGCCTCATGGCTGACCGCCCAAGCCCTGGTACCCTTGCTCGACACATCCTCGGTGAAGCCGTCCTCGGCAAATTGATCTATCCACGGCTCGATCACCGCCAGCAGCTCGTCCGGGGGATCGTCATCAAATATCGCCGCCCCGAAGGAGAAGTCTCGGGTGCGCATCCATCCGATGGCCGGCCGCGGATAGAGCCAGGCAACGCTCACGTGTTGGCGCCTTATCGAACAATTCACGCGAATGCTGACGCCGCCGGTTCCGTAGTACACGTAGCCGCCGGATTGTTCGGTAGCCTCCAAGAGGCGCTCCGCCACACCGCGCACCTCTTCGTTCGCGAACCCCTCCAGAAACGACTGGTGGGTGAGCTTGGGTGCGGACCGACTCCGACCGTGATCGGATCCGGACACGGTTCTTCCGATCACCCGTGGAACGAGTGTCTGGGCAGTCCCTCCGTGAAACCGCTTGACCTCAACCGCCAGTACCTCGATGCCGGGCATCTGCGCGTTGAGGAACGTGATCACTTGCGCAAGGGGATCCGGTATCTCATCCGCCACGAACAGAAGACGGAGACGCCTTGCTGCCAGATTCGTAGCTACGTCTTGCCAGAAGCCCTCCACATCCGGCTCGTCGTACCCTTGCAGCAAAGTGGCGAGTTCATTGTCGGGATCGAGGCCTCGATCAGAGGTCTGGCTTTCGAAGGCGCTGCGCAGTTCACTTGCCGTCCAGGTCTCGGACGCGTGCGCCGCATACTCCAGCATCTGCCCAACAATGCTGCGCCGTATCTCGGGGTTGGAGCCCCGTTTCACCTCCACCAAGGTGGGAACCGCATCCTGGTCGACAATCAGGTGGTCGACCGACCAACGGGTCCCTTCACCAAATGACGCGGCGATGCCCTTCTCGCGGGTGATGAGAATCCAGCGGCGCGCATCACCGGGGCGGATTTGCTCCCCATCCAACAACTCCGGGTGTTTGGCGATCAGCGCCTGGAGTTCATCCTCAGTGGAAAACGGAGTTACTTCCAGGGCTTTCAGATTCCCCTCTACAGTGTAGGTGTAGATACGCTCGGCCATCTGGCGTTCCTCAGGTGGGCTGGCGCCGATCAAAGAAGCGCTGCGACGATGTCATTAGATGGATAGAGGGAGCTCCGGTCAACGAACCAACTCATCCAAAGACCGATGACTCTCAAAGAATCGGTGCCCGGATGGCGCTTCCTGTCCGCCGCTATGGTGCCCTTATTCCGTTACTCGAACATCGGCTCTCCGCACGCACCGGAAAGATCGTGGTCGCTCTCCAACGCACCCTCCACCTCGAGTGAAGCGCCGGCAGGCAAGGCGTTCGGCTACGTGTCCAGGCCGCTGCGGCATCCTTGGCCAGTACATTCACACATTTCGGTGCCATCCGGGCGTCGATATCGGTACAGTCATGCGATCCTCGCCCTGCTCCTGACGATCGACCGTCGACCGCAGACGGGCTTGTGGCTTGCAGGAGGCCGCTACATCGTGATCGGAACGAGGGCCCAACGTAGAGATTTGCTTCGATGAAGGACGCTGCGTCGACCTCCTCGCACACAGCCGGTCGGGGCTGCCGACTCAACTCCACATCCTCGCGGTCGGCACGATGACGCCGGGCGAGTTCATCGCCAAGTGGCAGGCGGCGGCGTTGAAGGAAAGCGCGGCGTCTCAAGAGCACTTCATCGATCTCTGCCGCTTGCTTGGCGAGCCGACGCCTGCCGAAGCCGACCCGGTGGGCGAGTGGTACTGCTTCGAACGTGGCGCGAGGAAGGACACCGGCGGCAACGGCTGGGCCGACGTATGGAAGCGCGGCTGTTTCGCATGGGAGTACAAGGGCACCTCGCACCTCAGCGCCGATGCCTCCCGGTCCTCGGGAAACAGCGCCATCTGCCGGGACCGCGACTTGCCCTCCACCACCTCGATCGAGCGGCACCACGCCGCGCGCTGGCTGTCGTTGATCTCGCCGAGATAGAGGACGTGGCGCTGAACAACCCGGCCACCGCGGACCCGGACGTTCTCCACCACGCTCCAGTAGCGGTGCTCCTTGCCGTCCTTGAAGCGTCGCTTGCAGCGCACGAACATGGCCGAAGCGTCCGCCGCTTCGCCAGCCCAATCAAGGGGGTAGGTCGGCACTACACACGGTTCTGGAGAGCCGAAGCTCGGAAATCCGCCACTCTCCGGGCCGAAAAACCGTCAAACTAGACGAAACGGGTGCCGAGTTGCGGAAGTCGGGCTAGCGCTCCGCGCTCGACCTGCGCTACGGCGTAAGCAAATACTCCGCTTGAAACGCGATCCGCCCAATTGCGCACACGATGATCGGATGCTTCGACCATGACAATGCTCTTCTTGAATATCGCGCGCATGGACTCCTACCGGGGCTGGACCAGCGTCGACGTACCTGTGGGAGGCGGCAGGGACCCCAACAAAATGGAAGTTCACAACTTCCATCCGTACCGTGGCCATGTGTACGGCTATGTGGCCGCCGTCGCTCATTCGATAAGAATTAAGAAGCTGGGCGCTACGGACAGCAAGCAAGAGTCGATCGACGGCGTGGACGTCGTCTGGACCGCACCGTCGATCCGCGGTGGTCGCGACGTGGTGGGCTGGTACAGGGACGCGACGGTGTTCCGTTACCTGCAGAAGTACAGGCGAGGTCCCTATCATGCGAAGGCGAGCAGCACTACCTATGTGCTCTTGCCACCGAACGAGCGGAGGCTGAACATCAAGAGCGCTCGAGTTCAGCCGGGCGGGTTCGGCAACAGCAATGTATGGTATGCAGAGTCAGATTACGGTCGCAGAATTCGCGCTCGCGTCACCCGGCTGTTCCGCAATACCACGCGCCAGGTATTCGACCGGGACGACCTCGAGGACCAGGCCGATGCCCTCGAGCCGCTCGACCAGGTCCCGGAAGGTGTCGAAAAACCCGCTCGCACCAAGCGGGAGATTACTGTCGTCGGCCGCCATCCTGAGGTCCAGCGCTGGGTTTTCCAATGCGCCGACGGTCGCTGCGAGTTGTGCGGAAAGCGTGCACCATTCGAGAAGGAGAACGGCACGCTCTTCCTTGAGATCCACCATGTCTGTCGACTGGCAGACGGCGGTGCCGATGTTCCCGAGAATGCGGTTGCGCTCTGTCCGAACTGTCATCGCGAAGCGCATTACGGCGCCCGGAGAGATTCAATCCGAATGAAGCTGAGCAAACACGCCTTGCGCCGGTCGCGCCAATAGAATGAACATCCCGCAATCCGTCGAGCCCGTCCAGGCGGCTACGCGGCCGGACTAGAGAGGTCTAGACAGGTCTGGAGGTGGGGCCCCCATGATTCCCAATAGATTCCCACAGATGAATTGGAAAACCGGTCCGAAAGAATGAGCGCCGCTAAGTTGTTGACTTAGCGGCGCTTTTGGTGGTTGCGGGGGTAGGATTTGAACCTACGACCTTCAGGTTATGAGGATCAAGGCCGCTGCGCCATGCGGCGCCTCAGGTAGGGGCTAGCGCACCCGCGGATCAGTCGTTCACCAGACCCATGATACCAGCGATCGATTTCCCGACCCTCTCGGCCGCTGCCTCGATTTCGCGGTCTCCGAGGTGGGCGTACCGCATCGTCGTCCTGACGCTGGAATGCCCGAGCATCCGGGAGACGACCGGGATCGGTACGCGGTTCATCACCGCGTGGCTGGCATGAGTATGGCGGAGATCGTGGAGGCGAACGTCCTCGATGCCGGCTTCCCGCCGGACCTGGTACCACAGCCCGAGTTCGGGGCCGCGCGGTCGAGACATATCGCGCCGCGAAGGAAACACGTAGGGGCTCCCGTCTCGCGGCTGGCGTTCGAGAATATTTCGGGCCTGGGAGTTCAGGAGCACCTGTCTCGGCCCTGTCTTGCTGTCGCCTAGGACCAGCATGTCGTCCCGGATCTCGGACCAGCGCAGCCGCACGATCTCGCCCCTGCGGCACCCGGTCCCCGGGAGACGACCGAGGCGTTCCTCGACGGGCATGTCAGCGCCTTCGCCTTCCTCGGCGGGGTTCCGCTCTCGGTGCTGTACGACAACACGACGCTTGCGGTGGCGCGGATTCTGGGCGATGGGGAGCGCCAGCGCACCCGGGCGTTCACGCATCTGCAGTCGCACTACCTGTTCCGCGACCGCTTCGGGCGGCCCGGCAAGGGCAACGACAAGGGCAAGGTGGAAGCCCTGGTGAGGACCGCGCGGCGCAAGTTCATGGTGCCGATCCCGAAGGTGCCCGATCTGGACGTTCTGAACGAGCGGCTGCTGGCGCGCTGCCTGGAGCGTCTCGACGCGCTGGAGCAGGGGGAGAAAGCGGCGGCGCTGTTCGTCGACCTCGACGCCCTGCGCGATCTTCCGGGCGTCCCCTTCGAGGCCTGCGAGCAAGTGCCGGGCCGGGTCTCCTCGACCGCTCTGGTGCGCTACCGCCTCGTGGACTACTCGGCGCCGGCGGTGAACGCCCACAAGAAGGTGACGATCAAGGGCTTTGTCGACCGGGTCGAGATCGCGCTCGGCGCCAATCTCGTCGCCCGCCACCGGCGCAGCTACGTCCGCGGCGACGTGGTTTACGACCCGCTGCACTATCTCTCGCTGCTGGAGAAGAAGCCGGGCGCGCTGGACCAGGCGGCGCCGCTGCGCGGATGGAAGCTCGATCCGGCCTTCGATGCGCTGCGCCGCCTGCTGGAGGCCCGCTTCGGGCCGCGCGGCAAGCGCGAGTACATCCAGACCCTGCGCCTGCTGGAGGACTTCCCGGAACGCCAGGTGACCGCCGCGGTGCAGGACGCGGTGCAGCGCCGCCTAATCGGCTTCGATGCGGTCAAGCACCTGCTGCTGGCGCGCATCGAGAAGCGCCCGGCCCGTCTCGACCTGACGCGCTATCCGCACCTGCCGCAGCCCTTCGTCGCCGCCACTCGGGCCGGCGACTATGCCGCCCTGCTGGCCGCCGGCCATGGCTGAGCCGCCCCGCATCCTGCTCGAGCATCATCTGAAGAAGCTCAAGCTGCCCACCTTCCTGCGGGAATACGAGAAGCTGGCCCGCCAGTGCGCGACCGAGGGCCTGGATCATGTGCAGTTCCTGGCCCGGCTGGTGGAGATGGAGACGATCGACCGCGAGCGCCGCCTGGTCGAACGCCGCGTCCGGCAGGCCTGCTTCCCCGTCGTCAAGCAGCTCGAGAGCTTTGACTTCAAGGCCATCCCCAGCCTCAACAAGATGCTGGTGCTGGACCTCGCACGCGGCGACTACATCGAGCGCCGCGAGAACGCGATCCTGCTCGGGCCCTCAGGCGTCGGCAAGACGCACATCGTCCTGGCCCTCGGGCTTGCCGCCTGCCAGAAGGGCCTCTCCGTCCGCTTCACCACCACCTCCCAGATGGTCCACGAGATGATCGAGGCGCGCGACGAGAAGAGGCTGCTCCGCCTCCAGGACCAGCTCGCCAGGGTGAACCTGCCGATCGTCGACGAGCTCGGATACGTCCCCCTCTCGCAGAGCGGAAGCGAGCTCCTGTTCGACGTCTTCAGCCGGCGCTACGAGAACGGCGCCACCATCGTCACCTCCAACCTGCCCTTCCAGGTATGGACCTCGATCTTCGCCAGCGAGCGCCTCACCGGCGCGCTGCTCGACCGTGTCACCCACCACGTCCATATCCTCGAGATGAACGCAGGCAGCTACCTTACTCGATCGATCCGCCGCTCGACGCTTCCAGGGGATGCAGCTGAGTGTCCAGTTCCATCAGTTCGGCGATGGCCTGTCCGACGCGTTCGGCGGCCTGTTCGATGTCGCGGTCTTCGAGATGGGCGTAGCGCAGGGTCATTCGGACATTGGAATGCCCGAGGAGCCGTGAGACCAGCGGCACCGGCACCCCGTTCATTACCGCGTGGCTGGCGTGCGTGTGACGGAGATCGTGAAGCCGAACGTCTTCGATGCTGGCTTCCTTTCGGATCCGGTACCAGAGCCGGAGATCGTCGCGGCGTGGCCGCGACGGATCGAGTGGCGACGGAAACACGAACTCGCTACCGCCTCTCGGCTGCCTGTCCAGGATGCGCCGCGCCTGTGAATTCAGGGGAACCTTTCTCGGCCCCGTCTTGCTGTCAGCCAACATGAGCATGTGGTCGCGGACCTCCGCCCAGCGAAGCCGGACGATCTCGCCCTTGCGGCATCCGGTGAGAAGCAAGAGGCGGATGATGTCGGCCTGCTTCCGGCTCTCGATCCCGCGTTCGGCGTGCTCGTCGAGGACCCTGTGCAGGCTGCCGATCTCCTCGCGCGACAGGAAGCGGGTGAGCGGCGTGCGCCGGTTTCTCCTTACGCCCCGCGTTGGGTTGGTTTCGATGTGGCCGCGGGCGATGGCGTAATTCATGATCTGCCGGAGAATGTCCAGAGTGCGGTTGGCTCCGCCCGGCGCGGTCCGGCTGTACGCATCGAACCACCGTCTGACCTCCGTCGTGGCGATCCGGTCCAGAGGCTTTGACCCGAAGGCCGGAAGGACTCGGCGGGAAAGCACGATCCGCACCGTCGTCCTGGTCGACGGCTTGTAGCGGTCGAAATGCGCCTCCTTCCAGGGTCCCTCGACGAAGTCGCGGAATAGCGGGACGTTCTCTTTCGGCCCGATGGGTTCCTCCGGCTCCGGGAGCGCCCGTCGCGCATGGCACTCCCGGCGGACCTCGTCGATGCCCTTCGACGAGACCGGCCCGAGAGAGACGCGCCCCGCCCCGGAAGGGGATTGCTGCAACAGGACATAGCTCTTCCCGCCGGTCGGTCTCACCCGGACACCGAGGCCGGAAACGGCGCGGTCCCAAACCGTGTACTCCCGCTCTCGGGTCCGCAGACGGGCGATGGCGGCGTCGGTGAGCCGCCTGCGTTCCTTCCCGGACATCGGTCAGTTTCCGAGGATGGCGCCGACGGTTTCCGCCGCCTCCACGGCGGCGGCGTCGGTCGAATGCGTGTATTTCAGGGTGGTCGCCGGATCGGCGTGGCCGAGCAGCTTGCCGATCGCGAGGACGGTTTCCCCCTGTCTCAGGGCGATGCTGGCATGGGTATGCCGCAGATCGTGAAGCCGGACGTCGCCCAGACCCGCTTCGGCGCGGAGCCGCCGCCAGAAGAGGTCGAGCCACGCCCTGTTCAGGGGCCGGTCCGCACGCGATGCCGGGAACATCCAGCGGTTTCTCCTTTCCAGCGAATCGAGAATGCGCCTCGCCGGGCCCGACAGCCACACTGTCCTGGGCCCCGTTTTGGAATCGCGCAGGAACAAGCGCCCCTCGCGATAATCGGACCAGCGGAGGGTCAGGATCTCGCCATTGCGGCATCCGGTCAGCAGCAGGAGCCGGATGATCGCCACCTGCCGCGGATAGCGTTCGCAACAGGCGGATAACCTTCTGGACAGCCGGCGTATCTCGTCTTCGGACAGGAAGCGCTCGCGCCCCTTGCGCCGGTATCGCCGGATGCCTCCGCACGGGTTGGAACCCTCCGGCCGCAGGCCCGTCGCCTCGGCCTCCTTCATGATGACGGACAGCACGGGCATCGACCGGTCGGCGGCGACCGGCGTCGCGTGCAGGGAGGCGAACCAGGCTCGCACGTCCCGACGGCCGATGTCCGCGACCGGGCGTCCCGCGAAATACGGCATCAACTGATTGCGCAGATAGTACCGGTTGACCCGTAGCGTCCGCGGCTTCCAGAGCCGTTCGTGACGTTCGAACACGGTCTCGGCGACCGCCTCGAAGTGGGTCTCATCGGGCCGAGGGGGTGCGGGCTCGCCCCGGCGAATCGCGGCCAGCGTCTCGGCGGCAAGCGATCGCGCCTCCTTCACGGGCATGGTCCCGACATCGCCGAGGATCTTCCAGACCCGGTCCCCCCGATGCTGGCTGTGGACGAAGAAGCGCTTGCCACCCGACGGCAGCACCCGGACGCCGAAGCCCCTGAGCTTCGCATCGCGAATGTCGTAGGTGGTCTTGCGGGGCTTGAGGGCGGTTACGCGGGCGTCGGTGAGGTTGGTTCTGGGCATTCTGGTCTCCCGGTTGCGGTTGCAGACCGGGGAACGGACGGTTGTGCAAACCGTGCCCCAGTTGCAGATTGCGGGAGAAAAAACGACCCTATATCCAATAGTTAGCACCGTCAGGTGCGGGGGAGGTGTAGACTCGCCCCCTTGCATGCGGATCGCGGAGGCCGGGGATGAGCGCCGATGTCGAAACCCTCCTGCACGGGCTCCGGACCCATATGCCGGTCGCGCTCGCGCCCTTCGACGCGGCGGCGCAGCGCACCGGGCTGGTGATCGTCGACGAGGTGAACGGCTTCGCCACCGTCGGCGCGGGTCCGCTCGCCCCGCCCGAGCCCAACCCGCAGGTCAGCCGGATGGTGGCCGAGACCGACCGGCTCGCGCGCCGCTTCGCCGCCGAGGGCTGGCCGATCGCGGCCTTCCTCGACACCCACATCCCGGGCAGGCCCGAGCCCCCCTACCCGCCGCATTGCGAGCGCGGCACCGGGCAGGAGGAGCTGGTGCCGGAGCTCGCCTGGCTGCATGGCTGCGAACGGGCGACGCTGATCGAGAAGGACTGCATCAACGGCTTCGTCGGCGCGATCGACGCGGAGGCGGGCGCCAACCGGATCGTCGACTGGGCGCGCGAAGGACGGGTCGAGTGCGCGCTGGTGGTCGGCATCTGCACCGATATCTGCGTGATGGACTTCGTGCTGACCATGCTGTCGGCGCGCAATCACGGGCTGATGCCCGACCTCGCCGAGCTGGTGGTCTACGAGCCCGGCTGCGCCACCTACGGGCTCGACCGCGACGCCGCCGAAGCGCTCGGCTTGCCCGAGACGGCGTCGCACCCGCAGCCGCTCGCCCACCATCTCGGCCTCTACTTCATGGCCTCGCGCGGAGCCCGGCTGGCGTCGGAGGTCCGCTGAGGAAGCGGCCGCGTTGCGGTACTTCTTCTACGGCACGCTGCTCGACCCGGATGTGCGGGCGCATATCCTGGGGGCGTGGATCAACCGGCGGGACCTTCCCGCGGCGCGGCTCCCGGGCTACCGGCGGGTCCAGATCCGCGGCCGCCACTACCCGGTCGTGGTGCCGGCCCCCGGCGCGGCGGTCGAGGGCGTGCTCGCCGCCGGGCTCGACCGCGGCGCCGTGCTCCGGCTTGCGCGCTTCGAGAGCGACGAATATGTAGACGCCGAGCGCACCGTCCTGGTCGATGGCGGCCGGGCGCTCCGGGCGCGGGTGTTCGTCGCCGGCCCGCTCGCGAATCCGAGCGATACGGACTGGACCGTCGAGGTCTGGCAGCGTCGCCACAAGGGCGCCTTCATGCGCCGTCACTGCGTCCCGTTCCGCTGAACGCCGGGCCGAAGGAGGAATCGAGAATGGCTGGACCCAGAGTGATGAAGGAAGACGTGATGAATGCCTGCGCGGGCATGCTGCAGAAGCAGCTCTACGTCGTCTTCACCACGCCGACGAACGGGCTCGGCCCGGTGATGGAGAATATCGGGCCGCATCTCGAATACCAGGTCTCGCTGGAGGAGCGCGGCATCATGTTCGGCGCCGGCCCGTTCTGGAGCGACGACGAGACCGAGTGGCTGGGCGAGGGGATGGTGATCGTCCGCGCCTCCAGCCTCGACGAGGCGAAGCAGATCGCCGCCGCCGACCCGATGCATGCCTCCGGCGCACGGTCCTTCACAATCCGCCCGTGGCTGATGAACGAGGGCACGGTGACGGTGAGGATCCGCTATTCCGACGGCTCGCGCGAGGTGATCTGAGACCGGCGGACCGGCCTCGGTTGGCGCTTGACATCCCGCATCGGCAGGACGATATAGAAAAAGCGGTTGGGAAGGCTGTGGAAGTCACGGTCTGCGGGGGCCAGGTGCCCCCCCCGGCTGCGTTCCGGTTTACCGCGTCGCATCCCCATGTATCTGCTCTATCTGGACGGATCCGGATCGGTTAGGAACCCGGCCGAGCGCCATTTCGTCCTCGCGGGGATCGCGGTGTTCGAACGGCAGATATACCACCTGATCACCAAGACCGACGAATTCGTCGCGACGCTGGGATTGGGACCCGTCCACGAAGTGGAATTGCATGCCAGCGTGATGAACAACGGTCGCAAGCGACCGTGGAAGGGCGTCCGCCGGCAAGATCGACTCATCGCGATCGAAAACGGTCTCGAGCTTCTCAGAAACGCACATTGGAGCGTCAAGGCCTTTGCGGTAGCCGTCGACAAACAGGCAGTGTCCCCCGACGATCCCGTCGAGCGCGCCTTCGAGGAAATCTGCAACCGCTTCAACCTGTTTCTTGCCCGGTTGTTGAACCGGGAAGGCAACAGGCAGCGCGGCCTCGTTGTCATGGACAAGTCGAACTACGAGGACACGCTTCAAGGGCTGGCCAGGCACTTTCGGGATGAAGGCACGCGGTGGGGAAACCTTCGCAACCTTGCCGAGGTGCCCATGTTCGTGGACTCCACGGCCTCGCGGCTGATCCAGATTGCCGACCTGTTGGCCTGGGCCGTGTGGCGGCGCTACGAGCATGGCGACACACGCTATTTCGATCGAGTGGCCCATCGCTTCGACGCCGAAGGTGGCGTAATCCACGGGCTGGTCCACTTCAGTCGGTCGGCGGACGAGTGCAGGTGCCCGGCATGCCTGTCGAGAGCGTTTCGGCTGGCAAACGACAGGCCCCCGGCGCAGCCTTGAGCTTGGCCAACATGCCGGAAAGTGCGCCCGGTTTCGTTCAACACCGGCTCTTGTTCAGGAAGAACGTGCTCCAAACCGGCTGAATCCCTTGCGCCTCCCCTGCGAAACAAGGCCCGCGCCACTGCCGGCGTTGAAGACCCCGCCCGCCTCGCCTAACTTGGGGCGGTGGGGCAGCGTGGACAGGAGCGCGCCGATGGCGAGCGCAGCGACGGAAAGCCCGGTCACCCTCGACGAGTACCGCGCCATGGACATGGCGCGGCGCCGCGAGGTCTGGCTCGAGATCTCCGACATCACCGAGGCCCAGTTCGACGCCCACATGGCGCAGCGGAAGGCGCGCGAGTCGGCGGTGCCGCGGGTCGGCTCGATGGCGCCCGATTTCGTCGCCGACCGGCTCGACCGCAACCGCCGGCGGACCGGCGAGCGGGTGCGGCTCTCGGACTACCGGGGCAAGCCGGTCGCGATCGCCTTCGGCTCGTTCACCTGACCCCCCTTCCGCGGCAAGGCCGTGCGCCTTGACGAGCTCTACGACACGTACAGGGATCGGGTGGAGTTCTTCCTGATCTATATCCGCGAAGCCCACCCGGCCAATGGCTGGCAGGTGCCCAACAACCTGATCGAGGACATCGTCTACGACGAGCCCGTTACCGACGAGGAGCGCAGCGAAATCGCCGCGGCCTGCCAGCTCGCCCTCGACATCGGGATGCCGATGCTCGTCGACCGCATCGACAACGACGTGGAAGAGAAATATGTCGGCCTGCCGATGCGCCAGTTCCTGATCGACGCCGAGGGCAGGATCGCCTATGCCGGCGCGAAGGGGCCGTTCGGCTGGGACGACGAGGCCTTCGAGGAGGCCCTGAAGGCGCTCCTGTAGCGCCGCCGCCGGGGAGGACGGCGTGCCGACGATCACGATATCGGACGAGGTGCTGAAGAAGCTCCGCGCGCTGCGCCGGCCGGGCGAGATCGCCGACGGCCAGGTGCTGGAGCGCATCGTCGGCGAGGCGTCCGGGGAACAGGAAAAGCGGCTGCGCGCCTATGAGGCGCAGGAGCAGGACACCCGTTCGACCAACTGAGTCCGCTCAGATCCCGGCCGAGGCGGCGACCAGCGTGTCGGTCTCCATGTCGTCGTCGCGCACCGCGCCGATCAGGTCGGTGACGCGGGCGATGCCGCGCGCGTCGCACCACGCCTCGAGGTCGTCGATGATGGCGGTGAGCGCGGTCGGGTTGCGGAACCCGGCATAGCCGATGCCGACGCCATGCGCGCCGGCCAGCATGTATTCCACCACATCCTCGGCCTTGGTGACGCCGCCGATGCCGATCACCGGCACGGTGACCTCCTTGGCCACCTGGTAGACCATCCGGAGCACGATCGGCTTGAGCGCCGGCGAGACCAGCCCGCCGAACTTGTTGCCGAGCGCCGGCCGGAAATTGTCGGTCCGGATCTTCAGCGACAGGAAGGTGTTGGCGATGACCAGCGCATCGGCGCCCGCCTCCTCCGCGGCGACGGCGATGGAGACGATGTCGCCGGCATTGGGCGACAGCTTGGCCCAGACCGGGTGGTCGGTCGCGGCGCGGATGTCGCGCATCACCTTGGCCGTGTGCTCGTCGTGCAGCGAGAAATTGCCGCCCGTCGCGTTGCGCGTCGGGCACGAGATGTTGACCTCCAGCACGTCGATCTCGGGGACGCTGAGGATCGAGCACATCTCGGCGAACTCGTCGGCCGTCTCGGCCGAAATGCTGGCGATGAAGGGCGGGGTGAACTTCTTGTATTCGGGAACGATGTGGTCGAGGAAGTAGTAGACGCCCTTGCCCGGCAAGCCGATCGACTGGATGATCCCGGCCTCGGTCTCGGCCATGCGCGGCGTCGGGTTGCCGTTGCGCGGCTCCTTGCAGATCGTCTTGGCGACCAGCCCGCCCAGCCGGTTGAGGTCGATCACGTCGGCATATTCCCAGGAGAACGCGCCCGAGGCCGGCATCACCGGGTTGGCCAGGGCCACGTCGCCGATCTGGATCGAGAGGTCTACCATCCGACCGCCTCCTGGATGTCGAATACCGGTCCTTCGCGGCACACCCGCTTGAGGACGCGCTTGCCGTCGACCTCGAAGGTGCGCACGCAGATGTAGCAGGCGCCGAGCGCGCAGCACATCAGCTGCTCCATCGCCACCTGGCCGGGAATGCCGTGCGCCGCGCCGAGCCGCTTCATCAGCATCAGCAGGCGGTTCGAGCCGCAGGTGAAGAAGGCGTCCGCCCTGCCATCGGCGATCAGCCCCTCGACGATCGCCTCGACATTCTCCACCGCGCTGGAGCCGTCGCTGTCGACGATTTCGATCACGTCGGCGCCGAGACCGGCGAAGAACTCGCGCGACATCAGCAACTCCGGCGTGCGGGCGCTCAGGATGGCGGCAATCCTGACATCGTGCTCGGCGGCGAGCTGGGAGAGCGGCGCCAGCGTGGCCAGGCCGACGCCGCGGCCGAGCACGACGATGTTCTTCCAGCCGGGCTCCAGGCTGAAGCCGATGCCGAGCGGGCCGGCGATGTTGAACTCCCCGCCAGTCCGCAGCAGCGACATGCCGAGCGTGCCGCGCCCCTCGCATTTGTACAGGAATTCGAGCCGGCCGCCGGGCCGGTCGATGCGGTAGATGCTCATCGGCCGGCGCATCCACACCTCGGCGCCGTCGGGCGTCGGGCAGAGCAGGTGGAAGAACTGCCCCGCCCGGGCGCGGAGCGCGCGTTCCGGCGCATCGAGCACCAGCAGCCGGTTGGACTCGTTGACCATGTCGTTCGAGACCACGCGGCACACGAACTCCCCCGCGACCCGGTCCGGGTAGGGGTCGGGCTCGCCGAGGCGCACCGGCCTCGCGGTGTACTTGTCCGACGCGGTGAGATCCTGCATTGCCCGCAGCTTACACCCCGACTGTACAAAAATAAAGAAAAATACCAAAATTGGGACAAAAGGGTTCACGGCCGTTCCGCCGGATACCCGGGACAAGCCCGCCGCTGTCCGGTCAGGACTGAGGGGCGGGCTCCGCGTCAGCACGGCGGCCCCCTCGTCATTTCGACCGAAGCCGTGCGGAGCACGGCGGAGTGGAGAAACCTCGTCCCCATTGGCCGGGAGGTTTCTCCCCTTCGACAAGCTCAGGGCAGGCTACTCCGCGCTGCGCGCTCCGGTCGAAATGACGCGGGGGGAGGTGGCAGGGAGGTTTCTCCACTGCGCGCCTTCGGCGCTCCGGTCGAAATGACGTGGGAGGTTTCTCCCCTTCGAAAAGCTCGGGGCGGGGTACGCTCAGGGGCTCTCGCCGAACAGCAGGGTGATGTTGATCCGGTGGTTGGCGTAGCCGGGGCGGAACCGCACCCGCCCGGATTCGTGGAACAGGTCGGAGCGGAACAGGACGGCCCGGTTCGCGGCATAGGGGACGGCGAGCGCGCCGGCATCGCTGGCTGCCAGAAAGTCGCGGATGCGGTCCCGGTCCCGGTCGTAGTCGGCGATCCGCCAGCCTTGCGGCGGCGGTGCGCGGTGGATCGCGAGCCCGCCCGCGCCGGGCTCGAGGTTGGCCGCATCGGGGGTGAGCCAGAAATTGAGGCTGACCGCCCCCGCATCGGCGTGGATGTCGATCCCCTGCGAGCCGGTCAGGCACTTGAAGGCCCAGCCCTGGGCGAGCGGGTGGGGGGCGAGGATGCCGGGCAGGGCGGCGCGGAGCTCGGCAGCGATCTGCAGCAGGACCGGCGCGGCGAGCCCGTCTTCCAGATACGCGGCGAGGAAGCCCGGGATGTGCTCGCCGTCGTGCCAGATGGTGCTCTCCAGCAAATGCCGGCGCAGCGCGGCAAGCGCCGGCGGGCTCAGCAGATCGTCGACCACCGCGATGCCGGGCGCGCGCTCGCGGTAGCGCGCCTCGATTTCCGCGCCGTCGAACGACGCATCCAGCGCGCCGCCCGGGATTTCGCCCGCATCGGCGGTATGGATCGCGCGGTTGTAGGTCTCCGCCAGCATCTCCCGCAGCTCGTCCGGCAGCGCCGCCGGCCCCGCCCCGGCGGGCATTCTCGCCGCCGCCGCCTGGTGGAGCGCGGCCAGCGCGGCGAAGTCCGCGCCCTCCCGCCCGGCTTCGGCGAGGTATCGGAGCTGGGCCGCGTCATGGGCGAGCTTGAGGCGCGAGGCGCGGGCGAAGGAGGGGTGGTCCGCCCCCATCGCGGCCGGGTCGCGCCGTACCGCCCGGGTCTTGCGGAAGGCCTCGAGCGCGCCCGTCCGGTCGCCCGCGGCGAGCAGCATCAGCCCCTCGCGCAGGCGGATCTCGTAGAGCGAAGGGTCGAGCCGCAGCGCCGCGCCATAGGCCGCCGCCGCCGCCGCGTGGCGGCCCAGCGCTTGCAGCGCTCCGCCCCGGTTGACCCGGGCGTGGAGATAGTCGGGGCTGAGGTCGAGCGCGCGGTCGAAGGCCGCGAGCGCGGCTTCGGCGTCGCCGGCTCCGGCGAGCGCGACCCCCATATTGTGCCAGACGCCCGCGTTGCCCGGATCGCCCGCGAGCAGCGCCCGGTAGGCGGCGACCGCCTCGCCCAGACGCCCGTCGCGGTGCAGCGCCGCCGCGCGGGCCAGCCCGGCGTCCTCAGCCACCCATCGCCTCGGCGAGCCGGGCCGACACGGCGCGGCAGTGACGGTTATAGGCGTCCGAGGTGCGGAAGCCGGTCTCGCTGCGCGGGTAGGGGGCATCGACCGCGATCTCGGCCGCGATGCGGCCGGGGCGCGGCGTCATCACCAGGATGCGGTCCGAGAGATAGACCGATTCGAACACGCTGTGGGTGACGAACACCACCGTCCAGCCCTCGCTGCGCCACAGCGCGAGCAGGTCGTCGTTGAGCTTGAAGCGGGTGATCTCGTCGAGCGCGGCGAAGGGCTCGTCCATCAGCAGCAGCCGCGGCCCGGTGACCAGCGCCCGGGCGATCGAGGCGCGCATGCGCATCCCGCCCGAGAGCTCGCGCGGATAGGCATCGGCGAAGCCCGCGAGCCCGACCAGGTCGAGCGCCCTTTCGATGCCGGCGCGCGCCTCCCGCCGCGACCTGCCGGCGAGGCGGAGCGGCAGGAAGACGTTGTCGAACACCGTCCCCCAGGGCATCAGCGTGGGCTCCTGGAAGACGAAGCCGATGTCGCGCCGGGCGGTCTCGGCGGCGAGCCGGATGCTGCCGCTGGTGGCCTCGCCGAGCCCCGCCATCAGCCGCAGCGCGGTCGACTTTCCGCAGCCCGACGGGCCGAGCAGGCTGGTGAAGGAACCGGCCCGGACGGTAAGCGAGAGCCCGTCGAGCGCGACCGTGCCGTTGGCGAAGGTCTTGGCGACGCCCTCCATCTCGACCACGGCGGTTGCGGCCGGCACGGCGCCCGTCAGCCGCCGGCGGCTTCGCCGATCAGCGCGATGTCGCGCGCCGCGTCGCCGCCGACGAAGGTGAGCGCGATCTCGCTCGCCCCGCCGGCGCCGAGCTCCCCGATCCGGCGCAGGCAGTCGGCGACCGTCCCGGCGATCCCGTAAAGCTCGACGAACGCCTCGTCGAGCGCCGTATCCGGGTCCTCGCCGGCCCGCAGCCGCTCCAGCGTCGCGGCGTAGAGCGCGGGCTCGATCGCTCCCCCGTGGCGCACCGCCGCCAGCGCGGCCGGGGTGTCGGCGAACAGCGCCTCGTAGCCGCGGAGCTTCGCCGCGATCTCCGGCTTGATCGCGCGGCGCGCCGAAGCCCGGTCGGCGGCGACGGCGCAGGGCATGTATTTCACCACCGTCTCCGGCGGCGCGCGGCCGGCCGACGCCGCCCCCGCCGCGGCAAGGGCGGCCGCATGGGCGGTGTAGCCCGGCGGGCACATATTGCTGATCAGCACCCCGTCGCCGATCTCGCCCGCCAGGTGCAGCATGCGCGGTCCCATCGCGGCGACGTGGATCGGGAGGTCGCGGCGCGGCGGCGCGAAGCCGAGGGAGACCGCGTCGGCCGAGAACACCGTACCGGCATGGCTCACCGTCCCGCCGGCGAGCATCCCGCGCAGGATGGCGAGCGAATCGCGCATCGCCGCGACCGGGCGTTCGAACCCGGCGAAGCGGCCGATCACCGACGGCACGCCGGCGCCGATGCCGAGGATCGCGCGCCCGCCGGCGAGCTCGTCGAGGGCGGCGATTTCCATCGCCATCAGGCTGGGGTGGCGGTTGAACGGGTTGAACACCCCGATTCCGATGGCGATCGAGCGCGTGGCGACCGCGCTCGCGCTCGCCGCCGGAAGGACGCCGCGCTGAAACGGGTTCTCGGCGAACCAGACGGTGCGGAAGCCGGCCCTGTCGGCGGCTGCGGCGAGCGCGGCGGAGCGCCCGGGGTCGATCGTGCCGTCGAGCCGGATCGCGAGATCGGGCGTGCCGGTCATCGCATCGTCCCGCTTCAGCCGGCGCCTTCCGAAAGCGCGCGTTCGATGACGTCGAGCGCCTGTTGCGCCGCGGCGGGGTCCGGACCGCCGGCCTGCGCCATGTCGGGCCGCCCGCCGCCGCCCTTGCCGCCGAGCGCCGCGGCGCCCTGGCGGACCAGGGCGACCGCGTCGAAGCGGTCGGTGAGGTCGTCGGTGACGCCCACCACCAGCGAGGCCTTGCCGTCGTCGACCGCGACCAGCGCGACCACGCCGGAGCCGATCTGCTTCTTGAGGTCGTCGGCCATGCCGCGCAGCTCCTTCGCCGGCACCCCGTCGACGCGGCGCCCGGCGAAGGCGGTGCCGTCGATCCGCTTGGCGGGCTGGGTCGCGGCCTGGCCGCCGGTCGCCAGCCTGCGCCTGGTCTCGGACAGCTCGCGCTCGAGCCGGCGGCGGTCTTCCAGCAGCGCCTGGATGCGCGCCGGGAGCTCCGCCGGCGAGGTGTTCAGCGCGGCGCCGGCCTGCACCAGCACCTCGTCCTGCCAGGCGAAATGGGCGATCGCGGCCGCCCCGGCGACCGCCTCGATGCGCCGCACCCCGGCGGCGACGGCCCCTTCGGCGACGATCTTGAAGGCGCCGATATCGCCGGTGCGCGCGACATGGGTGCCGCCGCAGAGCTCGACCGAATAGGGCGCGCCGGCGTCCTCGCCCATGGTCACCACCCGGACCTCGTCGCCGTATTTCTCGCCGAACAGCGCGACCGCGCCCGCGCCGATCGCCTCGTCCGGGGTCATCAGCCGGGTCGCGACCTCGGCGTTGACGCGGACCTGGCCGTTGACCGCGCGCTCGATCTCGCCGAGCGTGTCGCGCGCGACCGAGGCATGGTGGCTGATGTCGAAGCGCAGCCGGTCGGCGGCGACCAGCGAGCCCTTCTGGGTGACATGCGCGCCGAGCCGCCGCCGGAGCGCCGCGTGCAGCAGATGGGTGGCCGAGTGGTGCGCCCTGAGCCCGGCGCGCCTGGCCGCGTCGACGCGCATCTCCAGCACGTCGCCCGGCGCCACCGCGCCGCGCGCCACGCGGCCGGCATGGACGATCAGATCGTCCGCGTAGCGCCTCGTGTCGTCGATCTCGACCAGCGTTCCGCCGGCCCCCTCGGCCACCCCGCGATCGCCGATCTGGCCGCCCGCCTCGGCGTAGAACGGGGTCTGGTTGACCACGATCGTGACCTCGTCTCCCGCCTCGGCGCGGTCGGTCTCGCGGTCGCCGGCAACCAGCCCGACCACGCTCGCATCGGCGGCCAGGGTGGCGTAGCCGAGGAACTCGGTGGCGCCGACGCGCTCGCGGAGGTCGAACCAGAGCCCGTCATGCGCGGTGTCGCCCGACCCGGCCCAGCTCCTGCGGGCGTCTGCGCGCTGGCGCTCCATCGCCGCGTCGAACCCGGCGACATCGACGCCGCGGCCCGCGCCGCGCAGCACGTCCTCGGTCAGGTCGAGCGGGAAGCCGTAGGTGTCGTAGAGCCGGAACGCGACCTCGCCCGGCAGGGGCTCGGTCTCGCCGAGACGCCCGGTCTCCTCGGCGAGCAGCCGCAGGCCCCGGTCGAGCATGTCCTTGAAGCGCGACTCCTCGTGGCGCAGGGTCTCGGCGATCAGCGGCTCGGCGCGCTTGAGCTCGGCGAAGGCGCCGCCCATCCGGGCCACCAGCGGCGCCACCAGCTTCCACATCAGGGGCTCGCGCGCGCCCATGATGTGGGCGTGGCGCATGGCGCGTCGCATGATCCGGCGCAGCACGTAGCCGCGGCCCTCGTTCGACGGCAGCACCCCGTCGGCGATCAGGAAGCTGGCGGCGCGCACATGGTCGGCGATCACCCGGTGGGCGACCCCGTGCGCGCCGTCCGGCTCGGTGCCCGAGCGGTCGGCCGAGGCCTCGATCAGGGCGCGCAGCACGTCGGTCGCGTAGTTGTCGTGGGTGCCCTGCAAGAGGGCCGCGATGCGCTCCAGCCCCATGCCGGTGTCGATGCTCGGCCTGGGCAGCGCCACCCGCTCGCCGGGGCCGGGCTGGTCGAACTGCATGAAGACCAGGTTCCAGATCTCGATGAAGCGGTCGCCGTCCTCGTCCGCGCTCCCCGGCGGCCCGCCCGGGATGTGGTCGCCGTGGTCGTAGAAGATCTCCGAGCACGGCCCGCACGGCCCGGTCTCGCCCATCGACCAGAAATTGTCGCTGGTGGCGATCCGCAGGATGCGCTCCTCGGGCAGCCCGGCGATGCGCCGCCACAGCCCGAACGCCTCGTCGTCGTCGACGAAGACGGTGACCAGCAGGCGGTCCTCGGGCACCCCGAGCTCGCGCGTGATCAGCGACCAGGCGAGCTCGATCGCGGTCTCCTTGAAGTAGTCGCCGAAGGAGAAATTGCCCAGCATCTCGAAGAAGGTGTGATGCCGCGCGGTGTAGCCGACATTCTCCAGATCGTTGTGCTTGCCGCCGGCGCGCACGCATTTCTGCGAGGTCGCCGCGCGCGCGTAGTCGCGGGTCTCCAGCCCGGTGAAGACGTTCTTGAACTGCACCATCCCGGCATTGGTGAACAGCAGCGTCGGGTCGTTCTCCGGCACCAGCGGCGAGGACGGGACCACCGCATGCCCGTGGGCGGCGAAGTAGTCGAGGAAGGTTGAGCGCAGATCGTTGGTGCTGAGCATGTCCCGGCCGCCCGCCATTGTCGCGCGCGCCGCGCAACCCACCCAACGCCCGGCGCCGGGATTGAGTATAGCGCGGGCGAAGGTCTGTCCAGCGGGGCCGTCCTTCGCTACGCCCCGGATCGGGACATGGATTGCGGTGCGTCCGCACCTGCCATCCCTGTCTTCCCCCCTCTTGTCACCCCGGACTTGATCCGGGGCCCAGGGAAGCCGGGCGAGGGCGGTGCCTGTGGCCCTGGGCCCCGGATCAAGTCCGGGGTGACAAAAGGGGGCGGCGACGGTCTGGCCCATCGCGGCAGAGCCTGCGTCGAAAATCTAGACCGGACAGCAGTGGATCGAGTCCGGGGTGACAATGGGGGGCGACGGCGGCGTAGCGAAGGACGGGCGCGCGCTCCGGCCGCCCCGCGCCTAGATCGCCTGCTTGCCGGTCTCCTCGCCGTCGTCCTCGCGGTCGATGACGATGGCCTCGGCGAGCAGGCCGGCGTTCTCGCGCACCGCGCGCTCGATGTCGTCGGCGATCTCCGGGTTGTCGCCGAGGAACTGCTTGGTGTTCTCGCGGCCCTGGCCGATGCGCTGGTCGCCGTAGGAGAACCACGAGCCCGACTTCTCGACGATATTGGCCTTGACCCCGAGGTCGATCAGCTCGCCGGCCTTGGAGATGCCCTCGCCATACATGATGTCGAACTCGACCGCCTTGAAGGGCGGCGCGAGCTTGTTCTTCACCACCTTGACCCGGGTCTGGTTGCCGACCACCTCGTCGCGGTCCTTGATCGCGCCGATGCGGCGGATGTCGAGCCGGACCGAGGCGTAGAACTTGAGCGCGTTGCCGCCGGTGGTGGTCTCCGGGCTGCCGAACATGACGCCGATCTTCATGCGGATCTGGTTGATGAAGACGATCAGGCAGCGCGAGCGGGCGATCGAGCCGGTCAGCTTGCGCAGCGCCTGGCTCATCAGCCGCGCCTGCAGCCCGACATGGGTGTCGCCCATCTCGCCCTCGAGCTCGGCGCGCGGCACCAGCGCAGCCACGCTGTCGATGACGATGACGTCGACGGCGCCCGAGCGCACCAGCGTGTCGGCGATCTCCAGCGCCTGCTCGCCGGCATCGGGCTGGCTGATCAGCAGCTCGCCCACGTCGACGCCGAGCTTGCCGGCATAGACCGGGTCGAGCGCGTGCTCGGCATCGATGAAGGCGCAGGTGCCGCCGGTGCGCTGCGCCTCGGCCACGGCGTGCAGCGCCAGCGTCGTCTTGCCCGAGCTCTCGGGGCCGTAGATCTCGACGATGCGCCCGCGCGGCAGCCCGCCCACCCCGAGCGCGATGTCGAGCCCGAGCGAGCCGGTCGAGATCGTCTCGGCGTCGGTCTTCCGATTGTGCTCCCCGAGTTTCATGATCGAGCCCTTGCCATAGGCCCGCTCGATCTGGCCCAGCGCGGCGTCCAGTGCCTTGTTGCGATCCATGGCGTCCTTCTCGACCAGTCTCAGACCGTTCTCTTTCATCCGACCCTCCGCCTCTTATTCCACAGCCTTCGTCCGCGTGCAACGAAGCCCATATGTACATGCTTTGTTCTCATGTGCAAGCAAAAAGAACAAAGCATGAAAATCAACTTTTCGCGAGCGCGGTCTCAGCCGCTCGCGCAGCATCAAGGGGCGCATGGCGCCCGAAGCCGCGCTCGCGGCCGTGGTCGAGGGATGGTGGCGGTAGATCGAGGCCGACAGCGCGCCGCCAGCTGCCTCCGCTTGCCGCACAACGGCATCAACCATAGATAGTCCGTGGCGCCGGAAGCATTTCGCAATACTCTCATGCCTTCGGGCGAGCGCGGGGGTTGTGGCCCGCCCGGCGCCGCTTTCGGACTTCGGGGTTGTCGGCAACAGGCCCGCGCGGTCTCGCTGCCTCCGCTTGCCGCACAACCGCATCAACCATAGATAGTCCGTGGCGCCGGAAGCATACGCGATACTCTCATGCCTTCGGGCGAGCGCGGGGTTCGTGGCCCGCCCGGCGCCGCTTTCCGCCGCTCTAGCGCCGCAGGTAGAAGGTCGCCATCCCGGCGGCGATCTGGCGCCCGCCGGGCTCGGAGACGTCGACCCGCACGGTGCCGAGGCTGCGCCCGGCGCGGATGATGCGGGCGCGGGCCAGCAGATCCGCCCCGGAGGAGGCGCGCAGATAGTCGACCCGGAGATCGACGGTCGGCGTCGGCCCGCCGGTCCTGAGCACGATCGCGGCGTGGGCCGCGATGTCGACCGCGCCGGCGAGGATGGCGCCGTGAAACCCGGGCTCGCCGGCGATGCGGGCGAATTCCGGCCGGGCCGGGATGCGGACGGTGACGGTCCCGGCCCCGGGATCGGCCGATTCGAGGCTCGGGCGCAGCCAGCGGTGGAACGGCGGCGCGGCGAGCTCCGCTTCGAGCACGGCGATCGGGTCGTCGGGCACGGCGCCCACTCCGGAAATTCGTTCCGGGCGATCCTACACGATGGGGCAGCGCCCGGCCGCCCGGGCGATGCGCTCGGCGGCCATCTCGTCGGCGATCCGGCTCGGCGCCGCGCCCTCGCGCCCGGCGCGGGCGAAGATCCCGGCCAGCGTGTCGCCGATCGCCGCGGTCGCCTGCTCCGCGCGCGGCGTCGAGAACCCGCCCGGCAGGCGGTGGAGGGCGAGCGCGATCAGCCCGCCGGCGTTGATCGCGTAATCCGGCGCGTACAGCACGTTGCGCGCCCTGAGCCCCTCGCCGTGGCGCGGCTCGGCGAGCTGGTTGTTGGCCGAGCCCGCGACGACGGCGCAGCGGAGCCGCGCGAGCGTGTCGTCGTCGATCGCCGCGCCCAGCGCGCAGGGCGCGAACACGTCCGCCTCGGCGTCGTAGATCGCATCGGGCTCGACGACGGCGGCGCCGAAATCCGCGGCCGCGCGCCGCGCCGCGTCGGGCGAGATGTCGGCCACGACCAGCCGCGCGCCGGCCTCCGCGAGGCGCCGGCAGAGCCGGTATCCGACATGGCCCAGCCCCTGCACCGCGACCGTGGCGCCGGCGACCGATCGGCGGCCGAGCCGGTGCGCGAGCGCCGCCTCGATGCCGGCGAACACGCCGCGCGCGGTCCACGGCGCCGGGTCGCCGCCGCGGTCGCCGCTGCCGAGGATGTGGTCGGTCTCGGCCGCCGCCAGGTTCATGTCGTCGACGGTGACGCCCACGTCCTCGCCCGAGACGTAGTGCCCCGCGAGCGCGTCGACCGCGCGGCCGAAGGCGCGGAACAGCGATTCCGACTTGCCGCTGCGCGAATCGCCCAGGATCACCGCCTTGCCGCCGCCCAGCGGCACGCCGGCGAGCGCGCATTTGAAGGTCATGCCGCGCGACAGCCGGAGCACGTCGGTAAGCGCGGCGGCCTCGTCCTCGTAGGGCCACATGCGGCAGCCGCCGATCGCCGGGCCCAGGCTGCGGTCGTGGATCGCCACGATCGCGTCGAGCCCGGCCTCCCTGTCGACCGCCCGGACGACCCGCTCGTGGCTGTCGAAGCCCTTGTGGTAGCGCGCGCGGGCGGTGATGTCGTCGATCCTGAGGCCGTCTCCGGCGCGATACGAATCTTCGGCCCTGTCCGCGTCGCCGCGAAGCGCAAGCCCGTCCATCGCGAGTCCCTTCCCATGTCCCTGGACCCGAGACATGGGACGGCGCGGGCCGGCCGCAAGCCGATGCGGCGAAATAGCAGCATCGTGTCGCGCCGCGCCCGCCGGGAGACATGTTGTTGCGCGCGGGCGGCGGGCGCGCTGCTCAGTCGAGCCTGGGCGCCAGCCGGTCGAGGGCGCGCGACAGCGTGTCCGCCTCGGCCGCGAAGGAGAGCCTGAGCCGGCCTTCGCCGGCCTCGCCGAAGGCGCGGCCGGGCGCGAGGCCGACCCCGGCCTCGGCCACCAGCTCGCGCGCGAAGCCGAGGCTGTCGGTCATGCCGTCGACCGCGAAGAAGGCGTAGAACGCGCCGTCCGGGCGCGGCAGGCGGACCCGGCGCATGGCGCCGAGGCGCTGCACCACGAGGTCGCGGTTGCGCCGGTAGCGCTCGACCAGCGAGTCGATGAACCCGTCGCCCTCCTCGATCGCGGTGATGCCGGCGTGCTGGACGAAGGTGGTGGGCGAGGCGAGATTGTACTCGTTGAGCTTGGCGAAGGCATCGCCGAGCCCGGCCGCGTGGGTCAGCCAGCCCAGCCGCCAGCCGGTCATCGACCACGACTTGGAGAACGAGTTGATCGCCACCACCCGGTCGTCGGGCTCGGCGATGTCGAGGAAGGAGGGCGCGCGCGGGGTGTCGAAGGCGAGCCGGACATAGACCTCGTCGGCGACCACGTAGATGCCGCGCGCGCGGCACCAGTCGAGCAGCGCGCGCTGCTCGCCGGCGCCCATCACCCAGCCGGTCGGGTTGGACGGCGAGTTGACCATGACCGCCACCGTGCGGTCGTCGCAGGCATCGAGCAGCCGGTCGAGGTCGAGCCGCCAGCCGCCGCCGTCGGTCGCCTCCAAAGGGACGATCCGCGTCTCGCCGCCCATCACGTGCACCGTCTCGACGCAGTTGGGCCAGACCGGCCCGACCGCGACCACGTTGTCGCCCGGCGCCACGATGGCCTGGGAGGTCAGCATGATCGCGCTCATGCCGGACGCGGTCACCGTGATGCGCCCGGCCCCCATCGGGCGGTCGTGCAGCCTCGCGGCATAGCCCGCGATCGCCTCGCGGAGCGGCGGGATGCCGCGGTTCTGGGTGTAGAACACGTGGTTCGCCTCGAGCGCGCGGACCGCCGCCTGCTTGATGAAATCGGGCGTCGGCGTGTCCGGCTCGCCGAACCACAGCGGGATCACCCCGTCGCGGCCCATATTGTCCTCGGCGATGGCGCGGATCAGCGATTCGCCGAGCCCCTCGATCTCGGGGCGCAGCAGGCGCCGCTTCGCTTCCTCCGGCGCGGCCGCCGCCGCCGCTTCGCGGGGGCTCAAAACTCGCCCGGCACGAACAGATTGTCGGTGCCCGGCCCGGTGCTGCCCTCGGGCTCGTCGGCGACGGTGAAGTTGAGCTCGATGATCACCCCGTTGGGGTCGCGCACGAAAAGCTGCCACAGCCCGAAATCGGGGATCGCGAACTCGCGGTGCGGCATGTCGAGGTCGACCACCGTCTGCTTCATCGCGTCGTAGTCATGCGCCTTGACCGCGACATGGTCGACCGAGGCGCTGCCTTGCGTCGGCTTGCCGTTCTTGCCGAGCCCCGCATCGCCCGCCATGATGTGGAACATCGTGCTGCCGAGGTCGAACCAGGTGCCCGGGAAGTCGAAATCGGGCCGCTCGATCTTCTCCAGGCCGAGCACCTGTTCGTAGAACCGGTCGGTGGCTTCGAGGTCCTGCGTCTTGATCGCGACGTGATGGATATCGAGAAGGGGCATCGGTATCTTCGCTCCTGAAGATGGGGACGGGGCCTAATCTACGGCCTCGGCGCAGCGAATTGTAGGGGGTAGGCTGCGGCCCCCCCTCGTCATTTCGACCGGAGCGCCGCAGGCGCGGAGTGGAGAAACCTCCCTGCCCGCCCCCCACCCGTCATTTCGACCGGAGCGCCGAGCGCGGAGTGGAGAAACCTCCCTGCCCCATGGGGACGAGGTTTCTCCACTACGCCGTGCTCCGC
>Ga0209543_1000777_pt1 | contig 35938 bp, 32 predicted proteins | sample MesohylFT_FD_187296 | JGI IMG/M metagenome (GOLD analysis project Ga0209543, IMG submission 187296) | Host-associated microbial community of the marine sponge Aplysina aerophoba from Gulf of Piran - sponge mesohyl, lysed by freeze-thaw... | ecosystem: Host-associated > Porifera > Sponge >...
CCCCACCGCACTGTGACCCGATTGCGCCGGGCGGTGGTGGCGCAGTGGCGGCCCAGCTCCTCAGGCGGGAGGCACCCCACCGCACTGTGACCCGATTGCGCATACCGGCCGGAACGTCTAAGCCTGGCCGAGCCCTGTCGCCGCCCGCTGCGACCGCGCTCAGATGCCGTTGTCGAGGGGGAGGGTGATGGTGAACTGCGACCCGTAGCCCTCCCGCGAGGTCACGTTCACGTCGCCGCCGTGGTTCAGGGCCACATGCCGCACGATGGACAGCCCTAGACCCGTGCCCCCGGTGTGGCGGCTCCGGGCCCGGTCCACCCGGTAGAAGCGCTCGAAGATGCGTGACCGCTCCGCCACCGGGATCCCGATCCCCGCGTCGGCGACCGACACCTTCAGGTCCCGGTCATGCAGGTCCCGGTCATGGGTCTCGACCACCACATCGACCCGGCCGCCGGGCTCGCTGAACTTCACCGCGTTGTCCAGCAGGTTGAACAGGGCCGACTCGAGATGGATCCGGGACCCCCGGAACGGCTCGAGGCTCTCCTGGCCGGAGACGACGATCTTGATGTCGCTCTGCTCGGCCGTCTCGGAGATGCGGTCGACGGCCGCGGTCACCACGGCAGCGATGTCCACGGTCTCGTCGCCCCGGCCGGCGTCGTCCTCCAGCATGGCCAGCGTCAGAAGGTCGTCGATGGTGCTGTCCACCCGCTGGATCTCCACCTGCATGCGGCCGGCGAGCCGGGCGGCCACCTCGGGCTCGGGATCGGCGGCCAGCGAGTCCGCCAGCAGGCTCAAGGCGCCGATCGGGGTCTTGAGCTCGTGGCTGACGTTGGCCACGAAGTCGCGCCGCACCGACTCGATGCGATGGTGCTCGGTCGTGTCCCTCACCAGCGCCACCGCCCCGAGCCGCTCACCCTGGCGCTCGACCGGACGGGCCTCCACCTCGTAGCTCCGGCGGGGCTCCGTGTGCAACTCGACGGTGGTCGTCACCCGCTCGCCCGCACGAGCCCTCTCGAGCAGGTCCTTGATGACCCGGCTGACCAGAGCCTCGCCGTGGCGGGCCTGCAGGAACGCCTCGGCGGCCGCGTTTCGGGCGACCACCCGTCCGCCGGGGTCGCACAGCACGAGCCCCGCCTGCAGGCCGTCCAGGCTCGCTTCGAGCCGCCGCGCCGCGGTATCGGCTGTGACGCGGGCCGCCTCGGCGAGATCCCGACGTCGCTCAGCGGCCTCCACGAAGCGCTGGGCCGGCAATCGCCCAGCCCGGCGCCCACCCCGGCCGGACGGTTCAGCGGGGGACAGGCTCCGCAGCCTTCGGCGAAGCCGGGCCCGATCCAGTGCGATGCCCACGATCGCGCCGCCCACCGCCAGCACGACTGCGATGACGAGCGTCGTCATTGAGGCTCGACCCTAGTCGGGCTTGTCCTCGCCGTTGGATGACATCTCCCCCGGGTCGGGAGCAAGTTCCTGAACGACGCGCTCCTCGCGGGTGGCGTGCCGGGCGATGCCGCCCCGCCAAGGCATGACGCCTGACACCATGTAGCGGACCCGGTCGCTGATGTTCACGGCGTGGTCGCCGATGCGCTCGTAGTAGCGGGCGATCAGGGCCAACTGCACCGCGGGCTGCACGTCGAGGTCCATGGCCCGGCTCACCTCGATGAGGTTCCGCACGAACACGCGGTGGAGGCTGTCGAGCCGGTCGTCGATGTCGTCGAGGGCGCTGGCCAGGCCGGCGTCGTGCTCGGAGTAGGAGTCCACCGAGAGCCGGATCAGCCGGATCGCCTCCTCGCTCATCTCCGCGATCAGGCCCCGGAGCTTGGGGGGCAGCTCGGCGGGGAACATCCGGCGGGCCCCCTTGCAGATGTTGCAGGCCAGCCCGCCGGTGCGCTCCAGCTCGGCAGTGATCCACATGGCGGCCAGTATCTGGCGGAGGTCGCCGGCCATGGGCTGCTGAAGAGCCAGGAGGCTCTGGCACTGCTCCTCGACCTCGATGGCGGCGATGTCGATGTGCTCGTCGTCGTCGATGATCTGCTGGGCCTCCACCAGGTCGTATCTGAGCAGCGCATCGGTGGCCCGGGCCACCGCGTCGCCGGCCCGGGCCGCGAGCTGGACGATGAGATCGCTGATCTCCTCGATGTCGGAATGGAATGATCTGCGGGCCTGCTCGGTCATGCGGGGATCCTCGGTTCGAGATCCATGGCGGTCATTACCTCCTGCTCAGCCGAACCGTCCGGTGACGTAGTTCTCGGTGCGCTCATCGGAGGGGTTGGAGAAGATCTTCTGGGTGGAGTCGACCTCCACCAGGATGCCGGTGCGGCTGTCGTTCTCGGAGTGGACCTCGGCGGTGAAGAACGCGGTGGTGTCGCTCACCCGGGCCGCCTGCTGCATGTTGTGGGTGACGATCATGATGGTGTAGTCCTGCTTGATCTCCTGCATGAGGTCCTCGATGCGGGCGGTGGCGATCGGGTCGAGCGCCGAGCAGGGCTCGTCCATCAGCAGCACGTCGGGGCCCACCGCAATGGCCCGGGCGATGCACAGCCGCTGCTGCTGGCCTCCCGACAGCCCGAGGGCGGAGTCGCTGAGGCGGTCGCTGACCTCCTCCCACAGGGCGGCCTTCCGCAGGGAGTTCTCCACGACGTCGTCGAGCCCCCTCTTCTGGCCGGCCACCCGGGGCCCGTAGGCGACGTTGTCGTAGATCGACTTGGGGAACGGGTTGGGCTTCTGGAACACCATCCCGATGCGCCGGCGAACCTCGACCGGGTCGACCCGCTCGTTGTAGAGGTTCGTGCCCCGGTAGGTGATCGTGCCGGTCACCCGGGCCTCCTTGATCAGGTCGTTCATGCGGTTGTAGCAGCGGAGCACGGTCGACTTGCCGCAGCCCGACGGGCCGATGAGGGCCATGATCTCGTGCGTGTGAACGTCGAAGGTCACGTCGCGTACCGCCCGGAACGTGCCGTAGTAGACGTTCACGTCGCGCGAGCTGAACACGGTGTCGCGGCTGGTGCCGGCGTCCGGGCCGGCGCCGTCGCCGTCGGCGCTGGGCCGCGGAGCGGCGGCCACGGGCCGCTCGATCAGTCGAGGAGCGTCGTCTGTCGCTCGGGGAGAGTCGTCTGTCATCGACACCTCAGCCTCTCTTCTTCTCGAACCGGTTCCGTAGCAGGATCGCGGCGGAGTTCATCATTAGCACGAACACGAGCAGCACGACGATGGCGGCGGCCGCGGCCGCGATGAAGCCGGCGTCCCGACCGGACTGCACGGTCCAGCTCGTGATGACTATGGGCAGCGCGGTGAACTGATCGGTGAGGGCGCGGATGTTGAAGAGCCCGGGATTGTCCCCGAGTCTCCCGGAGATGGCGCCCACCAGGATCAGCGGGGCGGCCTCGCCGACCGCTCGGGCCATCGACAGCAGCGTGCCGGTGAGGATTCCCGGCGCGGCGTAGGGCAGCACCTGGGTTCGGATCATCTCCCACCTGGTCGCCCCGACTCCGTAGGCGGCCTCCCTAAGCTCGTTGGGCACCGCCCGGAAGGCCTCGCCGGAGGTGATCACGACTATGGGAAGCACGAGTATGGCCAGCGTGATCCCGCCCGACAGGGCCGAGCTCCCGCCGGTCAGCCGGTCCAGGCCGAAGATCTGCCCGTTGAGCAGCAGCGCCAGCCCGAGCAGGCCGTAGACCACTGACGGGACCCCGGCCAGGTTGCGGATGTTGACCTCGATGAACGACGTGAAGCGGTTCCGGGGGGCGTACTCCTCGAGGTAGACCGCGGCGCCGATCCCTATGGGGAAGGCAAGCACGGCCACGATGATGGCGATCCACAACGAGCCGTACATGCCCTGGTGGATGCCGAGGCGGTCGTCTTCGGATCGGGACCGCAGCGTGCCCTGCAGGAACTCCCACAGCCGGGTGCCGATCTGGTCTGTGCTGTCCAGCGCCACCGTGATGAGCAGCACCGCGAGGAGGGCCAACGTGATCACCAGGCACGACTGGAGCACCGTCTTGAACAGTAGGCCTCGGGTGTCCACCCGGCGCCTCTCGATCGAGGCGGCGATGGCGGCCCGGGACCTGTCGTCGGAGAGGCGGCTGATCATCCGTCCGGTTCCACTAGTAGGCCTCGCGGACCTTCGACACGAAGCGCGACGCGACGATGTTGAGGCTCAGCGTGATAAGGAACAGCAGCAGGCCGACGAAGTAGAGGCTCTGGAACGTCAGGCCCTCACCCACGACGCTGTCGGTGCCCGAGGCCAGCGAGGCCATGGCCGCGGTCATGGTCAGGCCGCCATCGAAGGGGGTGTCGGTGAACAGGGCCGCGTCGGCCGCGCCGCCGGCCATGAACACCACCATCGTCTCGCCGATGGCGCGGGAGATGGCCACGATGAATGCGGCCACGATCCCCGAGATGGCTGCGGGCAGCACCACCGTGGTGGCTGTGGTCATCTTGCGAGCCCCGAGCCCGGCCGAGGCCTCCCGCAGCGAGTCGGGCACCGCGGCCATGGCGTCCTCGGAGATCGAGGCCACCAGCGGGATCGTGAGGATCCCCACGCCTATGCCCGCCGCGGCCAACGATCCGGCGTTGTTGGGCGCGAACTCCAGCCAGACGTTGAGGATCCAGGCCAGCGCCAGGCCGAACACGACGGCCAGCATGGCTATCGACGCCACCGCGCCGATTCGGGCCGAGGGGTCGGCCGCGCCCTCCCGGTACTGCTTGATCCTGCTGCGCGCCATCGCCGCAGAGACCGCCGCGTAGCCGAGCAGGATCACCGCGCCCAGCACCAGGAAGACGTTCTTGCCGATGCGCCCGACCAGGTTGGGCGCGATCCAGGTGAGTGCGAAGAACCCCAGCACCACCGAGGGGATGCCGGCGAGGATCTCCAGCGCGGGCTTCAGCCAGGACCGCACTCTCCGGTTGGCGTACTCCGACAGGTACACGGCGGCCCCCAGACCCAGCGGCCCGGCCACGACCATGGCGATCCCGGTGACGATGAGGGTGGACACGACGATGGTGGGGATGTCGTAGAGGCCCCGCCGGGGGAACCATCCCCGCTGCCCCCACGTGTCGGCCCACACCACCTCGGTGACGAAGGTCCACGCCTCACGCAGGAGGCTCCACACGATCAGCGCGCTCACCAGGACCGACACGAGCGCCGCCACCAGGAGGCTGTAGCGGATGATCACTTCGCGGTGCCTGCGTGAAGGCGCGATCTGAAGCTGATCAACGGTGAGGAGCTCTGGTTGCACGACGCTCGTGTCGGTCATTTGGTGGAAGGATGTTCCTGGTCAGTTCCGGGCGCGGGCACCCGGTGTTCTAGCTGATGAGGGTGCGGCTGTGCCAGCGGTCTGCGGTGTCGGCGTGGGCTGTGTCGGTGAGGGGGACGTAGCCGACTTCGCTGACGGCTTGGCTGAGGGCGTCGGAGACGTAGAAGTCGACGTAGGCGACTACTGCGGGGTTGGCGGCGGCGCGGTCGGCGTTGACGTAGATCCACAGGTCCCGGCTGATGGGGTACTCGTTGGAGGCGATGGTGTCGGGGGTGGGCTCGACGCAGCCGTCGCCGCCGTCGACGTCGAGCAGTTTCACGCCGGCGGCGTTGACGGCGAAGGCGAAGCCGACCCAGCCCAGGCTGGTGTCGCTGGACTGGATGCCCTGCAAGATGACGTTGTCGTTGCCGGAGGGGCTGTAGTCGGTGCGGGTGGTGGCGTCGGTGCCGGCCTCTTCGGCGAGGTCCTCGAGGACGATCTCGATGAAGGAGTCGAAGGTGCCGGACTCCTCGCCGGGCCCGAAGATGTCCAGCGGGGCGTCGGGCAGGCCTGCGGAGGCCTCGGCCCAGGTGCTGGTGCCCTCGCCGTTGGGGCCGATGAGGTCGAAGAGCTGGTGGAAGCTCAGGCACTGGACGGCGTCGTTGTTGGCGTTGGTCATCACCGCGATGCCGTCGACGCCCACCTTGAGCTCGACGATGTTGGTGATGCCCGAGGCGAAGCAGTCCTCCTTCTCGGCGTCTTTGATCTGGCGGGAGGCGTCGGAGATGTCGGTCTCGCCCGCGCAGAACAGCTTGAAGCCGTCGCCGGTGCCGGGACCGTCCACGGTCACCGACACATCCGGGGCCACATCCTCGAACAGCTCAGCCACCCGGATCGAGATCGGCTCAACCGTCGACGAACCCGAGATGTTCACCGAACCCGACACCGTGGCCATCTCCTCCTCGGTCATGGCCTGAACTGTCGTGGTCGGGGCCGCCTCGGCTGTTCCGGTTTCGGCTGTTCCGGTGTCGGTGCCGGTGCCGGTGGTGCCGGACTCGCTGCTGGCCGCCGGTGCCGTGGTGTCGTCCCCGTCGTCGCCGCAAGCTGCGGCCACAAGCGAGAAGGTTGTGAGAATCACCGGCAGCCATAGGAGCCGGCGCCTTGAATTGCGCACTTGGTTGTCCCTCCTTGGGGAATCTGGCAATGGCAAGCCCGCGCCACCCGCGAGCCGCAGGCAACCTAGATGGGGCAAGGTCTCAGAAGGCTCTGGAAGCCGTGAACGTCAAGTGAATGCCGGTGAACGGCGGGTGAATTCTGCGTCTCCCGCTCTTGTTCGCTGTGACCTGAGGGCCGTTCGGGCTGTTGTGCCCGCTCTTGTTCGCTGTGGCCTGAGGGCCGCTCGGGCCCGGGGCCTCGCTCTTGTTCGCTGTGACTTGAGGGCGGCTCGGGCCCGGGTCCTCGCTCAGCGCCTCGCCAATACTGCGTCGTTGGCGTCTGTCCGCTCGGCGTCTAGCCCAAGCTGTCGAGCGCGTCCTGGAGGCGGCCCGCGTTGAACGAGCTGACCCTCTCGACCTGTGTCACGCCCGCGCCGTCGAGCAGTATGAGGTTGGGGTTGCCGGCTCTGTAGTGGTTCCAGGCTTCGTAGGTGTCGCTCCACAGCGTGTGGGGAGGACCGCCGGCGGAGGCCACGAAGCTCTCGGCCTGGGCGAGGCTGTCCGCGCCGCCCACGCCGATCACGATGACCTTGCCCTCGTTGTCTCGGGCGAACTGCCCGACCGACGATGCCTCTCGCCGGCAGATCGGTCAATGCGGTGCCCAGAACCAGAGAAGCAAGGGCGTCGAGCCGTCCACGAAGTCGCGGAGATTGACGGTCGCACCGGTGCGCAGGTCAGTCATGTCTTGACTCGGGACGTCGGTCTCGACGGTGGGCGCGGCGGTGGTGGTGGCTTCAGTTGTGGGCGTGGCGGTGGTGGTCGTGGCCTCAGCCTCCGCGGCGGCTTGGGCCGCGGCTTCGGCCTCTGCCTCCGCGGCGGCTTGGGCCGCGGCTTCGGCCTCTGCCTCCGCGGCGGCTTGGGCCGCGGCTTCGGCCTCTGCCTCCGCGGCGGCTTGGGCTTCGGCTTGAGCTTGGGCCGCGGCTTCGGCCTCTGCCTCCGCGGCGGCTTGGGCCGCGGCTTCGGCTTCGGCTTGAGCCTGGGCGGCTTGGGCTGCGGCTTCGGCTTCGGCTTGAGCCTGGGCGGCTTGGGCTGCGGCTTCGGCTTCGGCGGCGGCCGCTTGGGCGGCGGCTTGGGCCGCGGCTTCGGCTTCGGCTTGAGCTCGCGCGGCGGCTTCGGCTTGAACTCGCGCGGCGGCTTCGGCTTGAACTCGCGCGTCGGCTTCAGCTGCGGCGAGGGCGGTTTCGGCCTGGGCGTCGGCTTCGGCTTCGGCGAGGGCGGTTTCGGCCTGGGCGGCGGCTTGGGCCGCGGCTTCGGCTTCGGCGGCGGCGGCCTCCGCGGCTTCGGCTTGATCTCGCGCGTCGGCTTCGGCTGCGGCGAGGGCGGTTTCGGCCTGGGCGGCGGCCTCGGCCGCGGCGTCCGCTTGGGCCTGGGCTTGAGCGGCTTCAGTTTGAGCTCGCGCGGCGGTTTCGGCGGCTGCTTCGGTGGCGGCCTGGGCTTCGGCTTCGGCTTCGGCGGCTTCGGCCGCTCGGGCTTCGGCTTCGGCGGCGGCTTGGGCGGCTGCTTCGGCTTCGGCGGCTTCAGCATCAGCGTCAGCCTCGGCTACGGCTTGGGCCTCGTCGAGATCGGTGCCGGTGGCGGCGCTTGTTGTCGGTGTTGCGACCTCGGCACCGGTGTCCTGGCTGCCCGGAATCGGTTCCTCGTCGCTGCCGCAGGCTGCGGCCAGCAGGGCAGCGGCTGCCAGCACCGCCACGACCCGGGCGCAGTACGGCATCTGCATTGCTCAGGTCAGGGCCGTGAGCCGGTCGCTGAGGCTGGCCGGGTCGAAGCTGCTGGAACTGTCGTCGAGCAGGTTGCCGCCGGCGTCCAGCAGCAGGACGCTCGAGTTCCTGCTCACCCCGAAGTGGTTCCACGACTCGAAGGAGTCGCTCCACAGCATGGTGAACGTGACGCCGGTCTGGCCCAGGAATCTCTCCGCGAAGGCGAGGTCGTCCTGGGCGCCGATTCCCACCACCTTCACGCTGTCGGGATTCTCTTGAGCGAACTGCTCAAGCTGAGGACCCTCGGCCCTGCAGACCGGTCAATGCGGCGCCCAGAACCAGAACAGCAGCGGCGTCTGCCCGTCCACCACCGACTGGAGACCGAGCGTCGTGCCGGTGTGCATGTCGATCATCTGCAGGTCGGGCACGTCTCCGGGGCCCGCAAGCGCCGGTTCGGGCGCGGCGCTCCCGGCGATGCCGTCGGCCTCGGTGATGCCCTCATCAACAGTCCCTGCTCCGGCGCTGCCGCTGCCGTCCCCGGTCGTCGGCGAGGGTTCCGCAACCTCGGCAGCCCCGGCAGTCTCAGCAGCGTCGCTGCTGGCGGGCTCGGCGGGCTCGGCGACGGGGTCGTCGGACCCGCAGGCCGCGGCCAGCAACCCGACGACCCCGAGAGCCGCGGCACCGGTGAGAAGTCGCATGACGAGCCGGATTCTCATTGGTCCTTCCCCTTGCCGCGGGCCTTCTGTTCTTTCTTCCAGGTTCGAACCCGCTGGAGCGCCTCAGGTCCGTCGATGTCGGCCACCGACCGGGGCTGGTCGTCCGAGAACGCTCCGGCCTGCTCCTGCCAACCTTCGGGACGCACACCGAAGCGCTTGGCCAGCACGGCTGTCAGGATCCGGGCCTTCTCGTCACCGTAGCCGGGCAGGTCCCGCAGCCGCTCGAAGAGTTCCTCGCCGGTGCCGGCTTCGGCCCAGATCGCGCCGGCGTCGCCGCCGTAGCGGTCCGCGACGTGCCGGCACAGGGTCTGCATCCGCTTGGCCATCGATCCGGGAAACCGGTGCAGGGCCGGTTTGGCTCTCACCAGCGCCGCGAAGTCCTCGGGGTCGCGTTCGGAGATCTCGTGGGCGTCCAACTCCGAGCCGAGCCGTTCGACCAGACGGTGGGGGCCCATGAACGCCCACTCCATGGGAATCTGCTGGTCGAGCAGCATTCCCAGCACGAGCGCCAGCGGGTCGGTGTTCACGAGCCGGTCGGCGGCCTCGTCTCCTGTCACCGCCAGAGTTCCCGTCGCAGTGTTGGATCGAGCGCCCGCAGGACGGGAGCGGCCCACGGCGCGGCGATGTGATTCCCGCTCTTGTTCGTTGCGCTCATGGGCCACCCAAACCGAGGCATCACTGTCTACGGCGTCGCTCGTTGCTACGCGAGATGCCATGGTGCTTCCCGTCCGCTCGGGCTCCGCCTCATCTATCGGAGCATATCCTCGCGCCGGTGTCGGGGTGGCCGGGGTCGTCGCGTTCGGATTCGATGCCGTAGCGTTTGATGGCCGCGGACACCTCGTCCGGCTCGGCCTCACCTGAGGCCACCAGCGCTGACAGCACGGCAACCACGATGTGATCCGCGTCCACCTCGAAGAATCGCCGTAGGGCCTCGCGTGTGTCCGAGCGGCCGAACCCGTCGGTGCCCAGCACGTGCAGGGGCCTGGGCGTGAAGCGGGCGATCTGGTCGGGGACCAGCGTCATGTAGTCGGTCACAGCCACGATCGGGCCGTCGGAGTCGGCCAGCTTCGCAGTGACCAGAGGCACTGCGGGCTCGCGGGCGGGCTGCAGCCGGTTGCGCCGCTCGGTGTCGAGGGCCTCGCGCCGCAGGCTCTGGTAGGAGGTCGCGCTCCAGAGCTCGGCCGAGGTGTCGTGGTGCTCGGCCAGCAGCGCCTGGGCCTCGAGGGCCGCGCCCACCGAGGCTCCCGAGAACAGGATGGTGGCGTTGCGTCGCCGGTTGCCCGGACCGTCGTCGAACTTGTAGAGGCCGGCGGTTATGTCGTCGTCGCTCACGTGGTCCGGGCGGGGAGGCTGCTCGTAGTTCTCGTTGTAGACGGTGATGTAGTAGAAGACGTCGGTGCCGTCCACGGCGTCCGGCGGGCACATCCTGCGCAGGCCGTCGTCTATGATGGCCCCCAGCTCGTAGGCGAACGCCGGGTCGTAGGCCTCGCAGGCGGGGACGGTCGACGCCAGCACGTGGCTGTGGCCGTCCTGGTGCTGCAGTCCCTCGCCGGGCAGCGTCGTGCGCCCCGCGGTGGCACCGATCAGGAAGCCTCTGGCCCGGGCGTCGGCCGCCGCCCAGATGGAGTCGCCCACCCGCTGGAACCCGAACATCGAGTAGAACGCGTAGAAGGGCACCATGGGCACGCCGAGGTTGGCGTAGGACGTGGCCGCGGCCAGCCAGCTCGCCAGCGAGCCGCACTCGGTGATGCCCTCCTCGAGGATCTGGCCGTCGGAGGACTCGCTGTAGCTCAGCAGCAGGTCGTGGTCGACCGGTTCGTAGAGCTGGCCGTGGGGCGCGTAGATCTTGAACTCCCGGAACAGCGAGTCCATGCCGAAGGTTCGGGCCTCGTCGGGGACGATGGGAACGACGCGCGGGCCGAAGTGCAGGTCCCGCAGCAGGTCGCGCAGCAGCCCGGTGAAGGCCATGGTGGTGGACACCTTCCGCCCGCCCGAGCCCTTGCGCAGGCCCAGGAAGGGACCGTCGGCGGGCAGCACCACGGGTCGGCGGTCCCGGACCACCCGGCGGGGCACCGCGCCGTCGAGGGCCCGGCGGCGATCCATCATGTAGCGGATCTCCTCGGAGTCGGGGGCCGGCCGGTAGTACGGGGGGATGCCGTCGGCGAGGTCCTTCTCGTCGATCTCGTTCTCCATGTGCAGCCGCGACCGGAGTTCCATCAGCTGCGAGGTCGTCATCTTCTTGATCTGGTGGGTGGCGTTGCGGCCCTCGAAGCCCTCTCCCAGGGTCCATCCCTTGATGGTCTTGGCCAGGATCACCGTGGGCTGGTCCTTGACCTCGGTGGCGGCCTTGAACGCGGCGTAGACCTTCTGGTAGTCGTGGCCTCCCCTCGGCAGGACTCGCAGCTCCTCGTCGGAGAGGTGCTCGACCAGCTTCCGGAGCCGGGGATCGGGGCCGAAGAAGTGCTCCCGGATGTAGTCGCCCGTCTCCACCGCGTAGCGCTGGTACTCGCCGTCCACGGTGGTCGCCATCTTGTTGAGCAGGGCGCCGTCGGTGTCGCGCATCAGCAGCTCGTCCCACTTGGAGCCCCAGATCACCTTGATCACGTTCCAGCCCGCGCCCCGGAACACGCCCTCGAGCTCCTGGATGATCTTGCCGTTGCCCCGGACCGGCCCGTCGAGGCGCTGGAGGTTGCAGTTGACCACCCAGTTGAGGTTGTCGAGGCCGTTGCGCCCGGCGAGCGAGATGGCGCCCAGGGTCTCGGGCTCGTCGCACTCCCCGTCGCCGAGGAAGCACCACACGGTGCTGTCGGACGTGTCGTCGATGCGGCGGTTGTGGATGTAGCGGTTGAAGCGGGCGTGGTAGATGCTGTTGATGGGGCCGAGCCCCATCGACACCGTCGGGTACTCCCAGAAGTCCGGCATCAGGCGGGGGTGGGGGTAGCTGGACAGCCCGTTGCCGCCCACCTCCATCCGGAAGTTGTCGAGTTCCGGCTCCGAGAGGCGTCCCTCCAGGTAGGCCCGGGCGTACACCCCGGGGGCGGCGTGGCCCTGGAAATAGATGTGGTCGCCGACCAGCCCGTCGTCCTTGCCCTTGAAGAAGTGGTTGAAGCCCACCTCGTAGAGCGAGGCCGACGAGGCGAAGGTGGACAGATGGCCGCCGATCCCGTCGGCGGTCTTGTTGGCCCTGATCACCATGGCCGCCGCGTTCCACCGGATGAAGCGGCGGATGCGCCGCTCGACCTGCTCGTTGCCGGGGAAGAAGGGCTGCTCCGAGGCCGGGATGGTGTTGATGTAGGGCGTGTACGTGGTGGGCGGGACGCCCAGCTGCTGCTCGTTGGACCGCTCGAGCAGCTTGGCCACGATGTAGCGGGCCCGCTCCCGCCCGCCGGCGGCCACCACGGCGTCGAGCGAGTCGATCCACTCCTGGGTCTCGGCCGAGTCGGTGTCGGGCAGCTGGCGCAGGAAATAGTCGGCCATGGCTTGCATGATCGTACCGAGCAACCGGGCGCCAGAAACGATGCGCGCCTGCGCACGCCCGGTGCGCGAGGATCGGCGGATGCTGGCCGATCGCACGGTGGTGTACACCGACGGCGCCTGCCTCGGGAACCCCGGGCCGGGCGGATGGGGCTGGGCCGTGCCCGGAGGCGAGTGGGCTTGCGGCGCGGAGCCCCACACCACCAACCAGCGCATGGAACTGCAAGCCGTGCTGGAGGCGCTCCGGGAGATCCCTGGCCCGGTGGAGGTGGTCTCCGACTCGACCTACGTCGTCAACTGCTTCCGCGACCGGTGGTACGAGGGCTGGCTGAGGCGGGGCTGGCGCAACTCCAACCGCAAGCCGGTGGCCAACCGCGACCTCTGGGAGCCGCTCATCGAGGAGTACCGGTCGCGGCCCGGCGAGATCACGTTCAGGTGGGTCAAAGGCCACTCCGGCGACGAGTGGAACGAGATCGCCGACCAACTGGCCGCCAGCGCCGCCGCCGATCAGCGCTCCCGCCGCGGCCCCTAGTTCCCGGTAGTCGGCTGCGGGTGTCGCTGCCGATCAGCGCTTTCGTCGCGGTCGGTGGTTCCCGGAGGTCGGCTGCGGGTGGCTGCCGTCCGGCGGTCTCGCCGCGGCGCGCAACCGATGTCTCGGCTCCCGGCTCCTCGGTGTCTCGGTTCCTGGCCCTGGCGGGGGCTCCAGCCCCCGGGGCGGCTAGTCGGGGGCGAACAGCGGCACCGGTCTGGCGCCCCGAAGGGCCGCCCGGGCGGCCGCCGGGCCGTGCCCAGACATCGTGACGCCGGCATCGGCTGGTTCGAGGCCGTGATGGGTGCCGTTCCCCGCTGTCGCCGGCGCGGGCTGTGACCGGGCGTGGCGTGTCTGCGCCATGGGCGGGTCGGGGGCGCGGGCGGGCCCGAAGTTGACGGTGTCGGGGGGGTGGAGTGTGCGGTTGCCGGGCGGGCCGTGTATCTGCCAGCCGAAGTGGTGGACGGCGTTGTGGTGTTGCCAGCAGGCCAGCACGAGGTTGTCGAGACTGGTGGGTCCGCCTCGTGACACCGGCTCGACGTGGTGGACGTCGCACATGTCGGGGTCGGCTCCGCAGGCGAAGCAGCCGCCGTCGCGGGCGATGAGCATCTGGCGTTGGGCTTTGGTGGCGCGGCGCCGCGGGTGTGTGCGCCATATGGGCCTGCCCTTGCGGTCATAGATCACGCCGGTGAGCCGGGCGTCGCAGGACAGTTGCTCGAGCACTGAGCGTGGCAGCCGCTCCCCGTCGGGCAGTTCAGCGATCAGTTCGCCGGTGGCCTCGTCGACGTGGGCGACCACGCAGATGTCCGCGAACGGCTCCCCGCCGCCCGAGCGGGCGCTGGTGGAGGTGAGATGGTCGAGCGCGTCGGCCATGCACTGGTCGAAGCTGCGCCGCTGGGGGCCGCTGCGGTTGGTGGAGGCGTGCTCGTTGGGGTTCTTGTTGTCGGCGTCGAGCATGCGGCCGGCGTCGGCCCGCAGCCGGCTGCGGATGCGCTGGCCCGTCACGGTGTCGAACTCGCCTCGCAGGTGCACCATCCCGTCGTCGGCGTCCCACATGCGCACACAGCGCCGGGCCCGCTGGCGGGCGTGCTCGGACGCACCGCCGTCTCCCTGGCGTTGCACCGTCCAGCGGCGGGCCTCCTTGGTGAACTGCTCGGGTCGCAGTGACTCGGCCTTGGCCAGCAGATCCCCATCGCCTTCGACATCGGCCGCGCTGGTCTTCTCGACCGCCTCGGCCAGCCTCCTGGCGTTGGCCGCAGACACCAGACCCTGAGCCACCGCGTCCTGCAGCCTGGGCGCCTCGCGCAGAGCCTCAGCCGTCTTGACGTGGCTGCGGGCCTCCTGGCGCGACATTCCCGCCGCGCCGGCGAGTACTTCGGTTCCCCCGTCGCCGTGTCGCTCGCTCCCGGCGATGCCGGCCGCGGCCGCAGCCTGCGCGGCTGACATGATCGCCGTCGTCGACTTCGACACCGCCAGCATCTCGCGCATCTCCGCGCAGGAGGCCTCACCGGCGTTCACCAGCGCCAGCATCTCCTTGGCGGCGGTCTCGGCCCGTCGGGCGGCTTCGATCAGCATGAAGACAGTATCTCACACCGGTGTGACATCTGTCAAGCATTGTCATGCATTCTTCAACAATCTTCCCCCGAACCGGGCCTGGCGGGGAGCCGATTCAACAGCGAGCACGGCGGCGAGGCCGGTGGCAACGCCGGGATGGGCGAACCGCAAGCCGCGTCGCTGCAGGCACCTTCGGCGCCACGCGGACGTCGCGGCGCGAGCGGGAGGCTGTCAGGTCTCGATGTTGCTCCAGAGGCGGTCTATGGGCAGGGCGATTATGCGCTCGTCGTCGGTGTAGCGCACGCAGTGAGGCCCGGTGTGGAAGACGATCCCGGCTCTGAATCGCTCCCCGAGCGCGTCTCGCAGCTTCCGCAGGCCGCGGCGGTCTGCCGGGTGCACACGGGTGCTGGCCTTCACCTCGATGCCGACCACTGCGCCGTCGCGTCCGTCCTCGATGACGAGGTCGACCTCCGTGCCGTCATGGGTGCGCCAATGACCGACGTGGGGCCGGTACTGCATCCACGAGGCCTGTTTGAGCACTTCGCCCACGACGAACGTCTCGAGCAGATGCCCGAACTGCTGGAGCGAGGTCGGGTCGAGCCGGGCGAGCTTGTCGGGTGGGAGCCGAAGCAGCCGCGCCGCGAGGCCCGAGTCTGCGATGTGGACCTTGGGACGGGACGCGGTCGCGGCGCGCACGGTCTTGCCCCATGCCGGCAGGAGGCGCACGAGGAAGCTGCGTTCGAAGAGGCTGATGTAGTCGGAAGCTGTGCTTGACGGCAGTTCCAGCTCCGCGCCGATCCGCGACATGTTGAGAACCTGCGCGGTGTGCGCCGAGAGCCGGGACAGCAGCGGGGCGAGCGCTCCGGGCCGGCGTACCCGGCCGAGTGCCATCAGATCACGTTCGAGGCACAGTGCGAGATAGTCGTCGAACCACCGGTCGCGGGCTGCACCGGTTCGTTGGAGCGCCAGCGGGAAGCCGCCCCGGGCTATGCGTCCGGCATAGTCGGCGCGGGTGGCCGTCGATGGCTGCGGGGTGACCGCTCGGCCGGGGTCGTCGAAGAGCGTCTCGATCAGGGTCTCGCGTCGTGACCCGATCTCGCCCTGCGAGAGCGGGTGGACCTCGATGCGGTGCAGCCGGCCCGTGAGCGACTGCGACACCAGCGGCAGCGAGTCGAAGCGCGTCGACCCGGTGATCACAAACCGTCCCGGCGACGAGTCGCGGTTCAGCTCAGCCTTCACGGCATCCAACAACTCGGGGACGTGCTGGTACTCGTCGATGAACACCGGCGGCCGACCGGACACGAACAGTCCGGGGTCGTCGGCGACGCCGGCCCGCACTGCCGGATCGTCGAGATCGATCACGCCGGTTCCGCCGCCCGCCAGAGCGCGCAACAGCGTGGACTTGCCGACCGAGCGAGGACCGTGCAGCAGCAGCACCGGCGCCTCGGTCATGCGTTGCCGCGACATGTCCTCCACGCGACGCTGAATCAGCTCTGCCACCAACCGCTCCCGTGAAATTCAGGCATTGTCTTCCGTGAAACTTAGCAGCATTCTGCCGTGAAATATTGGACCACCATACCGTGAAACATTGAGGATGTCGCCAGCCAGTCAGCCAGTCAGCCGGCCAGATGATGGACGCGCTGCGGTGACACGCCGCGACCGGAACGGCTTGAGGTTCTAGCGGGCCAGCACTGCGGCTAGGGCGGTGGCGATGTCGGGGTGGGCGAAGCGGAAGCCGCCGCGCTGCAGCACCGCGGGGGCCACCCGGGCGCTGCTGTAGAGCAGGGCCTCGGTGAGTTCGCGGCCCAGCTTGGCCCACAGGGCGGGCTTGGGGGTGGGCAGCACCGCGGGCCGCCGCAGCGCCCGGCCGAGCGCCGCGGTCAGCTCCCGGTTGGTGACCGGCTCGGGGGCGGTGAGGTTGACCGGGCCCTCCACGTCGGCTTCCAGCAGCCACACCAGTGCCTCGACCTCGTCGTGCAGGCTGATCCAGCTCATCCACTGACGTCCGCCGCCGATCCGACCACCGATGCCGAGCCTGAAGAACGGCAGCATCTCGGCCAGCGCTCCGCCGGACGAGCTGAGGACCACGCCGGTGCGGGGATGGGCCACCCTGATGCCGGCGGCCCGGGCCGGGTCGGCGGCCGTCTCCCAGTCGCGGCACACCTCCGCCAGGAAGTCGTCGCCGCCGCTGGACGACTCGTCCAGTAGCTCGTCGCCGCGGTCCCCGTAGTACCCGATGGCCGACGCGGAGACCAGAACCGCGGGTGGCGAGTCGAGCCGGGCCAGCGCCTGGGACAGCAGCGCCGTCCCCTGCACCCGGCTCCGGGCGATGCGCTCCTTCTGCTCCGGCGACCAGCGCCGTGCCGCAATCGGCTCGCCGGCCAGGTGGACCACCGCGTCGAGTCCCTCCAACTCTGCGGTGTTCATCTCCGATGCCGCCGGATCCCACACGACCGGCGCCGGAGGGCCCGATCCACGGGAACTGCCCGGCCTCACGACCGGCACGGCCTGATGCCCGCCGGACTCCAGCCGCTCGACCAGCGTCCGCCCGATGAGACCGGTGGAGCCGGTGACCGCCACCCGCAGTCGGTTAGCCATGACTGTGGTCTACCATCGCTGCAGGCCTGCGGGACGCCCGCGGGACCTGATCACACGAGAATGCCGTCGAGGGAGAGCGAAGCGCCGTGAACGAAGAACCGATTCCCCCGCTAGCCGAGCCCCCCGGCAAGAAGCCCACCGGCGGCAAGAAGCTGTCCGTCCCGCCGCGACTGGTGGTGGCCGTGCTGCTGGTGGTGGCACTGATCTTCTTCGTCGTCCAGAACGGCGACGACGTGGCCTTCGAATGGCTGGTCTTCGACATGACCGGTCCGCTATGGGTGGTGATCATCGTGGCCGCAGTCGGGGGCGCGGTCCTCAACGAGGTGTTCGGACTCGTGCGGCGAAGGCGTCGCCGCCGCCGCTGATCCCATGGCATCCCGGTCGGTCATGAGCCCGGTGGCGGGTCGCGAACGGTGAGCACTCGCGCGCTGATCCTGACCGCGCTGGTGTGCGGTCTGGTCATCCTGCTGGCCTTCACCGTGCAGGTACTCATGTTCCCCTGACCCGGTAGGGTCACGGACGATCAGGGAGGCTGTGTGAGCGACGCAACCCACGACGCAGTCGTCATCGGAGGAGGGCCCGGAGGCTACGCCGCGGCCCTGCGCGGCGCGGGCGCCGGCCTCGACGTGGCCGTCGTTGAGAACCACAAGGTCGGGGGTACCTGCCTGCATGTCGGCTGCATCCCGGCCAAGGAGCTGCTGGAGGCGGCCTCGGTGTATCGCACCGTCGCCAACGCAGCCGAGTTCGGGGTGACCGCGTCGGCGCCGGGCATCGAGTGGTCTGCGGTGCTGGACCGCAAGCAGCGGGTCATCGACCAGCTCGCCACGGGACTCACCGGGCTCCTGGGCCACCGCAAGGTCACCGTCTACTCCGGCTCAGGCACGCTCAGCGGACCCGGGGCGGTGGGGGTGGATCCCGGCGGCGGGGAGCCTCCGATGCCGGTGTCCGCACCGGCGATCATTCTGGCCACGGGGTCGACGCCCCGAACGATCGGCGGCTTCGAGATCGACGGCCGCGTCGTGGTGACATCCGACGAGCTGTTCTTCCTGGAGCGCCTGCCGACGTCGGCCGCGGTCATCGGCGGGGGCGCCATCGGTTGCGAGTTCGCATCGATGATGGGCGACCTCGGCGTGGACGTGACCGTGCTGGAGGCGCTGCCCAGCATCCTCGCCGGATGCGATGTCGACGTGGCCAAGGTCGTGCGCCGCTCCTTCCGCAAGCGGGGCATCGCGGTGCACACCGGTGTGACCGTGCACGGCCACGAGCCGCGGGCCGACGGCACCGGCACCGCCGTCTCCTTCGGCGAGGGCAAGCAGGTCGACGTCGACCTTGTGGTGGTGGCGGTGGGACGGCGCCCCCGCACCGAGAGCCTGGGGCTGGACGCCGCCGGAGTAGCGGTCGACAGCCGGGGATTCGTCGAGGTCGACGCCCGATGCCGGACCACCGTGCCGGGCGTGTGGGCCGTGGGCGATGTGGTCGACACCCCCCAGCTCGCCCACACCGCCTTCGCCGAGGGGATGCTCGCCATCTCCGACATCTGCGGCGACGACCCCGACCCTCTCGACTATCACGGCACGCCTTGGTGCATCTACAGCCATCCCGAGGTGGCCTTCGCGGGACACACCGAGCAGAGCGCGGTGGACGCAGGATTCGAGGTGGTCACGTCGACCCACCGGTTCATGGGCAACGGCCGCGCTCAGATCCTCGGCGAGACCGACGGCCTGGTCAAGGTGATCGCCGAGAAGCTCGCCGACGGCACAGGCGGGCGCATCCTGGGTGTCCACATGGCCGGTCCCTGGGTCACGGAACAGCTCGGGCAGGCCTATCTCGCAGTCAACTGGGAGGCGACCGCCGCCGATGTGGCCAGCCTGATCCAGCCCCACCCGACCATGAGCGAGCTGTTCGGCGAGGCTGCCCTGTCCCTGACGGGTCGCTCGCTGCACGGCTGACCCGTGCTGCTTCCAAGGAGGGCCTCGCATGGCTGACATCACGATGCCCCAGCTGGGCGAGACGGTCACCGAGGGAACCGTCGTGCGTTGGTTCAAGCAGGTCGGCGACGAGGTGGCCCTGGACGAGGCGCTGTTCGAGGTGTCGACCGACAAGGTGGACACCGAGGTGCCGTCACCGGCGGCTGGAGTGCTGTCGGAGATCCTGGCCAACGAGGGAGACGTGGTGGAGGTGGGACAGGTGCTGGCCCGCGTCGGCTCCGAGGCCGCCGCCCCGGCGCCCGCCGAGCCCCCTGCGCCGCAGCCGCCCGCCGAGCCCGAGCCGCCTGCCCCTGCACCCCAGCGGCCCGCACCCCGGCCGCCCGCCGAGCCCGAGCCGGAGCCCGAACCACCCGCCCCTGCACCTGCACACCAGTCGCCCGCTCCCCAGCGGCCCGCGCCGCAGCGGCCCGCGCCGCAGCGGCCCGCGCCGGAGCCGCCGCCCGCCTCGACCGTGCCCCCGGTGTCGGAGCCGGCCAAGTCGGTGGGCAGGGGACTGGTGCTCTCTCCGGTGGTTCGCCGGCTGATCGCCGAGAGCGGGATCGACCCGGCCACCATCACCGGCACCGGGCGAGGGGGCCGCATAACCCGCTCCGATGTGGAGCAGGCCATCCGGGCTCGTGCCAGCGTTCCGGCCGGCGACGCGGCCGCTGCGCCTGAAGATGCAGTGCCTCAGCCAGCACCGTCCGAGCCTCCACCGGCTGAGCGGCCACCGTCCGAGCCTCCACCGGCTGAGCCGCCGTCCGAGCCTCCACCGGCTGAGCCGTCCCCGGATCCCGCACCGTCCGGACCCGCACCCTCGCGCCAGGCCCCGGCCGTCCCGGCGGTGGTGGCACGCAGCGGCGACAGCGTCGTGCCGCTCAACCGGATCCGGCGTCGCACTGCCGATCACATGGTGATGTCGAAGCAGACGTCCCCGCACGTGCTCACCGCCATCGAGGTCGACTACGAGGGTGTGGAGAAGGTCCGGCAGGCGTCGAAGCAGGCCTGGAAGGCTGCGGAGGGCTTCAGCCTGACCTACCTGCCGTTCATCGCCCGGGCGGTGGTGGACGCACTGCGCGACTACCCGCACCTCAATGCCAGCTTCGGCGACGACGAGCTGATCGTGCATTCCAACGTCAACCTGGCGATCGCGGTCGACATCGACTTCCAGGGACTGCTGGCGCCAGTCATCCAGGCAGCCGACGGCAAGCGTCTTCGCCAGATCGCCCGTGACATCGTCGATCTCGCCAACCGGGCCCGCAGCCGCAAGCTGTCGCCCGACGACCTGTCCGGGGGCACGTTCACGCTCACCAACGCCGGCCAGTACGGCACGATGATGCAGTTCCCGATCATCAACCAACCGCAGGTCGCCATCCTCAGCACCGACGGCGTCACCCGCAAGCCGGTGGTGGTGACCGACTCCTTCGGCAACGAGTCCATCGCCATCCACTCGATTGGTGTGCTGGCCATGGCCTGGGACCACCGGGCGTTCGACGGCGCCTATGCGGCCGCGTTCCTTCACCGGGTCAAGGAGCTCATCGAGACCCGCGACTGGGAGACGGAGATCCGCTGAGCGCCGCCCCGGAGTCCTCAGGCGGTCCCATACTCGGAGGCCGAGCGGATAGGCGAGCGAATCCTGCCCATGAGGGCGAGGCCGTGGCCCGAGCGGCCCGTGAGCGCAGCGAACAGGAGCGGGAGACACCCCCTCTCGACGCGAATCGCACTCACCCGTCCGCGTGCTCTCTAAGGATCCGCTGGCTGGGCCGGGTCGCCTACGGCGACGCCCTGGCGCTCCAACGCCGCCTCCACACCCACTCTCACGACGATCACCTGCTGCTGCTGGAGCATCCCCATGTGGTGACGCTGGGGCGGCGCGGCCGCCGCGAGCACCTGCTGGTCGATGTGGAGGCTCTCGGCGGCTCGGTGGTGGAGACCGACCGGGGCGGCGAGGTGACCTATCACGGCCCCGGGCAACTCGTCGGCTATCCCATCCTGACCGTGCCGGGAAGGCGGGGCGGGGGAATGGCCGACACCGCGGCCTACGTGTCCGGGGTGGAGCAGCTACTGATCGACGTGCTGTCCGATCTGGGCCTGGCCGCGGGCCGCCTGGACCGCCACACCGGCGTGTGGGTGGATCCCGACGGCGTGCGGCCCCGCAAGATGGCGGCCATAGGGGTGAGGCTGTCCAGGGCCCGGTCCATGCACGGGTTCGCGCTCAACGTGGACCCCGACCTCAGCTGGTTCGCCCGGATCGTGCCCTGCGGCATCACCGGCCTGGGAGTCACGTCGCTGGCTCAGGAGGGGATCGACGCCTCGATGCGGGAGGTTGTGGACCTCGTCGCCGGGCGGGCGAGCCGGCGCTGGGGTGCGCACGGGCGCGTCGACCGCGCTGATGTCTCCCACCGTGCCGCTCCCGCCGGCATGGCCCAGTTCACCCGGGAGGCTGCGACCGAGGCCGCAGATGTCGGGACGCCCGACCTCGTGGGACTTGACGGCGCGGCGGGAGCCAAGAGCGCCCTCGGCGGCGAGACCCGACCCGACGACGGCGACGGGACCATCGGCGGCACCAAGCCCGCCGACCACAGTGACGGGACCATCGGCGGCGAGACCCGACCCGACGACGGCGACGGGGTCGTCGGCGGTGCGAGACCCGCCGACCACAGTGACGGGACCATCGGCGGCACGAGGCCCGCCGACCACAGTGACGGGACCTCGCCCCGCCTCCTGGGCCGGCTGGCACAGGCCCGGCTGCAGGGCGGCGACCGCCACGAGCCCGTGCCGTATCCGTCGCGCAAGCCTGAGTGGATGCGGGTCCCGCTCAGCACCGGGCCGACGTTCCGCGAGGTCCGCTCCACGCTGCGGGGCCTCGACCTGGTGACGGTCTGCGAGGAGGCGGGCTGCCCCAACATCTCGGAGTGCTGGAACGACGGCACGGCCACGTTCATGATCCTGGGAGAGCGGTGCACCCGGGCCTGCGGCTTCTGCCTGGTGGACACCCGCCGCCCCGGACCGGTCGACACCGCCGAGCCGGAGCGGGTGGCCGAGGCGGCTGCCCGGATGGGTCTCGAGCACGTGGTCGTGACGATGGTGGCCCGCGACGACCTGCCCGACGGCGGCGCGGCCGCGGTGGCCGACACGGTGGCCGCGGTCCGGGGCCGGCTGCCGGATGCCCGGGTCGAGGCGCTGATCAGCGACCTCGGCGGCGATCCCGACGCTCTGCGGACGGTGTTCGGCGCCCGCCCGGATGTGCTGAACCACAACATCGAGACGGTGGCCCGGCTGCAGCGGGCCGTCCGCCCCTCGGCCGGCTACGCCCGCAGCCTGTCGGTGCTGGCCAGGGCCTCAGCGGCCGGGCTGACCACCAAGTCGTCGATAATCGCGGGCATGGGCGAGACCCACGACGAGGTGGTCCAGACCCTGGCCGACCTGCACGCGGCCGGAACCGACATCGTGACCGTCGGCCAGTACCTGCGCCCCACCGCCCGCCACCTGCCGGTGGACCGCTGGTGGCCGCCGGAGGCCTTCGAGCGGTGGAAGGAGATCGGCGAGGCGATGGGCATCGGCCATGTGGAGTCCTCGCCGCTGGCCCGCTCCAGCTACCACGCCCGCCAGGCCGCCGACGCCGCCGGGTCTGGAGTCGCCGCAGATGCGGTCTCAGACGCCGGCTGCTAGCGCGGGTGGATCGGCCTCGGCACCGGCCTCGGGATGCTCGTCCAGCAGATCGACAAGCTCTTGTGAACGGCCCCGGACCTGGAGTTCCTGGGGCTGAACGCGTTCTGCCCACCTCTCGTATTCTTCCAGGTGCTGGGCTCGAGTCTTGCCCATCAGCTACGCCTCCGGGAATCCGCTGCCTCCAGGAACTTTCTCCGGGCGACCATGGCGTGGATGATAGCCGTGCCCGCTTCGTCGCACACGATGACGATCTCCAACGGCTCACCCGTGGTCGACGGGCCGATGAACACGGTCCTTGCCGCGTCGTCGGTCTCGATTCGTTGCCAGTGATGGCGAAAGGCGTGCCGCATGTCCTCGTCGCGAACCCCGTGCCTGCGTGCGCTAGGCTAAATGAACATACCTATAATATATTATAATTCATCCCTGACTGGCGAGGCAGGGGAGTTCGTAGCTGCTGACAGGGAACCCTAGGCTGACCGCCATGTTCGCCGACCGGTTGGACCGGACCCGGTCGCTCATGGCCGAGCAGGGCGTCGATGTGCTGATGCTCTCGGTGGGAGCCGACCTGCCGTACTTCTGCGGCTATGAGGCCATGCCGCTGGAGCGGCTGACCATGCTGGTGGTTCCCCGCGACGGCGCGGCCACCCTGGTCGTGCCCCGGATGGAGGCGGCCCGGGTGGTGGAGCGCCCCGAGGTGTTCGCGATGCGGCCCTGGGACGAAACCGAGGATCCCACCGACATCGTGGCCGGCCTGGCCGGGTCGGCGGCCGTGGCCGCGGTGGGGGACCACATGTGGTCCAGGTTCCTGGTCGAGTTGATGGGGGCCATGCCGGATGCGTCGTGGAGGCGGGGATCGGACGTGACCGCCCCGATCCGCTCGGTGAAGACCGCCGACGAGATCGAGCGTCTGCGGGCCGCCGGCGCGGCCGTGGACCGGATCGCGGGCCGGCTCCAGCGGGGCGAGATCGAGCTGGTCGGGCGGACCGAGGCCGAGGTCTCAGCCGAGCTCGGCCGCCAGATCGTGGCGGAGGGCCATGACCGGGTGAACTTCGCCATCGTCGCCGCCGGCGCCAATGCGGCCAGCCCCCACCACGAGGCCGGCCGGCACGTGATCACCGGGGGCGAGGTGGTGCTCTGCGACTTCGGAGGGACCATGGTCGGCGACGACGGGGTGGGGTACTGCTCCGACATCACCCGCTGCGTGTACACGGCCGAGCCGCCGGCAGAGTTCCGCGAGCTCTACGACGTGCTGTTCGAGGCCCAGGCCGCGGGCGTGGCCGCGGCCACGGTGGGCACTCCCGCCCAGGATGTCGACCGGGCCGCCCGGTCGGTCATCGCCTCGGCGGGTTACGGCGAGTACTTCATTCACCGCACCGGTCACGGCATCGGCACCGAGGAGCACGAGGACCCGTACATCGTGGAGGGAAACCGCGAGCCGCTGGCCGCGGGCAACGCCTTCTCGGTGGAGCCCGGCATCTACGTGCCCGGCCGCTGGGGGGCCCGCCTCGAGGACATCGTGGTCGCATCGCCCGACGGCCCCGACCCGCTCAACCGCGTCGATCACCGCCTGGCCGTCGTCACCTGAGTGCATGCGCGAACAGGTGGACGGCCGTCGCGGTGCAGCGTTGTGTCTCCCGCTCCTGCTCGCTGCGCTCACGGGCCGCCCAACCCGAGGCGACACAGCCCACGGCCTCGCCGTTCCGAGCCGCTTCTCGCCCGCCGTTCCGCTCGGTCTCTGAGGGACCCGTCGCGCCGCGATGATCGAACTCGAGGCGGCCACCCTGCTGGTGGGCTGGGCCGCGGGCGGTTGGCTCCTGCTGTGGGTCACCACCCGCCGGCGCGAGGTCGGGCTCGGCTACGGCTGGCTGATGCGAGGGATCTTCCTGGCATTGGCTGCGGGCTCGCTCGTCGCGGCCTTCGCCACGGAACCGACATGGTCCCGCGACGCGGTGACGCTGGCCTTCGTCGTTGCCGGCCTGGTCGCATCGGCGGTGTCGGTGGCCCGCAGGCCGGCGGGCACGAGGGGCCGGCGAGCCGAGGTCCGGCGCCGGTCGGACCGGGTGGCCGGGATGACCGGCATCGACCGGGCCGAGACCCGGTTCGACGCCTCGGCGCCCGAGTTCCCTCCCGTCCTCGACCTGGTCGCGGCGGCGGTGGGCCTGCTGGCCGTCCTGCTCGGGGCCGTCGCGGCCGAGGGCCCTGCCGGGCTGGCTGTGGCCCGAACCCTGGTCGGGGCCATGTTCACCGCGGCGGTGCTCAGCGCCATGCTGCTGGGCCACTGGTACCTGGTGCAGCCCGGCCTGGCCCGCGGGCCGCTGCTGCAGATGGTGCGGGCCGCGGGCGTGCTGTGGCTTCCCGAGACGATCGTGATGCTGTGGCCCACGGGCATGGTGTCGGTGCTCAACGGCACCATCGACGACGGCTACAACGGCCTGCTGGGCTGGTTCTGGATCGGCTGCACGGCCATGACGCTGCTGCTCGTGGCGGTGGCGCGGGCCGCCCTGCGCGAGCGCGAGTACTCGGCGGTGATGGCCGCCACCGGCCTAGTCTACCTGGCCATCGTCACCGCCTTCGGCCAGGACCTGGTGGCCCGCATCCTGCTCACCCCGTAAACTCCTGATGGCGGTGCGGAGGCCTGTGGGCCGGGCCCCGGCTGGGCCGGGCTCGTGCTGACGCGAGGAGGCCAGTGGTGCCGAGAGTCATCTGGAAGGGGTCGATCAGCTTCGGGCTGGTGACGATCCCCGTGCAGCTGTTCAGTGCGGTGAGCCGCAAGACGGTGCGGTTCAACCAGCTCGACGCTCAGACCGGAGCCCGGGTGCGCCACAAGAAGGTGTCGTCGGCCGACGACTCGGAGCTGCCGCCCGAGCGGATCGTGAAGGGCTACGAGCTGCCGTCAGGCGACTACGTGACCGTCACCGAGGCCGAGTTCGAGCAGCTGGCTCCCATAGCGGCCCGCACCATCGACATCGACGCATTCATCGACCTCGCCGACATCGACCCCGTCTTCTACGACAGCGCATACCACCTGGTGCCCGACGAGGCCACCGCCAAGCCCTACAAGCTGCTGGCCGAGGCCATGGGTGAGGCCAACAAGGTGGGCATCTGCCGTTTCGTGATGCGCTCCAAACAACACCTTGCCGCCATCCGCCCGGTCGACGGCCGGCTGATGCTGTCGACGATGGTGCACGCCGATGAGCTGGTGGCCCCCGACGAGCTCGGCGGCTTCGACTCCCTGGGCGACATCGAGGTGGACGACCGGGAGACGGCCATGGCCCGCCAGCTCATCGCCGCCCTCGAATCCGACTTCGAGCCCGGCCGCTACACCGACTCCTACCGGGAAGCCCTGCTGGAGCTCATCGAGCGCAAGTCCTCCGGCGACACGGCGGCCACGGTGGCCGCGCCCTCGCCCTCCTCGGACACCGTCGTGGACCTGATGGCCGCACTGGAGGCCTCGGTGGCCGCGGCCAAGGAGGCCCGCAAGCGCCATCCCGCCGTGGCCGGCGAAGGCGCCCCCGCCGCCGGCGAGGCTCCCACCGCCGAGGCGGCGTCGGAGCCCGAGGCCGAGCAGATCCGCCGGTCAGCCTGACGGCCGCAACCAGCAGGAGGGCAACCGTGGCGAGCGCACCCGAGCGCATGGCCGTCACCGTGGGCGGCCGGCAGCTGTCGGTGAGCAACCTCGACAAGATGATGTACCCGCTGGTCGGCTTCACCAAGGCGCAGGTCATCGACTACTACGTGAGGGTCGCGCCGGTGATGCTGACCCATATCGGCGACCGGGGGATCACCCTGCGGCGCTGGCCCGACGGCGTGACCGGCGAGTCGTTCTTCGAGAAGCGCTGCCCGAGCCACCGCCCGGTGTGGGTTCCGACGTGCGCCGGCCCCGGCGACAGGGGAGGGCAGATCAACTACTGCCGGCTGGACTCGGTGGCGGCGCTGGCCTGGTCGGCCAATCTGGCTGCGCTGGAGATCCACGCCCCCATGGCCCTGTGCGGCGGCATCGACGCGCCCACAATGGCCGTGTTCGACCTCGATCCGGGCTCACCGGCCACGATCATCGAGTGCTGCCGGGTGGCGCTGCACATCCGGGAGGTCCTCGAGGCGGTGGGCCTGGCGACTTGGGCGAAGACCTCCGGCAGCAAGGGGCTGCAGATGTACGTGCCCCTCAACCGGCCCCACACCCACGACCACGCGGCCGGCTTCGCCCGGGCGGTGGCCCAGCTGCTGGAGCAGCGGATGCCGGCGCAGGTGGTGTCGGTCATGAAGCGGAGCCTGCGTGCCGGCAAGGTGTTCATCGACTGGGGTCAGAACGCCCGCTTCAAGACCACCGTCGCCCCCTACTCGCTGCGGGGCAGGGACCGCCCCACCGCATCGACCCCGGTCACCTGGGACGAGGTCTCCGACGGCGCCGACGGCGAGCCGCTCACGTTCACCGCTGTCGAGGTGCTGGAGCGGATCGAGGAGCACGGCGACCTGTTCGCCCCGACGCTCACACTCGAGCAGGACCTCCCGGCCCCGACATCCTAGCCCTCGGACCGAATTGGCAGCGTTTTGCACGGTATGCGTGCATTCTGCTGCCAGTTCCGGCTTGGTCCTGCCGTGCCCGGAGAATTGGCAGCGTTTTGCACGGTATGCGTGCATTCTGCTGCCAGTTCCGGCTGCGAGGGTGGGGCTTCTCCCAGTTAGCCTTGCCGGATGCCGATCACAGTCCACGCCGTCCGCTCGGTCCCCAAGGCGGCAACAGCAAGCCTTGCGCTGGTCACCTCGGAGGCGGTCTCCTTCGGTGTCGACGGCTTCGACGCCGCGGTCCTCGAGGCGGTCGGGTTCGAGGGCAAGGCCGACCAGGTCCATCTCCAGCCCGCCGAGGGCGGCTTCACCGGGCTGGTCGGGCTGGGCCCCGCCGCCGAGGTGACCGAGGCCACCGTCCGGCGAGCCGGCGCGGTGTTGGCCCGCTCGTGCTCGCGCCACGCCCGGGCCGCGGCCGGCCTGCCCGTCGACGTCTCCGTTCCCGCGGCCGAGGCCCGCCGGGCCCTGGCCGAGGGCGTGATCCTCGGCGGCTACCGCTACACGGCCTTCAAGTCGTCTGCCGGCGAAGACGGAGGCGACAGCTCCCGCAGGCTGGACCGGGTCGACGTGGTGGGCAGCGCCTCGGCCGGGGCCAAGGACGCGGTGGCCCGGGGCGCGGCCGTCGCGGCGGGCGTGTGCGTGGCCCGCGACCTCGCCAACGAGCCCGGCGGCTCGCTCACCGCCCCCGCCTTCGCCGAGAAGACGGAAGCCGTCGCCCGCGAGGCCGGGCTGGAGTCCAAGGTCTGGACCACCGAGGACATCGAGGCGGCGAGCCTCGGGGGCCTGCTGGGCGTCAACCGGGGCAGCACCCACCCGCCCCGCTTCGTGGAGCTGACCTACGAGCCCGAGGGGACCCCCACCGCCACGCTCGCCTATGTGGGCAAGGGGATCACCTTCGACGCCGGGGGCCTGTCCATCAAGACCGCCCAGGGCATGATGGCCATGAAGATGGACATGTGCGGGGCGGCCGCCATCATCGGGGCCATGTCGGTGCTGCCCGCGGTGGGCGCGCCGGTGAGGGTCAAGGCGTACCTGCCCATGACCGACAACATGCTCGGCGGCGACGCCACCCGCCCCGGCGACGTGTTGACCATCCGCAACGGCAAGACGATCGAGGTTCTCAACACCGACGCCGAGGGTCGCCTGATCCTGGCCGACGCGCTGTCGCTGGCCTGCGAGGACGAGCCCGACGCCATCATCGACCTGGCCACCCTGACCGGGGCCTGCATGGTCGCCCTGGGGCCGTCGATCGCCGGGCTCATGGGCAACGACGAGCCGTTCGTCGACCAGGTCCGGGCCGCGGCCGACCGGGCCGGCGAGCGGGTGTGGCACCTGCCGCTGCCGGCCGACTACGTCAAGCAGTTCGAGTCGAGCGTGGCCGACATCAAGAACATCGGCGGTCCCCACGGGGGAGCGCTGACCGCGGGGCTGATCCTCAAGGAGTTCGTGGACGACGACATCCCCTGGGTCCACCTCGACATAGCCGGGCCGGCCCGGGCCGAGTCCGACGACGGCGAGATCACCAAGGGCGGCACTGGTTTCGGCGTGCGCACCCTGGTCGAGTTGGCCTTGGGCTACACCCGTCCCACGCCGGGCTAGTCCCGGGGCCGGCTGCCCGAAGCACCGGCCGTGCCCGCCATGCCGCAGATGGCGGGCAGCACTTCGCTGATCGATGCCCGCACCAGAACGTCGGCCAGCGGGTCGAACTCGGTCGCCTCGCCGTTCACGATCACCAGCCGGGCCCCGGAGTGCACCGCGATCGCTGCGGTCCGGTTGATGGGCGACACGGCCAGGGTGGTGCCGACGGCCAGGAACAGGTCGCATTCGGTCGAGGCCCGCTCGGCCCGGTCGAGGTCCACCGGGTCGAGGCTCTGGCCGAACGACACGGTGGCCGACTTGAGGATCCAGCCGCACAGGGGGCACCCGGGGTCCTCCTCGCCGGCCCTCACCCGCTCCAGCGCCACTTCGATGTCGTCGCGGTAGTCGCACGCCAGGCACTGCACCTTGCGGGTGGTGCCGTGGATCTCCACCACCCGCTCGGGGTCGCTGCCGGCCCGCTGGTGGAGCCCGTCCACGTTCTGGGTGATCAGCAGGCGGAGCTTGCCCCGCTTCTCCAGTTGCACCAGCGCCTCGTGGCCCCGGTTGGGCTCGACGTCGGCCCACAGTGCGCCCGAGGCCCGGCGGGCCCAGTTGCTGCGGCGGACCTCGGCGTCCGAGACGTAGACGTCGATGTTCGAGGCCCGCTCAGCCGCGGGGTCGCGGGTCCACAGCCCCTTGGGTCCCCGGAAGTCGGGCAACCCGCTGTCGGTGGAGATTCCGGCGCCGGTCAGCACGGTCACACGCTCGGCGGCATCGACCAGCCGGCGGGCCGCGGCCACCGCGTCCGCGGCACCGGTGAGCATCGAGCCAGCGTAGCGCCAGGGGGTTGGACCGGCCGGCCCGCAGCGGTCGAGGCTGGCACAGATTCAACAACATAATCCGCAACAGATTCGACAACAGAATCATCATTGGATTCCAGTTTGACTTGCAGTATCGGCATATCAATAATGCTTCGCCAAGACTTCCCCCTTCAGTTGGCACATTCGGCGCTCCCTCGGCGCGCCCTACCTCGGAGAGACTCCAATGACCACCACCAGCAAACATCCCGCGACCATCGTCGAGACCGACGTAGTCCAGCTCATTCGCTGGTCGGACCACCGCAAGGACGAGTTCGGTCACGACCTCAGGTCGGCCTACGTCGAGCAGTTCTGGCTGGGAACGCTCGGACCCTCCACCACCTGGTTCCTGCGACACTGCGCGTCCGTGCTCGAAGACACCGACGATGCGGCCGTCAGCCTGCGGGAGATGGCTTGCGCCCTCGGCATCGGTTTCGAGGGCGGAGCCCGCAGCGCGATGGTCAAGACCGTCGCTCGCGCCTGCCGCTTCCGGGCCGCCCGTGCGGTGGGCTCCACGACGCTGGCCGTGCGGCTGCGCCTCCCGCCGCTCAGCGAGCGCCAGCTGCAGCGCCTGCCGGCGTCGGTCCAGCGGCGCCACGACGAGTACATCGTCGCCAACCAAGGATCCGACGGCGTCAGGCATCAGCAGCTGCGGGCCCGCCGGCTGGCCCTGGGCCTGGCGGAATGCGGTGACAGCATCAGCGAGGTCGAGCTGCAACTGCACCGGCTCAAGTTCCATCCAGCCATCGCGGCCGACGCAGTCCGCTGGGCATGGAGCCTCCACCACGGCCGCCTGCCCCCCGAGGCGGCCTGAGAAGGCGCCCCGAAGATGAAGTAGCGTCGATGCCCCGGCCAGGGGGTGCATATGGAGCCAGCGATACCTGACGGCATCGACGACATCGACGACGACTGGCTGTCGCATGCCATGGGTTCGTCGGTGCGGATCGCCGAGATCGACGACATCGGGACCGGGGTCGGGATGATCGGCGCCATCTACCGGGCGACGCTGGAGGGCGACTGCCCCGACACCGTGGTCGTCAAGATGCCCGGCCTCGACGAGACGGCCCGCTTCACGGCCCAGATCCTGCGCCTCAACATCCGCGAGGTCGGCTTCTACCGCGAGCTGGCCGCCGAGAGCCCCATCCGGGTCCCCCGATGCCACTTCGGCGCCGTCGATCCGGAGACCCACCAGTTCGTGCTGGTGCTCGAGGACGTGGGCTCGTACCGGGCCGTGAGCCAGGTCGAGGGCATGGGCCGGGCCGACGCCGAGCAGGCCGTCGACGAGCTGGCCGCCTGGCACGCCCACTGGTGGGGCGCGGCCGGCCCGATCGTGGAGCGGGGCACAGCGATGGCGATCCACGACCCGATCTATCCGATGCTGCTGCCGCCGGTCTTCTCCGACGGCTGGGCCAAGGTCCGCGGGGCCATGAGCGTCCCCCGGTCGGTGGAGACGGTCGCCGACGGCTGGGTGGAGGCCCTCCCCGGGATGCTGGGGTCGCTGGCCACGACGCCGAGCACCCTGGTGCACGGCGACTACCGGGCCGACAACATGTTCTTCGACGACGACGGCCGGGTCGTGCTGCTCGACTTCCAGGTCATCGGCCAGTCCGTGCCGGTGGGCGACCTGGCCTACTTCGTCACCGGGAGCCTCTCGCCCGCCACCGCCTCGGAGATCGAGCAGCCCCTGTACGAGCGCTGGCTGCGAGCGTTGGCGGCCGAGGGCGTGCCCGAGTCCGAGATCGGCGGGATGTGGGACATCTACCGGGGCGCGGTGCTGTTCTGCGTCTGCTACCCGATGATCGCGGGCGCGGGAATGGACCTCGCCGACGAGCGCCAGCGGGGCCTGATGGCGGCCACCTTCGAGCGCTTCGAGCGGGCCGCCGAAGAGCTGAGCCTCATCGACCTGCTCTGAGACCCGGGGCCTCGTCCGGGACCCAGGCCTCCGCGCCGGGCGTCGAGGCCGGCTCGACCGGCCCGGCTGGTGATCGCGGGCAGCGAGCGAGAGCCGGGGTGGTCAAATCCTGACAAGACAGGTAGGGTTTACCCCTGTGGCCCGAGCGGCCAGCCCGAGCGGCCCGTGAGCGCAGCGAACAGGAGCGGAAGACAATGGCGAGCTTCAGAGAACTACTTCAGCAGGCCAAGGCCGAGATCCGTGAGGTCGACACCGCCGGCGGCGAGCAGCTTCTGGCCGAGGGCTGGACCCTCCTCGACGTGCGCGAGCCCGACGAGTACGAGCAGGGCGCCATCGCCGGGTCGGTGCACATACCCCGGGGCCAGCTCGAGTCGAGCATCGAGAACCGGATAGCCGACCGGTCCACCCCGGTGGTGGCCATGTGCGCCGGCGGGGTGCGCTCGGCCTTCGCGGCGGTCACCCTTCAGCAGATGGGCTACACCGACGTGGTGTCGATGGACGGCGGCTTCAACAAGTGGAAGGACGAGGGGCGGGCCTGGGCGCGTCCGCGCACCCTGACCCCGGACCAGCGCAACCGCTACCAGCGCCACCTGCTGGTGCCCGAGGTGGGCGAGGAGGGGCAGATCAAGCTGCTCGACGCCAAGGTCCTGCTGCTCGGCGCGGGCGGGCTCGGCTCCCCGGCGGCGCTGTACCTGGCCGCTGCGGGGGTGGGCACCATCGGCGTCATCGACATGGACGTGGTTGACGAGTCCAACCTGCAGCGCCAGATCCTCCACAACGTCGACCGGGTGGGGGACCGCAAGGTGGACTCGGCCAAGAAGACGCTGACCGCGCTGAACCCCGACGTCAACGTGGTCACCTACGACACCCGGCTGGGCGCCGACAACATCATGGAGATCCTCGACGGCTACGACGTGGTCGTGGACGGGGCCGACAACTTCCCGAGCCGCTACCTGCTCAACGACGCGTCCGTGAAGCTCGGCATCCCGGTGGTGCACGGGTCGATCTTCCGCTTCGAGGGCCAGGTCACGGTGTTCGATCCCCGCAACGGGCCCACCTACCGCGACATGCTGCCCGAGCCGCCGCCGCCGGAGATGGCCCCGAGCTGCGCGGAGGCCGGAGTGCTGGGCGTGCTGCCCGGCATCGTCGGCAGCGTGCAGGCGCTGGAGGCCCTCAAGCTGATCCTCGGCGTCGGGGACTCGCTGCGCGGCCGCCTCGTGGCCTTCGATGCGCTGGAGATGAGCTTCCGCGAGTTCAAGCTGAGGGTCGACCCCTCCAACGAGGTCACCTACGACAACCGCGACCGCATCCAGGTCGGCGAACTCGACGGCCTCTGCATGCCGACCCTGTCCTAGCGCGGAGGCTCCCCGAACCGTCGCCGCAACATAGACTCCGGGCGCCCCAGTCGCCTCGCGGAGGGCCGAGCGTCAGCGAGGCCAGGACCCGAGCGGTCCGTGAGCGAAGCGAACAAGCGGAACAAGAGGACAGCGCCATCGGAAACCTGCTGACAGATCTCCGGGCGCGCCTGCTTGACCTGCTGCCCCTGGGCACCTCGGGGATCTTCTGGGGGCTCGTCGTCAACGGGCTCACGACCTTCGGGTACCTCGTCGTGGCCGGCCACGCCCTCGGCGACGAGGGCTACGGAAGCCTGGCCGTGCTGTGGGCCCTCGTCAACATCGGCGGCTACGGCCTGTTCCAGCCCCTGGAGCAGGAGGTGGCCCGGGTCACCGCGGATCGGGCCAGCCGTGGAGTGGGAAGCGCCCCGGTGCTGCGCCGGGCCGGAGTGATCGGAGCGGTGCAGTTCATGCTGGTCACCGCGGGGGTGCTGGTGGCCTGGCCGCTGGGACTCGACGGCCTGCTCGACGACCGCCCCGAGCTGCTGGTGGCCCTCGTGCTGGCCCTCGGGGCCTTCGCCGGCACCCAACTGGTGCGGGGCAACCTCGGCGGGCGGCACCTCTTCGACCGGTACGCCTGGTACTTCATGGCGGAGGGAGGGACCCGCATGGCCGTGGCCGTGGGCCTGGCCCTGGCCGGCGTGGCCGCAGTGGGCGCCTACGGCCTCGCCATCACCGTCGCGCTGGTCGCCGCCGCGGTGGTGGCCGCCGGTCCCAGGCCCTTCGTCCGTCCCGGACCGCCGGCCTCGTACCGGGAGCTGACACCGGCCATGGGATTCCTGCTGATCGCCAGCGTCGGCGAGGCGTTCATCCTCAACGTCGGGCCGGTGGCGGTGGACATCGCGGGCGGCGACGAGCTGGGGCCCGAGGCGCCCGGGGTCTTCCTCAACGGCATGCTCATCGCCCGGATCCCGCTGTTCTTCTTCCAGGCGGTGAAGGCGAGCCTGCTGCCCAGCCTGGCCACCCTGGCCGGCCACGGCGACCTGGTGGGGTTCCGCAACATGCAGATCAAGATCGTGGCCGCGGTCGGGGCCGCGGCGGCGGCGGCGACGGTGGTGGCCGCGGCCATCGGACCGCTGGCCGTGCGGATCGTGTTCAACGACGAGCTGAGCCGCACGGACATGGCCCTGCTGGCCGCCAGTGGCGGGGGCCTGATGCTGATGCTGTCGCTGACGCTGGGACTGGTGGCGCTGGGTCACACCCGGCTGGCGGTGGCGGGATGGGTCGCCGGCATTGTCGCCTTCGTGGCGGTGGTCAGCTTCGACCTCGAGCCGTTCCTGCGGGTGGAGCTGGCGCTGGTGGCCGCGGTTCTGGCCGGCTCACTGGTGGCCGGCGGGCTGCTCCGCGTCGAGTACGCCGCCCACCGCCGGGAGGCCTGAGGCCTGGCGAACAGGCGACCCCGGCGGCGCGATCCCGGCGAAGGCGAGGTCGCAACCGGCTCGGGTCTCGTGCGCCTGGGCCAGGAAGTACTCGTCGTCGGCCTGCCATGTGTGGCCCTCGTCGTGACGCACCAGCACGTAGCCCATGCCGTGGGTGCGGTAGGCGCGGTGACCCCCGCCCACCACGTCGGCGATCAGTGCCTGGTCGACGCTGCGGGGAATGGGCCGCCAGCCCAGCACCGCATCGAAGCAGTGCCTGGTGATCATCAGCGCGCCGCCCGCGATGCTCTGGGTGGTGATGTAGCGCTCGCTCCCGCCCCGGAAGCGGTGCAGCGTGACATCGGAGCCCTCGAGGTGGACGAACTCCGCTCCCTTGCCGACCAGGTCGGCCCGGGAGTACTCCTGGGCGAGGACGAGGTCCCACAGGTGCTCGGGTCCGTACAGGTCGTCGTCGTCGAACTTGGTCAGCAGGGTTCCCGACGCCTCGCCGGCGGCCAGGTTGAGCACCGCGCCCAGCGGAAGGTGAGCGGGCGCCTCGATGACCCGGGCGGGGTGCTCCAGGTCGTGCAGCCGGCGGTCGGTCTCGGCGCGGTCGAATCCGTCGCCGTGGAGCGCGAGCACCAACTCCAGCCGGGGATAGGTCTGGCCCGACACCGCGTCGATGGCCGCCACCACCCGATCGGGGCGCCTAGTGGCCAGAAGGATCGAGACCTGCGGCAGCGGCGGCACACAGAGAGCGGTCGATGCCAGCAGTTGGCGGACTCTGGCCCGCAGCGAGTGGTCCCGCAGCGCGCTGCGGCGCATGGCGACGCTGAACGCCTCCCGCCGGTTCTCGTCGGCTTCGATGATGCGCTCGTCGGCCATCAGTCCGTAGAGCTCCGCACCCAGGCAGTGATGCAGCTCGGCGCTCTGGTCGGCGATGTGGACCACCGCGCCGGTCGAGGCCAGGGCGGCCAGGACACCCGCCCTGGACGGGGCGTCCTCGTGGTAGGTGGCCGTGTCCATGACGTGGTGGGCGCGCCGGCATGCGTCCCGTGATTCAAGGTTGGCAGTCTTGCGGGTCCGTTTCGATTGCGGCAGGTGTTCGGAGGGTCCGAGCGCGACCGCACGGCCACGGTGATCGATGTCCCAGCCCATTGGGTTGACGCTCTCGGCATCGAAGGCAGGCACCGACATTCGGGGATCGGACTCCGAGAGGATCACCACCGCGGCGCCGGTGTCGAGGCCGACGGCTTCGGCCGTCCCCGGCGTGTCCACGATGACCGCGTCGGTCAGTTCCCCGATGGCTGAACCGACGCGGCTGGAGACGGCCAAGACCGCCTCGGCCCGGCTTCCCCGGACGGCGATCTCCGGCCCGATCCGGTAGTGCGCAGGTTGCGTTGTGTTGTCGCTGCGAACAGGCGCGCGCGTCGGGGCAGTGCCCGTCTGACGCTGACCAAGCGCGTGGCGCCCGCGTCGTGCGAGCCAGTACAGACGCCGTGCGAGCCGCTTGAGCGCGCGGTGTTGGCGTCGTGCGAGCCAGTACAGACGCCGTGCGAGCCGCTTGAGCGCGCGGTGTTGGCGTCGTGCGAGCCAGTACATGCGACGTAGGGCGCGGCGGGGTCTC
>Ga0209543_1000781_pt1 | contig 35860 bp, 35 predicted proteins | sample MesohylFT_FD_187296 | JGI IMG/M metagenome (GOLD analysis project Ga0209543, IMG submission 187296) | Host-associated microbial community of the marine sponge Aplysina aerophoba from Gulf of Piran - sponge mesohyl, lysed by freeze-thaw... | ecosystem: Host-associated > Porifera > Sponge >...
CTTCCTCGATGGCGATGGCGCTGATCTCGTCGGCCGCGACCCTCAGCAGCTGCTTGGCGGAGTCGGCCGCGCACTTGGCTTCGGCGAAGCGGATGTGCTGCGAGGCGAAGGCGGAGACCTGCTTCTCCGCCATGATCGAGCCCTTCTTGCGCGCGATCTCGTTGTATTCCGCCACCATCTCGAGTGCGATGCCGACCGCGCCGCTGGTGATGCCGCAACCGAAGATCGGGTAGCTGGGAAGCAGGTAGAGCGGGGTCTCGCGCCAGTGGCCGCCGGGTGATTCGCCGCCGCGCAGCGCCTCCATCGAGAGCGCCCGGTGCTCCGGCACGAAGAACTCCTTGAGCTGCACATCGTTGGTGCCGCTGCCGCGCAGGCCCAGCGCGTGCCAGGTGTCGAGGATCTCGATTTCCTCGCGCTTGATGAGGAAGTGCAGGTGGCTCTCGTGCTGACCGAACCTGCCCTCCTCGTAGCCCGAGACAATGCACCAGTCGCAGGTATCCACGCCGGTGACGAAGGGCCAGCGGCCGCTCACCCGGTAGCCGCCGGCGGCCCGCACGTAGCGGCCCAGGCTCTGGATCAGGATGCCGGCGACCAGGGCCTTGGGATCGTCGCCCCAGACCTCGTCCTGCCCCTCCCGCGGCCACTGGGACACCATGAAGGGGTGAACGACGTACTGCACCACCGCCCAGCCGGTCGAGCCGCAGGCCGCGCCGATTTGGGAGACGGCGTCCACGATGTCGCGCAGCGGCCCGCCGGCGCCGCCGTAGGTCGCCGGCTGCAGGATGCGGGCGACGTCCGACTCGCGCACCATCTCCCTGATCTCGGGCAGGACCGTGCGGTTCTCGCGGGTCTCGTTCCGCCGTTCGCGCAGGGCGGGCAAAAGGGCATCGAGATCGGCGCGCATGGCTCCCTTTCCTTACTCCACGATGATCGTGAGGGGTCCGGCGGCGCGCATCATGGCCGCGACCGGCGGCAGGAACAAGGCCGGCAAGGAACGTGTGCAGCGTTCTGCAAGATCATGCCTTGAGCCAGTGCGGGGCGGTCGTTATGCGTTGGTTCCCGCCATTGCGAGACCCTTGGAGACACCATGCCACGCACAGTTGATGTCGGCGACGCGAAGGCGCAGTTCTCAAAGCTGATTGCACGTGCCGAGACCGGTGACGACGTGATGATCGTGCGCGATGGCGTACCCGTCGCCCGCATCGTGCCTGTGGTCAGACCGACCAGCAAAATCATCGCTCTCATGCGGAAGGAACGAGCGCAAAGACTGCAAGTCACCGCCGCCGACATTCGTGCCAGTAAGGAGCAAGGCCGCGCCTGACACTCTGACGGCCGGGTTCGATACCGCTCTTTCGAAATGTGTTCCGCGCAGGCGTAAAGCTGTACTCTCCCGCCGCGCAGCGGGCGCGGGGCTCGAGACGAGAAGGAGAGCGGCATGGGCAAGACGGCGATCGTGATCGGTGTGGGTGCGGGCGAAGGGTTGGGCGCGGCGGTCTGCCGCATGGCGGCGAGCGAAGGGCTGCACGTCTTCGTCGGCGGCCGCACCGAGGCCAAGGTGGAAGGAGTCGCGGACGAGATTCGCGCGGCCGGCGGGCAGGCCACCGCCGTCGTTGCCGACACCACCGATGAAGCCTCGGTCACCGCATTCGTCGAGGCGGCGGAAGCGCAGGGGCCGGTCGATCTCGCCGTGTTCAACGCGGGCAACAACATGCCTGGCAACCCGCTGGAGATGGAGGCCGAGTACTTCGAGACCTGCTGGCGCATCGGCTGCTTCGGCGGCTTTCTGTTCAGCCGCGAGGTGCTGCGCCGCATGGTGCCGCGCGGCACGGGCACACTGCTGCTCACCGGTGCGAGCGCGTCGATGCGCGGCAAGCCCAACTTCGCCGCCTTCACCAGCGCCAAGGCCGGGCTGCGGGCGCTCGGCCAGAGCCTCGCACGCGAGTTCGGCCCGCAGGGCATTCACGTGGGCCACGTCGTGGTGGACGGCGGCATCGACGGTTACCGGCTCAAGACCCGCGCGCCGGAGTTCGCCGCGCGCTTGGGCGAGGGCGGGCTGATCGGGCTCGACGGGCTCGCGGAATCCTATCGCTTCCTCTACCGCCAGCCGCGCAACGCTTGGACGCAGGAGCTCGATCTGCGCACCCACAAGGAGCAGTATTAGGCTCGCCGCGGTGATTGACACGGCGGGATAAACGCCGCTTCTTGCCGCCATGTCCGAGAAACTTCCGCTCGCCGGCGTCCGCGTCATCGACCTCGCGACCTTCATCGCGGGGCCGTTCACCGCCGCCGTGCTCAGCGAGTTCGGCGCCGAGGTCATCAAGGTCGAGCAGCCGGGGCTCGGCGATCCGCTGCGCAAGTTCGGCTCGCCCAGCAAGCGGGGCGACGGCTACGCCTGGCTCTCGGAGCAACGCAACAAGAAGTCGGTCACTCTCGACCTGCGCCAGCCCGAGGGCGCGGCGCTCTTCAAGCGCTTGGTCGCCGAGGCCGATATCCTGTGCGAGAATTTCAGGCCGGGCACCATGGAGAAGTGGGGCCTGGGACCCGACGCGCTCAAGGCCGTCAACCCCGGCCTCGTCATGGTGCGCATCTCGGGCTATGGCCAGAAGGGCCCCTACAAAGACCGCCCCGGCTTTGCCCGCATCGCCCACGCCTTCGGCGGCCTGACGCACTTGACCGGCGTGCCGGGCGGGCCGCCGCTAACGCCCGGCTCCACCTCGCTCGCCGACTATATCTCCGGCCTCTACGGCGCGGTCGGCGCGCTGCTCGCGCTGCGCAGCCGCGAGGAAGCGGGCGGGCAGGTGATCGACATCGCGCTCTACGAATCGATCTTCCGCGTGCTCGACGAGATGGCGCCGCTTTATGCCGCCACCGGCTTCGTCCGCCCGCGGCTCGGGCTGATGACCAGCAACGTCTGCCCCCACGGGCACTTCGAGTGCGGCGACGGCGGCTGGGTCGCGATCGCGTGCACCAGCGACAAGATGTGGCGCCGCATGGCCGCAGTGCTCGGGCGCGAGGCGCTGGGCGAGGACGAGCGCTACGCAACCAGCGCCAAGCGGGTGGAGCACCGCGACGATGTGGAGGCCATGGTCACGGCCTTCACGCTCTCGCTGCCGCGCGACCGGGTGGTGGAGACCTGCAACGCGGGCGGCGTGCCGACATCGCCCGTCTATTCCATCGCCGACATCTTCGAGGACCCGCACTACCAGGCGCGGGGCACCCTGAAAGAGGTCGTCGAACCGGAGACCGGCGAGGAGGTCCACGTGCCGAACGTTCTCCCCGCCATGTCCGAGACGCCGGGGCGGATCGAGAGCCTGGGGCCCAGGCTCGGTGCCCATAACGACGAGGTCTATGGCGACCTGCTCGGCCTCTCCGCCGATGAGCGCGACGCCTTGCGCGAGAAAGGCGTGATCTGAATGAGGGACCCGTGCCGGCTCTACCTAATCACCCCGCCCGAGATCGAGCTTGAGAGCTTCGCGCCCGCGCTTGAGGCGGCGCTCGACGCGGGCGATGTCGCCTGCCTCCAGCTTCGGTTGAAGGAGGCCGACGACGACACGGTACGCCGGTCGGGCGAGCGCCTGCTGCCAATCTGTGAGGCACGGGACGTGCCGCTGCTCATCAACGACCGGCCCGATCTGGCCGCAAGAATCGGTGCCGCCGGCGCCCACGTCGGCGCCGAGGATGCGAGCTACGCGGAAGCGCGCGAGCGCTTGGGCGCGGAGGGGATGGTGGGCGTCAGCTGCTACGATTCGCGCCACCGGGCCATGGAAGCAGCGGCCTCGGGTGCGGACTATGTCGCCTTCGGGGCCTTCTTCCCCACCGAGACCAAAACACCGCGCGCAAAGGCGGACCTTCACCTGCTCAAGTGGTGGAGCACCCTGATGGTGGTGCCCTGCGTCGCCATCGGCGGCATCACGGCCGAAAACTGCGGGCCGCTGGTGGAAAACGGCGCGGATTTCCTCGCCGTGATCGGCGGAGTCTGGTCGCATCCGGACGGGCCGGAGGCCGGCGTCAGGGCGATCAACGGCGCCATTGCCAGCGCGGGGGCGAGTTGATATAGCCTGCTGCCTCCCGCCACCGGCAGAACCCATGAAGATCAACGGCAACGCCATCCGCCCGGGCATGGTGATCGAGCATCAGGATCGCCTCTGGGTCGCGGTGAAAATTCAGCACACCCAGCCCGGCAAGGGCGGCGCCTACCTCCAGGTGGAGCTCAAGAACCTGCGCGACGGGACCAAGCTCAACGAGCGATTCAGGGCGTCAGAGAACGTCGAGCGCGTTCGTCTCGATCAGAAGCGCTACCAGTACCTTTACGAGGACGGCGACCTGCTCCACTTCATGGATCAGGACACCTACGAGCAGACCAGCCTCGCACGCGACCTGATCGGCGAGCGCATGGTCTTCATGCACGAGGGCATGATCGTCACGATCGAGTCCTATGAAGGTGACCCGCTCGGAATGACGCTGCCTGACACGGTGGTGCAGACCGTCACCGAGACCGAGCCCGTGGTGAAGGGCCAGACGGCCGCGGCCTCCTACAAGCCGGCGCTGCTCGACAACGGCGTCAGGACGATGGTGCCGCCGCATGTCTCCGAGGGCGAGCGGGTGGTGATCAGCACCGCCGATTCGACCTATGTCGAGCGCGCCCGCGACTGACCGCCCCTCCCGCGGGCGCGCCTTGCGTCCGCCCCATACCATTACATGAAGAGCGCCACACGATGTCCCGCCGCTCACCGCTCGTAACGGTCATGGTCAACGCCGCCTACAAGGCGTCGCGCGACCTGATCCGCGATTTCGGCGAGGTCGAGAACCTGCAGGTCTCGCGCAAGGGGCCGGCCGACTTCGTCTCGGCCGCAGACCATCGGGCCGAGGAGACCATCGTCGCCGAGCTCCGCCGGGCGCGTCCAAAGTTCGGCTTCCTGCTCGAGGAGGGCGGCGCGATCGAGGGCGAGGACTCCTCCAACCGGTGGGTCGTCGATCCGCTGGACGGCACCACCAACTTCCTGCACGGGCTGCCGCACTTCGCGATCTCCATCGGGCTGGAGCGCGACGGCAGGCCTTACGCCGGCGTGATCTACGATCCGGTGCGCGACGAGCTCTTCTGGGCCGAGAACGGCGCCGGCGCCTTTCTGAACAACCAGCGGCTCAGGGTCTCGGCCCGGCGCGCGTTGCCGACGGCGTTGCTCGCGACCGGGCTGCCCTTCAAGGTACGCGAGCGCTACCCGGGCCATCCCGCCATGGTACGCCGGCTCGCTGGCGAGACCTCGGGTGTGCGGCGGACGGGCTCGACCGCGCTGGACCTCGCCTACGTCGCGGCAGGACGGCTCGACGGTTACTGGGGATTCGGCATGGAGCCTTGGGACCTCGCGGCCGGCATCATAATCCTGCGCGAGGCTGGCGGCATCGTCACCGAGGTCGGCGGCGGCGCGGACTCGATGACAAGCGGCGACGTGCTGGCCGCCAACGGCCACCTGCACGGGGTGCTTCGGGAGGCCCTGGCCCGAACCAACGGCTGAACGTACCCGGCTGGCAGTATGGCGCGCATTCGGCGAAAATGCCGGCGCTTGTGAGACGCGGGCCTTGCGCCCACATGGGGGACAGCCGGGTATGGACATCATTCTGAAGAACGCTCTCGTGGCGCACGAGGACCAGCCGGTGCGCGCGGCCGACATCGCCATCGAGGGCGAGCGTATCGTGGCGGTCGAGCCGGGGATCACGGCGGAGGCCGGCGAGACGATCGACTGCGGGGGCCGGCTGGTCTCGGGCCCGCTGATCGACCCGCACGTCCATCTCGACGCGGTGCTCACGGCGAACCTGGAACCCAACGTCACCGGCACGCTGCACGAGGGCATCGCGGTCTGGGGCCGGCAGAAGAAGATCCGCGACCTGGAATCGGTCAAGGCGCGGGCCAAGCAGGCGATCGACTGGGAGATCGCCCAGGGCGCGGGCTTCATCCGCACCCACGCCGACACCTCGGACGAGGGCCAGCTCTCGATGCGGGCTCTGCTGGAGGTCAAGGACGAGGTGAGCGACCGGGTCGACCTGCAGATCGTGGCCTTCCCGCAGGACGGCATTCACTCCCATCCCGGCGGCCCCGAACTCTTCCTCCGCGCGCTCGACATGGGGCCGGACGTGATCGGCGGCATCCCCCACAACGAGGCGACGCGGGAGGCGGGCGTCGCCAGCCTCAAGCTGATCTTCGACGAGGCGGAGAAGCGGGGCCTCCTGATCGACGTGCACTGCGACGAGGTGGACGACCCCAACTCGCGCTTCACCGAGGTGATGGCGCACGAGACCTATTACCGCGGCATGCAGGGCCGGGTGACGGCGAGCCACTGCGCGGCCATGCACTCCTACGCCAATGCCTACGCCTTCCGCCTCTTCGGCTGGCTCGAGAGGGGCGGGCTCAACGTCATCGCCAACCCCTTCGACAACCTGATCCTGCTGGCGCGGGAGGACACCTACCCCAAGCGCCGCGCGATGACGCGGGTGAAGGAGCTGTGGCAGGCCGGGATCACGGTCGGCATCGGCCACGATTCGATCATGGACCCCTGGTATCCGCTGGGGCGGGGCGACATGGTGCAGGCGGCGTCGCTCACGCTCCATGTCTGCCAGATGTCGGGCACGGCGGAGATCGACGCCTGCTTCGACATGGTGACCTGGAAGAACGCCGAGATTCTCGCGCTGGAGGACTATGGTGTGGCGCCCGGCTGCCGCGCCGACCTCGCGGTGTTCGACGCCGCCAGCAAGGCGGACGTGCTGCGGATCAACCCGGCCTGCACCCATGTCTTCAAGCGCGGCAAGCTGGTCGCCGCGACCGCGCCGGCGAGCCGTACCGTGATGGGCCAGGCGGTCGACCTCACGCTCGGCAACTGAGCGCGGCATTTCGGAGAATGGAGAGAAACGATGGTGCAAACCTATAGCGCGCCGCTCCGCGACATGCGCTTCGTGCTCAACGAGCTGCTCGACGTGGGTGAGCTCGCCACGCTGCCCGGCTACGAGGACGCCACGCCCGATGTGATCGACGCCATGATCGAGGAGGGCGCCAAGCTCTGCGAGAACACGCTGCTGCCGCTCAACCGCCCGGCGGACGAAGAAGGCTGCCACTACGAGAACGGCGTGGTGCGTACACCCGCCGGCTACAAGGAGGCTTACAAGACCTTCGTCGATGCCGGCTGGACCGGCGTCACGATGTCGCCGGACTATGGCGGCAAGGGGCTGCCGCAGCTCATCAGCATGGTCTTCGACGAGATGGTGTGCTCGACGAATCTGGCCTTCGGCGTCTACCCGCTTCTCTCCAACGGCGCTGCCGCAGTGATCGAGCTGCACGCCGCGGAAGCGCTGAAGCAGGCCTATCTGCCACGCCTGGGCGACGGCACCTGGAGCGGCACCATGTGCCTGACCGAGCCCCACTGCGGCACCGACCTGGGCCTGATCCGCACCAAGGCGGTGCCGACGGGCGAGGGCCGCTACGCGCTCTCCGGCACCAAGATCTTCATCTCCGCCGGCGAGCATGACCTGACCGAGAACATCGTCCATCTGGTGCTGGCGAAGCTGCCTGACGCGCCGCCCGGCGTGCGCGGCATCAGCCTCTTCCTGGTGCCCAAGCGCAGGCTGAAGGATGACGGCACCGCCGGCCCCGCCAACGGGGTCTCCTGCGGCTCGATCGAGGAGAAGATGGGCATTCACGGCTCGGCCACCTGCGTGATGCACTTCGACGAGGCCGAGGGCTATCTGATCGGCGCGCCGCATAAGGGCCTGCGCTGCATGTTCACCATGATGAACGGCGCCCGGCTCGGCGTCGGCCTCCAGGGCCTGGGGCTGGGCGAGACCGCCTATCAGAGCGCCACGGCCTATGCGAAGGACCGCCGCCAGGGGCGCGGGCTCAAGGGCGCTGCGGAGCCGGAGGCGACGGCCGACCCCATCATCGTCCACCCCGACGTGCGCCGCATGCTGCTCACCCAGCGGGCCATCAACGAGGGCGCCCGCGCCCTCGCCTACTGGACGGCGCTGCAGCTCGACATCTCGCGCAGCCACGAGGACGCCGCGGTGCGCGAGGATGCCGACGAGCTGGTCCAGCTAGTGACGCCGATCATCAAGGCCTTCTTCACCGACTACGGCTTCGAGGCCACCAACCTCGCGGTGCAGGTGCACGGCGGCCACGGCTACATCCGCGAGCACGGCATGGAGCAGCTCGTGCGCGACGCGCGGATCAGCCAGATCTACGAGGGCGCGAACGGCATCCAGGCGCTCGATCTGGTGGGCCGCAAGCTGCCCCGGCGGGCCGGTCGCTACCTGCGGCACTTCTTCCACCCAGCCGTCGCCTTCATCGAAGAGAACAAGGACGATCCGGAGCTCGCCGACATCGTGGGCCCCGTGGGCAAGGCGCTCGGCAAGCTGCAGACCGCGACGCTGGTGATCGCCCAACGCGGCCTGGGCGACCCGGAGGAAGCCGGCGCTGCCGCCTCGGACTATCTCCGGATGTTCGGGCTGGTGGCGGTCGGCTACATGTGGTGCCAGATGGCGAAGCGCGTCCGCGACAAGCAGAACGGCGACGCCTTCTACGACACCAAGCTCAAGACCGCCCGCTTCTACGTGCAGAAGATCCTGCCGGACACCGCCGGGCTCTTCCTCAAGATCATGGCGGGCAAGGGCACGGTGATGGCCCACGGGGCGGAGGAGTTCTGAGCAGGGGCAAGCGCGCGATGAGCGAGGCCCTCTCCCTCGACCGGCTCGCGGGCCGGGTCGCCGACGGCGCCATGCTGGCGCTGCCGCCGGACTATTCCTTCGTGCCAATGGCGGCGGTACGCGCGCTGGTGCGGCGCGGCGTGCGCGCGTTGCACCTCCTCACGGCGCCGCAGGCCGGCATCGCGGCGGACCTGCTGATCGGCGCAGGCTGCGTCGCGACGGTCGAGACGGCGGCGGTGAGCCTCGGCGAGCTCGGCAACGCCCCCCGCTTCAGCGCGGCGGTCGAGGGCGGCGACGTGGCGATCCAGGAATCCACCTGTCCCGCGATCCACGCTGCACTGCAGGCGGCGGAGAAAGGCGTGCCCTTCATGCCGTTGCGGGGCCTGATCGGCTCGGACCTGCTGCGCGTCCGGCCGGACTGGCAGGTAATCGACAATCCGCTGGCGGAGGGTGGAGGCGATCCCATCGTCCTGCTGCCGGCGCTCCGACCCGATGTCGCGCTCTTCCACGCGCCCTTCGCCGACGAGCACGGCAACGTTTGGCTCGGTGCCAGGCGCGAGCTCGTGACCATGGCCCATGCGGCCAAGGAATCCCTGGTCACGGTCGAGGAGGTGCGCCCCGGCGATCTGCTGGCCGACGAAACACTGGCGGCGGGCACCCTGCCCGCACTCTACATCACGGCACTGGCCGAGGCGCCGCAGGGCGCCTGGCCCCTGGGCCTCTCCGGCCGCTACGAGACCGACCGCGCGCATCTCGCCGAGTACGCCCGGCTTGCGGCGAGCGAAGAGGGTTTTGTGGCCTACTGCGCCGAGCACGTGGCAGATGAAAGTACGGGCGCCGCCGCCGCCTGCGCCGCCGAATGAGTCCGGCAGAGACCGCGCTCCTCATCGACGTTATCGCCGGGATGCTCGAAGGGCTCGGCCGTGTCGCGGTCGGGGCCTCGTCGCCCATTCCCGCTGCGGCCGCGTGGCTCGCGCGCGAGCGGGGCGGCGGCCGGCCGCACGTGAGCGTGCTCGGCAGCGGGGCGCACAGCGACATGACCGACGGCGGGCGGGAGCTCTTCGACCGCGCCGGCCAGGGCCGCATCGACGCCTTCTTCCTGGGCGGCGTGCAGATCGACGGCAGCGCCAACATCAATCTCATCGGCACCGGCCCGCATCCCGCGGCAGACAAGCGCTTCCCCGGCTCCTACGGCTCCGCCTACCTCTACTTCGTGGTGCCCCGCGTGATCCTCTTCCGCGTCGAGCACACGCCCCGCACGCTGGTGGAGAAGGTGGATTTCGTGAGCGCACCGGGAACCAGTGCGCCCGGAACCTACCGGCCGGGCGGGCCCTACGCGCTGGTGACCGGCCGCTGCGCCTTTCGCTTCGAGCCGGCGCGCAGGCGCTTCCGCCTCGCCTCGCTGCACCCCGGCCACAGCCTCGACGAGGTGCGCGCCGCCACCGGCTTCGACTTCGACGCCGCCGACGACCCGCCCGTCACCCCTGCCCCGAGCGCGGAGACCATGGCGCTGATCCGCGGCCCCATCGGTGCGGCCCTCACCGAGGTCTACCCCCGCTTCGCCGCCAAGTTTCTGGGCGACGAGAGGGCGGCGTAAGCCCGGTCTCGACCCTGTTGAGATCGGCCCTTGGATCGGGGCTCAGCAGGGTCTATTTCACTTTTTGCTTTACCACAGCGACCCGGAGCTGAGCGATGTCGATCCCGGAGCGGCTCACCACCACCGTCTCGACCAAGGGTCAGTTGATCCTGCCCAAGGCAATCCGCCAGGCGCTGCGTTGGGAGGCGGGGATGCGGCTCGTCATGGAGAACACGCCCGAGGGCGTGCTGTTGAAGCCCGTGCCGGCCTTTGCCGAGACCCGGCCGGAAGACGTGTTCGGATGCCTTGAGAGCGCCGGCGCGCTCACGTCTCTGGCGGAGTTGGAGGCAGGCGTTCTGGCAGAGGCGAAGCGGCGTAACGCGAGGCGCAAGTGACACTGAGACATGACCGCGATTGCCAACTGGGCAGCCCAGTAGCACGGGCCGGCGGTTCGGAGTATCACTGCGGGCGCGGGCTGCAGGCGGCGGGGTGAAGAGCATGAAGCGCGTCCACATCAACATCACGGTCACCGACCTCGACCGCTCGGTCGGGTTCTATACGACCCTCTTCGGCACCGGGCCGACGGTGCTGAAACAGGACTACGCGAAGTGGATGCTGGAGGATCCCCGCCTCAATCTCTCGATCTCGACGCGCTGCGGCGCCCCCGGTGTCGACCATCTCGGCATCCAGACCGAGACCGCCGACGAGTTGGACACGCTGGCCGGGCGCCTGAAGGCGGCGGGCGAACACCACGTCGATCAGGCGGACGCGAACTGCTGCTACGCGCGGGGCGACAAGACCTGGGTCTTCGATCCCGAGGGCGTGGCGTGGGAGACCTTCCACACCACCGGCGTCATCACGCACTACGGCGAAGACCTGGGGCCCGAGACCGGAGCGCCTGCGTCGGCCGCCTGACCACACCCATTCTCGTTCTTCAGGGAGCCCCCCATGTCGTCATCGAATCCGGCATTCCTCACCGCGACCGAAGCGTCTGCGGCGATCCAGGACGGGCGGCTCAGCCCGGTCGAGCTCGTGGACGGGCTGCTCGACCGGATCGACGCGCACGAGGAGCGGCTGCACGCCTTCGCTGCGGTCTATCGCGACGACGCGCGCGCCGCAGCCGAAGCGGCGCACAGGGCGATCCGCGCGGGTCACGGCACCGGCCCCTGGCACGGGGTGCCGATCGCGCTGAAGGACATCATCGACATCGAGGGCCGCATCACCACGATCGGCAGCAAGCACTGGGCGGAGCGTGTTTCGCCCACGACCGCGACGCTCGCCCGCCGGCTGATCGAGGCCGGGATGATCGTCATCGGCAAGGCCAACACCGTGGAATTCGCCATGGGCGGCTGGGGCACCAACCAGCACATGGGGACGCCGCGCAACCCGTGGGATGCCGAGGTGCACCGCGCGCCCGGCGGCTCCAGCAGCGGCTCCGGCGTCTCGGTCGCCGCGCGTCTTGCGCCCTGGGCCATCGGCACGGACACCGGCGGCTCCGTGCGCATTCCGTCCGCGTGGTGCGGGCTCGCCGGCCTCAAGGTCACCATCGGGCAGGTGAGCGCCGCCGGCGTGGCGCCGCTCTCGCACTCGCTCGACACGCCCGGCCCCATGACCCGCTCGGTGGAGGATGCAGCCCGGCTCTACATGGTGCTGCAGGGGCCCGATCCCGCCGATCCGGCGACGCGGCGCCACGTGCCTGCAGACCCGCTTCCCGCGCTGCGGAAGGGCGTCGCCGGGCTGCGCCTGGGAGTCATGGCCGATGCCGAGCGGCACGGCGTGGACGCAGACGTGCTCGCCAGCTTCGACGCCGCCATCGAGGTTCTCGAGCTGGCGGGAGCACGCTGCGAGACGCTGGCGATGCCGCGCTCTGCCGCCGAGTACGGAAATCGCGTGGGCAAGCTGATCGGCACGGAGGGCTACTTCCACGTGGGCGCGCTGGTGGACGACGAGTCACTCCCCATCGACGACGACGTGCGCCCGCGAATCCAGCTCGGGCGCGGCGTCTCCGCGGTCGAGTACATGGCGATGATGCGTGCGCGGGAGGACGACAAGCGGGCCGCGCTTGCCGCGATGGAGGGCTTCGACGCCCTGCTGACGCCGGGGACGTTGACCCCGGCGCCCGCGGTCGCGGCCATCGACCAGAACAAGACGCCCGCCCACTTCACGCGCATGGTCAACTGGCTGGAGTGGTGCGCCCTCGTGGTGCCCAATGGTGCCGCGGCAAACGGTCTGCCCACCTCGTTGCACATCGTCTGCCGCGGCCGGGACGAGGCGACCGCGCTTCGCATCGGCTGGGCCTACGAGCAGGCCACCGACTGGCACCTGCGCGTGCCGCCTGGACTTGAGGTATAGGGGCTGGTTGTCACAGCCCGCGTGCTCTCATAGTCTCCGCGCCAATCAAGTGGAGAGGAGGTCGCGATGGCCAAGAAGGAAATCTTCGTCGCAATCGGCGTGGACGTCGATTCGGTGGCGGGGCAGATCGGTTCCTACGCGGGCGGCGATTCGCCGAGCGACATTTCGCGGGGCGTGTTCGCCTCCGAGGTCGGAACCCCCCGCATGCTCAAGCTCTTCGACCGGGCGGGAATCCAGACCAGCTGGTTCATCCCCGGCCACTCGATCGAGACCTTCCCGAGGGAGATGAAGGCGGTCGCGGCGGCAGGGCACGAGATCGGGCTGCACGGCTACACCCACGAGAACCCGATCGCCATGACGCCCGAGCAGGAGGCGGACGTCCTCGACAAGACCCTGGATCTGGTGACCAAGCTCGCCGGCAAGGCGCCCACGGGCTACGTCGCGCCCTGGTGGGAGATGAGCGCGTTCACGCCGCACCTCCTGATGGAGCGCGGCATCAAGTACGACCACAGCCAGATGCACAACGACTTCGAGCCCTACTGGATGCGGATCAACGAGGAGTGGACGTTGATCGACTACTCCAAGCCGGCGAGGTCGTGGATGAAGCCGATGAAGAAGGGCACCACCTTCCCCATCGTGCAGATCCCCGGCAGCTGGTACCTCGACGACCTGCCGCCGATGATGTTCATGAAGAAGGTGCCGAACTCCGGCGGCTGGACCAACCCGCGCGATATCGAGGAGTGGTGGCGCGATCAGTTCGACTGGGTCTACCGCGAGATGGACTACGCGGTCTACACGCTGACCATCCACCCCGACATCTCGGGCCGGCCCCAGACGCTGCTGATGCTGGAGCGGATCATCGCCCATATCAGCGCCCATGAAGGGGTGATCTGGGCGACCTTCGACGAGATCGCCGACGACTTCATCAAGCGCCGGCCCTTCAAGGGCAAGCGGGGCGCCAGGAAGAAGTAAGCCGCAGGCCTGCGATGTGCGCGCTCTGCGGCGTTCTCACCGACGGCCCGCATTGGACTGAGGCAGGCACCGATGCGGGCCGGAGCGCCGAGGCGCCGACCGGCCGGGAGCGTCACCTGGAGCGCGCGCGCCGCCTCGCGCTGCTGAACCGCGTGCTCGGCGCCTACGGCTGCACCGCAGACGACTGGGCCGGCACGCAATACATGGTGCACCGGCGGAGCGGCGGCGCGACCGAGATGGCGGCCGACCTGCCGACGCTCTGGGCCGCGGTCGAGGGCCTGGTCGGGTATGCGCCCGACCCGCTCGACCCCGCCCTGGTCGCGCGGCTCGAGGCTGCGCCATCCGCCGGGGGCCGCGCGGCCCGGCGGCGGGCGTAAGGGCGATGGCGGCCTACGCGCGGCTCACCCCGGTCATCGTCGTCACCGGCTTTCTCGGCAGCGGCAAGACCACGCTGCTCAACCACATGCTGCGCCACCCCGCCCTCGCCGACGCCGCGGTGCTGGTCAACGAGTTCGGCGCCGTCGGCCTCGATCACTTCCTGGTGGAGGCGATGGACGAGAACACCGTTCTGCTGGAAAGCGGCTGCCTCTGCTGCACCATCCGGGGCGACCTCAAGGACTCGATCATCGACCTCAACAGCCGGCGCGCCCGCGGAGAGATTCCGCCCTACCGTCGGCTCATCGTCGAGACCACGGGGCTCGCGGACCCGGCGCCGATCCTCTTCACCCTCAGCGCCGACACGGTGCTGAAGCATCACTACCGGCTCGGCTCGGTGATCACGACGGTGGACGGCGTGAACGGGCTCAGGCAGCTGAAGCGCCATCCGGAATCGGTCAAGCAGGCGACGGTCGCCGACCGGATCGTGCTCACCAAGCCCGACATCGCCGACGCCGACACCCTTGCCCGGCTGCGCGCGAAGCTCACCCGGCTCAACGGCTCGGCCGAGCAGATCACCGCCGTCAACGGCGAGGTGGATGTGCGGCGCGTGCTGCGCGCCGATGTCTACGATGCGCGCACCAAGGGCGCCGAGGTGCGCCGCTGGCTCGCGGCTGAAGCCGAGAAGGACGCGGCCGACGACCGTGCCCACGGGCACAGGCACGATGTCTCGCGCCACGACGCGCATATTCACTCCTTCACGCTGAGCTTCGAAGGCGCGCTTGACTGGACAGCCTTCGGCATCTGGCTAACCATGCTGCTCCATACCCACGGCGAGAAGGTGCTGCGCGTTAAGGGCATCCTCAACGTCGCGGGCACGGACGCGCCCGTCGTGGTCAACGGCGTGCAGCACGTGGTTCACCCACCGATCCATCTCGCCGCCTGGCCGACGGACGACCGCCGCTCGCACATCGTCTTCATCGTCGACGACCTCGCGCAGGGCGCCATCGAGCGCTCGCTCGCCGCCTTCAACAACATCGCCGCCGAGGCGGCCTGAGGAGAGCATCATGCCCGACAAGATCGCGATCATCGGCGCGGGGCTGGTGGGCAGCGCCTGGGCGATCGTCTTCGCCCGCGCTGGCCATCGGGTCGCGCTCTACGACGGGACGGAGGGCCAGTGCGAGGCCGCGCTCGCGCGCATCGAGACCAACCTCGAGGCCCTCGAAGGCCACGGGCTGATCGACGACCCGGCGGCCGCACGGGCGCGCATCTCCATCGCTTCGGGCCTTGCCGATGCGCTGAATGGCGCGGCCTACGCGCAGGAGAGCGTGTTCGAGCGCGCCGACGTGAAGCGCGAGGTCTATGAACAGATCGACCGCATCGCCGGGCCTGAGATTATCTTCGGCTCGTCGTCTTCAGGGATTCCCGCCTCGACCTTCACGGAGGGCCTCGGCATCGCGCCGCGCTGCCTGATCGCTCACCCCATCAACCCGCCCTACGTCATCCCGCTGGTCGAGATGGTGCCGGCGCCCTGGACCGAGGAGGAGACGGTCACGCGCTGCTGGGCGCTGATGGAGGCCGCCGGCATGGAGCCGGTCAGGCTCACGCGGGAGATCGACGGCTTCATCGCCAACCGGCTGCAGGCGGCGCTCCTGTGGGAGGCCTTTCGCCTGCTGGAAGGCGGCTACGCCACGGCGAAGGACATCGACACCACGATCTCGGCCGGCCTCGGCCGGCGCTGGTCCTTCATCGGGCCTTTCGAGACCATCGACCTGAACGCGCCGGGCGGCCTCGCGGACTTCTGCGCGCGCCTCGGCGAGGGCTTCTACGAGTTCGTGAAGCAGGGGGAGCCGGCCCAGCCCTGGTCCGACGCGGTGGTCGCCAAGGCGCACGAGGAGCGCCGGGGCAGGCTGCCCATGGATGAACACGCCGGGCGCCAGGCATGGCGCGACCGCCGCCTCATGGGCCTCGCCGCGCACCTCCGGGACGCTGGGGATTAGCTCGGCTTACTCTTTCGACAGCTCGTGGTTGACCATCCAGTTGATTCCGAAGCGGTCCTTCCAGTTGCCGAAGTAGGCGCCCCAGAACATCTCCTGCGGCGGCATCGTTACCGTGCCCCCCTCCGAGAGCTTGGCGAACAGGTCGTCGCACTGCTCCCTGCTCTCGGCGTTCACCGAGATGGCGAAGTTGTCGCCGGCCGCGGGCGGCGGGCCGAACGCCGACGTGCTGTCGCTCCCCATCAGCACGGTCGAGCCGATGGGCAGCGACACGTGCATGATCCTGTCCTTCTCCGCCTCGGGCACGTTCATGTCGGGCGGACCGTCGCCGAAGGTCTGCATCACTGCGAACTCGCCGCCGAAGACCGAGCGGTAGAATTCGAACACCTCGCGGCAGTTGCCGTCGAAGAAGAGATAGACGCTGAGGGACATTCAATTGCTCCGATGGAGTGGATGGTGGACGGGGGTCAGGTATGACCCGCGCCGCATCCACAATGCAAACCGCGATGCTTGAGAGGGGGCGAGCCGACCCCACCGTCGCATGGGCCTGTGCGGTCAGTAGCGATGGCCGGTCAGGCTCTCGCTCAGCTCCCACAAGCGTCTCCCGCTTTCTTCGTCGCGCGAGGCGAGCGAGCTGGTGGTCTCGCGGCACTTGTCGAAGTAGCGGCCGGAGACGCCTGCGGCCTCGGCGCTGGTCGCGACATGGACGCTGGTGCGCGCGCCTGCTTCCACGTCGATCGCGGAGAAGCGCATCAGGGTCTTCAGCATCGTGGAGAAGATCCAGCCGTTGTTCTGCCCGAACCTGCTGGCGACGAAGCCGGGGTGCAGGCAGTTCGCCGTGACCTTCGTCCCCTCCAGCAGCGCCGCAAGGCGATAGGTGAAGAGGATGTTGGCGAGCTTGCTCTGCTGATAGGCGCGCCAGCCGCTGTAGCGCTTCGTTCCCTGCGGGTCTTCCAGGTTCATCTCGCCGCCACGATGGGCCTCGGAAGCGACGTTGACGATGCGGGCCGCAGCGCTCGCCTGCAGGCTCTCGAGCAGGAGCCCGGTCAAGAGGAAGTAGCCGAGGTGGTTGAGGGCGAAGGTCATCTCGATCCCGTCGGTGCTCTCCCGCCGGCGGGTGAACAGGGCGCCGACGTTGTTGACCAGCACGTCGATGGCCGCACTGCCCTCGGTGAGGCGTGCCGCCAGCGCCCTGATTTCGGCCTGGCTGGAGAGGTCGGCCTGCTCGAAGCGGACGCGATTGTTGCGCGACGAGCGCTGGATCGCCTTGCAGACCTCCGCACCCTTGGCAGCGTTGCGTCCGACGAGCACGACCTCGGCGCCCCGTTCAGCCAGCGCCCGCGCGGTGACGCGACCGATACCGTCGGTGGCGCCAGTGACGACGCAGAGCTTGCCTTCCATCGCTCGCCTCCCCCTCGTCCCTCCCTGCCCTCTGCCTCAGCTTGGCACCGGGCAGCGGCTGGTCAACCTCCGCGCGTCCCGGGGACCGCTCACCGCTCCCGCCCAACCGTCATCGCTGTTTCCGACGAAGACACCCTGTAAGCGAGCGCGGCGGCGAACCGAGGCTCGCCCAGGTCCAGGAGCCGCCACTCGCTCGATGGTGCGTGCGGGAATCGAAACGAGCCCGACCGCTCGCCCTGCAGCATCGCTGGAGGGACTTCGAACCTGGATGGGTTCAGGGAGAAACCCGAGCCGAGAGCCTTGATCAGAGCCTCCTTCATGCTCCACAGCCGGTAGAAGAGATGCACCTTCTCGCAGCCCGTGGCGTTGGCCAGCAAGCGGCGCTCCGTCGATCCGTAGACCAGACTGCCGATGCCTTCGAGATCGCGCTTGGATACGCGCTCTTCCACGTCGACGCCGAGCCGGTCATGCGCGCCAATCGCGATCAGGCCGTGCCGACCGCTGTGGCTGACATTGAAACCGACATCCGCGCGCCGGCCGTCAACCGTGGCGAAAGGCTTGCCGTGCTCGAGATAAGCGAAGGAGAGCGCCCGATTCGCGCAGCCCAACCGCTCCGAGAGGGCAACTCGAAGCGCAGAACGGCATAGAGCGAACTGACGCCGGGCACCCACCGCCAGGAACCGGTGCCAGCGCGCCCTCTCTTCGTCATCCAGCAGGTCGAAGGCGCGCGTCTCGCGTTCCGAGTCGGGCGTGATATCCACGTGAAGAATGATTGCGCCGTCGACCTCGCGCCATGGGCTCCACCACTCAGCTCTCATCGCTCATACCGTCGAGGGCGTTGCGGCGTGGCCATGGCCCCATCTTCCTCAAGAGGACTAAGGCCCTGCCCCACACCCCAATCGCCAGGCAGATACGGCGAAGACAGGTTGCCTCGAGTCGATCCTACGCTGCGCACAACATTTGAAGGAAGAGCCGCAGCGCCTCGACCGAATTCTTGTCCGGTTTCCACAGGAAGACGGCTTGAATGGGTTTACCGTGGAAAATCTTGCCGTGCACGGTAGGATTGAGGCCTCGACTTCATGCTCGTACAATCGTGCAATTCTGCAGCCCGCCTGAATCAGACAGGAACAGTTTGCCCCCCGCAACTACAGGCGCACCTGCAATTCGCGCAAGATCAAGTGATGCGCTTTTCGAGGCACGCCCCGGGGCCGGACGCCACCATCCCTCCACATGACTCGCTTCCATTTAAGGACAAGCCTATTAGAAAATCCAATACAGCCACAAGATGTCAACAGCATAAAGTGATGTCGACGTTGGTATAATGAGTGTTTGAATTGATATATTACTGATAAATTTTCACTCAGACCTAAGTCAATTATTGCCATTTGATGAACAAGCGTATACCACAATGGGCATGAGTAGGCGTGGGCCATATCGTATACCGCCGACGAGCGCCCTGATCGCTTTCGAGAGCGCCGCGCGGCACGGCAATTTTTCCCGCGCCGCCCGGGAGTTGCGCACGTCGCAGTCTGCCATCAGCCGCCACATTGCGAGCCTGGAGCGGCAACTCGCGACTCGATTGTTCGACCGGTCACGGACCGGGGTAAGCCTGACGGATGCGGGGACCCGTTATCGTGACGCCGTTGCTATCGGGCTCGGCGCGATCCATGCAGGCGCCGCGGAAGTCGCCGAACTATCGACCGCCGAGCAAGTGGAGCTCGTAATCGCTTGCTCGGACGAGATATCGCATCTCTTCTTGATGCCACGATACGACGCAGTTCAAAAGGCGCTCGGTGACCGGGTTCGGGTACGGGTCTTGACCTACCAACACAACATTCAGTACCTGCCGCCATCGCCGGTTGCCGATGTGCTCTTGACCTGGGATCCGGCAACGGCCGCCCCTGATGACCGCAAGGTTGTTTTCCGGGAAGAAGTGAGTCTGCTCTGCTCGCCCGGCTACGCTGCGGTCCATGCCGAAACCCTCAATCTTCCTACGACAGCCTGGAGCAAGCTGACCCTTCTCGACATCGCACGGCCCAATGAGGGTTGGGCGTCGTGGAATGATTACTTCGATGCCAAGGGGCATCCCTCCCCCGAGCCTCGGGTTGCCGGCTTCGACAACTACACCTATGTGTTGGAGGCTGCCGTCGCCGGGCAAGGCATTGCTTTGGGCTGGAGCCATTTTATTGAGCGGTATATGGATTTGGGAGCGCTGATCGCACTCAACGACGAAGCCATAAAGACCGACAACTGCCTCTATGCCGTGGCTACCGAGAAAGGAAGGCAAAGGCCTCTCGCCCGCAAGTGCCTCGCCTTTTTCGAGCGGTGTATCTAGCGCGGCATTCGCAGCATCCACGGCGCGAACGGACGCTCCTGTCCCGGAGAGTGCACTTCAATATCTCGTAGCTTTCTTTCAAGATATCTCATCCACCTTTTCTCCCGCCCGCCAAAACCGCGTGACTTGTCTGGTCGAATCGACCACCTCACGCGAGGGCCGTTGTTTGGAATAGTCGGTAAAGACACGAAGGTTCTGACATTTCATTGCTGCAAATTACTCGGACTATCCGAGCGGATGTTCTATCCCGCGCGATGAGTTAGAAAGTTCGCGCAACATCCCTTTGGCGACGAGCAAAGCCGAATTGGGGCTCGGACCGAGCGATCCGATACGCGGGACAATCCCGATCCCGGCTCATGCAAGGGAGGGGCAGGAAAGGCCTTGGTGCGGCGCCGCTGGTGGAAGTAGCCTTTGCGCTCGGCGGGCCGAGCGGGATACGACCGTTACACCAACCGAGGTGAAGGGACGATGGCGTATCGGCTGGGAGTCGACGTGGGAGGCACCTTCACGGACGTGCTCCTGATCAACGAAGCTGACAGCAGCTTTCACGTCGCCAAGGTCCCGTCCACCCCCGCAGACTCATCGATTGGCGTGCTGAATGGCATCGCCCGCGTTTGCGAATTGGCTAACATTGAGCCCCGCGCGATTCAAGACGTCATGCACGGCACGACGGTCGCGACCAATGCGATCCTGACCGGCAGGGGCGCACGCGTGGGCCTGGTCACGACGAAGGGCTATCGGCACGTCCTGCAAATCGCCCGATCCTTTGTCCCCGGCGGCTTGGGCGCCTGGGTTATCTTCAACAAGACGCCGCCGCTTGCGCCCTTGGCGCTGACGGTGGAAGCGCATGAGCGAATCGACGCCAGAGGCGAAATCATCGAGACGCTCGACGAAGACTCTCTGCGCGAGTCGCTGCGATCGCTCAGGAAAAACGGAATCGACGCACTAACGATTTCATTGATCAATTCTTACACCAATGACTCGCACGAGACGATTGCCGGCCGCATAGCGGCGGAGGAGCTACCCGGGATTCCAATCTCGCTTTCCTCCCAGGTGATTCCCGAAATGCAAGAGTACGAACGCACGATAACGACGGTATGCAATTCGTACGTTCGTCCGATCGTGTCGCGTTACGTCCGCAACCTTAGCCGGGAACTGGGCACGATATCCGGTGACGTGAACTTGCACATCTTGCGCTCGGACGGAGGCCTGACCTCGCCGGTTGGCGCCGAGACGGTTCCGGTCAACCTGCTGATGAGCGGACCCGCCGGCGGCGTCACCGGCGCGCTCTGGATCGCGCGGCAAGCCGGTTTCGACAACCTGCTCACCTTCGACATGGGCGGCACCTCGACGGACGTCTGCCTCGTCAGGGACGGTGTCGCGCAAATCCGGCGCGAGACGACGGTCGGCGATCTCACCGTGCGCGCATCCTCGGTCGACGTGCGCTCGGTCGGTGCGGGCGGCGGCTCGATCGCGCATGTGCCCGCGCTGACGAAGGCGCTTCGCGTGGGGCCGGAGAGCGCCGGCGCCGATCCTGGCCCGGCGGGCTACGGCAAGGGTGGCACGGAGCCGACCGTGACCGACGCGAATATCGTCCTCGGCCACTTGCCCGAAGCGTCGTTGCTGGGCGGCGACCTCGCGCTCGACCGGGAAATGTCGGCGGACGCTGTCGGCAAGATCGCAGGCGCGCTCGGCTTCTCCACGGAGCGGGCCGCCGCGGGCATCTACGACATCGTCAACGAGACCATGATCGGCGCGCTGCGCCTCGTATCCGTGCAGCAGGGCTTCGATCCGCGCGATTTTGCGCTGGTCGCGTTCGGCGGCGCAGGCCCGATGCATGCCAACGCGTTGGCGCGAATTCTCGGCTGCTGGCCGGTGATCGTGCCGCCGAGCCCAGGCGTGCTCTGCGCCTATGGTGACGCAACGACTCGAACCAGGGACGAAGCGTCGCGCAGCCTCATGCGGCGCTTTTCGGAGACCAGTCAGGCGGACATCCTTGCGATCCTGGAGGAGCTTGCGGAACAGGCCTCGAAATCCCTCGATGCCGAGGGGATTCCCCGCGCCGATCAATCCGCCCACTTCGAGATCGACATCCGCTATGCCGGGCAGGTCCTGCATCTGACGGTGACCGTGGAGATGGAAGACCTCCGCCGACACGGGCTCGATTGCATCGAAAAGGAATTCGATGCGCTGCACGAACGTCTCTACACCTTCGCGCTCGACATGGACCGGGAGATCATCAACCTGCGCGCCATCGTGCAGGGCAAGGATACGTCCCTTCGCGCGCCGCGCATGACGCCCGGAACGCGCGATGCCTCCGCCGCGCGGGCGGGAAGCCAGACCGTCTACGTCGAGGGGGCCCACCGCGACGTGCAGGTCTACGACCGCGCCAGGCTCGTGGCCGGCAATGTGCTCGAGGGCCCCGCGATCGTGATGCAGCTCGATTCCACCACGGTCCTGCTGCCCGACCACGATGGTGAGATCGACGCGATCGGGAACATTCTGATCCGCCCGCGGGCGGCGTGAGCGAGGGACGACCATGGCGGCGACCGTCATCGAGAGCGATCACACACCCTTCCGCCGGGTCGATGTCGACCCGGTCGATCTCGACATCATCGAGAACGCGCTGCGCAACGCGCGTCACGAAATGGATGCCGTACTCTTCCGCACCGCCATGTCGCCCGGTATCCGTGAGCAGCACGACGAGTTTCCCCTGATCGCCAATCGCGACGGCAAGATGGTGGTCGGGCAATTCGGCGCCTTCATCAACGTGTTCCTCAATTCCTACGAAGGCGAGATTCACGAGGGAGACGTCTTTCTCACCAACGATCCCTATTCCTGCGACGGGGCCATCAGCCACACGCCCGACTGGCTGGTCTTGCTGCCGATCTTCAAGAAGGGCCGGGTGATCGGCTGGGCCGCGATGTTCGGCCATATGACCGATACGGGAGGCCGCGTCCCCGGCAGCATGCCGACGGACGCGCAGCAGATTTTCGAAGAAGGCATCATCATCCCGCCGACCAAGATCTACCGGCGCGGTGAGCGTCAGGAAGAAATTCTGCAGCTCATCCTGCACAACTGCCGCATGCCGCACTGGAACCGAAGCGATCTGGACGCGCTGATCGCGGGCTGTCGTCTCGCGGCGATACGCGTCATCGAACTCTCCGACCGCTTCGGCGACGACACCTATTATTCCGCATTGGAGGAGCTGTTGGAGCGAACACGCCGGGCGATGCGCCACATCATCCTGACGGGAATCTCGGAGGAAAAGCAGTACTTCGAAGACTATCTGGACGACGACGGGGTCGGCATGGGCCCCTACAAGATTGCCTGCACCATGTGGCGCGAAGACGACAAGATGATCATCGATTTCGAGGGAACCGATCCGCAGTCGCAAAGTTCGATTAATTTTTATTGCAACGAAGAAATGACCAAGATGCATTGTGGCGTTTTCCTCATCATGCTCGCAGACCCTCAGATACTTTTCAACGACGGGTTCTACGATCTGATGGACGTGCGCATTCCCGAGGGCACGCTCTACAAGCCCTTCAAGCCCGCGGCGCTCTCCTGCAGAACGCACGGCCTGGCGCGCTGCATGGATGTGCTTGCCGGGCTGTTCGGGCAGAGCAACCCCGACTACATGTGCGCGGCCGGATTCTCGGCGAGTCCGCATTTCCTGTACTCGGGATACGATGCGCGCGGCGAGTGGTTCCAGCTTTTCCACATCGCGTTCGGCGGTATCGCCGCCGCGCCCTCGGGCGACGGGGCCGATGGCCACGGCATGTGGCCCGACTTCACGAACGTGCCCTGCGAATATCTCGAAGCGATTTGCCCGCTGCGCATGGACGCCCACGAGGTGATCCCCGATTCGGGAGGCCCCGGGCTGCACCGCGGCGGCAACGGCGTGCACACCGCCTATCGCATCCTCAACACCGGCGACATTTCAATCCACGACGATCGCTGGCTCTCGTACCCGTGGGGCGTGAGGGGCGGGCTGCCGGGTGCGCGCAGCCGGAAATACGTCGAGCGCAGGGATGGAACGATCGAGGTTCTTCCCTCGAAGTGCGATCGCGTGCGGGTTGAGCCGGGGGATGTCGTGCACTACTGCACCTGGGGCGGCGGTGGCTGGGGCGACCCGCTGGAACGTCCGGTCGAGCAAGTGGCGTTCGACGTGGCAGCCGGCCTCGTCACGATCGCGGGCGCACGGCGTTACGGCGTGGTCGTGGACGAGGATTTTGCCGTCGACGAGGACGCCACGCAGGCGCTGCGCGAGAGCATGCGGCTGGAGCGGGGCAACCCCGATCTCTTCGACATGGGCGGCGATATTGAGGAGATCGTGGCCCGCTGCGAGGAGGAGACCGGCCTCCCCGCGCCGCGTCCGCCCGAGTTCGCACCGTGGGCGTTGGCCGCGCGCGAGCGGGCCCGCGACGATGCGTAACGGCGTCAGACCGCCACGAAGGCTGGGCGGCCGCGGCCGGCGACCGCCCCGGCTAACGCAGGCCGGTCGCGGCGGTCAGCTTGGCGACGCGCCCTGGATGCGGCCGAGCAGCGGGCTCTGATGCCAACAGACCTGAAGCCACGTGCCGTCCTCGTGGTACCAGGTCTGGGTGAAGCCCATGAAGCGCTGCCGGAAGCCCGCGTCGCGGGGCTTGCCGCGAAAGGTCGAGAAGCCGCTGACGTGGCCGGTGGTGCCCCAGACCCTGACGTTCAGCTCCCGCGGGATCCACTTGAAGTGCTCCCACAGGCCGGTACCGCCGGCGTGAAAGTCGATATGGTCCTTGAACTCCTCCAGCGTCATGCGCCAGGGGTAGTCCTCGTCCAGAATCTCGGCGCCGTCGTCGAAGGCGCTCCAGAAGGCGTCGAGGTCGCCCTCGTTGAGCCCGCGCGCCCATGCGTGGAAGGCAGCCTCCAAGCCTTCCGCCGTGGCGTCCTGTGTCATGGTTCCCCTCCTCCGGCCTTGCGTTGCGATGCTGGGCGCACCTCACCACATGCCCACGCGAAACGCCAACGCCCGAAGCAGGGCGTCGACCGGCCCGCCGCTGGTTCGGCCCCATGACCGTGATCGAAACGCGCGTTCTGACCGTCGGGCACTCCAACCACCCGCTGGAGACCTTCCTCTCGCTCCTCAAGCAGCACGATGTGACGACGCTCGCCGACGTCCGCTCGGCGCCCTACAGCCGCTTCAATCCGCACTTCAACCGCAAATCCCTCGACGCCGCGCTGCAGGCGTATGGCATCGCATACCTCTTCATGGGGCAGGCGCTCGGTGGGCGCCCCGAAGATCGCTCGTGCTACGAGAAGGGGCGCGTGCGCTACGACCGTCTGGCACGAACGCCGCTCTACTGCGAGGGGATCGACCGGGTGATGGAGAGGGCAGAGATCGAGCGCCTTGCCCTGATGTGCGCTGAGAAGGAGCCGCTCGACTGCCACCGAACGCTGCTGGTCGGCCGCAGCCTCGCCGAGTGCGGCGTCGCCGTGACCCACATCCTCGCGGACGGCACGCTCGAGCCCCACGACGACGCCATGGACCGGCTGCTGGACACCGTGGGTCTGCCCGCAGGCGACCTCCTGCACTCGAGGGAGGAGCTGATCGAAGAAGCTGTGGCCCAGAAGGAGGGACGCATCGCCCACACGGGCAAGACGCCGCGAAAGCGTCGATGATGGACGTAGGCTCGGCGACCGATCCGCTTGCGGGGGGCGCGTGGCGTCCCTATCCTCGCGAGCAGGGCGGGTGTAGCTCAATGGTAGAGCAGAAGCTTCCCAAGCTTACGACGAGGGTTCGATTCCCTTCACCCGCTCCATAGCGCGCCCGTCCCGCGTCGCGGGTGCGGCCCGGTCTCCGGCCCCGAAAGTCCGGCCAAGGGTGAGGCCCGCCGGGGGAGTCTCGCCGGTACCCCTGCGGCTGAGGACGCGATGTCGGACCGCTCCCGCATACTCTTCATCAACGTCGGGCACGGACTCGACCACCTCTTCCTGCTGCTCTACCCGACGGTGGTGCTCACCCTCGAAGGGGTGTTCGACCGCTCCTACGGCGAGCTGCTCTCGCTCGCGGTGCCGGGCTTCATCGCCTTCGCGGCGGGCACGCTGCCGGCGGGCTGGCTCGGGGACCGCTGGAGCCGGCCCGCGATGCTCGCGATCTTCTTCGTCGGCATCGGGGCCGCGGCCATCCTCACCGGGTTCGCGCGTACGCCCTTCGAGCTTGCGGGCGGGCTCACGCTGATCGGCCTCTTTGCCTCGATCTATCACCCCGTCGGCATCGCCATGCTGGTCGAGGGGCGGGAGAAGGTCGGCAAGCTGCTCGGCATCAACGGGGTCGCCGGGAATTTCGGGCTTGCGGCGGCGGCGATCGTCGCCGCGGCGCTGAGCGATGCGATTAGCTGGCGTGCGGCCTTCATGGTGCCGGGCGCGGTCTCGCTGGTCGTCGGGCTCTGGTTCATCGCAGTCTGCCGGCAGTGGCGCAACATCGGCGCGGGGCCTTCCCGCCCCTCCGTCGGTGGGCGATGGGGCCAGCCCTCGGGCACCCTGCTGCGGCTGCTGCTGGTGATCGGCATCGCGACGACGCTCACGGGGCTCACCTTCCAGACCACGACCATCGCTCTCCCCAAGCTCTTCGACGACGGGCTCAGCGGGATCACCGACAGCGCGCTCGGCATCGGCGGGCTGGTCTCGGTGGTCATCGCCATCGCCGCCTTCGCCCAGATCGGGGTCGGCTGGCTGATCGACCGCTACCCGGCGAAGCCGGTCTGGATCGCGGTTCTCTTCGCCCAGGCGCCGCTGATCGCCGCCGCCGGTGTGCTCGCGGGACACGGCCTGATCATCGTGGCCCTGGCCATGATGATGGTGGTGGTGGGCGAGATCCCGATTCAGGACGCCCTGGTCACGCGCTACACGGCGGAGAGCTGGCGGGCGCGGATCTTCGGCATCAAGTTCCTGCTGGGCCTTGGCGCGAGCGCGATAGCGGCGCCGCTGGTCGCGGGCCTCCACGGCGTCTCCGGCGGCTTCCTCTGGCTCTTCGTCGGACTGGGCGGCTCGGCGCTGCTGGTGGGCATCATCGCCTTCTGGCTGCCGAGCAGCGGAGCCGGTGCGGCACAGCCAGCCGTGGCCAAGGCGGGGGCCTGAGACGCCCTGCGCGGCGGCGCGCCAGCTCAGCGACATTTTGTTGACCGCGCCGATCGCTTTGTGTTTCCATCCGCGCACAGGACGCGCTCATCCAGAGCGGTGGAGGGACAGGCCCTTCGAAGCCGCGGCAACCGCCGAGAGCGGTGCCAATGCCTGATCGATGAGTTAGCCGGAGGCGGAGCTCCGCTCACGGCGCTCGTAGAGCGCGTAGGAGACGAGAGGAGTACCGCCGGATGATGACTCTGTGCGACCAGCCATTCGCCCCTCCGGGGGCCGCGTCCTGCTGCCTCTGTACCTAGGCTACCCCTCGTAGCCGATCCCACCGGGTGAGACCGATGGGGGCCTCGCGGTCCTCGAAGCCACTGGCACCGCCACCGAGAGGCGCGGTATCAACGCCCGACAACCATGCTCAAGAGGAGAAGTCTCATGTCCGACACCAGCACACCCCCCGGCCTTAACGGCGTCAACGTCGAGCATCTGCTCGGCGCCCGCAACATCCTGGGCGACCAGCCCGAAGCCGGCCAGTTCAAGTGGCGGGTCACCAACGAGTGGCTCCACGGCACGCACAGCAAGACACAGGTGGAAGGCTATTTCGGCCTCGGCCAGGAGAACGACCACAAGGCGAGCTACTCGTTCGAGTCCGATCATCCCCTGGTGTTCGCGGCCGAGGACAACGCCGCCACGCCGGTGGAAATCGTGCTCACGGGCCTGGCGAGCTGCCTGACGGCGGGCGTCGCCGCCGTCGCGCAAGTGAGAGAGATCCAGCTGCGTTCGGTCAAGGCCACGGTCGAAGCCGACATGGATATCGCGGGCATCCTTGGTGCCGACCCGGAAGTCCGGAACGGCTTCAGCAACGTCAAGGTCAACTACGATATCGACGCCGACGCCTCGCCTGCCGATATCGAGGCGCTGGTCGCCCAGTCGCAGAAGCGCTCGGCGGTGTACGATATCCTGACCAATCCGACGAACGTCACCGTCGAGGTCAACTGACCGGCGTCATGCAGACGACGACCGTCGTGGTCGGGGCCGGTCATGCCGGCCTCGCCGTGAGCCATTGCCTCGCCGCGCGCGGAATCGACCATGTGGTGATCGAGCGCGGCGAGGTGGCTCATACGTGGCGGACGGAGCGCTGGGAATCGCTCCGCCTGCTCACGCCGAACTGGCAGACCAAGGTGCCCGGCCTCGCCTACGACGGCGACGATCCCGACGGCTTCATGACCGCGGCCGAGGTGGTGGCGTTCATCGAGCGCTACGCCCGGCTTGTCGACCCGCCGCTGGAAACCGGCACCACCGTCGAATCGCTCACGAAGAACGGCGACGGCTACAAGGTGGTCACTGACAGGGGCGCCTGGCGCTGCGCGTGCGTGGTGATCGCCTCCGGCGGCTTCAACATTCCGAAGCTCCCGCCCGTCGCGGCGGCTCTTCCCGGCACCATCGAATCCGTGACGCCGATGGACTACACGCGGCCCTCTGCCTTGCCCAACGGCGCCGTGCTGGTGGTGGGCGCGTCGGCGACCGGCGTTCAGATCGCGGACGAGGTGCACCGCTCGGGCCGCCCTGTGACGCTCGCCGTGGGCGAGCACGTGCGCATGCCGCGCACCTATCGCGGCAAGGACATCCTGTGGTGGATGGACCGCACCGGACTGCACGACGAGCGCTACGACGAGGTGGACGACATCGTCCGCGCGCGCCGGGTTCCCTCCCCGCAACTCGTCGGCACGCCCGAGCGGGCCACGCTCAATCTCAACGACCTCACCGACCGCGGGGTGCGGCTCGTGGGCTCGATCGCCGGGTTCTCGGACGGCAAGGCGCAGTTCTCGGGCTCGCTCCGCAACAAGTGCAACCTCGCGGATCTGAAGCAGGGCCGGCTGCTCGACACCATCGACGAATGGGTCGACGAGAACGGATGCGGCGACGAATTCGAGCCGCCGCACCGCTTCGAGCCGACGCGGGTGGCGGACTCGCCGCCGCTGACCCTCGACCTCGCCAGCGAAGGCGTCCGGACGGTGATCTGGTCGACCGGATACGAGCCCGATCACTCCTGGGTCGATCTTCCCGTCTTCGACCGCAAGGGCCGGCTGCGCCACGACGGCGGCGTGGTAACGGGCGCGCCGGGCGTCTACCGCATCGGCCTCAACTTCCTGCGCCGCCGAAAGTCGAGCTTCATCCACGGCACCGCCGACGATGCCCGCGACCTCACCGACCACTTGGCCAAACACATCGGCGCGGACGCGGCCCGCTCGTGATCCGATCGCGACCTACGGCGATCACGTGCTGCCTCAACCCTGACGCAGAAGCTCCAGAGCCTCGCGAGCAGTGACAATAGGAATGTCATCGACGTCCCGGAGCGCAAGCATGTGCTTCTTGTCACCGGAGACGATCAGGTCAACGCCTCCAGCGATAGCCGTCGCCAAAATCTCATTGTCCATGGGATCGGGAGAGTGCGACACGCTCGGGAGCTCTTCGAGGATGACAGCGCGGGTACCGATGTTCTCGACGATGGCCGCGGCCTCATCGGCGTCGAGAAACCTCTGGAGACGCTCTCTGGCGAGGACATCGGCCAGTTCGCGAATCTGCGCGGCGGATGTCACAAGCTCGATCTCGCCTCGGAGCCATGCCTGATACAAGCTGTCCGGTGGGGTGCCCTTGGTGATCAGGGCGCCGATCAAGATGTTGGTGTCAAGAACGACCCGCACGCGCCGCGCTCACCTCATCGTCAATCAAACCGAGAATTTCCCGTTGCTCCGAACCGGCATTGCGCTGCTTGACCTGGCTGACGGTGAGATCGAAAACGCGGCGGCGCACAGCCTCATCGACGAATCGGGACAGATCGCCCTTCTTGCCGCCATTGCGGGCAAGAAAGGTGCGAACCGCCCGGTCGGTCTCTTCCGAGATGGAGAGATTCCATCGGGTCATGGTCACGCTCCCGCGCATAAGCGCATAAACACCTATACACCTACTCTATTCTTCGAGACTCGGATGGTCAATTCCGTGGCGGTGCAGTTTGAGCAATATGCTTGAGCGCCTCGCGCCGGCTCAGGTCCGAAAGTTCGGGGTGGGCTTTGACGAAGGCCAGCACCCAGGCCGGATCGGTCTTGGAGTACTCGCGCAACGCCCAGCCGATGCCCTTGCGCAGGAAGAACTCGGGATCCCCGATTGACGGCCGGATCGCGTCGGTCAGCAGCCTGGTGTCCGTCGCGCACTTGGACTTGAGCTGAGCGAGGATCGCAGTGCGCCGCTTCCAGATGTTGTCGTCCTTCGCCCACGCACGCAGCACGGCCCTCGTCGGGCGCGGGTGAGCGGCGAGCATGGTCCCCACCCCGCGGCTGGCGATCGCGTCCACGTAGTCCCACCAGGCGCCGGTGACCACCAGCTCCTCGATCAACGGAACTCTCGCCGGCTCCAGCCAGCGCGAATAGCGCTTGAAGAGCAGCAGCTCGACCGCCGCGTAGCGCTCCTCGCGGTGGGCGGCGTTTCGCCAAAGGTCGAGAATCGCCGCCTCCCAGGCGCGGGCGTCAGGCAGCGGGTGCGTCCTGAACACGGCACCGGCGATGCGCCGGCAATGGGGCACGCCCACGCCGAAGTAGGGCATGTCCGACTTCATGTAGGCCTGTTGCTGCGGTGCTCTCGCCGGGTCGGCGGCTTCGCGCAGGGCGGCTATGACAGAGTCTCGAATGCTCATCGCAGGGCCGGGCTGAATCGGGGCGGTCGTCGCGGTCGAGCGCCATCATGCCTTCGGTATCGCCCGCCCGGTAGACCCGCGAATTTTGCTCGAAAACCGCCATGAGCAGACATGTGCCGCCAACATCGATCGCTCCCAACGGCCGCCGGCGCGACGGCCGGCAGAAACATTGGTGCCGCTTGGAGGATGCATAGCGGCGCGCGCGCGTGGTATAGATTCAGGTGGAACTAAAGCGCTGGCTCGACGGCTCGGGCCACTCATCGGGAAGAACCACGGGAGGCATCAATGGCGATGAAAATTACGCGGCGGCAGGCGTTGAAGGCTGGCGCAGCAGGCGTGGTGCTCACCTCGCCCATCGGGATCGCGCCCAAGTTCATCCGCCCCGCGCGGGCCGCAGGCCTCGCCGAGGGCATGACAGGCGGGCCTACGGGCTTCGAGGGGGCGGAGCGCTACCAGTACAACGAGACCATGTCCGAAGGGCGGGCCGTCGAGGGCATCCGCAAGCTCAAGGCGGAAGGCAAGGCGCCCGAGAAACTCAACATCCTGATGACGGACGGCGCCATCGGCCACTTCACCAATCCCTGGCCGCCGGACGGACCGACTCTGCAGTCGATCTGGGAAGCCGAGACCGGGGTCAAGCTCGAGTTCATCCCGGTCTCGCCGGAGGAGCAGTTCAACAAGGTGATCCAGGACGTCACCACCAGCTCCGCGGCTTACGACGTCTACACCTTCGGCTACGCGGCCATGGGCGATCTGTCCGAGGCCAACGGCATCGCGCTGCTCGGCGAATGGATCGAGAAGCACGGCGCCGACTTCGCCGACCCCGAGCGCGGGATGCCGACGCCGGAATCCTACGACATGCTCTACAAGTACGGCGGCGAGCCCCGCTCGGTCTGCTACGACGGCGACGCCCAGGTCTGGGTCTATCGCAGGGACCTGACCGAAGACCCGGCGAACCAGAAGGAGTTCTCCGATACGTATGGCTGGGAGCTGGGGCCGCCCCGCACCTGGGGCGAATGCGACCAGCTGGCCGAGTTCTTCACCGGGAAGGGCATGCTCGGCAACGGCAACATGATGAGCCACTTCTGGGGCATCAGCACCTGGTACAACCGCTACGTCAGCAAGGACAATCCCAACCAGCACCTGTTCGACGACGAGGGCAACCCGATCATCGACACCGACGCCGGCATCCAGGCCACCGAGGAGCACGTCAAGAGCCTCGACTGGTCGGACAGGGGCGGCCTCGGCTGGAGCTGGCCCGAGTATTACGGGAACATGGCCAACGGCAACTCGTTCATGCTCGGCACCTTCTCCAACTGTCCGAAGTTCCTCGACAATTCCGAAACCGCGATAGGCGGCAAGATGGGCTCGTTCCTGCCGCCGGGTCATCAGTTCGGCGATCAGCTGGTGCGCCGCTCCACGATCTATCTCGGCAATAACGGCGGCGTCTCGACCCAGAGCGAGTATCAGGAGGCCGCGTATCTCTGGCTGCAGTGGTCGGGGTCGACGCGGATCTTCAGCCTGCTGACCGGCAATCCGGGCGGGTTCTTCGATCCCTTCCAGCTCGCCAACTTCCAGGATCCGCTGGTGATCCAGTCCTACAAGCCCTACCACGTGCCGGTCATCGAGGGCACGGTGGCGCGCGCGGTGCCCACCATTGCCATCCCGGGCCAATTCGCGATGCACAACACGCTGAGCGAGAACCTCGTCTCCGCGCTCGCGGGCGAGATCACGGCCCAGGAGGCGATGGAGAACACCGCCAAGTCGTGGCGCAAGCACATCCGGAAGAAAGGCGAGGACAAGATGACCGAGCTGATCAACGCCGCGAAGTCTGGCTGGTCGACGGTCATCGACCAAGCCTGATCCGAAGAGCGTCGAATCGGTCCCCGGTGGGCGGTGCGCAGCGTTTGCGCGCCGCCCGCTCCTCTCCCGGTCGTGTTCCGTTCAAGGCGATGAGCGGTCGCCCGTGAGCACCCTGAGCGGCCCGGGACCGCGGCCTCAGTAGCGATGCAAAGAGCGTACACCTCCCACCTCTGGCGCTACGCGCTGATCCTCGTCGCCGTCGGCCTGGCGCTGCTGCCCGTGGTGTGGATGGCCACCATGGCCTTCAAGCCACACACCGAGTGGGTGTCGACCGCAGGCGACCTGCACTGGCTGCCGCGCGAGCCAACCTTTGCCAATTTCGAATACATCTTCACGGGCGAGACGGAAGCCTATTCCATCACCCACGAGCGGACCGCCACCAAGCCGATCATCTCCAGCCTCGTCACCGCGCTGCTCGGCACCGCGATCGCCGTCATCGCCGGCACCCTCGGCGCCTATGCCGTCTCCCGCTTCATGGTCGGGCGCAACCTGCCCTTGGGCGTGCTCCAGCTCCGGCTCTTCCCGCCGCTCGCGGTGATGATTCCGGTGATGATTATGTGGGCCTTCATCGGCGCCATGGATTCCTGGTGGGGGCTCTCGCTCATCTACGGCATCGTCACGCTTCCCTTCGCCTTCTGGCTGATGAAGACCTTCTTCGATGAAGTGCCGCGGGAAATCGAGGAGGCCGCGCTCGTCGAGGGCTGCAGCTGGTTCCGCGTGTTCTGGAAGATCACGCTGCCCATGGTGAAGGCGGCGCTCGCCAGCACCACGCTCTTCGTCTTCATCCTGAACTGGAGCGACTACGTCATCGCCTTGCTGCTCACCCGCAAGGAATGGGTGACGATTCCGGTCTACATGAACTCGCTGTCGTCGGCGATGACGGGGCAGATGTATGGCGCCAAGGCGGCGCTCGGCCTGATCGCCGTGGTGCCGCCGGTGGTCTTCGGCATCGCGATCCAGAAGTATCTGGTGCGCGGGCTCACCTTCGGGGCGTTGAAGCAATGAGCAAGGCGGCGACGAAGCCCGGGCGGCCCGCGCTCACGCCGCTGGAGCGCCAGGGCAAGGTGCTCGGGCTCTACCTGACGCTCCCGGCCCAGCTTCTGCTGCTCTTCATCGTCGCCTTCCCGCTTGTGATGCAGCTCTACGTGAGCTTCACTTGGTGGGGGCCGCTCGACGGCACGCCCTGGTACATGGCCTATGAGAGCGCCAACCTCTTCGGCAACTACGGCGACCTATTCGACGACAGCAAACTCTGGGGCTCGATCGGGCGCACCTTCCTGATCGTCGCCGTCTGCGTGCCCATCGAGTTCCTGCTGGGCCTTGGCCTCGCCATCCTGTTCGCCGAGAAATTCGTGGGCAAGCGGCTCTTCTACTCGATCATGCTGATGCCGATGATGATCGTGCCAGCGGTCGCCGGCTACATGTTCTTCATGCTCTTCCAGAGCTCGGGCCCCATCAACGACCTGCTCAGCCGGATCAGCGGCACCGAGGTCGAGATCCTGTGGCTGGCCGACGGCACGCTGGCGATGATCTCGGTGATGATCGCCGACATCTGGCAGTGGACGCCGCTCATGTTCCTGATCCTGCTCGCAGGCATGGTGGGCGTGCCCGAGGACCAGATGAAGGCGGCGACGCTGCTGGGCGCGAACGCGTGGCAGCGCTTCTGGCGCATCGTGCTGCCGCGCATGAAAATGGTGATGATCATCGCGCTGGTCATCCGCACCATCGAGTGCATCAAGATCTTCGATATCCTCTACGTGATGACCGGCGGCGGGCCGGGCGTGGCCACCAAGTCGATCTCCGTCTACATCCTCGACCTCACCTTCAAGGACCTGGAATGGGCCTACGTGGCGGCGCTCGGCCTCTTCGTCCTGATCTGCCTCAGCGTGTTCGCGGTGATCGGCTTGATCCTGATGCAGCGCGCCCAGCGCCGGAACGAGACCATGCCCGCGTAGGCGGGCACGCCGGCCCTCCCCAGTGAGACTCGCCGGCAGGAACGCCATCGTCACCGGTGCCGCATCGGGCATCGGCCGCGAGACCGCGCTCCGCTTCGCCGAGGAAGGTGCGGCGGTGGTCTGCGCCGACCTGAACGCTGAAGGCGCCGCCGCCGTCGCTGCATCGATCGTCGCGAACGGGGCCGTCGCGGCCGCCGTAAGCGTCGATATCACCAACGAGCGGGAGGTGGCGCGCCTTGCCGAGGAGGCGCTGGCGGCGCTGGGCCGGATCGACGTGCTGGTGAACAATGCCGGCGTCACCATCCTGGGCGGCGTCGCCGAGCTCGCGGAAGCCGACTGGCAGCGCGAAATCGACATCAACCTGAGCGGCGCCTATCGGGTCTCGAAGGCGTTCTGGCCGCACTTCGCTGCGGCAGGCGGCGGCGCGATCCTGAGCACGGCCTCGATCGCCGGCGTCGTAGGCGTCCGGCAGGATGCCGCCTACGTCGCCTCCAAGGCCGGGCTCATCATGCTCACGCGCTGCATGGCGCTCGACGGCGCGCAGCACGGCATCCGCGCCAACTGCATCTGCCCCGGTTTTGTCGACACGCCGATGTTCGACGGATTCCTTGCGGATCAGCCGGACCCGAATGCCGCCCTCGCCCGTGCGGCGGGCCGCACGCCCCTGGGCCGCATCGGCACGCCGCGCGACATCGCCGACGGCTTCGTCTACCTCGCCTCCGACGACGCCCGCTGGATTACCGGCACCGCACTCGTGATCGACGGCGGACTCACCGCCGGACTCACGGAATAAAGGGCAAGCCCCGTGAACGTCGCCGAGCGCCAGAGCGGGCGGCTGCTGCCGCTCGTCATGCTGCTCTTCGGCGCCTCCAGCTACGCCATGACCTTCTCGCTCAACCGGATCGCCATCACCGAGGGCATCCCGGTCTTCCCCTTCGTCTTCTGGCAAGGCGTGCTGGCGGGGACGATCGCCCTGATCGCCGGTTTCTCAATAGGACAGCGGCCGAAACTGAGCGGCGCCTACCTTCGCTTCTATTTCATCTTCGGCTTCATCGGCATCGGGCTCCCTTACACCCTGCTGGCGCTGGCCGCGCCCAAGGTACCGGCCGGCGCGGTCGCGCTCACGCTGACGCTCTCGCCGATTCTCACCTACGCCTTCTCGATCCTGTTCAAGCTCGACGCCATGCGGCTGCTGCGCGTCGTGGGCATCCTGCTTGGCCTCGCAGGCATCCTGGTGGTTCTGGCGCCGGGGTCGAGCCTGCCGGACCCCGGCATGGCGCCGTGGCTGCTCTTGGCCTTCGGCTCACCGGTCTGCTACGCCTTCGGCAGCGTTACGGTGGTGTTCCTGCGCCCGGAAGGCAGCCAGCCGATCCCGCTGACCTGCGGCATCGCGTTCGCGGGCGCGATCCTGATGCTGCCGGCGATGGCTGCCGCCGACAGCTGGTGGCTCTTCGACGGCACCATGACCGAGGGCGACTGGTCGCTGATCGGCGGCGGCGCGCTCACGGCGGTCTTCTTCGTGCTGGGGCTGGAGATCATTCGCATGGT
>Ga0209543_1000786_pt1 | contig 35764 bp, 33 predicted proteins | sample MesohylFT_FD_187296 | JGI IMG/M metagenome (GOLD analysis project Ga0209543, IMG submission 187296) | Host-associated microbial community of the marine sponge Aplysina aerophoba from Gulf of Piran - sponge mesohyl, lysed by freeze-thaw... | ecosystem: Host-associated > Porifera > Sponge >...
ACCGCCATGATGGAATCCAGACCTCCGGCCCTGCTGCCGACCGGCCTGCGCGACCTGCTGCCGCCCGAGGCGGGCGCCGAGGCTGCGCTCGCCGAAGCGCTGCTCGCCGGCTTCGCCGCGCAAGGCTACGAGCGGGTCAAGCCGCCGCTCGTCGAATTCGAGGACAGCATGCTGAGCGGCGCCGGCGCCGGGCTCGCCGACCAGACCTTCCGCCTGATGGACCCGGCCTCGCACCGCATGATGGCCCTGCGCAGCGACCTCACGCCGCAGATCGCGCGCATCGCTGCCTCGCGGCTCTCGCGAAGCCCCCGGCCGCTTCGCCTGAGCTATGCCGGCGAGATCCTCCGCGTGCGCGGCGGCGAGCTGCGGCCCGAGCGGCAGTTTCGCCAGGTCGGCTTCGAGCTCATCGGCATCGGCGCCGGCGCCGCCTGCGATGCCGAGGTCATCCTGCTGGCGGCCGACGCGCTCCACGGGCTCGGGCTGGAGGGCGCTCTCTCGGTCGATCTCAACGCGCCGACCCTGGTGGCATCGCTCATCGCTGACGCGGGGCTCGACTCTGCAAGCGCCGACCTGCTCCGCGATGCGCTCGACCGCAAGGACGCGACGGCGGTCGAAGGGGCCGGCGGCGGCGTGGCGGCGCAGCTGGTCCAGCTGCTGCGGGCCACCGGTGCGGCCGAGACGGCGCTCGACTCCTTGGCGCAGCTCACGCTGCCCGGCGAGGCGACGACTGCGCTGGCTCACCTGCTGGAGGTGGCGGCGCTGCTGCGCGAGGCGGCGCCCGGGCTTGCGCTCACCATCGATCCCATCGAGTGGCGCGGCTTCGAGTACCACACCGGCACCAGCTTCAGCCTGTTCGCGGGCGGCGTGCGCACCGAGCTCGGCCGCGGCGGCCGCTACTCGGTGGGCGACGCCGGTGCGGCGGGGGAGGAGGCCGCCGGCTGCACGATCTATGTCGACACGGTGCTTCGCGCCGCGCCCGCGCCGCCGGCGCCGCGCCGCGTCTACCTGCCGCACGGCACGCCGCGCGCCACCGGCGCCGGCCTCCGCGATGAGGGCTGGGTCACCATCGCGGGCCTCGCGCCCGAGGGAGACCCCGCGGCCGAAGCCGCGCGCCTCGATTGCAGCCACCTGTGGCAGGGCGGCACCGCTCGATCGCTTGGGGGAGGGGACTAGCCGGTGGGTAACGTCGCGGTGGTGGGCTCCCAGTGGGGCGACGAGGGCAAGGGCAAGATCGTAGACTGGCTCTCCAGCCGGGCCGATGTCGTGGTGCGCTTTCAGGGCGGCCACAATGCCGGCCACACGCTCGTGGTGGATGGCGTCCAGTACAAGCTGAGCCTGCTGCCCTCCGGCGTGGTGCGCGGCGGCAAGCTCTCCGTGATCGGCAACGGCGTGGTGGTCGATCCCTGGGCGCTGCTGGACGAAATCGACACCATGGCGGGGAAGGGCGTCGGCGTGAGTCCGGAGACGCTGACGATCTCCGAGAACGTCTGCCTGATCCTGCCGATCCACCGCGAGCTCGACCAGGCGCGGGAGCAGGCCCGCGGCGGCGCCAAGATCGGCACGACCGGCCGCGGCATCGGCCCGGCCTATGAGGACAAGGTCGGCCGCCGCGCGATTCGCCTCTGCGATCTGCGCGACGTCGAGACCCTGCGGCCCCGGCTCGGCGAGCTCCTGCTCCATCATAACGCGCTCCGGCGCGGCTTCGGGATACCGGATGCCGACGCCGCCCAGCTGGAGCAGGCCTTGCTGGCGATCGCGCCCCGCCTGCTGCCCTTCGCGGCGCCGGTCTGGCACCGGCTCGACCGCGCCCGGCAGGAGGGCAAGCGCATCCTCTTCGAGGGCGCGCAGGGGGCGATGCTCGATATCGACCACGGCACCTATCCCTTCGTCACCTCGTCCAACACCTTGGCCGGCCAGGCGGCTGCCGGCGCCGGCGTGGGGCCCGGGACCATCGGCTACGTGCTCGGCATCACCAAGGCCTACACCACCCGGGTCGGCGGCGGGCCCTTCCCGACCGAGCTCGACGACGAGGTCGGCCGCACCCTCGGCGAGCGCGGGCGCGAGTTCGGCACTGTGACCGGCCGCCCCCGGCGCTGCGGCTGGTTCGACTCCGTGCTGGTGCGCCAGGCGGTCAAGATCGGCGGCATCAGGGGCATCGCGCTGACCAAGCTCGACGTGCTCGACGGCATGGCGGAGCTGAAGGTGTGCGTCGGCTACCGGCGCAACGGCGCGATGCTCGACCACATCCCGGCCGCCACCGCCGATCAGGCCCTGGTGCGCCCGGTCTACGAGACCTTCGACGGCTGGCAGGAGAGCACGCGCGGCGCGCGCTCCTGGGCCGATCTGCCGGCGACGGCTGTGAAGTACATTCGCCGGATCGAGGAGCTGATCGAGGCGCCGGTGGCCATGCTTTCCACCAGCCCCGAGCGCGAAGACACCATCCTCGTCCACGACCCCTTCGCGGATTAGCTCCGAGAGTTCGCGGAGACCGCGCCTTGCGCCGCTACGCGCATGATGCCGGCGGCACAGCGGCGCCAAGTGGGAATACGCGGAACAAAGTGAGATTTCGTGAGACAAAGTGAGATTCTGTGAGACAGGAAGCTGCTGTCCTTCACCGCAATCGCGGCCGGGACCGCGCGCCGCCGCCGCTCCCGTGAAGGGTAAGGGCTTTCCCTGCCTCCGCCCGCAGCGGCTCGCATTCTCTCACACTGTCATGCCCGGACATGCCCGGACTCGTTCCGGGTATCCGGGTATCACTCTCGGCCGGGCCCGTTGGAGGCGGGGGCCCGGCCCTCACCATCGCGAGGGGTCGAGGGGGATCTCCGGCGGCCACAATTCGCCGTTCCAGGACCAGCGATTGGGGCGCGCGATATGCGGGACGTCGTCCGCATCGCGCGCCTTGCGCGCGTGGACGTCATCGTGCGCTCCGCGCGCGTGGACGTCATCATGCGCTCCGCGCGCGTGGACGTCATCGTGCGCTCCGCGCGCGTGGACATCATCGTGCGCTCCGCGCGCGTGGCCCATATCGTGCTGCTCAGGCGCGCGGTCCCTGTCCGCCGCTTCACGCTGCCCCTCAGGATCGGACCCGTCACGCGCCTCTCGCGCCTCTTCTTCAACTTGCGCCACGGGCGGCGCGTCCGGGGCGGAATGCCCGGCGCTCGGGTCCCAGGGCGGCTCCGGCTCGCCGGCGTCGGGCTCGGCAGGCGAGGGGGCATCCGGCCAGGGCTCCCAGGGCTTCGAGCCCAGGCGTTCGGGGTGGAACGCCTCCTTGATCGCCGGGCCGAGCAGGGCCCTCATTTCCTCCGTGGAAGGATACTCGCGCGGGACCGGAGGGGCAGCAGTCTCGGCCGTTGCCTGATCGCGCGCGAGCCGGTGCCTGTTGGTGGCTTCGATGCGGTGGAGCGCGAGGGCGAGATGCGCGACCTCGTCTATCGAAGGCGGCTCGTCCCGCTCGCTGAGCTCGGCGGTCTTGAGCAGCAAGAGCGAGCGCATGCTCTCGACGACGAGGCGCGCGGTAAACTCCCCGGCTCGGGGATCCCGCCTCTCAGCCCATTCCGCCGCCTGGTCACCGATCTCCCGCTGCAGGTCGACCAAGCCATGAATCCGCGCGGTAAAGCGGTCGCCGGCGCCACCCGCACTCTCGCCCGCCGCCCCCGGTATGCTGTCGCTCCACATGCCTCGATGGTGACGCGCCCATCCCGCGCCGTGCACCGCACCATGGTCCGAAGGGTTTGGAGGGACGCCTTCTTAGCCGAGCGGGAGTTCGGCGCCGTCAGGGCCGCGCGGGTCGATGGGGATGTCGGTCCCGAGCGGGATTGCCTCCTCGATCGCCGCCGCAGCCCGCAACACCGCCGCCTCGCCGCGCGGCGGTCCGAGGATCTGCAGGCCCACCGGCAGCCCGGATTCGGTGAAGCCCACCGGCACCGAGGCGGAAGGACACGCGGTCAGCGTCAGCACGAAGGTGAGGCCCAGCCAATCGACGTAGTTGTCGAAGCGGTGGCCCTCGATCTCGTCAATCCAGCGCGTGTCCACGTCGAAGGGCGGCACGATCACGCAGGGGCAGACCAGCACGTCGTGGCGCGTGAAGAAGCGCACGCAGCGCTGGTAGATGGCGCCGCGCGCACGCTCGGCCCGCCCGATCTTGTCGGCGTCGAGCGCGAGTCCCTTCTCGATGTTCCAGATGATCTCGGGCTTGAGCGCGTCGCGGTGGGTCTCCAGCATTTCGCCCTTGTCGGCGGCGAAGAGCGCGGCGCGCAGCACCTGGAACACGTCGAGCGCGCCGGAGAGGTCCGGGCACGCCTCCGCGACCTCCATGCCGGTGCCGGCGAGAGTCTCCACGGCGCCCGCGCAGACCGCGGCGACCTCGCGGTCCACCGGCAGCAGGCCCAGGTCCGGGCTGTAGGCGATCCGGCCGGGCGGCGGCAGCGTCGTCAGCGCTTCGGAAAAGCTCTCCGCCGGCACTTCGATGGAGAGCGGGTCTTCGGGGTGGGCGCCGCTCATGGCGTCGAGCATGAGCGCGCAGTCCCGCGTATTGCGTGCCATGGGACCGTCCACCATCAACCCCTCGAAGGGCAGGTGCTTCGGGCCGTGGGCGACGCGGCCCGGGCTCGGCCTCATGCCGAAGACGCTGCAGAAGCTCGCGGGAATCCGCAGGCTGCCGCCCAGATCCGAGCCCGTCGCGAGCCAGACCTGGCCGGTGGCAAGCGCCGTGGACGAGCCGCCGGAGGAGCCGCCGCAGGTCTTGTCGGTGTTCCACGGATTGCGGGTCTTGCCGAACACCTCGTTGAAGGTGTTGGCGCCGGCGCCGAACTCGGGCGTGTTGGACTTGCCGATGACGATGGCGCCGCGCGCCTCCAGGGTCTCGACCGCGATGTCCGAGCGCGGCGGCACATGGTCGGCGAAAATCGGCGAGCCCCAGGTGGTGCGCACGCCTTCGACCTCCACCAGGTCCTTGACCGCAATGGGCACGCCGCCGAGCCAGCCGCGCGGGCGCTCGGTCTCGGGATCCTCCGCCATGATCCGCTCGGCATGGGCGCGGGCGCGATCGATGCAGAGCGTCGGGATCGCGTTGAGGTGGCCGTCGGTCGCCGCGATCCGCTCCGCGCTCGCCTCCACCAGCTCCAGCGGCGAGACCTCCCGCCGACGAAGCAGATCGACGACGTCGGCCGCGCCTAGTCGCCAGAGCTCGCCCTTCGCCGTCATGCTGCCGCCCCCTCAGGCCGCAGGCGGCGTGCGGCTGTGCCAGTCGGTGTCCTGCTGGTAGGCGTGCCCCGCCTGCAGCAGCCGCTCCTCGCTGAGCTGCGGCCCCACGATCTGGAAGCCGAGGGGCACGCCCTCTTCGTCGAAGCCGCCGGGGAGGCACATCGCGGGCGTTCTCGCCATGTCATGGGGGGCTGTAAACGAGATCAGCCGCTCCACCGAGCCTTCCTCCGCCCCCAGGGTGTCCATGAAGGCGTTGGTGGGCGTCGGGTAGGGCTGCGAGGGAATGATGATCGCATCGACATCGGCGAAGACCGCATTGAGCGCACCGATGAACTTGTCCCGCTCGATCACGATGCGCGCGTGATCGACGCCGCTCAGCGCGAGCCCCACTTCGATCAGGCCCGAGAGCACGGGCCCGTAGTCGGCCTTGTGCGCCTCGTAGTAGGGCTCGTGCGCGATGGCCGTGTCCGCGCCGCAGAAATCGTTCCAGCGGTCCACCATCGCCGTGGCATCGGGGAAGGCGATGGGCCGGATGTCGGCGCCGCGCCCGCGCAGCACGTCGGCCGCCTGAATCACCATGGCGGTCACGCGCGGGTCCACGCCTTCCGAGCAATAGGCCTCGTCGAGGCCGATCCGCATGCCCTCGATGCCGGCGTCGATGCTGCCGAGGTAGTCCGGCACCGGCGCCTGCACGGTGGTCGGGTCGTCGGGGTCGACGCCCGCGATGACGCCGAGGATCGCCGCGCAGTCGGCGGCGGAGCGGGCCATCGGCCCGATGTGGTCGAGGGTCTCGGAGAGCGCGAAGGCACCCGCCCGGCTCACGCGCCCCCAGGTGGGCTTCAGCCCCGTCACGCCGCAGGCTTGCGAGGGGAAGCGGATCGAGCCGCCCGTGTCGGTCCCGAGCGAGCCGTAGCAGAGCCGCGCGGACGTGCCGACGCCCGAGCCGCTCGACGAGACGCCGGTCCAGTAGTCGGGATGCCACGGATTGACCGGCGGTGCGATCGAGGGGTGGTGGACCGCATAGGCGCCCTCGGTCATCTGCAGCTTGCCGGCGAAGACCGTGCCGGCCTCCCTCAGCCGTGCCACGACGGAGCCGTCGACGCCCGGGCTCCAGTCGCGGAGCGCGACCGAGCCGACATGGGTGGGGGCGTCCTTGGTCAGGCAGAGGTCCTTGAGGCCGAAGGGGACGCCGTGCAGCGGGCCTCTCACCCTGCCGCCCGCGATCTCCTCGTCCGCCTGCGCCGCCTGTGCAGTCGCGACGTCGGCCATCACGGTGGCGTAGCTGCGGAGCGTGCCGTCCAGCCGCTCGATCCGCGCGAGCGTGTGGGCGGTGACTTCGGCGGCGGACACCTCCCGCGACCGAATCTTCACCGCGACCTCGGTCAGCATCAGCTCGTGCAGATCAGACATCCGACTCTCCCCTCTCCATGGTGGCGGCCGATTGAACGCCAAAGCCGCCATGCACGCAAAGCGAATCTCCCTGTGCCGCGCCCGGCTGTAGCAAGAGGCCGTGTCGCCAACACGCATTGCCTTACCGATGGCATAATGGCGCCACAATGATGGTACGCATCAAGATATCGCTCGACTTGGAGCGCCACGCGCTGGCACGCGCGCGTGCGGCCTCGCTCGGAATTTCGTTGGCCGAGTACGTCCGCCGCCTTATCGACCGTGACGTTGCCGAGCGGCCGGACGAGACTGATCGCTCTGTCGTCTTCGATCTCGGCACTTCGGAAGGCACCGATGTTGCGACGCAAAGAGCGCTGATGATCGGAAAGGCAACGGGCGCCGGAAAGCGCCGCGCCGGTATGCCCTGAGCATCTACATCGACAGCTTCGCCATGCACGCAAAGCGAATCTCCCCTGCGTCTGGCGCGATTGCCCGGCCGGGCGGGCCATGATATCGACTTCGGCCCAAGAACCGCGCGGCGGCGACAGGGCCGCAGCTACAAGGCGGCAGAGGGCGCGGGCAAGGGCCAGCGAAGGCGAGGGGGCACCATGGCGGAGCGTTTCGCGATGACCATCGACGGCCGCAGGGTCGTCGCCGAATTGCTGGGGCGCAAGGCGCCCAACGTCGTCAAGGCGTTCACCGAAAGCCTGCCCTGCGACAGCTTCTCGGTGCACGCCAAGTTCGCGGGCGACGAGCTGATCGTAATGCTCCCCTTCTACTGCAACTCGGAGAACGAGATCCTCAACGTCAAGCCCGGCGACATCGGCTTCTATCCGGGGCGCCAGACCGCCTGCATCTTCTATGGCGACACCAAGCCCTTCGGGAAGGTCAGCGTGTTCGCGAAGATCGTGGACGGGCTGGAACATCTGAAGCCCGCGGGCAAGAAGATCCTCGCCAAGGGTCCGCTGCCGGTCCGGCTCGAACTCGTCGAGGAGGCGTAGAGCCATGGCTGCAACCGAGACGAGCGCGATCATCGACCGGCTGGAGCGCTTCGGCCGGCGCAACTGGGGTTCCGAGCCCGGCGACATCACCCGGCTCCGCGCGCACAGCCTGCCGCCCATGGGCAACATGCCGCCCGTGCTCTACGCCAACTTCAACACCTTCTGGATGGGCGAGAATATCCAGGTCGTCCGCCAACTCGCGCTCGACAAGGCCTTGCCGGCGCCGGCGCTCAACCAGATGGCAGCGGCGCTCCTCAACCGCCATGCCGGCCGGCTCGCCAAGTGGAAGCTCACCAACACGGTCAAGCTCGTGCGCGAGCTCGCCGACTACTTCGAGGCGGGCGGCGCCAGCAACCACGGCGAGGTGGTGCAGGTCTGCGAGGCGGCGATGGTGGCGTTCGACCGCATCAACGCCTGGATCGACGCGATGATCCCCTGGGCGCACCTCGACAAGAAGGTCAAGCTGCTGCCGGCGGCCGGCTGACGGCGACGCAAGGGAGCAAAGCCCATGTGCGGCCTCGGCGGCGTCTTCTTCAAGACCACGGAGCATCATCGCCGGACCGGCGAGATCGCCTATCGCGTGCTGGACGGCATCTTCCGGCGCGGTCCGGATTCGACCGGGCTCGCCCTGATCCAACCGGCCAGCGCCGATCGCCTCTACGTCGGCATCAACTGTGAGGAGCCCGGCGGCGGCGGCCGGGCGCTGGCGCTGCTCGACGAGCTTGGCCGGGTCGAGAGCGCGACCGACGGCGAGGGCTTCATCCGCACCACGGTCCGTTACGACGGCGACGATGCGGCGCTGGTGGATGCGATCGACGCGCTCGGGCCCGCCTACACCGTCGCCAGCGTCGGCCGGCAGCTCGAAGTGGTGAAGCACCTGGGGGGCGTGGAGACCCTCGAGGAGCGCTTCTCCATCACCGATTATGACGGGCCGCTCGCCATGGGGCTCACCCGCTTCGCCACCGAGAGCGTCATCGACTTCACCCACGGGCAGCCGCTTTCCGCCAGGCTGCACCGCGATCTCGCGATCATGCACAACGGCCACATCACCAACTTCCACCACCTGCGCTATCACTTCGAGCGCGCCGGCTACACCTTCGCCACCGGCAACGATTCCGAGGTGATCGCCGTGGCGCTGATCGACGAGATGAAGAAGGGCGCGAGCTTCCGCGAGGCTCTGGAGCGCTCGGTATCGATCCTCGATGGCTGCTTCACCTATATCGCCGTCACCAAGGACGAGGTGGGCGTGGTCAAGGACCCCTACGCGGCCAAGCCGCTGGTGGTGGGCGAGACCGACCGGCTGGTGGCGGTTTCGTCGGATTGCTGGTCGCTGCGCGACGGCATCGACGAGGACATCGAGGTGTGGGAGCCGGGGGCCGGCGAGGTGGTGACGTGGCAAATTCCGCTTCACTGACCATCGACTGCGCCGGCCGGACGACGCGCGCGATCAACGACGAGATCCGCCGCGCGGCGGATGCCGGCGTGCCCGAGGTCGAGCTGCTCAACCCGCAGGCGCGGCACAATCTCGGCGTCTCGGTCCTCAAGCCCATCCACGTCGTCTATCGCGGCCACGTGGGCTCCTTCACCGCCGGGCTCTGCGACGGGATCACGGCCGAGGTCCACGGCACCTGCGGCTGGGGCGTGGCCGACAACCTGATGAGCGGCGAGGTGGTCGTGCACGGCAACGCCGCCACCTCGGCCGCGCCCTCGATCCGCGGCGGGCGCGTTGTCGTGCGCGGCGATGCGGGCCCCCGCTCGGGCATGATCCTAAAGAAGGGCGAGCTCATCGTCGGCGGCAACACCGGCTACATGTCAGGCTTCATGATGCAGAACGGCCGAATGATCGTCTGCGGCGACGCCGACACCGGCCTCGGCGATTCCATGTATCAGGGCGTGATCTTCCTCGGCGGCACGGCGAAGGAGCTGGGCTCCGGCCTCGAGGAGGTCGATGCCGAGAAGGGCGAGCTCGACGCGGTGACGGAGCTGCTCGACCGCTTCGAGATCAAGGCGCCCGCGAAGTTCCGCAAGCTCCAGTCGGACCGCAAGCTGTGGCACTTCAACAAGCATGACTTCGCGGCGTGGAAGGACGTGCTATGAGCGAGACCCCGAGCACACCGCCCCCGGCCCGTGCGGGCATTTCCTCCGTCGAGGTCGTGGAAGAGGCGGCACCGGCGCCCAACGGCGCCTACCCGCGGCCCGACAGCTTCAGCGGGGTCTGGCCGCCCGAGGTGATCGAGGAGATTCAGGAGAAGGCCGCCCTCGGCCGCTACCAGATCAGAGGCCAGGCGACCAAGCGCCGGGGCCTGCCCTCCTTCGACGACCTCGTGTTCGTGCCAGCCGGCCTCTCGCGCATGCCGCTCGAGGGCTACCGGGAGAAGTGCGACACGCGGGTGGTGATCGGCGAGGGCAACTGCGAGAACCCCCTGGTCCTTGAACGCCCGATCATGATTGCGGGCATGAGCTTCGGCGCGCTCTCGGTTCACGCCAAGCGCGCGCTCGGCATGGCGGCGAGCCGCTGCGGCATCTCCACCTGCACCGGCGAGGGCGGCATGCACCATGAGGAGCGCCGCTACTCCGACAAGCTGGTGATGCAGTACCTGCCGAGCCGCTACGGCATGAACCCCTACGACCTCAAGAAGGCCGACATGATCGAGATCGGCGCCGGCCAGGGCGCGAAGCCCGGCACCGGCGGCGTTCTGCTGGGGCTCAAGATGTCGGACGAGGTGGCGGAGATGCGCGACCTGCCCGAGGGTGTGGACCAGCGCAGCCCCTGCCGCCATCCCGACTGGATGGGTGCCGACGATCTCTACATGAAGCTCGAGGAGATCCGCGAGGTCACCGAGTATAAGGTGCCCATCTCGATCAAGGTGGGCGCCGCCAGGATCGCGAACGACGTCCGTATCGCGGCCAAGGCCGGAGTCGACGCCATCGTCTTCGACGGCATGGAGGGCGGCACCGCAGCCTCGCCCACGATCCAGCTCGACCATGCCGGGATTCCCACCGTCGCCGCCATCGCCGAGGCCTCGGAAGCGCTTGCCGACATGGGCAAGAAGGACACGATGAAGATCATCGTCGGCGGCGGCATCCGCAACGGGGCGGACGCGGCGAAGTGCATCGCGCTTGGCGCCGACGTGGTCTATCTCGGCACAGCACCCATCATCGCCATGGGCTGCCACAAGCCGATCTACCTGGAGGACTACGCCCGGCTCGGCACCTCGCCCTACGAGTGCCAGCACTGCCACACGGGCCTCTGCCCGGTCGGCATCACCACCCAGCTGCCCAAGCTGATGGAACGCCTCGACGTGGACGAGGCGGCCGACAGCGTGACCAACTACCTCAACGCGCTCACCATGGAGATCCAGCTCTTCGCCCGCGCCTGCGGCAAGAACCGGGTGAGCGACCTCGACCCCAACGACCTCCGCGCGCTGACCCACGACGTCTCGCTCATGACCGGCGTCGACATGGTAGGCCTAGGCGGCCGCACCCCCTGGTGGAAGAAGTTCTGAAGCTGTACTTCTTACTACGCGGCTTGGTCGCGCCTTACGTCTCTGACAGTGTCTGACCGGCGGAGTAGGCGGCGCAAATAGTTGGCGCTATTTCCCCTAGGTGACCATTCAATAGTGAAGCCACTCCGAGAAAGAACAACGTCCAAGACCTTTTAGTTTTGCTAGTGCCGTTGGTGTCTAGGAGTGATCCAAGGTCTTGTCATGATCCCCAACATTGCGAAGTATACAAGTCCCCTTCTTGACTTCGAACGTGAGTCGAATTCCCTTGTTAACACGAATCGCCCACACATTCATCTTTCGCTTGCCCGACCTAACTTTCTTTAGCTTTCGGCTGGGAGGTAGCTTGCCGCAACTCAGAAGTTCTTCGAGCGCTACATTAACGGCTGATCTATTTTGTTTACTAAGACGACGATAGGCTTTTCCGAAGCGCTCCAGTCGCTTGAAACGCTTGATACCGAGAGCCATACTTAGCGGTTGTTCAGGTCGACTACCAAGTCTTCAACGTTGTTGAATGTCTTGTCTTCTGGCTCTTCAAAGTTCGCGTCATGTTCAACAATAGCCCACCGTAGGTCCACCATTAAGTCATGAAGTCGTTGGAGAGCGGCGATGGCTTCGCCGTTGCCTTCCGAAACTTCTGCGGCATCTTCTGACGATAGCATCGACTCGTCCAACGCACCGTCAAACTCTTGAAGTGCAGCAATGGCTTCCTTTACGGCCTTCTCTGCTGAGGCGGACATGGAAACCAACTTGCCTTTTGGATCGATTGGCTGGTCAAAATTATCTGACTCAGAAAGTTGAACAAAAATAGGCTTAACTGCCTGCTCAGCGGTCTCGGCGCTATTGCGCGCTACAGTTGCTACGTTGACAGCGGTATCCACTACGCGCAAATAATAGAGCGAAAAGCGCGAGTCTGCTTCCACCTTTTCGTAAATGACCTTCAGTGGTGAAGCAGAATGCTGAGCTGAGGGCACGCTTGTTTCCTTTAAACTGGATTTGCGCATTGATCTCGCCTTTTCCCTTGTCTGAAGCAAAGGGGCGTTCCGTGTATATTTGACTATATATATACTCAAATTGCAATTTTGTCAAGATTCAATCAACTCGCGTATTGAGAAACTAACGAACTCAAAAGCCGAGAGTAAGTCATTGGCATTCACTCTCCTTGACGTACACTACCCTCTTGCCATACCGCTCCGGCCATTGATGCGAGGGGGGCTGGTTATTCCCGACTCCGTCGGCTGCGACCCTCCGCTTCTTGCGTCGAACGGCGTGATGCTAGCGCATGCGGAGTGCGCAGTGCACTGAACCATGGTGGGGGGGGCAGCATGCCGTTGGCTTACGGTGTAGGCGAAGGATCGAGCCAGGCGCCGAACGCGTCGCGGACTGCCGCGTCGTCGGCGCCGGCCATCAACAGGAGCGTGAGCAGGAGGCGGGCCTTTAGCCCGTCGAGCCAGCCGGCGCTGATCAGCCCGCGCGCCAGCAAGTCGATCTCCGAGCCCTTGAAGTCGTAGGTCTGGCGCAGCATCTCGCCCGCCCCGGTGCGGGAGGCCATGACCACCGGCACCTGCGCGGCCGCCTCTGCGAGCCTGTCGGCGACCCAGCCGGCGGCATGGCCGCCGCCGGTGCACTCCATCACGATTCCCCGGTAGCCCGCGTCGAGCGCGCGCCCGATCAGCCTGCCGTCGTCGCCGAGCGTCACGGTGAGCAGCGCCACCGGCACGACCTCGGCGTCGCGCGCCACCCCGACCCTGCGGCGGGGGCCGGGGCTGCCCACGAGCCGTACCGCGCCTTCCGCGAACCAGCCGAGCGGCCCGGCCGGCATCGAGCGAAATGCGGCCGGGTTCGAGGTCACCCCCTTCTGCACGTAGCGTGCCGCGTGGATCTCGTCGTTCATGACCACCATGACGCCGAGGCCGCGCGCGGGCCCGTGCACGGCGAGGCGTACGCTGTTCAGCAGGTTCGCCGGCCCGTCCGGTCCGGCCAGCGTCGGGTTGCGCATCGCGCCGGTCACCACCACCGGAGCATCGACGGCGAGGATACGGTCGAGCACGAAGGCCGACTCCTCCATCGTGTCGGTGCCATGGGTGACCACCACGCCTTGGGCGCCGTCGGCCACGGCCTGCTCGATGGCGTCGGCCAGCGCGAAGAGATCGGGGATCGTGACTTCCGGGCTCGGCAGCAGGCGGAAGGTTTGCGCTTCTACGGACGCGACCTCGGCAAGCTGCGGTACCGCCTCCACCAGCGCGTCTGCACCCAGCGAGGGGGTGACGCCGCGTTCACCACGCCCGGCCATGGCGATGGTCCCGCCCATGGCGAAGATTGCGACTCTGGGCAGCATGACGCGTGCCTCAGTCGCGCAGCCAGGTCTCGGACCAGGCGAGGCAGCAGGAGCTCGCCGGGCGCCCGAACATGACGTTCTCGTAAGCCCCGCCCTGGGCACGCGTTCCCGCGACCTCCAGCGTCGCGGTCCGGCAGGGCGTGAGACAGCTGTAGACCGCCCACGGCCCCGTGTCGTCGTTGTCCGGCGGCAGCGTCAGCATGAAGGGCTCGCCCATGTCGGACCAGCTCATCTCGATGCGGCCGTCGGCCGAGTCGAGGATCTCGCGGTAGGTGGAGCGGAAGGCGCCCTCGCGCGAGAACGCCGCCTCGGCGATGGGCATGGCGGTGTCGGCGAAGGGCGGGTTCAGGATCGACTCGAGCTCGCCCTGAATCCATCGCGCCATCCCGATGTTGTCGGCATAGAGCCTGACCTCGCCGCCGGTCGCGTCGGAGCGGAGGAAGAGGCAGGTGCCGGGGCCGGCCGGCGAGATCAGCGTGCGCCAGTGGGCGCAGACGGTGGTCTCCGGCCCATCGGCCTCGGTCCTGAGCCGCAGGAAGGAATTCTCCCCGGTGAACTGCACCTTGTTCGGATCGATGGCTGGCATTGCGGTCTCTCCCCCTGATGCGTTGCCCAGAGCTTAGCCTGCATGTCTCACCGCGGGCCATGACCGTGGTTAGAAATGCGGGCCGGGACCGGCTATTCTGACCGGGCGATGAACCGCACCGTCACGCGCCGATTGGCACTGACCGGGTTGGCAGCCGCCGGAAGTGCGGCAGCGGCGCCCTTCGCCGCCTGCACCGGCTGGGCCTCCCTGGGCTACCCCTTTGCGGGCCCGGCCGCCGACCGCGGGCTCGCACTCGCGCCGCCTGCGGAATGCACGCCCGGCACGCGCGCCAGGACGGCCGGGCCCTTCTACACCCCGCAGACGCCGCAACGGGCCACCCTGCGCGAGCCGGACACGAAGGGAGAGCCGCTGGTCTTCGAAGGCCTGGTGCTCGCGCACGATTGCCGGCCGCTCGCGGGAGCCGTGATCGACATCTGGCATTGCGACGAAGACGGCCACTACGACAATCGGGGCTTCCGCTATCGCGGGCATCAGTTCACCGATGCGGCCGGCACGTTCCGCTTCGAGACCATCCGGCCGGGACACTATCCGGGCCGCACGCCGCACATTCACGTGAAGGTGCAGGGCGAGGAAACCAGCGTGCTCACCACCCAGGTCTTCTTTGCGGACCTGGCAGAGGTCAACGCCGGCGACTGGATTTACCGCGACGACCTCGTGATGCGCCTCGACCCTGCCGGTGAGGGCTGGCGCGGGCGCTTCGACTTCATGCTCGCTCCGGCCTGAGGTTGCGCGGCCGGGCTTTCGATTGTTGCGGCCTCGGCATGGGGCTACACTGAGCAGAGCAAGCGGGGTGCATCGGATGGATCCCGGTTGGATCGGCTGGCAGGTGCGTGCTCGCGTTCGCCGCAGGGGTGGCGATGCGGGCGCGAGGGAGCGCCGGCGCAAACAATAACAAGATGAGCCGGGTGCGCTCCTGACGCCGACAGTCGAGTGGGCAAGGGGGCGACCATGACGCAGACGCTATTCACCAACATCTCGGTATTCGACGGCTCCGGCAAGAAAACCTACCGGGGCGAGGTTCTGGTCCAGGGCAACCGCATCAAGAAGGTGGTCAAGGGCAAGAAGCGCATCGAGCGAAACGGTGCGGAGGTGGTGGACGGCGGCGGCGCGACGCTCATGCCGGGCCTCATCAACGGTCACTCCCACATCGGCTACTCGGAGGAGGGGACGTCCCTCTACTCCCTCGGCGATACCCCGCCCGAGGAGAACACGCTCATCACCATGCGCCATGCCCAGATCCTCTATGACCACGGCTTCACGGCGCTGGTCTGCGCCGCGACCGGCAAGACCCGCATGGACATCGTCATCCGCAACGAAATCAACGCGGGCAGGATGGAGGGGCCCCGCGTCCTCGCCGCCTCGCCGGAGCTCACGGTCACCGGCGGCCTGGGCGACGCGCGCCAGCTCCACATGCATCACGGGGCCTTCTCGATCATCTGCGACGGGGAGGAGCAGTTCCGCCAGACCGCGCGGATGCTGTGCCGCGAAGGCGTCGACATCCTCAAGATCATGCCGTCGAGCGACGAGTTCGTTTACCCCTACGGCAGGGGCGACACGACCGTGATGACCGAAGAGGAGGTCGCCGCGGTCTGCCAGGTCGCCAGGCAGCGCAACCGGCGCGTCTGCGCCCACGCGCGGACCTCGGAGTCGGTCCGGTTCTGCCTGAAGTATGGCGTCAACATCATCCACCACGCGACCTACGCCGACGACGAGACCATCGACATGCTGGTCGAGGCCAAGGACGAGGTCTTCGTCGTGCCTGCGATCGGCATTACCCACAACACGGCCTACGAGTCCGCCGAATTCGGCATGCCGCCGGAGAGCGAGATCGCGCTCCGCCACCACCACGAGCTCGCCATCGTCAGCGAAACCGTGAAGAAGCTGCACGCCCGCGGCGTCCGCGTGCTGCCCTTCGGCGACTATGCCTTCGCCTGGGTGCCCCACGGGACCGACGCGCGGGACTTCGAGCACTTCGTGAACTACTTCGAGTTCACCCCGGCCGAGGTGCTGCACGCGGCCACGAAGCTGGGCGGCGAGCTCTACGCCTTCGCCAACGCGCAGGGCAGCGGCATTCCCGAGATGGGGGAGGTCAAGGAAGGCTACCTCGCCGACCTCATCATGATCGACGGCGATCCGCTGGCGGACCTCACGCTCTTCCAGGACAAGAACAACATCCTCATGGTCATGAAGGACGGCGCGTACCACAAGCCGCCCCAGCCGCGCCGCGGGGCAGCACGCCGGGTGGCCGCAGCGGCGGAGTAGAGCGCCGGAGCGCGTCCGTCCTCGACGGACGCGCGACAGTCCGCGACCGCGGCCCGCCGCGAATGCGGCGCGCCCGCGCAGGCGCCGGCCGCAGGCCGGCTGCCGTGAGCGATAAAGAATCAGGGCGTTTCCGTACGAAACGGATACGCCTTAAACCGCGGCGACGTCGCGTCGCTCGATGCCCCGGTGGAGGTAGAGCAACCCGACGAGAGCGAGGCTGACGGCGCCGAGGAGCCATAGGCCCGCATCGAAGCCGCCGGTCAGGTCCCACATCGCGCCGATCACGAGCGGCCCCAGCACGCCGCCGATCTCGGCTGCCGAGAAGAAGAGGCCGACCGCCGCCCCGGTGTTGCGCGGGTCGACGCCGCGCGTCTCCATCAGGACCAGGATCAGGACCGCGATCAACGTGCCGCGGCCGATGCCCTGCAGCACCATCGCCACCACAAGCGCCGGCACGCCCGTGGCCAGCAGCAGCACCGAGCCTGCGCCGATGCTAAGCGACAACGCGATCAGGATTGCGAAGCGCCTGTGCGATGTCGCGAGCCTGGGGATCAACAACGCACCCGCGATCCCGACGGCCGTCGGGAGCGCCGACCAAATGCCGGCCTCGTCCGGCGCCATGCCGCCCGTGCGCAGCATCTCCGGCAGCCAGTTGGCGAGCGCATGATGAAGAAAGAAGGCGCCGATGCTCATCGCCAGGATGACCTGAATGCTCGGCAGGCGCAGCAGCGCAGCGAAGACCGCCAGCTGGCCCGCGATGGTCTCGCGGCGGCGCCCGGCCTGCTCGACCACGCGGTTGATCGGGTGGCTCCCCAGCAGGAACCAGGCGATGCCGGCGGCGAGGATGAGGCCGGAATAGATCAGGAGGACCTGCCGCCAGTTCCCGTCGAGCAGCGGCATCAGGACGCTGTTGGTCAGCACCAGCGCGAGTATGTGCCCGAGGAAGGGGCCCGTGATGTAGACGCCCAGGGCGAAGCCGCGCTCCGGACCCTCGAACCATTGTGCGATCGCCTTCGGTGCGCCGATCGAGACGAGCGGCCCGCCGATGCCGAACAGCCCGACCGCCACGAACATCGAGACCGCATCGACGGCGACGACGCGCAATCCGCCCGATGCGGTGATGATGAGGGCGGCCAGGAAGAGCGACCACTTGAGCCCCACCCGGTCGACGAAAGCCCCGCAGGGCGCGGCCGCCACGATATAGACCAGCGGCCACGCGCCCAGGATGGCGCCCATGGTCGTGTAGCTGAGGCCGAGATCGCGGCTGATGGGGTCGACCAGCGGCGCCATCGCCAGCGACAGCAGGCCGAAGCCGAAATAGATCAGCCACACCCCGCCAAGCATGGCCCAGCGGTAGCCATGCTGGTGGGGCGGCACGGAGGGCAAGGGAGCGGCGGGCGGCACGGCGCTCGACCATAGCGGCTAGCCCGCGCATCGCATAGGCGAGCACCCGGGGCTGTAGCTGGCGCCGGCTCGGTGGCATCATTGCGCCGTAAACGCGCTGATAGAGGGGAGAGCAGCATGCCGGGCAATCACGTCGATCTCAGGAGCGACACGGTCACGCGGCCGACGGCGGCCATGCGCCAGGCCATGGCCGAGGCCGAGGTCGGCGACGAGCAGCGCGGCGAAGACCCCACCGTCAACGCGCTGCAGGCGCGCGTGGCCGTGATGCTGGGCAAGGAGGCGGGGGTCTTCCTGCCCTCCGGCAGCATGTGCAACGAGATCGCGCTGCTGGTGCACTGTCGCCCCGGCGAGGAGGTGATAAGCGACCGCACGGCGCACATCATCACGTCGGAGGGCGGTGGCCCGGCGGCGCTCGCCGGCGCCATGGTGCGCCCCCTCGACGGCGAGGCCGGCGTCTACTCGCCGGAGCAGCTTGCCGATGCGGTTCGCGCCGTGAGCCGCTATGCGCCGCGCTCGCGCCTCGCCGTGGTCGAGCAGACCTCCAATCAGGGCGGCGGCACGATCTGGCCGCTGGAGACCATCGAGGCTGTGGGCGAGACCGCCAGGGCGCACGGGCTGCTGCTGCACATGGATGGCGCCCGGCTCCTCAACGCGGTGGTCGAATCAGGCGTGGACGCTGCCCGCTACGCCGCCCCCTTCGATTCAGTGTGGGTGGATTTCAGCAAGGGGCTGGGCTGCCCGGTCGGCGCCGTGCTCGCCGGCTCCGCCGAGTTCATCGAGGCGGCCTGGCAGTGGAAGCAGCGCCTCGGCGGCTCCATGCGCCAATCCGGCATCCTCGCCGCCGCCGGGCTCTACGCGCTCGACCACAATGTCGCGCGCCTCGCCGAGGACCACGCCAACGCCCGCAGCCTCGCCGACAAGGTGCGCGCGCTGCCGCAGCTCACCCTCGACCAGTCGCGGGTCGACAGCAACCTGGTCTTCTTCGATTGCGCCGACACTGGCTTGAGCGCGTCCGATCTTTCAGATGCGCTGCGGGCCAAGGGCGTGCTGATCGGCGCCATGAGCCGCCATCGGCTGCGCGCGGTCACGCACCTCGATGTCGACGCGGCGGCAGTCGATGCGGCCGGCGAGGCGCTCGAAGCGGTGGTAGGCGGGTAGGGGAGGGGGCCTTCAAAGCCCCTTCGGATCTCAGCGCAGATAGAGCCGCAAGTACTTCCGGATCGCTGCGTCCTGGCTCGCGTTGTAGTCGTGGAGCAGGGCTCCCACGATCTCGTCGTAGTGCCGTTCGCGCTCTGCGAGAGTGATGCCCTCCGGCAGCGTGCGGGAGCGCTCGGCCTCGGCGGTGGCGCTGCCGTTGACCTCGCCATTCCCGTCGATCGCCTCGATGGTCACGCGCAGCCGCGCGTCGATCCGCTCGGCCTGCTCCTCCGTCAACAGGCCTTCGAGATCCTTGTTGGTCGCGAAGGGCGTCGATCTGGCGCTCGCTTCTTCGATCGTCACACGCAACACGCCGACATGGCCGCTCGCCCGCAGCCGGTCCTCCACCCAGAGCCGCGCGCCAACCGCCGGCGGGATCGGGAAGAGGTGGTCGACATCGGAGGGGTGCGGCGCAGCCCCGCGTTCAACGACCTCGATCCGCTCCAGGTCGAACACCAGCGGCGGCAAGTGCTCGAAGGAGGGGGGAGTGCTGTCGCGGCTCGGCAGCGGGACCTCGCAGCCGACGGCGATCACCGCCACGGCGAGCAGTGCGGCGGCGGTCACGCCGGCCCGGCCGAACCCACCACGCACCCAACCGAGACTCTTCGCCAATCCTCCGCCGATCATTGCTTGTTCCCTCGTTCCAGGTCTGCCCACGCCCAAGCACGCGACTCCGACGAACCGCGTTGCCGTCATAGGTGCGCAGCGGCGTGCCGCAATTCAAGTCGCGTCGTGAAAGGCAGGCGCGAGGATTGGCCCGCGCGCCGCGCGCTGCGCTACACTCGGCTGCGGCGACGGAGGGGCGCGCCATGATGCCGACGCAAGCCGAAATCGAGGCCTATCGCACCGACGGCGTGGTGTGCCTGCGCGGCGTGATCGACCGGGACTGGATCGAGCGCCTGCGCGAGGGCGTCGCCGCCGAGATGGCGGAGCCCGGCCCCCATGTCGAGATCTACACCGAGGAGTCCGACCCCGGTCTCTTCTTCAACGATTTCGACCTCTGGCGCCACGTGCCGGTGTTCAGGGAGTTCGCCCTGGAAGGGCCCCTGGCCGCGATCGCCGCCGCGCTCTCGGGCGCATCCACGATCACCTTCTTCTACGACCAGGTGTTCGTGAAGGAGCCGGGCACCGAAGGCCTCACCCAGTGGCACCAGGACCAGCCCTACATGGCGGTGGACGGCCAGCAGCTCTGCTCAAACTGGATTCCGCTCGACCCGATCACGCCGGAGACGACGCTGGAGTTCGTGCGCGGCTCCCACCTCTGGGGGCGCTGGTTCGCGCCCTTCGACAGCATGCTGGACGGCACCCGCCATTCCAGCGCCGCGTTCGAGCGCTGCCCGGATATCGAGGCCGCGCGCGAGGACTACGACATCGTCTCGTGGGAGCTGGAACCCGGAGACTGCATCTTCTTCCAGGGGCTGATCGTGCACCAGGGCCGCAACAACCCCACGCGAGACACCCGCCGCCGCACGCTCACCCACCGCTGGCTCGGCGACGACGTCCGCTTCATCCTGCGCGATCCGCCGGCCGAGTTTCCCAAGCATCCCACCGCGCTCCGCACCGGCCAGCCCTTCCGCGAAGACCCGCAGTACCCGGTCGTCTGGCGGGCGTAACCCCCGCGCGCTTTCCCGTCATCCCGTCATCTGATAGGGACGGCGCAGGATTGCGAAGGAGCGGGCGATGGGCGGCGGAGCGGGCGAGTTGGTCATGGTCCACACGGTGGCGGGGCTGATCGATCTCTTCGATGAGCTGCGCGCCGAGATCGATCCCGAGGTTCCGGTGCGCCACGTGGTTCAGGCAGCGCTGCTGACGGACGCGATCGACGCGGGCGGACTGTCCGACGAGATCAGGGCGCGCACCTGCGCGGCGCTGATGGAGGCCACCGAGGGCGCCGCACTCGTGCTCTGCACCTGCTCCACCGTCGGCCCCGGCGCCGACGACGCGGCCGCGCAGGCGGACGTGCCGATCCTCCGGGTCGACCGGCCGATGGCCGAGGCGGCGGTGGAGGCCGGCCGGCGCATCACGGTTGCCGCGACGCTCGCCACCACCATCGGGCCCACCGCCGATCTGGTCGCGGACGCCGCGCGCCGCGCCGGCAAGGAGGTCGAGATCGGCTCGGTCGTCTTTGCGGAGGCCCGCGCCCGGCTGGTGGCGGGCGATGCCGAGGGCCACGAGCGCATCATCGCCGCCGGCCTGCACGAGGCTGCGGCGTCGGCCGATGCCATCGTGCTCGCCCAGGCCTCCATGACCCCGGCGCTCGCTCGCTGCGCCGACATCCAGGTGCCGCTCCTGACCAGCCCGCGCTCGGGGCTCGAGGCCGCCATCGCCCGCTATCGCGCGGCGGCGTAGCGGCAGAGCAGGGCGGGAGAGGGGAGGGCGCACCATGCCTGCGGCCAAGACGCTCTATCTGGCGAACCCCTACGGCTTCTCCACCCAGCAGAAGGAGGGGCCGCTCCAGGCGCTGGTAGCCGCGCTGGAGGCGCTCGGCGCCGAGGTGTGGGAGCCCTTCGCCCGCAACAACCAGATCGACAAGGCCACCGCCGGCTGGGCCTGGCGGATCGGCCAGGCGGACCTGCGCGACGTGCGCGATGCCGACGGCATCTTCGCCGTGGTCAACGGCTGCCCGCCGGACGAGGGCGTGATGGTGGAGCTCGGCATGGCCATCGCCTGGGGAAAAGCCGTGTTCCTCTTCCGCGACGATTTTCGGCGCTGCACCGACAGCGAGGCCTATCCGCTCAATCTGATGGTGTTCACCGGCCTGCCGGAAGTCGGCTGGGAGGATTTCTGGTACGGCTCGGTGGACGAGATCGCCGATCCCGACAAGGCGCTCGCACGCTGGCTGAGAGGCGCCGCGCCGGGCTGAGCGGCCTGCCCTCAGGGGCTACTGATTGCCCCTGGATTCGGCATGGCGATCCCGGTTTACTGGCGAGCCTGACGAGCGGTTGCCCGGCTGGCAACAAGCCGGGCCGCGACCGGGGCAAAGTCGTGTGAGACGATGAAGGGGCCGCAGCGCAGCGCGGGCACAGAGGCCGCGAAGGGACGAGGCCGTTGACGCTTCGTCGGCGCGGGCGCTTGCAGCGCATCAGGCGCGTGATCGTCCGGCTCCTGCCCCATGCCGTTCTCATCGCATTCAGCGCCGCCATCCTCCTGCCGCTGCTGTGGCTGCTCCGCGTCGCGCTCACCGACAAGACGACGGCGTACAAGATTCCGCCCGAATGGGGTCAGGCGAGCATCGGCAACTTCGTCGAGATCTTCACCGGCTATCCCTTCTTCAACTACTTCATCAACAGCGTGACGGTGGCCATCGGCGCGACCGCCATCGCCCTGCCCCTTGCCGCCGCCATCGCCTATGCCTTCGCCCGCTACAACACGGGCGGCATGACGCTTCGCCTGGTGGTGCTGTCGAGCCAGATGCTGCCCCCGGTCATTCTGGTCCTGCCCCTCTTCACGCTCTTCCTCAAGGCCTCGCTGCTCAACAGCCTGCCTGGCTTGATCGCCGCTCACCTGACCATCAGCCTGCCCTTCCTGGCCTGGCTGCTGGTGGCGTTCTTCGACCGCAACATCGCCTTGCTGGAGCAGGCGGCACGGGTCGACGGGGCCACGCGCCTGCAGACCTTTCTGCGCATCACCTTGCCCGTGGCGGCGCCTGGAATTCTGGCCGCCGGCCTTCTCTCCTTCATCCTGAGCTGGAACGAGTTCCTGTTCGCGCTGATCCTCAGCGGCCCGCAGACCAACACGCTCCCTGTGGGGCTGTCGTCCTTCCAGACCCACCGCGGCGTCGACATCTCTCTTCTGTCCGCGGCGACGATCTGCGCGATCCTGCCGGTCTTCGTTCTCTTGCCCTTCATGAGGCGATATCTGATCAAGGGACTTTCACTGGGTGCACTGAAGTGACGCGGCACCCCACGCTCCGGCGCCGTCGGCCCGGAGCAACAACCGGAGGAGCACGGCTCCACATCAAGGGAGGACTGACATGAGGTTGTTCATCGCAGTTGCCGCCGCAACCATGCTCTTTGCGAGCGTGGCGAAGGCGGAAACCATTCGCATCCTGATGGAAACGGTGCCTGACACTCGCTACATCCAGGAGCTGCTGCCGGAGTTCGAGGAAGCGTCGGGCATCGACGTGGAGATCGAGGCCATCAGCTACATCGACATGCACTCGAAGCTGGTGCCGCAGCTCATCTCGCCTCAGGGCAGCTACGACCTGATCGTGGTCGACTTCTACTGGGTCGGCGAATTCACCAAGGCCGGCTGGCTGATGCCGCTCGACGATCTCGCCGCCCGCGACGGCGTCGATGTCGACGTGTACGTGCCCAAGCTCATGGATCTGGTCGGGCGCGTCGACGGCGTCCTCTACATGCTGCCCTTCTACAACTACTCGATGGCCGTGATTTATCGCCAGGACCTGATCGACGATCCCGCGGAACAGGCGGCCTTCAAGGAGCAATACGGAATTGACCTGAGAGTCCCCGAGACCTGGGACGAGTACTGGAAGCAGGTCCAATTCTTCACGCGCGACAATGACGGCGACGGCCAGCGCGACTTCTACGGCACCGTCATCCAGGGCCAGCGCGGCGACTGCATCTCGATGCAGTGGGCGAACTATCTCTATTCCCAGGGTGGCCGCTATCACGACGAGAACTGGAATCCGCTCCTGGACAGCCCCGAGGCCATTCGGGCCATGGAGTACTATCGTGACGCGGTGGTGAACTACAGCCCGGCCGGCTCGGAAGCCTACTGCTTCGACGAGGCGTTCAACGTCATGGCGCAGGGCAGGGCCTACAGCTTCGTCACCTTCAACATCCTCTACGCCGGGTTCGAGGATCCGGAATCCTCGACGGTGGCCGGCAAGGTCGGCATCGCGCCCAATCCGGGCGGCGGCCTGAACGGCGGCTGGGGCTGGGCCATTCCCAACTCGAGCCCGAACGTGGAAGCGGCATGGACCTTCATCAAGTGGGCCGAATCCGCTGATGTCGCCAAGCGGCGCGCGCTGCTCGGTGGTGCTCCCACACAGGCGCCGATCTTCACTGATCCCGACGTGGTGGCGGCGCGTCCCTACTACCCGATCCTCGGCGAGATCCTCGCCGGTACGCAGGACTTCCCGGTCTTCACCTACACGACCGAGTTCGTGGAAGAGGTCGGCCGCGAGCTGAACCTGGCCGCGATCGGTGAGAAGCCCATTCCCGAGGCCATGGCCGATGCTCAGAGGGAGCTTCGCGAGCTGCTCATCAAGGACGGCAAGATCGCCGAGTAGCGGACCGTCCGCACGCTCATGTCACCTGCAATGGGTGGCACGTTGACGCTGACACAGCGGGACCGGCGCTTTGGGTATCTGCTCACTGCGCCGGGCCTCGCCGTGTTGGTGGTCGTCGTCACTTTCCCGCTCATCTTCACCATCTTCACGAGCTTTTACGACTACACCCTGCTCACCCCCAATCACGACACCTTCATCGGCGGGGAGAATTACCAGGAGGCGGCCGAGGAGGAGTACCTTCCGGGCTCGCTCTGGGTCACGGTCAAGTTCGTCCTCGCCTCGGTCGTCATCGAATTCATTATCGGCTTTGTCGTGGCGCTCTCGCTCAACGCCACCAACCGATTCAAGACGATCTACTACCTGATCCTGCTGGCGCCGCTGCTCATCAACCCCGTGGTGGTCGGGCTCTTGTGGCGCATGCTGCTCCACTCCGAGCTCGGCATCGTCAACTACGCCATCGGCCTCGTCGGCATCAGGCCGGTGAGCTGGCTCGGCGACCCCACGATCGCGTTCTGGACCGTGGTGCTGACCGACATCTGGCATCAGGTCTCGTTCATGGCGATCCTGCTTCTGGCCGGTCTCTCGGCCCTGCCGCGCGAGCCATACGAAGCCGCGCGCATGGACGGTGCGTCGCCGCTCCGCTGCTTCATCTTCATCACGCTCCCGCTGATGCAGCCGGTCATCGCCGTCGCGCTCCTCTTGCGCATGATCTTCGCGATCAAGACCTTCGACATCGTCTTCATCATGACCAAGGGCGGCCCCGGCACCGCGACCGATCTCATCAGCTATTTCATCTATCGCGCCGCGTTTTTCGGCCTCGACATCGGACGCGCCTCGGCGATGGCGGTGGGGCTGCTCATCATCGTCGTGCTGCTGACGGTCTTCTTGTACCGCTACATGCGCTCGCTGACGTAGGAGGGATGCGAGGTGGCCGAGATCGGGCTGCGAAACCTCACCAAGGTCTACGGGCAGGATGTCACTGCCGTCGACAGCATCGATCTCGATGTCCGGGACGGCGAGTTCATGGTTCTGCTGGGGCCGTCGGGATGCGGAAAGTCGACGACCCTGCGGATGATCGCGGGCCTCGAGACGGTCACCTCAGGCGAGATCTCGATCGAGGGCAGCGTGGTCAACGATGTCGACCCGGCGGAGCGCGACCTCGCCGTGGTCTTCCAGAACTACGCGCTTTACCCGCACATGAGCGTCGCCGGCAACCTCTCCTTCGGCCTCAAGCTGCGCAAGCTCCCGCGCGAGGAAATCGACCGCCGCATTGCGTCGACGGCGGACATGCTCGGGATCGGGGAGCTGCTGAAACGCCGCCCGCGGCAGCTGAGCGGCGGGCAGCAACAGAGGGTCGCCCTGGGCCGTGCGCTGGTCCGGGACCCCGTGGCGTTCCTCTTCGACGAGCCCCTCTCGAACCTTGACGCAAAGCTGCGCGCAGCGATGCGCACGGAGCTGATCAAGCTTCACCGCATGCTGGGCAAGACCATCATCCATGTCACGCACGACCAGGTCGAGGCGATGACCATGGGCGAGAGAATCTGCATCATGCGCGACGGCCGGATCATCCAGGTCGGGCCTCCTCTGGAGGTCTACCGCCACCCGGTCGATACCTTCGTTGCGGGCTTTCTCGCCAGCCCGCCGATGAACCTGCTGGATGCCCGCTTCGGCGGCGCAACGGGCCTGGAGACCGTCGAGCTCCCGTCGATCAGCCTGCCCCTGCTCGATGCCCACAGGGAGGCGTTGCGCGGCCACGCGGGAGAGGCGATCACGCTCGGCATTCGGCCCGAGGATCTCGACGCCGAGCCCTCCGCCACCCAGCGCGCCGCGATCACGGTCACCGTGGTGGCGGTAGAATCGCTGGGACCGGAAGTGATCCTGGTCGCCGCCTTGCCGGGCGGCCAGGAAGTTTCGGCCCGGCTCGACCGCGACTTCATGGCGCCGGCCGGGTCCGAGCTCCAGCTCCATGTCGATCTCGAACGCCTGCACTTCTTCGACACCCGCACGGGACGCGCCGTGACCGCCGGCTGAAGGTTGGATCAGGCCGCGGGAAGGTCCGCGAGGGCGGGGTAGAGGGTCTCCAGCCGGCGGTAGAGATCGCGATAGATGCCGTAGGCGTCGCGGTAGGCCTCGGTCCGGCTGCCGTCGGGCTCGAAGACGCGATCGCACCGGGCATAGCGGCCGATCGCCGACCAGTCGTCGAGCACGCCCGTGCCCATGCCCGCGACGAAGGCCGCGCCGAGACTGGAGCCGGGATGTTCGAGCAGCCGTTCGACCGGTCGCTCCAGGACATCGGCGGTAATCTGCATCCAGAGATCGCTCGCCGCGCCGCCGTCGCAGGCCAGAACGCGGCCCACCCCGCAGTCCATCTCCTCGAACACGTCCATGTGGTGGCGGAAGCCGAACGCCACCGATTCAAGGGCGGCGCGCCAGATGTGGCGCAGCTCGTGGTGCAGCCCGAGGCCGACCAGCGTGCCCTTCGCACGGGGATCGTGGAGGGGCGTCTTCTCGCCGAGGAAGTAGGGCAGCAGCACGAGGCCGCCGGCGCCCGGCGGCAGATCGCTTGCCTGGTCATCCAGCCAGGCGTGCGGAGACTGTCCCGCGGCACGCGCGGCCTCGGCTTCTCCCTGCCCGAGCTGCGCCACGATCCAGTTCAGCACGCTGCCGCTCGCGGCCATGCAGCCGTTGGAGACATAGAGCCCCGGCACGATGTGAAAGTCGATGAACATGCGCGGGTCGGTCACCGGCCGCTCGCTTGTGAGCATGATGTCTCCGGCGCCCCCGAACTTGACCACCAGGTCGCCCTCTTCGCAGGCGCCGGCGACGAACGCCGACGCGATATGATCGGCGCAGCCGGTCACCACCGGCGTGCCGGCAACGAGGCCGGTTTCTCCCGCCGCCTGCTGTGTAACCGCGCCTGCGGGCTCGCCGGACGCCCTGAGCGGCGGCAGCCGGTCGGGCGAGATGCCAGCCAGTCGAACCAGGTCTTCGTCGAGGCCGCCCTGCGCGAGGTTGTAGAACCCCGCCTCCAGCGCCCAGTTCCCCTCGATCGAGGCGTCCCCGGTCAGGCGGTACGTGATGTAGTCGTAGGACCCCATCACGGTCCTGGCCTGGCCGAAGCAATCGGGCTCATTGCGCGCGAGCCAGAGCAGCTTGGGCGCGACCACCTGCTGATTGATGCTGCCGCCCGTGCGCCGGAACCAGTCGTCGCCGTCGATGCGCCCCTTCAGCTCCTCGATTTCATCGACGGCGCGGGCATCGTTCTGCTGGATCGAGGGGCGCAGCGGCCTCCCCGAGTCATCCAGCAGGATCACCGTGGGCACCATCCCGGTCACGCCGACCGCCGCGATCGCGACTGCCTCCAGCCCGGTGCTCTGCAGCAGGTCCGGCACCAGTTCGCAGACATTGGACCACCACAGCCCGGTATCCTCTTCGGCCCAGTTGGCGTGGCGCGAGACGAGCGCGCTCGGCCGCGACGCGGTGGCGAGGATGCCGCCCTCGGTGTCGATCAGAATTCCGATTGTCGACGTCGTCCCGATATCGAGACCGAGCAGACAGCGCATCAGCCGCGAACCTTCGAGACGACCTCCATGAAGCGCGCGACGCGGTCCCGGTCGACGGCGTTCCAGGTGTCGCCGTCGACCTTGAAGTGCGTGCCGACGACGCAGCCGTCGGCCACCCTCAGAATGTCGGCGATGTTGTCCACGTTGCAGCCGGTGTTGGCGAGGACCGGCGTGCCGGGGACGGCGCGCGCGACACGTTCGAGGCTCGACTGGTCCACCGCCTGGCCGGTCATCGGACCCGATACCAGAACAGCGTCGGCAAGCGACGAAAAGACGGCGCTGGCGGCGCGCGCTTCGACGGAACGGTCCCCCACCGGCGCGGCGAACTCGGCATTGATGTTGAACATGAGCTTGAGGTCGTCGCGGCCGAGATCGTGGCGCATGCGCAACGCCCGGGCAGCCGAGGGTTGCCACAGGCCCATGTCGGAATCGTAGACACCGGTGAAGATTTCGCGCGCGAAGACGGCATCGGTCGCGACCGCAAGCGCCACGGTCGCCACCGGGTCCCACAGATAGTTGACGCCGCAGGGAACGCGTATGTCGCCCTTGACCGCCGCGATCACGGCCGCCATGGCCGCAAGGCTCTCCGGCGAGGCCTCCAGCAGGTAGGGGCGGTCGCCTTCGTTGCCGAACATGACCGCGTCCACGCCGCCGGTCTGCAGAGCCTCCAGATCCCGCGCGACATGGTCGACGATGGCCTGAATTCCGCCGTCCGCATCGTAGAGCGGTGCGCCCGGCAGAGGCAGCAGGTGGGCCATCGCAATGACCGGTTTGCCCGTGCGGATGCTCTCCTTCAGCCAGGTCATGACAGTTCCGTTCCGGGCTAATCCATCAGAACGCCGCCGCTGGCGTTGATCGCCTCGCCGGTCAGAATGCCGGAAAGGTCGCTCGCCAGGAAGACGGCAATCGCGGCAACGTCTTCGGCCTCCTCGAGCCGGCCCAGAGGCGTCGCGGCAACGTATTCGTCGCGGACGGCCTCAGGCGTCATGCCACGCAGCTTGGCCTCCCACACGACTTCGCGATCCTGCATGGACGTGCGCACATAACCGGGGCAGACCGCGTTGACCCGAATGCCGTGCTCGCCCACCTCCCGCGCCAGCGACTGCGTGAACCCGACCACGGCGAACTTGCTCGCCGCGTAGTGCGCGAGCAGGGGCGCGCCGATCTTGCCGGCAAGCGAGGCCGTGTTAACGATCACGCCCTTCTCGCCGGCGGCGATAAAATGACGCACCGCCTCCCGGTTGGACAGGAACACGCCCTTGGCGTTCACCGCCATGTTGGAGTCCCATTCCTCCTCGGTGAGGTCGACCACCGGGTTCATGGTCGAGATGCCCGCGTTGGCGGCAAGCAGATCGAAGCCGCCCATCCACTCGGCGGCAGCGCGGAAGACAGTCGCGGTCTCCGCCGCGTCGGTGACATCGAGCCTGTAGGCGCGCGCACCGTTGCCGAGGCGTTCGGCGAGATCGCGAGCGCCGTCCAGGCTGATGTCGCTGACCGCGACGCGCGCGCCCTCACGCGCAAAGGCCTCCGAGATGGCTTGCCCGATACCGGTGGCCGCACCCGTGACGAGGGCCCGCCGTCCGGCAAGCAGTCCGCTGCGCTGGTTCATGACGCATCCACGCCGGTTGCTCCCTGCGCGCTCATGGTATCACGCGCCAATCCGGGCGGCCTGGCGCCGGCAGGCATTGCGTCCCGAACCCGCCGTTGGTCATCACGTTCCCATCGGCTGGCTTCCGGCCGCATGGTGAGCGGGAGAAAAACCGACCTCATGTCAATGCAATAGCGTCCATGCGCGGGCGCTTGAGCCACGCCCAGCTGTTGCGGGATACGAAGCAGAAGAAGTGCGCGGAGTCGCCGTCCGGCTATTTCACCCGCGTCCAGGTCTCGGTCTTGCAGACGAACCAGACGCAGCCGCTCATCTTGACCGTGTTCGCATCGATGACCTCGAGCTCGGCGTCATAGGTCTCGCCGTCCCTGGCATTGTAGACCTCGCCGTCTTCCCACTGGCCTTTGCCCTCATCCTCCAGGTCCCACAGCACCTGGATACCCAGCATCGGCCGCTTGCGCAGGGACTCGTCGTCGTTCTTGACGTCCTTTCTCGGCTTGCCGTCCTTGCCGAGGGGGCGCTTGAGCCACACGATCTCGCCGCACAGTTCGTCCTTGTTGCAGGAATAGAGCTTGACGTGCGCATCCTTCCGCTCGTTAAGCCAGATGCCGTGAGGCTCTGCCGCGAGCGCACCGCTCGCGAAGCCCGCAACGATCAGCGCGCCCGCCAGCGCGCCGCAAATTCCGATACGCGTCATCATCTTCGCCAGCCTCCGTCCTCGCCCGTGCCGGCCGCTTACCGGCTATTCCCTGTCGATCGGCCGGCCGAATGAAACGCTGGCACCCACATGCCCGGACTGTCAAGGCGGGGCAGGAAGCCGGCCGCACGGCAGCGGTTACACTCAACCTATCGCTGCGCGTGCGGGCCTCAGGCAGTATCCGGGGGTCGGCATGTGGAGCCGCGCACCTTGATTTCACCCTGCAGCTGGACCGAGGGGATCGGTGTGCCGTCCGTGAGGTAGTCGCAGATCGCCTGCGCGCTCTCCTGGCCCATCGCGGCGACGGGCAGGCTGATGCAGGTCAGGCGCGGATAGCTGTGTTCGGACCAGGAGATGTGATCGAACCCCATGACCGACATGTCCCGGGGCAGGAGGATGCCGCTCCGCTGAAGCTCGAACATCGCACCGAGCGCGACCAGATCGGTGACGCAAAGCAGCGCCGTGGGGCGGCGCTCCCACGCCAGGGCCTGCTTCGCGGCGGCGGCGCCGCCCCCGACGCTCAGCTCCGTCTCGATCGTTCGCAGCGAACGCACGCCGTCGACGGATTCCGCGCCGCGGATCCTGAGGCGGGCGCGGTCGTTCTGCGCCGTGGGCCCGGAAACCAGGGCGACATCCCTGTGGCCGAGGTCGAGCAGATGCCGCATGGCCTGGCGCCCGAGCTCGGCGTTGTCGTAGCCGATGGTCGGCATCGAGGCGGAGGCCTCGTAGATCGACGTTGCGACCACGGGCGCGCCGAAGCGCTTGGCGAGGCCGGTGAGCTCGGGTTCGTGATCCAGCCCGGTGACGATCAGCGCCCTCGCGCCCATCTCCAGCAGAGAGCGGGCGCGCTCGAGCTCCACGCCGCGGTCCATGCCGGTCGTGGCGATGAGCAGGCGATAGCCGTTGGCGTCCAGCCGGGCCTCCAGCGCTTCCAGGAACGCCGCGAAGATCGCGTGATTGATGGTGGGAATCACCGCGCCGACCGTGTTCGTGCCGCCTGCGTTGAGTGCGCGTGCGAGCGGGTCGGGCGCGAATTCCAGTCTGGCGAAGACCCGCAGCACGTCCTCGCGGGTTTCCGGCGAGACGGACGGCGAGTTGTTCAAGACCCGAGACGCGGTGGCGACCGAGACCCCGGCCTCGCGTGCAACGTCCCGCAAGGTGATCCGTCGCGAGGATTGCTTGCTCCGCAATGGTCTGCGTTCGGGCATTAGGGCTTCCGGTGCGTCCTATGCTGCGGGCGCCATTCGCTCCACCGGCATGGGGACTCTGCCGAGGGCCGCACGGCCAAGCATGTGACGAGCCCGGCGGCGCCTGCTGCGATCGCGTCGTCCGGCATGGCGCCAAGCATCGCTGAGCCCTGCATGCCAGCGAAGTATACTCATAACTCCCCAAGATTTGTCGCCCGGCGAATATCCGGTCAAGAAGCAGTGCGCGGAATGGGTGAGCGCAGCCGGCCGGAAATCTCTGCCCCGCTTAACCTGGATGAGGGCTTCCTGTAACCGGTTACAGATGATATATTCCCCACTTGTAACCGGTTGCATTACGTTGAATCGGTTATGCAGGTCAATGGGCGCTGTCTGCGTGCGCTCCTGAGCGGGACCATTGGTCGATGGCGAGGTGTCGCTATGGCTGCACGATTGGACAATTACGAACCCGTTGCTGAGACCCGAAACTCACCCACCGCTTATCGAAAGGAGTACTCGACATGAAACGCACCGGCTTCATGGCGGTTGTCGCAGCGGGGGTCGCGATGCTCTTCGCATCGTCCGCGTCTGCCCTCGACAAGATCACGGTCGCTTACTTCCTTGAATGGCCGACCGCAAACCAGGTGGCGCAACTCGAAAAGACCTATGACGAGGCGTTGGGCGTCGAGGTGGAATGGCGCGCCTTCGGAAACGGTAACGAGATGAGCCAGGCGATGGTCTCTGGCGACGTGCAGATCGCCTACTCGCAGGGGCTGGTCCCCTGGGTGGTCGCGGTCACCAACGGGCTTCCTCTCAAGCTCGTGGGCGTTGCGGTGAGCTATGCGGAGGCCGACAACTGCGTCGTCCACGCCGACACCGGCATCACGCAGGCGAATGCGAGCGAGCTGGAAGGCAAGCAGATCGCGACCCCGATCGGCAACGTGACCCACTACAAGCTGCTGCGCACCCTGGATCACCTGGGTGTCGATGCCTCGAAGGTCAACATGGTGCAGATGAACGGCGCCGATGCGTCGGTCGCGCTCGCGCGCGGCGACGTCGCCGCGGCCTGTGCCTTCGGCGGCCCGCTCCAGCGCATGAAGGAGTACGGCGACGAGCTGATGACCCCGGCGGAGCAGGAAGCCATCGGCATTCGCGTCTTCGACGTCGTCTCGGTGACCGAGAGCTTCGCCAACGATCACCCTGACCTGCTGCGGAAGTTCATGGAGGTTACCGACCAGGCGAACGCGGCCTACAACGCGGATCCGGCGCCATTCGTGGAGACCATTTCCACGGCCGCCGGCATGGACCTCGCTGCGGCGCAAGACATGCTCGGCATGTTCTCGTTCCCCTCTGCGGCGGACCAGAAGTCCGAGGCCTGGATGGGCGGCACCGTGCAGGCCTTTACCAAGGAAGTGGCGGACTTCTTCGTCCAGCAGGGCCAGCTAGATAGCGCGCTCGACAGCTACGACTCCGCGATCGACGACAGCTTCCTCTAGGCCCTAGGGCGGGCCACTGCGGCCGGCGGGCCGCAGCGTTGCAACTCCTCCCTGCCACTCATGCCTCCGGGCAGGCAGGGAGGGGACTCCGTTGCCGATAGCCGGTCCTCGCACATAGCGGGGATCGGCGCCTTGTGCTCATGGCGCGGGAAGCCTGCGGCTGTTAGGGTCCAGGCCCTTTCGGGCCCGGGAAGAAGGGAGCGTGATGGACGGGCTGGTCATCGACAACGTCTCGATGGTCTTCACCTTGCCGAACGGCGGCAAGGTCCATGCCCTTGAAGATGTCTCGCTGCACCTGAAGCCCGGTGAACTGATGGCCGTGCTGGGCCCTTCGGGCTGCGGCAAGACCACTTTGCTCAACATCGTCGGCGGCTTCCTCGCGCCGACCGCAGGCCAGGCGCTTCTCAACGGCCATCAGGTGACCGGCCCGCACAAGGAACGCGGCGTGGTGTTCCAGCAGGGCGCGCTCTTCGAGTGGATGACGGTCGCCCAGAACGTCAGCTTCGGCCCCCGCATGTGCGGGGTGCCCCGCGCCGAGATCAAGAAGACGGTCGGGCGCCTGCTCGACACCGTGGCGCTGCGGAACTTCGCCGACAAGCCGGTCTATCAGCTCTCGGGCGGCATGCAGCAGCGCGTGGCCCTGGCCCGATGCCTCGCGAACGATCCGGACGTGATCCTGATGGACGAGCCGCTCGGCGCGCTCGACGCGCTGACACGCGAGAAGATGCAGGGCCTCGTCCTCAAGCTCTGGAAGGAGACCGGCAAGACCATCATCCTGATCACCCATTCCGTCGAGGAGGCGCTCTTCCTCGGCGAGCGCCTGGTTGTCATGGCGCCGCGCCCCGGCCGGATACACAAGGAATATGAGCTTCCCTTCGCCGAGCAGGGTGTCGAAGGCGATGCCCGCGCGATCAAGGCCCAGCCCGCTTTCATCGACGCCCGCGAGGAGATCCTCTCCATGATCTGGGAGATGGAGGAGGAGATCATGAGCGGCGCGGACAGGGGCTGACGAGCGGGCCGTGGCGAAGCGCAAGCAAGGCGGGCAACCCTCGCGCTGGGCCATGTGGCTCGGCATCGCGGACACCTCGTTCACCCGGCAGAAGACGGTCAAGTTCGGCGATGCCTCGGCGGTGAACTCCGGCCGCCTGTGGTCAGTCCTGACTCTGATCCTGCTGATCCTGGCCTGGTGGCTCGCGACCGTCAGCGGGATCATCGATCCACTCTTCTGGCCGCCGCTCGAAGGCAGCCTCTATCCCTGGGACAACCCCGATCGTGCCAGGCCCGGCGTCGTCGACCGCTTCGTCAGCCTCTTGGTCGACGGCTACCGCAACATTTCGCTCTGGGAGCACGTCGGGACCTCGGTCAAGCGCGTGCTCCTCGGCGTCATCATCGGCGCGGCCGTCGGCATTCCGCTTGGCTTCGCCATGGGGCTCAACTCGGTGGCGCGCGGTCTCTTCGACCCCATCGTCGAGTTCGTTCGCCCGATCCCGCCCCTCGCCCTGATCCCGCTGGTGATCCTGTGGCTGGGGATCGACGAGGTCGCCAAGATCTTCCTGCTCTTCCTGGCGGCGCTCTTCATCATGCTGATCGCCGCCCGCGCAGGCGTGAGTTCGGTGCAGATCTCCAAGGTCCACGCGGCCTATTCCCTGGGCGCCTCCAAGTATCAGGTGCTGCGCTACGTCATCCTGCCGAACGCGCTGCCGGAGATATTCACGGGCCTCAGGATCTCCATGGGTGTGTGCTGGGGAACGCTGGTCGCCGCCGAGCTTGTGGCGGCGGATCAGGGTGTGGGCTCGATGATGATGATCGCCAAGAACTTCCTCCAGACCGACGTGGTCGTGATCGGGATCATCATCATCGGCGCGATCGGCTTCGCCATCGAGATGCTCATGCGCCTGCTCGAATCATGGCTGATTCCCTGGAAGGGGAAGGGCTGATGCCGTCGAAGCTGCCGGACTTCGTGTGGCAGCAGTCAGGAAACGAAAGGAACGGGAACGTATCGCCATGAGAATGACGACTGAAGAAGCCTTCGTGAAGGTGCTGCAACGGCGCGGGATCGAGCACGTGTTCGGCATCATCGGCTCCGCCTTCATGCCGATCTCCGACCTCTTCCCGAAGGCCGGGATCACCTTCTGGGACGTGGCCCACGAGAGCAACGCGGGCTTCATGTGCGACGGCTACACCCGTGCCAGCGGCAAGATCGCCATGTGCATCGGCCAGAACGGCCCCGGCATCACCAATCTCGTGACCCCGGTGAAGACCGCATACTGGAACCACACGCCCCTGCTGCTCGTGACTCCCCAGGCGGCCAACAAGACCATCGGCCAGGGCGGGTTCCAGGAGGTGGCGCAGATGGCGCTCTTCGAGGAGATGGTCTGCTACCAGGAGGAAGTGCGCGACGCCTCGCGGATGGCGGAGGTGCTCAATCGGGTGATCGAGAACGCGTTCCGCCAATCCGCACCCGCACAGATCAACGTGCCGCGCGATCTCTGGACCCAGGAGATCGATGTCGAGCTGCCGCCGATCGTGCACCTCGAGCGCTCGGCGGGTGGCGAGAGCTCGGTCGCAGAGGCGGCGCGGCTTCTCTCCGAAGCTCGCTTCCCGGTCATCCTCTCGGGCGGCGGCGTGGTGATCGGGGACGCGATCGACGCGTGCCGGGCGCTTGCCGAACGCCTCGATGCACCGGTCTGCTCCGGCTACCAGCACAACGACAGCTTCCCCGGTTCGCACCCGCTCGCGGTCGGCCCGCTCGGCTACAACGGCTCCAAGGCCGCGATGGAGCTGATCGCGCAAGCCGACGTGGTGCTGGCGCTCGGCACCCGTCTCAATCCCTTCTCGACCCTGCCCGGCTACGGCATCGACTACTGGCCCAGGGAGGCCGCGGTCATTCAGGTGGACATGAACCCGGACCGCATCGGCCTTACCAAGAAGGTCACGGTCGGGATCTGCGGCGATGCGAAGAAGGTGGCGCAGCAGCTGCGCGAGCGGCTCTCGAACACCGCGGGCGACGCGGGCCGTGAGGAGCGCCGGGCGGCGATCCATCAGACCCGCTCCGCGTGGCTCC
>Ga0209543_1000794_pt1 | contig 35527 bp, 27 predicted proteins | sample MesohylFT_FD_187296 | JGI IMG/M metagenome (GOLD analysis project Ga0209543, IMG submission 187296) | Host-associated microbial community of the marine sponge Aplysina aerophoba from Gulf of Piran - sponge mesohyl, lysed by freeze-thaw... | ecosystem: Host-associated > Porifera > Sponge >...
CGTGCCGATGGCAAGCGTCTCGCCGCTCTCGGCCGGCACCGAGAAGTCGCGCAGCTCGGCGAGACTCTGGCGGTCCTGCTCCTCGAAGCGGATCCGCACCGGGATGTCCTGGCCGCCGTAGTAAATCCGCGGCAGCGCCTGGCCGCGCAGGGCATAGCCGACCATCACCGCCAGGGTCCGCGGATTCACCTGCTGGCGCATGGCCCGGTCCCGGTCGAGGACCAGAGCGAGTTCGTTGGGCGCTTCGTCGGCCGACTTCTTCACCGCCAGCACGCCCGGAACCCGGACCAGACGGTCCTCGATCCCGCTGGCGACCTCCTCCAGGACGTCGGCGTCCTCGCCGAACAGAGTCAGCGTCTCGATTGCCTTGTCCGTCGTTTCCTGCTCCGACGCGAAGCCGGTATGGAAGCGGATGCCGGGCATCTCGGGCATCAGGTCGAGCACCTGTTGCGTGACCTCGCGCGGCTTCAGCCCGGTGTCCGCGTCGGTAGCGATGATCCCCTGGATCTGACCCCAGGTCCGCTCGTGAAAGAACACGAGGTACTCGAGGCCAAGCTCGTCGCGCAGGCCGTCGATCTTCTCCTCGGCACGCGCGAAGTACTCGATCGTCTCGTCGAACGACATGTTGCGCGGCAACCGGACCTCGATGTTGAAGAACGCCTGGTCGTCCTCCGACATGGCAACGACTTCCAACCTGCCCTGCGCCGCGAACTGGGTCAGCGCCAGTGCCGCCACCAGCGCCAGCACCACGTCGAGCCGTCGCCGCAGGCCGTAGGCGAGCATGCCGCGGTAGGCGCGGTTGAGCAGACCGAACGTCGCCTCGTAGGCGCGCCGCAGGACCACGTTCGAGGCATCCCGGACCTGGCGCAGAGCGCCCTTCTCCGCCGCTCCCCGCGAGGGCAGAGTGACGTAGACCATCAGCGGCACGACGACCAGCGCAACGACCAGCGAGGCAAGCAGGGAGACCGTGATCGGGATGACCAGCCGCAGCAGCATGAACTGACCCTGGCCGTCGACGAGGGAGACCGGCAGGAAGACGATCACCGTGGTCAGCGTGGCGGTCGTGATCGCCAGCGCGATCTCCCCAGCGCCCTGAAGCGCCGCCTGGCGCCGGGGCATGCCGCCCTGGTGCAGCCGGTGGATGTTCTCGGCCACGACCACCGAGTTGTCGACCAGAAGCCCGACCGAGATCATCAGGCCCAGCAGTGAGATCACGTTGAACGTCTCGCCGAAGAAGTACATCGCGACCACCGCGGCGACCATGGAGAGCGGGATCGAGAAGGCGATGATCAGCGACATCCGCAGCCGGCGGAGGAAGAAGAAGAGGACGATCATCGCGAACAGGGCGCCGATACGGCCGCTCGACAGCAGCACGCCCATCGAGTCCCGGATGATCTCGCCCGAACTCATGATCACGTCCACTTCGATGGCGGCCAGCCGCGGACTCGCGGCCAGCTCCCTGACCAGGCGTTCGACTTCGCCGGCCACTTCCAGCGCGTTCGCCTCGCCCTCCTTCTGCACCTGGATCGCATACGCAGGCAAGCCGTTCACACGCACCCGGAACTCGTCGTCCGGCACGTCGTAGCGCACCGACGCGATGTCTCCCAGCTTCACCGTGTCGGTGATCCACATGTCGCGGACGTTCTGCGGTGCCGGATAGCTCGCCACCGACCGCAAGAGCAGCTTGCGGTCGCCGGCCCGCACGTTGCCGGATGCCAACGTGAAGTAGTCGGACTGGAGGTCCTGGCCGATGTCGAAGATGTTGAGGCCCGCCGCCTCGACCCGTTGCCGGTCGAGTTCGATCAGCACTTCCCGCTCCATCAGGCCCTGGGCGTTGACCGAGGCCACGCCGGGAACCCGTTCCAGCTTCAGGATGACCTCGTTCTGGATCAGGTTGTAGACGTCCGCCGTGTCCTCTTCGACGATCACGCCGACCATCGCCACCGGCATCATCGCGTCGTCGTCCTTGCGGATGAGGACCTGTTCGACATCCTCGGGCATCCGGACCCGGGCGCGTTCGATCCGGTCGCGGACCTCGCGGTAGGCAACGTCCATGTCCGTGCCGTGCGCGAAGCTCAGGAAGACCTGGGTGAAGCCCACGGTGCAAAACGAGAACTGGTTCTCCAGCCCGCGGACCGTGGCCAGCTCCTCCTCCAGCGGAATCGCGATCTTGTCCAGCAGTTCCTGGGGCGGCGCGTCGCGCCACGGCACGGTCACGCGCAGAAAGGGCGAGCTGTAGCCGGACGGAATGAGTTCGATCGGCAGGGAGAGGGCGGCTACAAGGCCCATGACCAGGACCGCGCCGACCACGACGACGACGCCGATCCGCCGCTCCAGGGACAAACGCGGCAGAGACTTGCCCAGTCCGCCAGGCATCATGGCCGGGTTCCTTCCGGCGCCGCGCCGGCCGGAGCGGGCACGCCGCCGCTTGCCGGCGCATCTCGACCGGCGCGCAGGCGCGAGAAGGACAGCGCCTCCCGCATGCGCTCGACGAGTTCATAGATCACCGGCACGACGATCAGGGTCAGCACCGTCGAGGTGGCGAGGCCGCCGATCACCGCCAAAGCCATCGGGGTGCGGATCTCGGCACCCTGGCCGAGGCCCAAAGCCATCGGCAGCAGACCAAGCGTCGTCGTCGCCGTCGTCATCAGGATCGGCCGCAGCCGCACGACGCCGGCGCCGACGATCGCCCGCCGGCGCGGGAAGCCGCGCCCACGCAGCGTGTTGATGTAGTCGACGAGGACGATCGCGTTGTTCACGACGATCCCGGCCAGCATGATCATCCCCAGAAACACGACGATCGACAGGTTGACGTCGACCAGGTAGAGCGTGAGCAGGGTGCCGAAGAACGCCAGGGGGATCGAGAACATGATGACCAGGGGGTGCAGCAGCGACTCGAACTGGGCCGCCATGATCACGTAGACCAGGAACACGGACAGCCCCAGGGCCAACCACAGGCTTGCGCTCGACCGCTGCCACTCCTGGCTCTGGCCGCCGACCAGGAAGCTCATGTCCGCCGGCCACTCGATCTCCCTCGCGAGGACCTCCTCGATCCGCTCGACGGCGCGGCCGAGAGACGCCTCGCCGAGGTTCGCCTGGACCACGGCCACCCGCTTGCCGTCGATCCGCCGCACCTCGGACGGCCCCTCGCCCACTGCCACGGACGCCACCGCGTGCAGCGGGATCGGCCGCTCGCCGCCGGGGTTGACGACGAGGCCGTTCAACTGGTCCGTGGTGCGGCGATCCTCTTCGGCAAGCCGGACGATGATCGGTATCCGACGGTCCTTCAGGTTGTACAGCGTGGCCTCGAAGCCCTCGATCTGGTTGCGCACCATCTGCGCCACCACGGAGGTCTGGAGTTCGTAGCGGTTCAGGATCGCCCTGTCATAGACGATCTGCACCTCCGGAGCGCCCCTCTTGAGCGTCGTCTCCACGTCCGCGAGTTCCGGCATCACCGCCATCAGATCCCGCACACGGTCGCCGTACTCCTGCAGGCGGCCGAGGTCCTCGCCGTGAACCTCCACTTCGATCGGCGTCTTGAAGCTGAACAGAACCGGCCGCACGACGCGCGACGTTGCGTCCGGCACTTCCGCGAACCGGCGACGCAGGCGCTCCACGACCTGGTCCTCGACCGACGCCTGAACCCGTTCGAGCAGGACCTTGAACCGCGCCGTGTGCTCGCCCTCGTCGGACGCCTGAGTGTTCGTCACGTCGTAGCCGTACGTCACCAGCAACCGCTCGATGTAGCGCTCTTCCTCGAGGATCGCGGCTTCGACCGCAGCCAGGGTGCGCTCGGTCTCGGGCAGGGGCGTGCCGACCGGCAGCGACACCTCGATCGTGAACTCGCCCTGGCGGACCTCCGGCAGCAGTTCGCTGTCCAGACGACCCAGCAACCACCAGGAACTCCACAGCGTGACGCCGACCAGGACCACTACCGCGACCGGGAACCGCAGCGCGCCATGCAGGACCGCCGGATAGACCCCGTTCAGCCAGTTGAGCAGCCGTCTCACCAGAATGAGCGGCCCGCGGCTGAGCAGCCCGAACACCTTGATCAGGAGGGGCGCGGCCAGGCGGACGACGAAGAACGCGAGCCCGCTTAGAACCAGCAGAACGAGCTTGGCGACCAGCTCGAGCGCGGTCCCCACGACCAGCCGGAGGCTGATGAAAAGCAACGCCAGAGCAAGTCCGGGCCAGCCGATCAGAGGGTTCCGCGACCGCGACCACGCAAGCAGCGCCGCCGCGTCCCGCCGGAACACCGCCAGGGCCGCGTAGCGCAGCAGCCTAGAGGCCACGCCGCCGCGTTCCGGCAGCTTCCAGCCGCGGCGGCTGGCCAGCATCGGGATGAAGCCCAGCGCCACCGCCAGCGACGCGAGGAGAGAGATGACCACGGCCAACCCGAGGTCGCCGAACGCCTGTCCGGCGATCCCCTCGACGAACACCATCGGCAGGAAGACGGCGATCGAGGTCAGGATCGAGGCGACGACCGCCGACCGCACCTCCCGGGTGCCCCGAATCGCCGACGCGACGAGGTCGTCGCCCTCCTCGCGGCACCGGAAGATGGACTCCAGCACAACGATCGAGGAGTCCACCAGCATGCCGATGCCGAGCGCCAGTCCGCCCAGGGACATGATGTTCAGCGACACCGAAGCGGCCGAGAGCGGCGCGAACGTGATGAGGAGCGAGATCGGAATCGAGACCGCGACGATCAGGGTCGTGACCAGGTTGCGCAGGAACAGGTAGAGCACGATCACGGCCAGGAGACCGCCGAGAATCGCCGTGTTGCGGACCTCCGAGATGCTGCCCTCGATGAACTCGGAACGGTCCGAAACGACCGTCAGCACCGCGCTCTCGGATCGGTAGAGGTCGGCCGAGAGGGTCGCGCTCCCCAGCCGTGCGGCCCTGCCCGAGGCGCCTCCTCCCCCGCCTGTGAGCCGCTGCAGGAACGACCGCGGCTCGTCGACCTTCTCGCCGCGGGCCAGCGCGCGTTCGCGCTCCAGGTCCAGTTCGCCGACGCGATCCCGCACCCGATCCGCCAGTGCGACCATGTTCGCGTCCGCTTCCTTGTACACGTCGAGCTGAACGCTCTCCTGGCCGCTGGTCCGGGTCTGAATCTCGCGGTCCTTGTTCGATCGCCGCACCTCGCCCAGGTCGCCGACGCGGATCTCGCGGCCGTCCACCGACGCAACGACGGTGTTTCGAATCTGCTCCAGGTTCACGTACTCGTTCACCGTGCGCACCATGTACTCGGTGCGCCCCTCCTTCAGGGTGCCGCCGGCGACGTTGATGTTCTCCTGGCCCAGGCGGTCGATCACCTGCTGCACCGAGAGCCGCGACCGCTGCAGGTCCTGGGCATCCAGCAGGACGTGGATCTCCTCCTCGAGACCGCCCCGCACCCGCACCGCGGCCACGCCGTCGACCGGTTCGAGCGCGCGCTTGACCTGGAGTTCGGCCAGCCGGCGGAGCCGCCGCAGTCCCTCTTCGCCCTCAAAGCGCTCGCCCTCACCAGCGAGCGAGAGTTCGAGGACCGGGTCCAGGCCCGGGTCGAAGCGCAGGATCAGCGGACGTTCCGCCGCGTCCGGCAGCAGGACGAGGTCGAGCTTCTCCAGCGTCTCCTGCACGGCATCGGACATCGGCGTGTCCCAGGAGAACTCGAGCACGACATCGGAGGCGCCGGCCCGGCTGATGCTGCTCATCCGCCGCAGGCCGCCGACCACGCCGAGCTGCTCCTCGATGCGCCGCGAGATGTCGTTCTCCACCTCCTCGGGCGCCGCGCCCGGGTACTCCGTGCGCACGGTGAGCGTCGGATAGGACAGCTCCGGCATCAGGGTCACCGGCAGCCCCTGGTACGACAACAGGCCGAAAACGACGGCCGCCAGGAAGACCATCGAGACCGCCACGGGACGGTGAGTGAGGAAGGACCTCGCAGCCCGTGCTGGCCGGCCGCCTTTCATGCGCCGCTCCTATCGCTCTGTTGGTTAACGGTTCAGCTCGCGGGCTGGTAGGTCGGCGCAGACGCGGCGCCCAGCTCCGCCACCGAGCCCAGCGCCTCGGCCGGATCGAGCAGCCGGACCCGAGCGCCGTCCTTCAGGCCGGCCTGCCCAGCCACGATCAGGCGCTGGCCCTCGGCCAGATCACCGTCCAGGTGAACCACATCCTCGCTCTCGATCAGGATGCTCACGAGCAGACGCTCGGCCCGAGGCCCCTCGGCGCCTTCCGCGACCCGGAACACGAAGACCTGCTCCTGGTCGTAGACCAACGCCCGTTTCGGCGCCAGCAGCGCGTCGTCCTCGACCGCCGCCACCAGGTCGACCTCGACGTACATGCCGGGAAGCAGACCCTGGTTGCCGGGGATGCCGAGCGTGACCTTGACCGTGCCGCTCTGGGGATCGACGACCGGCGAAATGCGCTCGATCGCGGCCTCCCGCGAACCCGCGAGTGACTGGGCCAGAACGCGAGCCGGCTGGCCGACGAACAGGCCGGGCAACTGGCGTTCCGGCACGAACACGCGCGCCACGATCGAGTCGAAATCGACGATCTGGAACAGCTTCGCGTGGGTCTCGACGTGGTCGCCAACGTTCACGACCCGCTCGGTGATGACGCCGGAAATGGGCGCCAGAACGGTCGCGTAGCTCAGTTCCCGCTCGGCGTCTTCCAACGCGAGTTCGAGCTGCTCCGTGTCGTAGCGCGCCTGGTTGTACGCCTGCTCGCTGATCAGGTCCTGCTCGAAGAGGCGCTTCTGGCGCTCGTACTCCAGCCGCGAACGGTCGAGCTGGCTCTCGACCCGCCTGAGGGCCGTGCGCTGCGCCTCGTCCTCGAGCAGCAACAGGGTCTGGCCGGCACGCACCGTGTCGCCCTCCTCGACGAGGAGTTCCGTCACGTGCCGCTCGGCCTCCGAGAGCACGTCGACCCGGTTCTCCGCCTCGAGATTGGTCGAGAAACGGAGCACGGACTCGATCCGGCCACGGAACATGGGGAGCGCCGCGACGGGGATGGCCTCATCCGCCGCCGCGATCGAGGACTCGGCCGGCGGCGGCTCGCCGGCCACACCGCTGTCGAACGCACAACCGGCGACGAAGGGGAGAAACAGGAGAATCGCCGCCCCGAGGGTCCGGGCGGTCGAGGTCCTGAGGGTATATGCGAAGTTCATGCCTTGTCTTCCAGTGTTTTGGAGGAACGCTCTTGCGGTCCTTGGAGGGGAACGCGGGCGGCGGCCAACTCCTTGGAGAGAGTATTGAGAAAGCGGGGCCCGTTACATCCGGCCAACCACCCGCGTCATCAGGGAATACGCCGCAGCCGCCGGCTTTGTTTCCGGGCGCCGCTAAGAAAGCTGGTTTTCAGCCAGACGCGCCCAGTACTTGGCGCCGATGGTCAGCAGGTCGTCGTTGAAGTCGTATCTCGGCGTGTGCAGCATCTCGCTGTCACCGTTGCCGATCATCATGAAGGAACCCGGCCGCTCCTCGGCCAGGAACGCGAAGTCGTCGGAACCCATCAGCGGCTCCATCCCGTCGTCGACGGACCAGCCCATGCTGCGCGCGGCGGCGGTCATCTCCTCCGTCTCGCGGGGAGCGTTGACGGTTGCCGGGTAGTAGCGCTCGTAGTCGACCTTGGCCGAAGCGCCGTGGGCCGCGCAGACGCCGTGAACGACCCGCTCCAGGCCGAGTTCCAGCGTCTCCTGGACCTCGCGCAGGAAGGACCGGACGCCTCCGGCCAGGTAGGCCGTCTCCGGGATCACGTTGAAGGCGTCGCCGGCGTGGCTCATCGTCACGGAAACGACGGCCCGGCGGCGGGGGTCGACGTTGCGCGACACCAGCGTCTGCAAGCCGAGCACGACCTGGGACGCGGCAACGATCGGATCGATGCCGCTGTGCGGCCAGGCGCCGTGCGTGCCGCGGCCGCGGATCTCGATCTCGAACTGATCGATCGCGGCCATGAACGGACCGCTGTTCGTCGCGAACGCGCCGGTCGGCACGCCGGGGAAGTTGTGCAGGCCGAAGACCTGGTCGGCCGGAAAGCGCTCGAACAGGCCCTCGCGGACCATGACCCCGGCACCGCCGTCCTTCTCCTCGGCGGGCTGGAAGATGAGCTGCACCGTGCCGTCGAAGTTCCGGGTCTGCGCCAGGTAACGCGCCGCGCCGAGCAGCATCGCCGTGTGGCCGTCGTGACCGCAGGCGTGCATCTTCCCGGGCGCGGTCGAGCAGTGGCCGAACTGGTTCTGTTCGTGGATCGGCAGCGCATCCATGTCGGCGCGCAGCGCCACCGAGCGATCCGAACTGCCGGCCCGGATCGTCGCGACGACTCCGGTCTTCGCGATGCCGTGGTGGACCTCGTCGATGCCGAATGACCGCAACCGCTCCGTGACGATCTGCGCGGTTCGCTCCTCCTCGAAGGCGAGTTCCGGATGTCGATGGAAGTCCCGCCGCCATTCGGTCAGCTCGTCGCGCCAGCCGTCGATGCGGCCGTAGTCGTCGGAAGGCATGGGGGACGAAGTCTACCGCCGGAGTAGGGACGCCGCTTCGCGGCGCGTTTCCCCGAGAAGCCGGCCAGAGGGCCGGCGCACCCAGTGTCCGCGGTGTAGTTTCGCGCCGGAGATGAAGTTCGAAGCCACACCGCTCACCGAGGCCCTTGGGGCGATCCTCGGCCACAACGTCTACGACAACGATGGCCGCCGCGTACTCCGGAAGGGCCGCGCGCTCGGCGACGACGAACTGGCGCTGCTGGCCGGTCTCGGCCGCGATCAGGTGTTCGCGGCAAAACTGGAACCCGGAGACGTCGAGGAGAACGAAGCGGCCCGGAGGGTGAGCGAGGCTGTGGCGGGGCCGGGACTCGCGATGCGTGGCCCGACCACGGGTCGGGTGAACCTGCACGCCGAAGCCCTGGGTCTGGTGCGCGTGAACGCCGAGGCGCTCGATCGAATCAACGACTGCGACGGCGTCACGCTCGCCACGCTGCCGAATCACACCGTGGCGAGAGCCGGCAAGATGGTCGGAACGACGAAAATCCTCCCTTACGCGCTGCTCGAAGAGACAGTCGCCGCCGCGGAGAGCGCGGCCGGGCGGCACCTGATCCGAGTCGACCCGCTGGAGGCCAGGAGCGCCGCCTTGATCGTTTCGGGCACCGTAGCGCCCGGTCGCTCCGCCGGCCGCGAACGGCTGGTCAGCGGGTTCGAGACCGCCTTCCAGGGAAGGCTCGAACCCCTGAACGCCAGGCTCTCCAAGGTCCGCTTCGTCCCTCTCCACGGCGAGCGGGGCGTGAAAGGCCTCGCCTCCGTCGCGGCCGAACTCGCCCCGAAGACAGATCTCCTGATCCTCGCCGGCGAAACGGCGATCCAGGACCGCCACGACCTCGCTCCGAGCGCGATCGAAGCCGCCGGTGGCACGGTGATCTGCTACGGCGCCCCGGTCGACCCCGGCAACCTGCTCCTGCTCGCCGAGCTCGATGGCACTCCGGTGCTCGGCGCCCCCGGCTGCGCCCGCAGTCCGAAACGCAACATCGTCGACCTGGTGCTGCCCCGCCTGCTGGTCGGCGACCGGCTGACCCGCCGCGACATCACCTCGCTCGGCCACGGCGGGCTGCTCGAGGACGTGCCGGAGCGGCCATTGCCGCGGCGACGGATCGAGCGCTCGTAGCGAAGGTCTGAACTGGGTGCGCCGGCGTCCCCGCCGGCCTCCGGCGCGCAGCGCCGGCTTCCGGGCTTCTACCGCGCTAGACTCCGCACATCCAAACGAAACCGGAGGACGCAGAATGAAAGCCCGAGTCCCCGCGGCACTGTTCGCCATCCTTGCGCTGCTGCTCGCCGCCCCCGCCCTGACCGCCCAGGGCGAGATCAAGCGCGCCGCCAACGGCAAGCCCGACCTGACCGGCACCTTCGACGCCGGCACCCTGACGCCGCTTCAGCGGCCCGAGAAGTACGGCGACAACCTCTACCTGAGCCCCGAGGACGCGGCGAAGATCGAGGCGGACGCGGCCGAGTACGCCGCCTCGCGGCACCAGGTCTCCGATCCCAACCGCAAGCCACCGCCCGTCGGCGGCGACGGGACCTCGGGCGGCGCCGGCAACGTCGGCGGCTACAACCGATTCTGGGTCGAGGCCGGGACCGAGGCATTCGCGGTCGACGGCAAGTTCCGGACCTCGATCATCTTCGATCCTCCGAACGGCCGCATGCCGGAGATGACCGAGGCCGGCAAGGCGAGGGCCGCCGAGCGCCGCCGGCTGCGCCGGCCGAACGACGGCTCCGCCTGGTGGCTCGACATCGACGGCCACGGCCCGTACGACGGTCCGGAGACGCTGCCGGTAACCGAGCGCTGCATCGTCGGCTTCACCGGCGCCACGCCGACCTTCCCGAGCCTCTACAACAACTTCAAGCGCGTGGTCCAGACCGAGGACCACATCATGATCCTGATCGAGATGGTCCATGACGCCCGGATCGTGCGCCTGAACGCCGAGCACCCCAGCCCCGAAGAGCGGAAGTGGCTCGGCCACTCGGTCGGCTGGTGGGAAGGCGACACCCTGGTCATCGACTCGCGGAACTTCCACCCGAAGGCTGTCCTGCGCGGCGCCACCCAGGAATCCCACGTCACGGAACGCCTCACGCTGCAGCCGAACGGCGACATCCTCTACAGGTTCACGATCGAGGATCCGGCGACCTGGGACGTCCCCTGGTCCGGCGAGTACATCTGGAAGCGCAGCCCCGTGGATGTCTACGAGTACGCGTGCCACGAAGGGAACTACTCGATGGGCGGCACGCTCCGTGGCGCCCGGGTGCTCGAGGCCGACGCACTGGCCGCGAAGGCTGCCAGCACCGGCGCCGGCAGCGGCGACTAGTCCACTTGCCAGCCGCTCAATCCACCTCCGGGCTTGCCGTCCACTCCCGACTGAAGCCTCGGGTACAGTATCGCCCGTCCCCCTGAGACGGAGCAGTCGATGAAAGAGAGCCTCAACGAGCTGCGCCAACAAGTCGCGACGCTGGAGGAGCGCATCTCGAGTCTCTGTGCTGCTGTCCTGCGCGTGAACGCGAGCCTTGACCTCGAGACCGTTCTGAAGGAGGTCATCGACAGCGCCCGTACGCTGACCGGCGCACGTCTCGGAGTGATCACCACACAAACCGACGCCGGCCGGATTCAGGACTTCGTCACCTCCGGCTTTTCCTCCGAAGAGCATGCCGCAATGGCTGCCTGGCCCGACGGCCCCCGTCTGTTGGCGCACTTCCGAGACCGCCGGGGGCCGTTCAGGCTGGCGGACCTGCCCGCATACGTCGAGAAACTGGGCTTCTCTCCAGACCTGATGCTGGGCAAGACGATGCAGGGGACACCGTTGCGCCACCACGACAAGTACGTCGGCAACTTCTTCCTCGCCGAGAAGGAGGGCGGACAGAAGTTCTCGACCAGCGACGAGGACGTTCTGGTCCTGTTCGCCTCCCAGGCGGCGACGGCAATCGTCAACGCTCGCACCCACCGGGACGAACTGAGGGCCCGGGCTGATCTGGAGGCACTTGTCGAAACATCGCCCGTCGGGGTCGTTGTCTTCGACGGAGGAACCGGAAGGCTCATGTCGTTCAACCGCGAGGCGCGGCGGATCGTTGACGGTCTGCGCATGCCGGACCGACCGTTCGAGGAGCTGATGGACGTGATGATCTGTCGGCGCTCCGATGGCAGGGAGGCCACCCTGGCGGAGTTTCCGCTGACCCAGCCGTTCGGTAGCCCGGAGACCGTGCGGGCCGAGGAAATGACGCTCTCGGTCCCGGACGGCCGGAGCGTCACCGTGCTGGTCAACGCCACACCGCTCCGTGCGACCGACGGTGGCATCGAGTCGCTGATCGTCACGGTGCAGGACCTGGCGCCCCTCGAGGAGCTGGAGCGGCTGCGAGCCGAGTTCCTGAGCATGGTGAGCCACGAACTACGGACGCCACTGATCTCGATCAAGGGCTCGACAGCGACTGTCCTGGGTGCCGCGCCGACGCCGGACTCGGCGGAGATGCTGCAGTTCTTCCGGGTGATCGACCAGCAAGCCGATCAGATGCGCGGCCTGATCGCTGACCTCCTGGATCAAGGCCGCATCGAGGCCGGCACGCTCTCCGTCTCCCTCGAGGTGGCCGAGCTGGCTGCCCTGGTCGATGAGGCCAAGAGCACCTTCCTGGGCGCGGGCAGTCAGCATGTGGTGAACATCGACCTGCCGGAGGACCTGCCGCCCGTGATGGCCGACCGGACGCGCATCGTCCAGGTACTCAACAACCTCTTCGCGAACGCGGCGCGCCACTCGCCGGAGCAGTCTCAGATCCGTGTCGTTGCCGAGCGGGACGGCGTTCATGTGGCCGTATCGGTCTGCGACAAGGGCCGAGGCGTACCCGCGGAGCGGCTGCCGCACCTCTTCCGCAAGCACGCCGGCGCAGCCGGAGGCAACCGGGAGCGTGGGGCCGAATATGGCCTCGGCCTCGCCATCTGCAAGGGCCTGGTCGAGGCGCACGGCGGCCGGATCTGGGCGGAGAGCGGCGGAGCGGGCCGCGGTACCCGATTCACCTTCACGCTGCCGCTCGTCGAGGAAGCGGCTGATCCAACCCCCGTCGCTGTCCAGGGGCACCCTCCCGAGCCTCGGAACGACGGCCGCCAGCACGTTCTCGTGGTCGACGATGACCCACAGACCCTGCTCTACACGCGGGACGCGCTGACTGGCGCGGGCTACAGCCCGATCCTAACGGGCGACCCGGAGGAGATTCCCGACCTGATCAGGAGGCATCGGCCCAAGCTGGTCCTCCTGGACCTGGTACTGCCCGGAACAGACGGCATCGAGTTGATGGAGAAGATGCCTGAACTGGAGGATCTGCCGATCATCTTCATTTCGGTGTATGGCCGAGACGAGACGATCGTCAGGGCTCTGGACGCGGGCGCCGCGGACTACATCGTCAAGCCGTTCTCAACGTCGGAGCTGAGCGCCCGAGTGCGAGCGGCACTGCGCAGGCGGGCCGAGCCGGAGCCATTCCGGCTGAACGACCTGGCCATCCAGTACAACGAGCGTGAGGTTACGGTCGGAGACAGTCCCGTCGCGTTGACGGTTACCGAGTTCGAGGTGCTGCGAGTGCTTTCGAGGAACGCCGGACGCGTTGTGACCTTCGAAGCACTGCTGCGCCAGGCCTGGCCCGGGCGCGATCAGCGTGTCGGCGATCCCAAGGTGGTCCGCGCCATGGTGAAGAGCCTCCGCCGAAAGCTCGGCGACGACGCGGGCAACCCGTCCTACGTTCTCAACGAGCGTGGGGTCGGCTACCGCATGCCCCGCCCCGACGAGCCGTAGAATGAGCTCGTACTCGGCGCCACACTTCGTACGACGCTCGGCATCGCGCGCCTGAACGCGGAGCACCACACAACGCTTCACGCTGCCTGGAGGACACGGAATGAGAATCCCCGCGACACTGACCACAATCGTCCTGCTGTTTCTGGTGGCACCCGTGGCCGGAGCCCAGGACGACATCAAGCGCATGCCCAACGGCCGGCCCAACCTGCACGGCAACTACGACGCCGCCACGCTGACGCCGCTGCAGCGGCCCGAGGAGTACGGCGAGAACCTGTTCCTGACTCCGGAAGAGGCCGAGAAGATCAAGGTCGACGCGGCCAAGCGCCGGGCCGACCGCCACCAGGTCAGCAACCCGGACCGCGAACCGCCACCGGCCGGCGGCGACGGCTCAGGCGGCGGCGCCGGCAACGTCGGCGGCTACAACTTCTTCTGGCTCGACTTCGGCACCGAGGCCTTCTCCGTCGACGGCAAGTTCCGGACTTCGATCATCGTCGACCCACCGAACGGCCGCATGCCGGAGATGACCGAGGCCGCAACGGCGAAGAGGGCGGCCCGCGACAAGCTGCGCCGGCCGAACGACGGTTCCGCCTGGTGGCTCGACATCGACGGCCCCGGCCCCTACGACGGCCCCGAGTCGCTGCCGATCACGGAACGCTGCATCGTTGGCTTCACCGGCGCCACGCCGACGCTTCCGAGCGCCTACAACAACTACAAGCGGATCGTGCAGACCGAAGACCACGTGATGATCCTCATCGAGATGAACCACGACGCCCGCATCGTCCGCCTGAACGACGAACACCCGAGCCCCGAAGAGCGCAAATGGCTCGGCGACTCGGTCGGCTGGTGGGAAGGCGACACCCTGGTCATCGACTCGGTCAACTTCCACCCCAGGACCTTCCTGCGCGGCGCGACCCAGGAGCTTCACGTCACGGAGCGTCTGACCCTGCAGCCGAACGGCGACATCCTCTACCGCTTCACGATGGACGATCCGGCCACCTGGGAAACGCCCTGGTCCGGCGAGTACATCCTGAGGAACCGTCCGGAACTCGTCTACGAGTACGCCTGCCACGAGGGCAACTACGCGATGGGCAACACGCTGCGGGGTGCTCGGGTTCTCGAGGCCGATGCGGCGGCCGCGAAGGCCGGGAGTACCGGCGGCGGCAGCGGGGACTAGCTGCGGCCTGCCGCCGTTGCATCATCTGCCCGGCAAAGGTACCTTCCCCATACATACCCGCCGGCAGCGTGCTGTCGGCTCAAGGGCTGCTCTTCGGGGCAGCGAGCGAAGGCAGCAAGCTGCAGAAAGCCCGCTCGATCGACCCGCTCGCGTCGGTCGTCTGGCTCGGTGTCGGCTTCCCGGTCGAACGGTCTTAGGCCGCCACGTCAACCTGAGCCGCCGTGGTTTGGGGCGGCGGCACCGGGTCGCCGTCGCGTCGGAGGCCCTCGAGATGAAACTCGATGGCTTCGCGCATCAACTCGACGACCTCGTCGCGCGTGCCTGCCGCCGCTACGCAGCCCGGAAGATCGGGCGCATAGGCCGCGTAGTTCTTCGGCGCTTTCTCGATGACGATCGTGTACTTCACGAGCCCTTGAGTCCTTTGAGTCCGGCCTGCTTGACGATGCTGTTCCAGGTGCCCGGTGGCAGATCGCGACTCAGCTTACCAGCGATGGTCACCTTCCCCGGTTTCACGGGATGCCGAAACTGCCGGTGACTCCCTCGCGTTGCGACTAGCTCCCACCCGTCTCGCTCCACGAGCCGGATGGCCTCTCGGACCTTTGGCATTCGTCGAAGTCTAGGCTGACCGGAAGGCCGCCCGCTGCCGAAGCAACCACGGACGATGACGACGGCAGTCGTCGTCTACCGGGGCCTTCGCAGTCCGTAGACCCGAGTGTCGGGGAGCGCACACACCTGGAGGCCCTCCGCTACACTCTCGGCATCCAGTCGAAACAGGAGGACGCAGAATGAGAGCCCGATTCCCCGCGACCCTGGTCGCCATTCTCGTGCTGCTGATCGCCGCGCCGGCCCTGGCGGCCGAAGGCGAGATCAAGCGCGCCCCCAACGGCAAGCCGGACCTGACCGGCACCTACGACGCCGCCACGTTAACGCCGCTGCAGCGGCCCGAGGAGTACGGCGAGAACCTGTACCTGACTCCAGACGAGGCCGAGAAGATCGCGGCCGACGCGGCGAAGGCGCGGGCCGATCGCCACCAGGTCTCCGATCCGGGCCGTGAAGCGCCGCCGGAGGGCGGAGACGGCTCACCCGGTGCGGCCGGGAACGTCGGCGGCTACAACAGCTTCTGGCTGGACCGCGGCACGGACACCTTCGCGGTGGACGGCAAGTTCCGCACGTCGATCATCATCGACCCGCCGAACGGCCGTATGCCGGAAACGACCGAGGCAGCCAAGGCGAGATTCGCGGAACGCGCCAAGTTGCGGCGGCCGAACGAGGGTGTCGCCTGGTGGCTTGAACTCGACGGCCCGGGCCCCTACGACGGCCCCGAGTCGCTGCCGATCAGCGAGCGCTGCATGCTCGGCTTCACCGGCGCCACGCCGACCTTCCCGAGCGGCTACAACAACTACAAGCGGGTGGTTCAGACCGAGGACCACATCATGATCCTGATCGAGATGGTCCACGACGCCCGGATCATCCGCCTGAACGACGAGCACCCGAGCCCCGAGGAGCGGCGCTGGCTGGGCGACTCGATCGGCTGGTGGGAAGGCGACACGCTGGTCATCGACTCGGTCCATTTCGGGCCCGACGGCTTCCTGCGCGGCGCCACCCAGGACCTTCACGTCACGGAACGTCTCACCCTCAAGCCGGACGGCAACATCCTCTACCACTTCACGATGGACGACCCGGCCACCTGGGAAGCCCCCTGGTCCGGCGAGTACATCTGGAAACGCGACTCGGAGCGCGTCTACGAGTACGCCTGCCACGAAGGCAACTACTCGATGGGCGGCACGCTGCGCGGGGCGCGGATCCTCGAGGACGACTGGCGGGCAGGCAAGGCGGCCAGCACCGGCGGCGAGTAGCGGCAGGTAGCACCCGCCAGTCCGCGGTCCGCGGGGACCATCCCAGCGGCCGTTCGCGCTCCAGAGGAGGATGAGAAGCCGGCGCCCACTCCTTCTCGTTCGGAATCTGGCCAACTAGCAGAGACTCTAGGTACTTGCGGGGAGGACAGCCAAGGACTGCCCCCAGCACAATCCCGCTTGCCCCACCCCGCACCCACCACGACTTGCACTTGCGGTAGGCGCCTGGGTGGGACACGCGACGGACAGCGTCGGTTGCTTCGTGGGAGGTGTTGCGAGGACGCGAACTCCGCGCTAGATTCCTCCGTCGCGCCTTTCGCCGTCCGATGTCCGAAGTCCAGCGCATACTCTGCCTCGCGAACTCCCGTAAGCTCAGCGGACGCTGTGTCGCCGGACGGAAGTTCGACGGACACAACGCAGGCGCCTGGATCCGTCCGGTCAGCGACCGCGAGAGCGGCGAGGTGTCGGAGTACGAACGGCAGTACGAGGACGGCACCGACCCCCAAGTTCTCGACATCATCGCCGTCCCACTCCTCCGACCGAGGCCCACCGGCTACCAGAGTGAGAACTGGCTCCTCGATCAGCGGTACTACTGGGAGAAGGCGGACGAGTTGTCGCCGGCCGACCTCCAGCGAATCGTTGAGCCGGTTGAGCCTCTTTGGATAGACGGCCACAGCACGTACAGCGGAAGGAACGACAAAGTCCCGGTCGCACTCCTCGAAGGGGTCGAGACCTCTCTCCGCTTGATCCAGATTGACGCCTTGACACTGGTGGTGTTTGCCCCTGGGGAGGCTTTCGGCAACGCGAAGCGCCGTGTTCAAGGGTGCTTTGTCCACGCCGGCCAGCAGTACTCACTCTGGGTTACGGACCCTCGATACGAGAAGAAGTACTTGGCACGAAGCGACGGCCGCTACGAGATCGGAAGCGCCTACCTCACGATCAGCTTGGGCGAGCGCTACCAAGACGCGTGCTACAAGCTGATCGCGGCCATCATCGAGGTAGAATGAGATTCAGATGAAGGGCCAAGGAAGAAACGATGTGGTCTTCACTATCGGTCACTCGACGCACCCGCAGAAGCGTTTCAAGGAGTTGCTCCACCAGCACCGCATCACTGCCGTTGCCGACGTACGGTCCACTCCATACAGCCGCCGCAATCCGCAGTTCAACCGCACGGAGCTGGCTGGCTGGCTGGCCGAGGCTGACATCGCATACGTGTTCTTGGGACGCGAACTCGGAGGACGCTCTGACGATCCCTCCGACTACGAAAACGGTCGAGTCCGCTACGATCGGCTGCAGGCAAAGCTCGCCTTCGGCGTCGGCGTTGAACGGATCGTCCGTGGGGCGTTGGACCAACGGATCGCGCTGGTCTGCTCGGAGAAAGAACCGCTCGACTGCCATCGCTCGCTTCTCGTCGCCCAGGCCTTGGCCGACAGGGGAGTATCGGTCAACCACATCCTCGCCGACGGGTCGCTGGAGACCCACAGCCAAACGATGAAGCGACTGCTCGAGATGACAGGGCTCAAGCAGGCAGAACTGTTCCCTCCCTCGGGCAATGAGACTGAACACGCTGGCGATCCGGTTTCCCAAGCGGTTGCACTGCGAGCGGCGCAGGTGGCCTACGGCCCGAACACCCATCCAGAGAACACCACTCGGTCCACCGAATGAGACTGGCCACTATCGGATTCACGAAGAAGCCCGCGGACCGCTTCTTCGGGCTGCTCCGCGATTCAGGTGCGCAGAGAATTGTCGACGTGCGACTTCACAATGTGTCCCAACTCGCCGGGTTTGCCAAGCGTGACGATCTCGCCTATTTTCTCCGCGAGATCTGCGGCATGGGCTACGTCCACATACCCCAACTCGCCCCTACGAAGGACATCCTAGAGGACTACAAGAAACGAGGCGGTGACTGGCAGACTTACGAAGTCCGCTTTCGCAGGCTGATGGGTGAGCGCCGGATCGAAGAGACGCTCGACCGAGAGATCATCTCGAACGGCTGTCTCCTCTGCAGCGAGCACGAGCCCCATCATTGTCACCGCCGACTGGTTGCGGAGTATCTGAACGAACACTGGGGCGGAGTCGACATAGCCCACCTGATGTAGAGAAGCGGACGAGCGTCAGGTTGGACGGGTGAGATTCGGTGGGCCATGAGTTCGCCGGAGGACCGGGGTTCGAGGTCATGACTAGCGAAGTCGTCGATAGATGGGAGGAGAAACGATGGCGTTCAGTCACGCGGATGGCGTAGCGAAGGTGCTGGCGGATGAGAAGAGGGCGATGGACTGCTACGAGTTGGCGAGTCTCGCGCTCGAGCGCCGCTACATCGAGTCCCGAGCCCAGAGTCCCGGTAACAGCATCTTCATCGCCGTCGAGGAGGACATCAAGAAACACCACCGAGCCGGCGAAGACCCACGCTTCGTCTGGGTCGACCGGCGTGGCAAGACCTGGAGAGTCGGTCTCGCGTCCCAGTTCCCGATCGAAGCCCAAATCGCGAGCCACGAACGTCGAATCGCCGCGCTTGAAGCATGGGCGGAGTCGTTCGGCCCGAATCGCTAGCGACGGGTCCCCGGGGGCATCCGGCGAGAACCGTCGGCTCTGGTTCGGATCCCGTTACTCGTCCCGGCGATTCGGGCCGATGGCGATCTCGGTGATGTGAAGGCTCAGGCCCTCGCCCGCTCTTACACCGATAGCGCCGTCGAGATCGAGGTCTTCGGACGGAAGCTCGGCGACAAGTTCCCCGCCGATGTAGAAGATCGTCCGTTCGCCACGGACATCGACTTCCAAGACGTTCTCGGCGGGTGACGTAGCCGACTCGTTGAGCACAGCGACGGCATCGTTGCCGGTCCACGGCGAGACTTCCCGGATCTCGTCGCCGACGTGCCGGGCTATCCGGAACCGGCCGGCGTTGTCGATCTGAAACGAGACGTACTCGGGCGCGTCACCCTCGAGGTCACGACCGCCCAGGAACAGGCCGAAGGGACTGTCGATCCGCGTCGAGCCGGACCGTTCAGGATCGCCTTTCGGGAACAGGTAGATCGTGCTCTTGACCGCGTAGTTGCCCGAGGCGAAGCGGCCCGGGTCCCAGAGCAGGCCGCCGGGACCCGCGTAGACGTGCCAGCCGGGCCGCATGACGACGAAGTTCCGTTCGGCCGCCTCGGCGGAGCCGTCGTAGCGGACCTTCCAGTGTTCCGGACGCTCCAGGTTGTGGCCCGACTGGGCCGACACGGTTGCCGGGGCTGCCATCGCAGCGACCGCGACGGCTGCCGCGCACCACACCCGTCGAAGATCGAGCATGAAGTCTCCTATTCCTTCGGCCGGTAAACCAGCCGCATCTCGGCGACGACGTTCTTGCCGCCGTCGGCGAGCAGCTCGTCGCGCGCGAACCAGCTCGGCTTCATCGCGCCGGGCGAGAAGAGCTTCTCGGCCTGGTCGCGGTAATGCGGCGATTCGGGCCGGTCGCTCTGGCCGATCGGGGGCTGGGTGTAGCCGCGGATCGGGTTGCTCAGGATGACGACCTCGGTCGAGGTCTGGCCGCGGTTGCCCCAGCGCCGGCCATCGGCGCGCGGCGGGCTGAACCCGACGGCGCGCATCGTCGCCATGCCCGCCGCGCCGAGGGAGCCGCCGCCGACCGGCCAGGACACTTCGTCCTTCGAGTCCTGGCGGCCGACACGGAACACGTCGCCGAACGTCGCATCGAAGCCACCCGGGCCCGCGCGCAACGCGATGGCGGCGGCTTCGATCGCGATGATCAAGTCCGGCAACTCGTCGCGGCGGAGTCCGGGAGGTTCGGGCGCCTCGCGGAACAGCTCCAGGTAGTCATCGACCCTTGAGGCCATGTCGTTCATTCGTTCGTTCCCGACCAATCCGCGAAGCGCTTCCCGCCACCGGAAGTGAGCGAGCGCGCCCTGGGAATCCGGCTCGGCGACGCCATCCCACTCCAGGATTCGGCGCACCACTTCCGGGCGGTCCGAGGAAGGCTTGCCGGGAAAGGCGGCTTCGGCACGCTTGAGCTCCTCGACCCAGCGCTCGTATTGGTAGACCGAGCGGTTGAGCGCCAGCTCGACGATCTCCTCCTCGCTCCACTTTCCGCCGGCTGTCCGTTTCCCCTCCAGCAGTGAAACGGCGACGGCCCCCCGCTGATGGGTGTAGAGGGCGGGCTGGTTGTAGAGGTAGGCGGGGTAGCGCTCCGGCACGAGCGGCGAGTCGACCAGCATCGTGTCCGGGCCGATGTTGTTGTTCTGCATGTAGCCGCGCTCGGGGTTGAGCAGGGACATCAGATCGGACGCCGGGTGGATGCCCAACCACTCCGTTTCGGAGGTCGATCCGTCGACCGGGCGGCTCCAGTCGTAGCCGTTCGGTCGGATCGGCACTCGACCGGTGCGCTGGTAGTAGATGTTGCCGCCGGTGTCGGCGATCATCACGTTCTGCGGCATGATCTGGCGCACGTCGAGTGCCGCGGCCGCGCCCTCGTAGTCCTCGGCGACCATGAACCAGTACTTGGACTCCAGGTAGCCGATCTCTTCCTCGTAGGCCAGCGCGGCAGCCCAAGCCTTGTCGCCCTGCCGCGCGACGATCGGACCGTGGTGCGAATACCAGAAGGTCGCCTCCCGCGGCGCTGCCTCGCCCGCCACCGAAACCTCGACGGTCCGGCTCTCCAGTTGCCGCCACTCGCCGTCGTACAGGTAGCGGCTCGGATCGCCCGGATCGAGGGTTAGCTCGTAGACGTCGGCCGTGTCCGGCCCGCCCGTCGTATGGGCCCAGGCCACGTGCTCGTTGTGGCCCAGGTTGACGTAGGGGAAGCCGGAAGTGGCGAATCCGCTGATGTGGATGTCGCCGGCATGGAGCCGCAGCTCCCAGTAGCGGTGCCGGCCGAGCCACGAGAGGTGCGGGTCGATGATCAGTGCCGCGGCGCCGAAAGTCGTCTGGTCGGGCGCCAGCGCGATCTGGTTCGAGGCCCGCAGGTCGACATCGAAGCTCGGTTCAACACCGACCGCCCGCAGATCGGAGCGTGCCTGTCCCGCCGGCCAGCTCCAGATGAACTGGCGGCTGAAAGCGACCGGCATGTAGACGTCGACCGGGCGGTCGCCCCACCACTCCGGCACTTCGGCCGGATGTGCCTCCAGGTAGTCGTTGATGCCGGCGATGAACGCAGCGAGGTGACGGCGAAGCTCCGGGTTGAGCTTCGCCTCGTAGTGGCGCTTCGCCGTGCCGTAGTGGTCCCACATCCGCGACTCGAGGTCGGACCGCACCCAGGCGTCGTTGCTGCCGGGCCCGAAGGCGGCAGCGTACTCACCGAGCCCGAAGAGGTAGTTCTCGAGCAGTTGCGACAGCCGGTCCTCCGCCATCGCCCAGCCGGAAGCGTAGAGGCCGGCCTCCGCGGACTCGGCGTAGATGTGGGGAACGCCCCAGATGTCCCGGTAGACCGTCGCCTCCTCGCCGTCTCCGCCGGGCGGCGCGCAGGCCGCGATCAGCGTCAGCAGCGGTACCGCGAGGAGCGCACGGTAAGCCATCCGCGGCCCCGATTCGTCCGCCATGCCGATCCTCCTCCTCAACCCGGCCGGCGCGTCCCCGCGCCGGCCGCGTCACAGTCCGAGCGCCCGTCTCCGGGCGGTCGGATGTCACCCGCCGGCTTCTTCGCCGACTTCGGCCGGAACGCCTTGATGCGCTCTTCGTTCGTCGTCAGGTACGGCCCGCCGATCAGGTCGACGCAGTACGGAATCGCCGGAAACACGGCATCGAGACACTCGCCGATTGCCTTCGGCTGCCCCGGCAGGTTGACGATCAGCGACGAGTCGCGGATCCCCGCCGTCTGCCGCGAGAGGATCGCGGTCGGGACGGCGAGAAGCGACACCTGGCGCATCAACTCCCCGAAACCCGGCATCTCCTTGTCGCACACGGCCAGGGTCGCCTCCGGGGTCACGTCCCGCGCCGCCGGCCCGGTGCCGCCGGTCGTCACGACCAGGCAGCACTCCTCGTCGTCGCAGAGCTCGCGCAGGGCCGCCGCGATCTGGTCGACTTCGTCCTCGACCACTCGCGCGCACGGTTCCCAGGTTGAGGTCAGGACCTCCACCAGGTAGTCCCGGATCGCTGGCCCGCCACGGTCCTCGTACACGCCGCGCGATGCCCGGTCGGAGACGGTGACGATGCCGACCCGAGCCGGCGCGCCTGACGTTCCCTGGTCCTCCACCCGGCAGAGCCTATCCCTGCTGCTCGTTGATACCCTCTCCAGCCGTGCCGGACCCGGAAAGAGACCCCCGACTGCACGAACTGCAGGCCCTGCTCCAGGAGCGGAGCATCGCCAAGGGAGACTTCGTTCTTACCTCCGGAGCGCGCTCGCACTACTACTGCGACACGAAGGCCACAGTGCTGTCGCCTCGCGGATCGCGGCTGATCGGTGAGGCACTCTGCGAGCAGCTTCGACCCTTCGGAGTCGACGCCGTCGGCGGGCCCGAAGTCGGCGGCGCCTACCTGGCGACGGCGGCATCCGTGGCCAGCGATCACAACGGGCCGCCGCTCTTCGGTTTCCTGGTGCGCAACAAGGCGAAGGGCCACGGCACGACCGCGAAGATCGACGTCTCGTACCACCCGGACGGCCGCAGGCTGATCGTCGAGGGCCGCCGGGTGGCAGTGGTCGATGACGTCGTCACCTCGGCCGGGTCGATCATCCGCGCGATCGAGGCAGTCGAGGCCGAGGGCTGCGAAGTCGCCGCGGTATCCGCGGTCGTCGACCGCCAGGAGGGCGGCGGCGACCGGTTGCGCGGCCTCGGCTACGACTTCCGGCCGCTGTTTCTCGCCGACAACGAAGGCGATCTGACGCTCTACTCCGGAGACGGACGATGAGACGCAAGCGAACCCTGTTGGCGCGTCCACGCGCCAACAGCGTCACAGGCCGAGCGCCGGTCTCCCGGCGGTCGGCTGTCACCCGCCAGCGTGTCGCCACAGCAGCAGCCGCGGTCGGCCTGGCCGCCCTGACCCTGACCGGGCTCGCCACCGACCCGGCGCCCGCGCATGTACGGATCACGACGGACATCAACTTCGCCGACGACGTGCGCCCCATCCTGCGCCGCTACTGCATGCCCTGCCACAACCCGAAGGGGTCGGCGCCGGACTACATCGACCTGACGACCTACGGCAACGACGCGAAGCCCGGCGCCCGGGCCTGGGCCGTGGCGATCGAAGAAGAACTGCTCACCGGCCGGATGCCGCCGTGGACCGCCGATGCCCGCTACGACCACTTCCGCAACTCGCGGCGCATGAGCCAGCGCGAGATCGACATCGTCGTCGCCTGGGTGCAGGGCGGCGGTCCCCAGGGCCCGCGCCGCAACCTGCCTCCGCCGCCGGAGTTCACGGAGGAGGAGTGGGCGCTCGGCGTCCCCGACCTCGTGCTGGAACCTGCCGACGAGACGGTCGTCGCAGCCGGCCAGCAGACCGCCCTCCAGCGCGAGCGCCTCGCCGTCGAGCTCGAGGAGGACGCCTGGATCACCGGCTACGAGTTCCGGGCGCAGCATCCCGGAGTCGTCTACCGGATGGCCGCCTGGGTGCACGGTCCGGACGAAGCGCCGCCCGAACAGCTCGAGGTCGAGGTCCAGGTCCCCTACGACCCGTTCCGCGACGAGGACGAGCCCGAGCCGACGCGGATGCGGACCGCAACGACAGGGCCCCAGTTCCTGGGTCAGTGGCTGCGCGGCGACGATCCGGTGCTGCTGCCGGACGGCGCCGGCAAGCGGCTGCGCCGCGGCTCGACGATCGAACTCGTGGTCGAGTACCGCCGGCGGCCGAACGACGACTCGCGCATCGAGATCCGTGACCGCTCCAGCCTGGGCCTGTTCCTCGCCCAGACCGAGGACGAGGTCGAGCTGTGGGTCGAGAGCGCGCGGGCCGGCGACGAGGTGACGCTCAAGGGACGCCGCGCCGCGCGGCCCCAGAGCGCGAGCGTCACGCTGGCCGAACGCGCCCGTCTGATCGGACTGCACCCCGACGTCGGCGACCGGCTGGGAAACATGGAGGTCCGGGTTCACTTCCCGGACCAGCGCGTGCAGACGGTGCTCTACATCCCCGAGTACGACCCCGAGTTCCCCGCCTCCTACCTGTTCGAGGAGGCCGTCCACGCACCGCCGGGAACGCGCGTCGAACTGGTCGGAACGTTCGATGTCGGCAGGGCGAAGGAAGCCGTCGTCCAGCCGTTCGCCCTCAACGTGGACTACGAACTCGACGATCACCTCGTGCTGCCCGAGATCTTCGAGCCCCGCGAGGAGCCGCAGACCCGCGGCGGGATGCTGACCGGGGCGTTCGGCGGACCGGCTGCCGGCAGCGCCCCCGGTAGCGGGCCGGCGGTCGGCGGACTGGATCCCGCCGACCCGAACGCCGCCGCCCACATGGACCACAACCCGCTCCACGGCGGTCAGTTCTTCATGGCGGCGAACAACTACCACCACCTGGAGGGCGCCCTGCCCCGGCCCGGCGAGTTCCGGCTATATGTTTACGACGACTTCAAGCAGCCGGTCGATCCTCGGAACTTCCGCGGCGACGTCGTCTTCGAGGCGTGGAACGAGGAGACGGAGAGCTGGGACGAGACCCGCTACCCGATGGCGCCGGCGATCGGCAGCGACTACCTCATTTCGGAGATTCCCGACGAACTCCCCAGCGAGTTCTTCGCCCACGTCTGGCTCGCCGGCGAGCAGCAACGGTACGACTTCTACTTCGAGGAGACGACGGTCGAACCGGTGGGCGGCGCCTCCCGAGGCACGATGATCCGCGCCGGCCCGCACAGCCACGAGCGGCCGCCGATGACGATCCCGGAGGAGCCCGTCGCCATCATGGCGCTGATGGCGCTCAAGCGAGATCGCGTACGGACCCAGATCGAGACCGGCGAATGGCTCACCCTCTACGTGCCCGCCTTCGACGCCCGCGACCTCGCCGAGGTGCTGCTCGACCGGCTGACCGGCCTGAGTGCGCGCCAGCGCGGTCAGGCACGCCAGGCGATCGGCCGGGTCATGCAGAGCGCCGCGGAGCTCGACCGCAGCGGCGACCTGGCCGACCGGGCGCGGGCACAGCGGGCGTTCGAGCGCTTCGACGCCGGCGTCCGCGAGCTGGACGACCTGATCAGTCCATAGGCCACCCACGAAGGAGGAGGTTCCCGGACTTGCGCTCACTTCCCACCGTGGTTGGTTCGCGATTCCTCGCTATCTCCCTGGCCGTGCTGGCCGGCTGTGCGCCTGGAGACGAACCCCGCGATGCGCCGGAGCCCGTCCCGGAGGTAGAACGGGAGCCGCTGCCGACCTGGGAAGAGCTCGCGGGCGACATCGAAACGAACGGCCTGAACGTCGTCCTGGTCACGATCGACACCTTGCGCGCGGACCGGCTCTCCAGCTACGGCTCCGAGCAGGTCTCAACCCCCCACATGGACCGCCTTGCCCGGGAAGGGGTGCGCTTCTCGAACGCCGCCACCGCGGTGCCGTTCACCCTGCCGGCTCACTCTTCGATCATGACCGGCACCTACCCACCGTTCCATGGCGTGCGGGAGAACGTGGGCTACTCCCTCGACGAGTCGCTGCCGACGCTCGCCGAAGAGCTGTCCGCGGGCGGATGGGCAACGGCGGGGTTCGTCAGCGCCTTCGTCCTGGATTCGCGCTGGGGAATCGGCCGCGGCTTCGATCACTACCGCGACGACTTCCAGCTTGACCCGAACAAGCCCTCCGTCAACGTCGGCCAGGTGCAGCACGAGGGACCGGACACGATCGAGCATGCCCTGGCCTGGCTCGACGAGCCCAGGGACGCCCCTTTCTTCCTCTGGGTCCACCTGTTCGAGCCCCACGACCCCTATACGCCGCCCGAGCCTTACCGATCGCAGTATCCGGACCGTCCCTACGATGCGGAAGTGGCCTACACGGACTCGCTTGTCGGCCTGCTGCGCGAAGGCCTGGAGAGCCGCGGCGTGTTCGACGACTCGGTGTTCGTTCTCACCTCCGACCACGGCGAGGGACTCGGGCAGCACGGCGAGGGATTCCACGGCTACTTCATCTACGACTCGACCGTCCACGTTCCCCTCATCCTGCGCCTGCCCTTCGGAGACTTCGAAGGACGGTTCGTGGACGAAGCGGTCAGCCACGTCGACATCCTGCCGACCGTCCTCTCGATCGCCGGCCGGGACGTGCCGGTGGATGTGCAGGGAATCGATCTGCTGCCTCTCATCCTGGGCCGGGAACCGGCAGCGGCGCGGGAGGTCTACACGGAGTCGTACTACTCCCTCTACCACTACAACTCGGCTCCCCTGCGCTCGATCCGCACCGAGTCCGAGAAGTTCATCGAAACGACGAACCCCGAGCTCTACCTGCTGCGGGAGGACGCGGACGAAGAGAGCAACGTCCTGCTCCAGAACCGGGATCTGGCGCGGGCTCTGCGCGACCGCCTGCTCGCCTACTCCCGCGATCTGAAGTCATCCGGCGACCGGCCCGGCGGGCGCCCCGACCTCGATACCGAGACGCTGGCGCAACTACGGGCGCTCGGCTACCTGGCGGGCCGCGCCAGCGGTGGGGTCGACGAGGACGACGGGGTCGAGCGAACGGACCCGAAGGAGAGGATCGCGGTCCACCGGGCGATCATGGAGGCGCAGAGCTTCATCGGGCGCGGGGATGAGGAGGCGGCCGAAGAGTACCTGCGTGCGGCGCTGGATCTGGACGACAACATCGTCGACGCGAATCAGATGCTGGGCGGCATCATCGGACGCCGGGCCGACCTAGCCGCACGCGGCGGCGACGCGGCCGAAGCGACGGAACTCGAACAGCACGCGCTCGAGCTCTACCAGCGGGCCCTCGCCCTGAACCCCGAGCACCAGGCCTCCCTGCTCGGACTCGCCACCAGCTACTGGCGGCTCGGCCGCCTCGAGGAGGCACTGGTTGGCTTTCATCGGTTGCTGGAACTGGCGCCCTACGAGTCGAACGCGGCGATCGCGATGAGCGACATCTACGCCGGTCTGGACCGCCTCCCCGAGGCGCTGCGCGTCATTGAAGCGGCTGCGGCCGAAGAGGTTGCGCCGGCGTGGATTCACAATCAGCACGGGGAACTCCTCGCGCTTCTCGGCCGGAGCCGGGAGTCGGCCGTCCACTTCGAGAGAGCGATCGCCAAGAACCCGGAGATCGGCCAGCCCTACTTCAACCTCGCGCTGACTCACGAGGAGGCCGGCCGACCGGAGGACGCCGCGGCGGCCTACGAGCAGGCGATCAGGCACGCCCCCTACCACTTCCGCGCCCAGTTCAACCTGGGACACCTCTACGGACTGCTCGGCCGGCCCGAGGATCACCTGGAGATGTGGCGCACGGCAATCCGCTCGAACCCGGAATTCGTCCTCGGCTACTACCACCTGGCCAAGCTCCACATGGACCGCGGCGACGACCTGGGCCGCGCCGAGCTCCTGGTCCGCGAGGGCCTGCGCCGCGATCCGGAGGGCGCCTCCGGGCCCTTCGGCTACTTCGTGCTCGCCGACATCCTCAACCGTCAGGGCCGCCTGGGCGAGGCAAGAGAAGCGGTCGAGAGCGGGCGGCGCCTGCAGGCGCGGGGCTAGCGGCTAGGCCGGCAGGTCGCCCACCAGCTCGAACCAGACCTGCACCTTGCCGTCGTGGACGAGGTACATGGCCGTGATGTTCGAGGTCGTGAGGCCGTTGTCGGTCGTGAAGCTCTCCTCCCGCTCGTGGATCACGAGGTGCCCGAGCACTCGCTCGCGGGTGATCATCAGGTTGGGATCGGTCAGGCCGCCCATCAACTGCTTCATGTTCTCGAGGATCACCTCGCCGCCTTCGGTCATCGACCGCGCCCACGCGCCCTCGGCCGCGTGGGTGATGAACCGCGCGTCGTCGGCCACGACGCTGGCGAACGACTCCCAGTCACTCGTCTCGAGCGCCTTGACGAAGTCGCGGGCGGTCTGCCGGTGCGCGACTTCCGCCTCCGTCAGACCGGTGTCGTCACCCGCCGAAGCGGACTGATCCGCCGCCGGAGCGGCTTCTTCCTCTGCGGCCCCGGCTTTCTCCGCCGGAGCGCAGGCCGCCGCGAGGATTCCCAGGGGAGCCGCGGCCATGAGAGTGCGGCGATCGAAGGGCAGTGGCGTTTCGGGCTTGGTCGTCATGTCAACAGAGCTCCCTTTCTCGGTCAGTGCGGACTAGAACCCCAAACTGATGCGCAGCGCCAGCCGACGAGGCAGGTAGTAGAGGCTGGGTACGGGTTCCGTTGGATAGCGCCCCAAACTTGCGTTCGACCAGTAGTAGAAGCCGTCCTCGTCCAGGGCGTTCAGAAGCTGCAGGTCAACGCCGAGCTTGACACGGTCGCCGAGCGGGAACTGCCGCGACAAGGCGAGGTCGATGAAGGTCTTGTCCGGCATCCGGCGGTCGCCGGTGTACGGCTCAAGGGGCACCGTCACCACGCCCTGGCTCAGGCGAACGCGCGCCGCGTGCCGCCACGGGCGGCCTTGCTCATAGTTGAGGGCTCCGACCCCCTTGAGCTGCCAGGGCAGCTCGACCATTCCCTGAGCCCTGAACACCCACGGTCGGTCGTTCTGGGAGAAGCCTCCCTGGTAGAGATGATGGTTGGGGTCCCTGCCCTCCGAACTGGTGTAGAAAGCAACGTTCCCGTTCTGCTGGAGCGGGCGAGGCTGCACTCCCTTCGACTCCGACCAGCCGAGCGAGGAATCGAGAGACCAGCGGCCGGTGTGACGCTTGCGGAAGGTGAGAAAGACGCCCTTGTAGTCCTGCTCGAACTTCGTTCCCGGTGGGGCGTTGGCCGCCGAGCCCGGGTCGTTGGCCTTGCGCAGCGTCGGTTCTGTGACGACGCTCTTGAGCATGATCGTCTCGCCCGTCAAGGGATTGACGTAGGGAACATCCTCGTACTCGCCGTCGCCCTGGATCTGCCAACCGATCAGGTCCGTCGTTTCGCTGAGGACGACCTGAGCGCCGAATGCAAACTCTCCGACCTGCTGCTCGTAGCCGACGGCGAATTGGTCGGTCTCCGGCCGCTTCATCCCCTTGACCGGTAGATCGAAGTCGTCGTTGTCGACCGTCCTGAAGTAGGTGAAGGGACCGTGGCGATTGGCGCTGTAGCCGAAGCGCGCGGACGGCCGGTTGGGGTGCGGCTGGTTCCACATCGAAACGACGTTCATCTCGTGGTACCTGCCGAGGGAAGCCCGCAGGACACCTTGCCGCTCCCCCTCGCCGACCTGGTAGGCGATGCCGAGACGCGGGTCGACGCTCGAGTAGTCGATTACATCGGGATAGTGAGGCGTGAACTCTCCAGTGGTCACGCCGCAGTTGAGCTCACTGCAAAGGTAGGACTCGAGGATCGGCTCGGAGGGGATCTCACCCTTGTCCTGGTCGGCGCGCACGCCGAGATTCAGCGTCAGCCTGTCGCTGATGCGCCACGAGTCGTCCACATAGAACCCAAGAGACTCCGTGTCGCCGCCGTAGTAGTGCGCCGCGCGGGTGTAGATGTAGTAGTTGGCCCCGAACTTGTAGTAGTACTTGCCGCCGAAGCCGGGATAGACGGCTCCGGCCTGCTCGCCGGTATTGCTGTACTGGAAACCGAACTTGAACTCGTGGCTGCCGTTCAGGTCGTCGGCGAAGTGGGTCACCTTGGCGTGGCCACGCTGCCACCACACCGGATAGAGGTAGGGGTAGGTGGGGCCGCCGCTATGGGTTGGAACAGGCGTGTTGTAGTCGATGAGGGGCGGCTCCAGGCTGCCGGTCGCCGACACGTTGCGATCCTTGTTGATGATGTCGTAGAAGTTGCCCTCGAGCACCGTGTTGCTGCCCACCACCGACTGGAAGCCGATCCGCCAGTAGGGGATCTCCTCGTACTCGCGGCTGAAAGCTCCTGGATTCGTCTTGAAGGTCCCGGAACCGCCGGACTGGATTTCCAGGTCCTCGAAACGGCCGTGAGCGGTCAGCGTGTTCGAGTCATTGATCGACCAGTCGAGCTTCAGGCTGGTGTGCGTGGCCTTGTCGCTGCGGACGAAGTCCGCGATCTCGCCCGGCTCAATCAGCAGATCTTCCTTGGTCGTGGCGGCGGCGAAGAAGAACAGCTTGTCCCTCTTCAGCGGCCCGCCCAACCACAGGCTGTTGTTCTCGAAGGTGTCTCTGACGAAGCCCTGCTCTTCCCCGGCCGCGTTCTCGGCCGTGGCTCCGGTGGCCGTCGTGCCCTCGAACTCACCGGTGTAGGCGAGCCGCCCCTGCAAGGTGTTGGTTCCCGACTTGGTGACGATGTTGACAGCGGCTGAGGTCATGTTGCCGTACTCGGCCGGGGCACCGACGCCGAGCACCTGGATTTCCGCGATCGTGTCGGGATCGGTCCAGCCACCGAAGACGTTGCCGCTGTCCGGGAAGCTGCTGTCGAGTCCGTCGACGTTCCAGGCGACGGATGCCTGATCGCGACCGTATCCCGAGGGGTGCCCCGAATAGGCACCGACGTTGCCGAGGCGACCGGGCATGCTCATGCCGGGAGCCATCAGAGCGAGCTCCTGGAAGTTGCGCTGGGTTGTCGGCTTCGCGTCGATGAGCTCTTCGGTGTAGCTGACGCTCCCTGAGGAACTCGTCACATCGAGGACCGGCGCCTCCGAAGTCACCGTGATCGCCTCTTCCACGCCTTCGACCCGCATCGAGAAGTCCACGACAGCGACGCCGGAGATCGAGACGCGGACACCCTCCACGGACTCCGTCTCCAGCCCCTCGAGCGTCGCCGTCAGCGTCACCAGGCCGGGCGGCAGCCCTGCGATCAGGTAGTCGCCGTTGACGCCGGACACGGAAACGCGGTCGCCGCGCACGACGTCGCCCGTAGCCTGCACCATCACGCCGGGCAGCGGTTCTCCGTCCGCCGAACGGACCGTGCCACGGACCGTGCCGACATTCTGGGCGTAGACCACTGTCGACACAAGGAGCAGAAGAGCACCGAAGACGACAAAGATCCTCGGCGAGAAATTAGGGGAAGGCATCATCTGAACCTCCTTGCTCTGGTTCGTGGCATCGTCAGCTTTGCGCCGGTCCCGTCAGTAGTCAAGGAACTTTTCTTAGCGAATCTGAGCGAACCTGAAATGGCCGCAATCGCCTTGACTTGCACCACCTTCTCGGTCACAGTGAATCGACCTGAACACAGTCGAGAAGGCGGCACCGGCACCGTCGGATAGCGCCTTCGGGAGGAGAACGACATGGGCTTTGTTCGACTTCTCGCATGCGGATCCGTAACGGTCATGCTCCTTGCTCCCTCCGCGGCAGCAGCCGATTCCAACGAAGCGGCGAACCCTGCCTGCAAGGCCGCGCACCACCTGGTCGGCGAATGGGAAGTCCACACCGGCGATGGCGCGCTGATGGCCGAGGTTGTCTGGGAGCTGGGGCCCGAGGGCTGCTACCTCGTCGAAGAATGGATGACCCGCATGGAGGGCATACGGGACTTCTTCTGCGTCCTCGTCTACAGCGACACGCGCGACAACTGGAGTTACCTGTCCGCCTCCGGGAAGCCGGGTGGACAGCGGATGCGGTTCGAGAACGGGAACATGGTGGACAACGAGTTCCGGTTCGAGACGGCCGACCTGGACGAAGGGACGATGGGCCGCTTCAGCTTCTTCACGCTGCCGGACGGCCGGCTGCGCGAACTCTCCGTGCTTTCGACCGACGGCGGCAAGACGTGGGCGACGGAGTACGAGCTGTTCTGGACCCGAAAGGAGTAGACATGACGAGGGCGTTCTTCGCGCTGGTACTCGCCGCCTCGATCGGTTTCGTCGCGCTTCCCGTTGCGGCCCAGATCGATCCGGCCTCGCTGCCGGAGCCGCTGACCACCGCCACGCTTCCTGACAAACAGGACGGCGCCCATTGGGTCTGGATCGCAGCCTTCCCAAATTACGCGCACGCGGACCTCATCGACGCCGACAGCGGCACCCTTCTCGGCACGATCGAACTGGGCTACCAGGGCCTCCTGCCCCAGCTCCCCCGCTCGGGCGACGAGTTCTACAACCATGCCGTCTACATGACGCGCGGCTACCACGGCGAGCTCGTCGAAGTCGTCGAAATCTTCGATGCCAGGACGCTCGAGATCAAGGGCGAAATCCCCATCGACCCGCCGAAGGCAATGCGAGGGCTGGCGAGCATCAACCTGACGACCCTGACGGACGACGATCGCTTCCTCATCCAGTCGTTCTTCACGCCCGCTCTGAGCTTCGGGGTCGTCGACCTGGAGAAGCGGAAGTACGTCGGCGAGATCGAAACCGGCGGCTGCGCGCACACGATGGCGGCAGGCCCGCGCCGCTTCTTCTCGCTGTGCGGCGACGGATCCGTGCTGACCGTCGACCTGGATGAGAACGGCGCCGAGAGCGGAAGAGAAACCCACCCGGGCTTCTTCGACGCGGAAGGGGATCCCCTCCATCCCACGGGTACGAGGTCGGGGGACGTGTGGTACTTCGCCTCGGTGCGCGGCGTGATGCACGCCGTCGACACGAGCGGCGGCGAGATCTCCTACCAGGAACCCTGGACGTTCCGTGACGAGGACGACGCGGGAGTCTGGGTGCCCGCCGCGCCGAACCAGCACATGGGCGCTCACGACGCCTCCGGCCGCCTCTTCATGCTGATGTCCGCGGTGCCGGATCTCGATCGGAAGCCGGGCGGTTACGACTTTCACCGCGGTTTCGGCATGGAAGTCTGGGTGCTCGACATCGAGAGCCGCGAACGTCTCGCCAGGTACACGATGGAACGCGGCGCAGCCGCAATCGCGGTGAGCCAGGACGACTCGCCTCTCCTTTACGCGACGACCTATGTGGACGTCGACATCTACGACGCGGACACGGGCGAACTGACTCGCGCGCTGTCCGGTGGTCAGGCAGTGCGCGGCACGATCGTCATGATTCAACCATGGAACTGAGTCCGCAGTGAGCCTCGCCGTCGATCCGGTCGTCCAACTCGGCGTGCGCGTCCTGCTCACGCTGCTGTTTCTGGGCACCGCCGTGCACAAGCTGCGCGACCTGCGGACGACCGCGGCGATCACGTCCCGCTACCTGCAGAGCTTCGGCCTGTCCGGTTCACCCGCGCTGGCCGCCGCCGTCACGGCGGGGCTGATCGGCGCGGAACTGGCCGCCGCCGGGCTCTGTGCCGTCTATCCCTCGGGAACCGCAGCCGCCGGCCTGGTTGCGGGGCTGCTCGGCCTGTACGGGCTCGGCATGGCCGTGAGCATCGCGCGCGGTATCGCGCCCGAGGATTGCGGCTGCTCCTGGGCCGGGACCACCGGGCAGCCCGCAGGATGGGCACTGGTGCTGAGGAACCTCGTGCTGATCGCTGTCGCCCTGTTGCTGGCGGCGCCGGAGGCCGCGCGACCGCTCGAGTTCGCCGACTACGCGGGCGCGTTCTCGCTCGGCGTCTTCGCCATCGCCATCTACGCTACGGTGGACGTGCTCATCGCGAACCACGGTTTGCTCCGGGAGGGAACGTCTTGACGACCTCCGTCGGCATCCTGTTCGCGGTCATGGGCTGCGCGATCCTCTGCCTCGCCGTGGTCACCTTCGCACTCGCGCGCCAGGTTGGCGTGATCCACCAGCGGATCGGCCCGGTCGGCGCGCTGGCGCTGAGCAAGACGGTGCGCGTCGGCGAGAAGTCGCCGGAGTTCCGGCTCGACACACTGGACGGCGAACCGGTCGTCCTCGGCGCTCCCGATCCCGATGGCAGGAGCACGTTGATCACGTTCCTGACACCCAAGTGTCCCGTCTGCGCCCAGCTCCTTCCAGCGCTCCGATCGATCGCACGGAAGGAGTCGAGCTGGCTGCAACTCGTCTTCGCGAGCGACGGCAACCCGGCGGAGCACACGGAGTTCAGAACCAGGAGCCGGCTCGACGACTTCGCCTACGTCCTCTCGCCGGAACTCGGCATGACCTATGAGATCGGCAAGCTCCCCTACGGCGTGCTGCTCGACGAAAACGGGTTCGTCGCGGCCCAGGGGCTCACGAACAGCAGGGAGCACGTGGAGAGCCTGTTCGAGGCGAAGCGGCTGGGCGTCAGTTCAATCCAGGAGTTTCTCGAGCACCAGGAAGAAGGCCGGGTGCTCATTGCACGGGGTTCACAACAACCATCGTGAGGTTTGCCATGAACTGGTTCGACAACATTTCGATTCGCGCGGCGACCCGTCTGGCCGACAGGACCTCCCGGCGATCGGTGCTGGGGTCCATCGGTAGCGCCATCGCCGGTGGCGTCTTGCTGCCGCTGCTGCCGGTGGACCGGACCTTCGCGCAGGAAGCCGCCGGCGACGCGGTCGAACCCATGCAGGATCCCATGCAGTGCGACTACTGGGCATACTGCTCGGTGGACGGCTGGCTGTGCGGCTGCTGCGGCGGTTCGACCAACTCCTGTCCGCCGGGATCCAAAGCCGCTCCCATCACGTGGACGGGCACGTGTCTCAATCCGGCCGACGGCAAGAGCTACGTCGTCGCCTACCACGACTGCTGCGGCGCCTTCCCCTGCCAGCGCTGCTACTGCAACACGAACGAAGGCGACACCGCCCGCTATCACCCCCAACGTTCGAATTCGGTCCTCTGGTGCGGAAACGGCGGCGCTCCGTTCGGCTACCACTGCACGATGTCCCGTATTCTCTCGGTCGCCGAATAGGACTCACCGACTCGTGCATTCCGAGGTACACCGCGAAGTGCATCGCCCGCTCCTTCTGCTCACGATCCTCGTCGTGTGCGCGAGCGCGGTCGCGGTCGGGGCCGAAGCGGACGAGGCGGACACCTACCGCCTCGCTCATCTCGACTACATGCTGCACTGCCAGGGCTGTCACATGGCCGACGGCTCCGGCGTGGAGGGCACGGTCCCTCCCCTACCGGGCGAGGTGGGCAAGTTCATCTCCAGCCCGGACTGGCGCGACTATCTCGTCCAGGTGCCCGGCGCCTCCCAGGCTCTGATCGATGACGAGGCCCTGGCCAGGCTGATGAACTGGATCGTCAGGCGCTTCGATCCCGAAAACGCAAAGGACCTGAAGCCCTACGAGGCGGAAGAAGTGGGGCGACTCCGCCGTCAACCGGTAACCAACCCGACCGAAGTGCGCCGGCGAATCATCGAGGACATCCAGGGCTCGACTTCCGAGGACTAACCCGCATATTTCACGGGGTGATTTTGAGATAGGGCCTCTTCCCGCGGATAATTCAAGTGTTACCAAGCATATGGACCATCCGCAGGAGTGAGACCCGTGATTACAGAGTGTACTCCGTCGCAGCTTG
>Ga0209543_1000798_pt1 | contig 35314 bp, 38 predicted proteins | sample MesohylFT_FD_187296 | JGI IMG/M metagenome (GOLD analysis project Ga0209543, IMG submission 187296) | Host-associated microbial community of the marine sponge Aplysina aerophoba from Gulf of Piran - sponge mesohyl, lysed by freeze-thaw... | ecosystem: Host-associated > Porifera > Sponge >...
GGGCGTTGCGCCGGCGACGTTCTACAAGCACCTCAACCGGCCGCCGACCCCGTCCCAGCAGCGCCGGGCGGCGCTGGACGCCGAGGTGAAGCGGGCGTTCGACGAGTCCCAGCGCACCTACGGGTCGCCCAGGGTGCGCGCCCAGCTTCGCCGTGACGGCCTGTCGGTGTCGAAGAAGACGGTGGAGGCGTCGATGGCCCGCCAGGGCCTCTGTGCCCGCCCCAAGCGCAAAAAGGGCCTGACCAGCCGAAACCCCGGCGCTGTTGCCCCGTCGGACTTGCTGGGGCGCGACTTCGGCGCCGCCGAGATCAACCAGAAGTGGTGCGGCGACTTCAAAGAAGTCAAAACCGCCGAGGGACCGGTGTTCTTGGCCACCGTCGAGGACCTGTGCTCGCGGCGCATGGTCGGCTTCGCCACCTCCAACGACTACCCGACCGCGGAGCTGGCCAAAGCCGCGGTCAACACCGCAGTCGCCACCAGAGGCGGCGACGTCAAAGGCGTCATCTTCCACTCCGACAAAGGATCCCAATACACCTCCGGCGAGTTCGCCAAAGCCTGCCGCCGCCTCGGCATCGCCCGATCCACCGGAAGAACCGGCAACGCCCTGGACAACGCCCCCGCAGAGTCGTTCTTCTCCACCCTCCAGCACGAGCTCATCGATAGAATACGAACAAGCCCACACCCCTGATCCCCAAAAACAACCTCTCCACGATTAGGGGGGAAGCTCACAGGCATCATGAAGGGCTCCGACAGGATCGTCTCGCTGAAGGCAGACTGCCAGCTTGTCGGGTGGCCATCGGCCTTCGTAAGGCTTGTTGGTGCGCGCGTCTATTTCAGGTCGCAGGGACCGCAAATGGTCATCCAGGCGGGAATGAAACATCGCCGCTGCCACCACCACCAAGAGGCCGCGCTTGGCGGCTGCTCTAGTCGTATCTCTCGGTTTGCCCTTCACGGTCTGCGACACCGGCAAGTCCAGCTCTTTTGCCAACTCCCACATTTGATTGGCGGTAATCTCCTCGCACGCCTGCGTAAGCGCATCGTCCAGCGACTTGGCCACAGCTTCGGGGTCACCCCGCTGCTCCGGCATCAGCCGCACAACCCGAGCGAGGTCATGGGGTCTCCCCGAAGCAAATTGCTCTGAAGGGAGCACTGCCCATTCCAGCACCGTCGCATCGTCAAATCGTTCAACGCGCAGTCCGCCGGGATAGCTCACGGCGACGGCCTCATGGGCGACTGCCTCGCCAAGTTCATGTTCTCTCAACCGCTTTCGAGCATCAGCCAGTGCCCCACGCTGGTTGTCTATCTCGGCCTCAATGGCGATCACCAAGGTTCCGATTTTTGCTTCTACATCGAATCTCTTCTGGGCCGAACCTGGCTGCTGTTTCTCTGACCGAACTATGTCGACTCCCGCAGCTTTGAGGAGTTGGGCCAAGCGAACGTTCAGTGCGGCCTCGAAGTCCGCGCCACCACCATTTGAGGACTCGTTGTCCAGGTTCCCCATGCCTCTCCTTGCCTAGCTGCCTGCCGACCTGCGGGTATGGTAGTGGCCTTGGCGGTAGTAGAAGTGCGGCGCTAGTAGTCGAATCCGGCCTGGCGGATGTCGTGTGGTGTGTTTCGGTCGTTGGCGATGTGCTGGTAGCTGTTGGCAAGGTCGGTGTAGATGGATGAGGTTCTGGGCCATCTGGGTTTCAGTTGGCGGCTGATTGCCCGGTACCGCTCTTCGAGTGCCCTGTATTTTTGCCTGCCGCCGTCCGAGGAGAAACCGATCATGCCAAGGCTGTTGAACACGGCAGCGGAGTACCCGGCCTCCATATCCTCGCTTGCGATGTCTTCGATCACGTCGCAAACCGCGGGGTCGGGTACGCCTTGTTCGTTGGTGGGAGCGGCGGCGAGGGCAGAGCCTATGGCGCGGTCTCCCATCTCGAGGCAGCCTGCCTCAGATAGGCGTTTGCGGGCCTGGGCTATCCAGTCGCGGAGGCGACCAGCGTCGACTTGGCCGGCTTCGTCTAGTCCGGGGGGGACGGCCCATTCGTGGAGCAGTCCGTATGCTGCGAGGGACTGCTGCGATTCTCGGTCTTCGCCGACATTGGCAGCGGTTTGGGTTTCGGATTCGTCCAGGTATGCGACTTTGGCGACCTCGGCGAAGAAGTCCGGGTCTTCGGCCAGCATTTTGTTCAAGCAGTGCGTCTTGGCCCCCCAGCCGAGCAGGGGAAGATAAAGCCATTCGATTCGGGCAACCTCCTCTTCGCCGACGATGTCGGTGTGCCGATTGATCGCTTCAACGAGCTCGGTGAGCGAGTAGTGGTCCAAATGGATGGTCTCGCCGTTGTCCTGCTCGGCCAGCATTTCTAGCAATTCCGCGGCAGCGCGGGCGCATTCGGGATCCTCTGCGAAGAGGTAGCTGTAGTCGGCCAAAAGGTTGACGGCGGCTCCCGCTCGCCCAGCGCGTCCTAGGCGACGGGCCGCTTCCACTTCCAGGTCGTTGCCGGACGGCAAGTCGCTTTCGGTGAGCGTTTCCCAGTACTTGTCTCGGATTTCTTCGTCCTTCTCGTCGAGCCGCTCCCATGCTCCCTCGGGATCGCGAGATGCTCTCAGCAATCCGGCAATGACTTCAGGCGAAGAGCTGGCGGCTATTTGGCTGTCGATCAGTGCCCATCCGTCTTGTTCGAATCTCGCTGCGAAGTAGGCCCAAGCGGCCTCAAAGGCGCGCGGCTCGTGGCCGGCAAGCCCCACTCTCATGGTGCCATCGCATTCTGGCGGCGAAACGCTGGCCAAAGCGGCCCCAACATTTCTCGGAGCTCTCACCGTCGCGGCGAACTGAAGCACAGCCTTGGCCCCTCCTTCGGCATAGATGTCGGCCACGGCCTCGGTTCGGCGCTCCCTCAGGGCGGCATCTCGTGCTCGGAAGTCAGTGTCGTATGGCGACAGGTCGTCTAGGAGCAGCCTGGCATGGGGCTGGAAGAGCCATCGGTGCCGGTCTGAGGCGGATAGGGGCTCCAATCGGGGCATCAGTGCCTCAAAGTCGTCTATCTCCGCTGGCGGCAGTGCCCAGTGGGCGTCGTTGAACCTTCGATGGCGGACGACCATGTCGCGCAGGGCATGCCACAGGGCTGCGCGTGCTGGCTCTTCGGCGGTTTCGGCGAGCCCGCCCAGTTCGCGCAACAATTGGGCGCGGGTTGGCGGGAGCAACCTGCCGCAGTCGGAGATGAGGTCGGCGTAGCGGGTCGGCTCAGAAGAAGCCCAAGAGATCATCGAGGCGGAAGCACGGGACACGGCATCGTAATACTCACCTTTGGTGACGGGTTTGCGGTCTGCCTTCCAAGTGCGACAACGCGGCGTGTGCCCGTCGCTCTTGGAAGAGCCGGGCGACGGAAGCATGGACGCCGCTGTCCGCCATGCGGCATCGGGATGGCGGATGTGCAGTGCTTCCAATACCGCGATCCGGGTGTCCAGTGAGGCCGAGGTGTTGGGCATCCAAGGGCACATGATGCCCCTGAGCGCCACAGCAGGCTGCTCTCCGCCCCCCGCCTCATTGGCCTCCTTGCCCCGCTCTGCGAGCTCTGCGAGCAGGTCGGCAGCCGCGTGAAGGTGATCTGGCGACCAAGCCAGCACATCCAGAGCGGCAACGAGCTGGAGCCGGAAGCGTCCCATGGAGATTTCAAGCAGGTTGTCGTTGCTCTCCAACAGCGCCTGCGCCAAAGGGGAAGTCTCATCAGCCATCCCGGATCGCACACCCCGTAGGAATTCATCGGGAGCGGCCTCAGCCAGTACGGGCAGATGTTGCGCGAGCGCCTGCCAGCGGGCGGGTCCAGGATTCGAGTTGGCAGATGACAGCAGCCCCGCGACCGTGCCGGCAACTACGCCCGCGGCCCCGGCGGGCAGGCGCTCCCCGCTCTCGGCCAACACAGCTAGCGACCCCGCGAGCCCTTTCTTGAGACGCTCGGAATGGGCCGCCGCGATTCCCTCGATTTGCGCCTGCACCAACTCGGCGCCGTTTAGGCCTACGAGAGGATCATGCTCTCCGAGGACCTCAGCAGCCAGCTTGGCGAGGTCGTTGAACTCGGATTGTTGGAATCGGCTGCCTATCGCATGGAACGCGTCAGCCTGCGAGACGGCGTGCCACCTTGTCCCCACGCGAACAAGAGGTGGCTCGCTATCTCCCAAGAGCTTTTCGAGCTTCTCCACGATGCTCGGATAAGCCGATTCACAGAAGCGCTCGACCGCGGTCCGGTCGCCCTCATGGGATTCGTCCCAGCAGCCGAGCAGAAGACAGCGCCGCAGCACCGGATCCCCCTCGTCGGCCCAAGACGGCCGATGCAGTTCGGGCCTTCTTGCCAGACGGCGGCGCAAAGCCAACAGGTTCCTCCGCCCCAAGCGGGCAAGCTCCCATGCCTCGTCGTGATCGAAGCCCTGGGCGCGCAACGCCTCAGACGCCTCCGCAATGTCAATCCCCTCCACAACGACATCGGCAACGTCGCTGCCGGGAACGGGGACAACCGCGCACTGCGGGCGCCTCGGCGACAGACCATCGGCGACATCCTTGGACTCGACCACCACTGCCAGGGCGCTGCCAGACCCGGCCTGCCTTGAAGGCGGGACAAGCAGGCGCCGCGCCGTGTCCCTGTCGTCCACATACAGCGCATCAGCGAGCTTCCCGCTTCCGTTCTCCGTGGCGGCGAGCGCGGCCGCGATGAACGCCAGCATTTCCACGCCGTGGACGCTGCCGCCGACCGTGACAATTCCGCCGGCAGCACACGCCCGCCGGAGCTCCTCAGCGGTCTCCCGCCGACCGGCGAGGACCACGCCATCGCCCAACGGGCTGCGGGTGGACTCCAACCATCGCCCCCACCACTGTCGAAGAGGCTCGACACCGCTGACCGGGTGGCCCATCTCCTCTCGCAGCCACGTCGTCGCCTCGGGCGCCTCTGCCAGCCACGCGGCCAGATGGTCGACATTGAGGGCACGTACCTCACGGAAATCGCCCTCAGCCGACCTCTGTTCCTCGAATGCCCGCGCTTTGGTCCACGGCCCGCAATTGACTGCCACGTAGGCCATCGCAGCTCTTTCTTCGGCAGGAACCCTGTCACGGCGCTTCTCATAGTCGCTGTTTGCCTTGCGCTGAGCGTTCCTGTCGGTGGACAGCTCCCAGCCAGAGCGACCCTTCGGCACGTATGGGTGCCCCCCATCGCATTCGACCAACCCGTCCCAACCGCCCGACAGAGCGCCAGTTCCCGAAGGGAAATCGATTCTCGTATTGCTGGGGACGGTCTCGCTGATCAGGCGTCTGACAAGCTCGGGCAGCTTCAACCCCGCCCCCTCAGTATCGGCCCACGCGAGCAAGTCGCCGCGCTCCACACGCAAACCCCTGGGAACATAGCTGCCCCGCTTCCCGCCAACGGACGCCCCATCACCGCTCCCAGCACCTCCAGAGGATGGGAAGGCACCGTTTCCTGCGGGTTCAGAAGTTGAAGCCGTGGCCTCATCGGTGCCAGGTGCCCCAGCGACCAGCTCCACAAGCGGGACGCCGAGCGCCTCCGCCAATGCACCCAAAGCGGCTATGGTCGGATTGCCTTTTCCCTGCTCAATGCGTGAGACATAAGGAACCGACAGCCCGCACATCTCAGCCAACCGGGCTTGAGAAAGCCCAAGCGACAGCCTCGCCGACCGCACCCGCCCCCCAATATCGGCATTAGGTGGCATATTGGACTGCGTCATCAGAATATATGCTATCACAGCTTGTCTGACTACAGTGATACCTCACTCATCTAGGCTTGAGTGCCATGGACGAGTCTGGGATGCTGCAGGGCAGATCCGGTCTGTGGGCATGAGAAGCCACGGGATTTCTCGCTCAAGTTGCTATGGGTTGTGCTAATATCGCACAATGGAGGATATGGCCGAGGAAATCCAGTTAGGCGCGCGCATTGCTGAGGCCCGTGATCTTGCGGGGCTGACCCAAGAGCAGATTGCTTCGAAGACAGGCTTAGGCCGAACGGTAGTCGCGAAGATCGAGAAAGGAACGCGCAAGCTGGGTGCGACAGAGCTTGTGGCGCTTGCTGATGCGCTTGATCGACCGGTTGATTGGTTTTTTACATCCTCGCCGCCGGCAGTGGTCAGCCGACGTTCCGATCCACTGGTCGGCGGCCAGTCGAGAATTCTCGACACACGAGTAGAGCGGATCGCCCGTGACATCGATTTTCTTGCGAGCGAGGGAGAACTCCCTCCCCTGGCAAGGTTTGAACTCGACCCACCGTCCACTATCCAGGGTGCCGAACAGGCAGCAATCAAATTGCGTCAACATCTTGGGACACCGAATGGACCGTTGTTGGAACTTCAAACACACGCGGAACAGGTGGGGCTATTCACATTCTCCCTTGATCTCGGCAAGAACGGAGGAGATGCCGCATACGTGGAGGTGGGGGAAGTTGGGGTTGCAGTAATAAATGGCGCGTCTGAGCCGGGGCGACGCCGATTCAACCTTGCACATGAGCTTGGCCACCATGTGTTCATGGACGCCTATGCACCGGAGGTTGGACTATCGCCTCAAGACGAGCAGGAGAGGCTGATCAACGCATTTGCAATCCACCTGTTGTTGCCGCGTCTTGATGCCAACGCTCTTTGGTCAGAGTTCGGGACCAACCATCGGCTTACGGCGGTTGCTGCCGCTGTTCGCTACCGGTTGAGCTGGTCGGCGGTATGCGCGCAGCTCCGCAATGTTGGTGTGATCGATGCTGGAATCCGCGAAGAGCTTGCGGGCCAACCGCCGTCTGGGGCGGACTTCATTGAGCTAGGAGAACATTGGGTATCCGAACTCGATCCACCTTCTGTGCCTCCCCAGTACGGCAGGAAAGTTCTGTCGGCGTATCGAAGGGGAAAGCTCACCGCCGCTCGAGCTACCGAGCTTCTGTGGGGAACTGTCGACCGCATTGGGCTGCCACCTCAAGACGACATCCCACTTGAGGCCTATCGGAGAGCGTTCGAACTCGAAGCGTGACGCAGTCCCTCGTCTTTGACAATTCCCCACTCAGCCACTTCACCCGCGCCGGAAGGCTGAACACGCTGGAGGAATTGGTTAGTGGCCATCGGTGCTTCGTTCCTGTAGAAGTTCGCAAGGAGATCGTCGCAGGAATGGCGAAGTTCCCAGATCTAGCCGAAGTACTGGGGGTGTCATGGCTTGAACCAGTGGAGATCGACGAAGTACGAGAACTGACAGCGTTTGCTCGCTACAAGACAGAACTTGGCGGAGGGACGCATGAGAATACTGGCGAGGCTGCTGTGTTGGCATGGACAAGCGTTCATGGCGGCGTGGCGGTTATCGACGAACGCGCTGGCAGCCGTTTGGCCCAACGCGACGGGATATTGGTTCAAGATTCGATGTGGTTGGTCGCCCAGGGAGTCCAATCAGGAGTTCTTGATCGTTCCGAGGCAGAGAAATTGGTTGATGACTTGAGGGCAACCGACATGCGGCTGCCTGTGAGCGGAAAGGAGTTTTTTGCCTGGGCATACCAGGAGGGGCTGATGCCCTGATGGTCAATCAACCGGCAGGGCCAGAGCGAGGGCGTCGGGGGCGTGGTGGAACTCGAGGCGGGTGGTTTCGCCGAGGTAGTCGCCGTCGAGCTGGTAGGGGAAGGGGGTATCGCTGGCCACAACGGCAGTTAGCACGTCAGTGCGGGAGTGGACATGGCGATGGGCTATTACCGGGGGCCCGTAGCCCAAGGCGCTGGCCGCAACCCGGAGGAGGCGGCTGGCCCGCAGTGATCGCAGGGTCACCATCGAAAGGGGTGCATCAAGGGTGGTGTCAGGCATCACGTTGAAGGGGCGGGTGCCCAGATAGGTGTAGGGGTTGGTGTTGAGGCAGATGGCGAACTGGCCGGTCACGGCCTCGCCGTCGGCGTGGTAGACGGTGAACCGGGGCCGCGACCGGTCGTAGTGGCGCAGCCAGGTGTCGACTGCCGCGAAGGCGAACAGAGCATGGTTGGCGTACCGCTTCAGCCCCGCCCTCCGTTCCACTTGCTGTACCACGGCCGCGTCGTAGCCCACTCCGGCGTGAAACAGGAAGTACCTCCCGTTCACCTGCCCCAGCCCCACCCGCTTTATGTGGCGGGCGGCCAGCGTCTCCAGCAACATTGCGGCCGCCTCCACGGGATCGTCGGGCAGTCCTATCGTCCGGGCGAACACGTTGGTCGATCCTCCCGGCAGGGGGGCCAGCGCCACATCAGAGCCGGCCAACCCGTTGATGGCCTCATTCAGGGTTCCGTCGCCACCCAGCACCGCCACTGCGTCGCAGCCGTCGGCCACTGCCCCGTGGGCCAGGCGCGAGGCGTGGCCCCGACGATGCGTGGCGGCCAGGGTTACTTCGTGGTCGGCGGCCAGGGCCTTTTGGATGACAACCTGAGTCCGGGCGGTGACCGATGAGGCGTGGGGGTTGACGAGGAGGAGGACTTTCAGGCTTTCCACGCTACTTGTTGCCCATTGGGACCAGAAAACGCGGCTGTTGCGGTTCCCCTCGTTTGGTTTTGCGCGCCAGAAGTGTGGTGGGAGACTTGCACGCTATGGACATAGTCGTCTGTGTGAAACAAATCCCCGATCCGGCCGATCCAGGGGAGCTCGACCCGGAGACCAACACCCTCAAGCGGGACATGAAGCTCATCATGGACGAGTCGGACTCCTACGGCGTGGAGATGGCCCTCCAGCTGCGTGATGCAGCCGGCGAGGGCGAGGTGACGTTGGTATCGATGGCGCCCAATGAAGAGGTGAACGGCCTTCGGTCGGCGCTGGCCATGGGGGCGGACAAGGCCATCCTGGTGAGTGACGAGGCATTGGCCGGAACCGATGCGTTGGGTACGGCCCGAGTCTTGGCCGCAGCCATCGGCCGGGCCCAGGCAGATCTCATTCTGGCCGCCACCGAGTCGTCTGACGGCTACACCGGCACGGTTCCCGAGCAGGTGGCTGAGCTGCTGGGCCTGCCCTCGGTCACCTTTGCCAAGGAGATCCAGGCCGAAAGCGGCGAAGTGGTGGTGAAGCGCCAGACCGAGGCCGGCTACGACGAGGTGCGGTGCCCCCTGCCCGCGGTGGTCTCGGTGACCGCAGGGGTGGTCGAGCCCCGCTACCCATCGTTCAAGGGAATCATGGCAGCCAAGTCCAAGCCGATGGACCAGGTGGGTATCGGCGACCTGGGCATCAGCCCCGACCAGGTGGGTTGGGCCGGAGGCGGCCAGGAGATCACCGATGTCAGCGCCGCTCCAGAGCGGGAGGCGGGAGAGATCATCACCGACGAGGGCGACGCCCACGAGCGCATCATCGCCCTGCTCGAAGAGCTTCGGATCGTTTAGGAGCCAGGACACTAGGAGACAGTATGGGAACCATCTGGGTTTATGCCGAGGAATCGGGCGGCAAGGTCGCCTCGATCAGCCTGGAGCTGTTGACCAGGGCCCGCGAGCTTGCCGACACCGTGGAAGCGGTGGTGGGCGGCGATGGCGAGCCGGTGGCTGCCGAGCTAGGCGCTCATGGGGCTACCACGATTCATGCAACGGGCGACCTGGACGGCGGCTTGGCCGGGCCGGCGGTGGCTTCGGCTGTGGCCGCGGCCATCGAGGGAGGCGCCGCTCCCGACGCGATCTTGTTCGGCACCACCTACGACGGCCGAGACGTGGCCGGGCGGCTCTCGGTCAAACTCGGTGCGCCGGTCATCACCAATGTCGTGGAGCTTGAGCAAGCCGACGGATCGCTGGTCGGAATCGAGCCGGTATTCGGCGGCACGGTCAACGTCAGCACGAGGTTCAACGGGGCGGGCGTCGGCCTGTTCCTCGTTCGTCCCAAGTCATTTGCCGCCGAGGAGTCCGGCGGAGGCCCGGCTGCGGTGTCGGCTTTGCCGGTGCCCGATCTGGGCGCTACCGGGGCGGCCCGGGTGGTCGACCGCTTTGCCGAGGAGTCCACAGGCCCCAAGCTGGACGAGGCCGGCGTGGTGGTCTCGGGAGGGCGGGGCCTGGGCGAAGCCGAGAAGTACTCCCTGATCGAGGACTTGGCCAAGCTCCTGGGCGGCGCCGCTGGCGCATCGCGGGCCATTGTGGACGCCGGCTGGGTGCCCTACTCGCATCAGGTGGGCCAGACCGGCAAGGTGGTCAAGCCCGACGTCTATGTGGCGTGCGGCATCTCCGGGGCCACCCAGCACATGGTGGGCATGAAGGGCTCCAAGAACATCATCGCTATCAACAAAGACGCCGAGGCCCCCATCTTCGGCATCGCCGACCTAGGCGTAGTAGGAGACGTGCACAAAGTGATCCCCAAGCTGATCGAGGCGCTCCAAGCCCGGAGCTGAACCGCCGGGGCGGTCGCTACACCAGAGGCCAGGGGTGACGGCGGCCGCTGGGGTCGGTGGGGAAGTGGTTTTCGCTGATCAGAGCATTCGCTCGGGTTAGCAGGGCGTCTCGCTCTAGCAGGGTGAGCAGGTCGGCTACTTCGGGTGGGATGCCCTTGTCCAGCAGGCGGGCCACGTCGCTGGCCAAATCGGTGGGCAGGGGGTCGCCGGCCCATTCCCAGATAACGGTGCGCAGCTTGAATTCGCAGTGGAACGAAAGGCCGTTGTCAATGGCATAGAGGCGACCGTCGTCGCCGAGCAGGATGTGGCCGCCCTTGCGGTCGGTGCTGTTGATGATGAAGTCGAACGCGCAAAGCCGCTGGAACCAGCGATGGTGGACGGGCTCTTCTCTCAGGGTGAAGTAGTGCTCGTCGTAGTCGGTGGGCACATAGAGCTGGACCGACCCCTCGCCCAGCGGTCCGTCCCGCAGGACGGTGGGCGGAATCAGGTCCCACCCCAACGCTCGGGCCAACTCGAAGGCGGCAATCTCCCGCTTGTGCAGTCCAGCGGGGAAGTCCCACAGGGGCCGCTCGCCCTTCACCGGCTTGTACACCCCCTGCACGATGGGGGCGCCGGGGGAGTGAACGTCGACCAGAAAAGTCATGTTCGAGCTCCACGGCATCCGCCCCAGCACCTCCAGTTCGCCGATTGTCAGCAGATCCACGGCCGCGTCATCGCTGAGCGGGGGCCGTTCTCGGAATGGGGACTCGGTGCTGGGCTTGGAAGTGCTCACGCGGCTAGTTGGAGCAGGGGCACCATGTGCCGTCGTCGTTGAGGGGGCTTCCGCAGTAGCGGCATGGGGGCCGACCGGCGGCTACCACCTCTCGGGCGCGGGCCACGAAGCCAGCGACCTGGCCCCGGGTGATGTGGAATCGGGCGGTGGCCGGATCGTCGGGGTCGTCCTCGGACGGCACCTCGGTGGCCATGATCAGCATGCGGTCGGCGTTCTCGTCGTAGCCGATGCCGATGTCGCCCACCGACCATTCGGCCTCCACCGGATCGATCAGCCCGATGTCGGCTTCGGGGATGATGGCATCGGGATCGTCGCTGATCTCTCGCAGCGCTCCGGCCAGATACTCGGCCAAAGCGGCCACTTGCTGTTTCTCCAGCTTCAGTGACACCAGTGTGCCCGTGACTCCCGCCTGGAGGTAGAAAACCCGCTGGCCGGGAGGGCCGACGGTGCCCACTGTGAAGTGCTCTAGATCGTTGAGTTCGTAGGAGGCGCTCATGATGGGACCAGCGAATTCAACTCGGCAGTGCTGTTCACGGCCAATACCAGCGGACCGTCGGCGCTGTAGAGGATGGCGGTGATCGAGCAGGGCGACACCACGATCCGCTGGAACATGTCCAGATGGGCCCCCGAGGCGTGCGACACCGCGGCCTTGATGGTGTCGGCGTGCGACACCGCCACCACGGTGGAGCCGGGGTGGCGGGCGGTCAGCGACTGCACTGCGCCGGTAATCCTGGTCTGCATCTCGGCGAACGACTCTCCGCCAGGGAAGCGGAAGCTGCTGGGGCTGCGCTGCACCTGGCGCCAGTCGCGGCGGCGGCGCAGGTCGCTGAGGCGGCGGCCGGTCCACTTTCCGAAGTCGCACTCGTTGAGGCTGTCCAGCACCCGCACCCGCCGTCCCACCGCCCGGGCGATGGGGGCAGCGGTCTCTCGGGCCCGCTCCATGGGGGAGGCGTACACCGCCCCGATGCGCTCGGCGCCCAAAGCGGCAATGCGGGCCGCAGCCTGCTCGGCCTGCTCCCGGCCCCGGTCGCTGAGGTGAAGGCCCGGCGCCCGTCCGGGCAGCACTGCTCCGGTGGTGGGGGTCTGGCCGTGGCGCACGAACAACACCAAGGTGGGTTTGCGGGGTTTTCCAGCCATCGCTCTCTTACTAACTTGCCGGTACCGGGTTCGCTCGTCCTCTAGCTTGCCCGTAATGGATTCATTTGACGAGTTGGCCGCTGATGTAATCGGCTGCCGGGCCTGTCCTCGGCTGGTGGACTGGCGAGAGGAGGTGGCCGAGGTCAAAAGAGCCGCCTACCGGGATTGGACGTACTGGGGCCGGCCGGTTCCGGGATTCGGCGACCCTGAGGCTCGCATCGTGGTGGTGGGCCTGGCCCCGGCGGCCCATGGCGCCAACCGCACCGGGCGCATGTTCACCGGCGACCGATCGGGCGACTTCCTGTATGCCTCGCTGCACCGGATGGGGCTGGCCAACCAGCCCAACTCCACCGACACCGACGACGGCTTGGTGCTGAGCGACACCTACATAACCGCCCCGGTGCGGTGCGCGCCGCCCCAGAACAAGCCCACTCCGGCCGAGCGGGACGCCTGTCGCCCGTTCTTGATGCGGGAACTGGCCCTGTTGAGCCGAGCTCGGGTGTTTGTGGCCCTCGGGGCGATCGGCTATGGGGCGGTGGCCGCCGAGTTGGGAATGCGACCCCGGCCCAATTTCGCCCATGGCCTGGAGGCGCCCGCCCCCGGCGACCTCACCGTGTTGTGCTCATACCACGTGAGCCAGCAAAACACCTTCACCGGTCGGCTCACCGAAGACATGCTCGACGAGGTGTTTGCTCGAGCATTGGCGCTGGCCGACTCGGCGTAGGGACGGGGATGGTTCGCGACCGCACGGAATAGGGCGATACCGTTGGGGCCGTGACAAAAGCCCGTTTGCTAGCAGTGGTGGCCGCCCTGTTTCTGGTGGCAGCCGCCTGCGGCAATTCCGGCGCGCCCACCTCCTATACCGACAACCCCGCCGACTACAGAGGCGAGCCCAACGTCGGCCAGGCCGAGCGGAACTTCCGCGATGGCTGCGAGGAAGCGGGCTTGGACGACCTCGACCAGCAGGTGCAGCAGAACCTGGCCGATGTCTGCGAGTGCGGTTTCGACAGCATCAGGGCGACGCTGAACTTCGAGGAGTTCAAACAGCTCGACGACGACCTGCGCAGCAACATCAACGCCGACCTGACCGAAGAGGTGAACGCGATTATGCGCCGGTGCATCTTGGAGGAATCCGAGTTCGGCTAGACGCCGGGCAACTGGGCGTGGCGGCAGTCAGCCCAGCATCTGAACGGAAAATCCCCTCAGACCCCCACCCGAACGGCGCTTTCGGCCCAGTCGGGCCAGCGTTGGCGGCTCTTGGCGGCGAGCTTGTGCATGAGGGCCACCGCGCCGGGGTCGTCGTCGCCGGGGCGGGCCTCGATCACCCCGTCTTCGAGCATGGCGTTGACCACAGCCCGGCCTAGTTCGGTGCGGACCACGGTGAGGGTCCAGTCGGTGGCGTCGCCGATGCCCCCGGTGGAGATGTCGGCGTGCTCGGCGGCGAAGTCGGGGCAGAGGTTGCAGCCCTCCCGGGTCCAGGCGTGGCACTCCTTGAGGTTGATCTCGTGGTAGTCGCCGTTCTTCATCCACACTTGGAACACGCCCTTGATGTTCATCTTGGCGATCTGGTCGGTGGGCAGGCCGTACTTCACCCAGAACAGCTCCTCGAACATGGAGTCGTCGAAGCTCTTGGAGCACAAAAGGCCGATGTTCAGCTTGATGGGGCGGCCCACCTTGCCCACCTTGCGGTTCCACATCACCGGCCCGATGGAGGTCTGGCAGCTCATGCCCACTAGGGCCAGCCGTTCGAGCCCCTTCTCCTTGGCCTCCCGGTAGGCCAGCGGGTTGGCCGAGTAGGTGTAGCGGCTGCCCGCGCCCCGCAACACCTCCTCCCGGTTGGCGGCCAGGCCGGGCACTGCCTTCCATCCGTCGGCGTCGCCTCCCTCCAGAAATGAGGTGAGGGCACCGTCGATCACATCGTTTTCCAGGCACCAGATCAAGATGGCCGACACCAGCCCGCCGTCTTGGCCAACTTCGTACACGTAGTCGTCGGAGGCCCGCACCAACAGGATGTCGCTGTAGATGCCCGAAACCTCGTCCTCGTTGCGGATGCGGCCGAACAGATGCTCATCGGCCTCGGCCTCCCAGGTGCGGAACCGGGGACAGGCCCGAGTACAGGAGGTACACCCCTTCTGCCCGTGGATGCAGTCGGTCAGGCCCAGCTCTTCTTCGAGGTGGAAGGGCTTGTACTGGCCGGGCTCGTGCTTGTAGCCGATCACATCGTGGGGACAGGCAATCACGCAGCCCGCGCAGCCGGTGCACAGCCCCGAGTCGATGACCTCCTCGTAGAGTTCCTTCCACTGGTGCGTCCAGCGAACCTTGGCCTCAGCCATCCTGAGACTTTGCCACGCGCAGTGCGGCACTTAGCCATTCACAAGCCATTTGCCCAGGATGGAGGGGCCGGGAGGAAATAGGTCGAAAAGCCGGTAGGGTGGGCATTGTTGAGGCCCAAGCCGCAGGCCAGCGCCAGACTGAGCGCCAGACTGCGTGCCGGACTGCGAGATAACGAGATTTACGGGAGGACAATCAGATGGGGGACTGGTGGGATGGCCTGACCGGCGACCTCCAGGTCTTCTATCTGATCGGCGTCATCGCCGGCGTCTTCCTCATACTTCAGCTTCTCCTATTGGCCTTCGGCGTCGGTTCCGACCTTGATATCGACCTCGACGACGAGGGGGCGGGAACGGGGTTCTTGTCCCTGCGAAGCCTGACGGCGTTCTTCTTCGCCTTTGGTTGGACTGGCGTATTGATGAAGGAGGCGGACAGCTCTACCCCGGTCTCGGTGATCGTGGCCATTGCAGTGGGGCTAGCGGTGTTCTTTGCCGTGGCCTACATGTGGCGCAAGTTCGCCCAGATGGAGGAGAGCGGCTCGGTCGACTACCAGAGCGCGGTGGGCATCATCGGAACGGTGTATCTGCCGATCCCGGCCAACCGGTCCATGCCCGGCAAAGTGGAAATCCTCATCCAGGGACGGCTTCGAGTGATCGACGCTTACACGAACTCGGACAACGATCTCCCGGCTCAGACCCGCGTCACCGTGGTTTCTGTGGTGGATCAGTCCACCGTCCTCGTCAAACCCCTGTAACTCATACCTAGATAGACCCGAAAGGACTCGTTGATGGCTGCTATAGCCCTTGTTGCTGGCCTAATTGTCATTCTTCTCATCGCCCTGCTGTGGATTTCCTCCCGCTTCAAGCGATGCCCATCCGACCGTGTGCTGGTTATCTACGGCCGGGTAGGCGGACAGGGCCAGTCGGCCCGATGCCTCCACGGCGGAGGCGCGTTGGTGTGGCCCGTAATCCAGGGCTACGCCTTTTTGGACCTCACCCCCATCCCCATCGAGATCAAGCTCCAAGGCGCCCTGTCCCAGCAGAACATCCGGGTCAACACGCCGGCCACGTTCACGGTGGGGGTCTCCACCGAGCCTGGTGTGATGCAGAACGCCGCCGAACGGATGCTGGGGCTGAGCCTGGCGGAGATTGAGAACCTGGCCCGGGACATCATCTTCGGCCAGATGCGGGTGGTCATCGCCACCATGCCCATCGAGGAGATCAACGCCGACCGGGAGAAGCTGATCACCAACATCACCGAGTCGCTGGAGATCGAGCTGCGCAAGGTGGGCCTGCGACTCATCAACGTCAACATCCAGGACATCACCGACGAGTCGGGCTACATCGACGCCCTGGGCCGGGAAGCGGCCGCCCGGGCCATCAACGAAGCCAAGATCAAGGTGGCCGAGCAAGAGCGGGACGGCGACATCGGTGCCGCCGAAGCCCAGCGGGAACAGCGCATCAGGGTGGCCCAGGCCAACGCCACCGCTACCGAGGGCGAGAACGAGTCGCATGTGGTGATCGCCCAGTCAGACGGCGAGCGCCGCCAGCAGGAGGCCGAGGCCGAGCGGGCCGCGGTCACCGCCGAGCGGGTCACCCAGGCCCGGGCCGCCGAAGAGTCGTTTGCCGCCGAGGGCCAAGCCGAGCAGGCCCGGGCCTCTCGCGACAAGGCCTCGCAGGAAGCCGACATCGTGGTGCCCGCCGAAGTGGAGCGGGAGCGAGTCCGCACCCTGGCCGAGGCCGAGGCTGATCGGATCAGGCTGGTCAAAGGCGGCGAGGCCGACGGTCAGCGCCTGCTCATGGAGGCCGAGGCGCTGGGCTTGCTAGCCCTGCTCACCCGCCGGGCCGAAGGTTTGGGAGCCCTGGTGGACAGCGCCGGCGGCAATCCCCAACTGGCTGCTCTGCTGCTCATCGCCGAGCAGATGCCCACCCTGGTGGCCGAGCAAGTCAAGGCCATCTCCAACCTGAAGATCGACCAGATCACCGTTTGGGACTCCGGCGGCAGCGACGGCAATTCCGGCAACAGCACCGCCAACTTTCTCTCCGGCCTAGCCGGCTCCCTGCCCCCCATCCACGACCTGGCCGCCCAAGTAGGCATCAAACTCCCCGCCTACCTCGGTGAACTCGACGACGAGACCGCCGTCGAGCGGCTAAGGGAGATCGCCGACGAACTCGGCTCTGAGGATTCTTCGGGCGAGTAACTCAAACCCTGGGGCGCCCACGGCAGGATTCGAATATGTGGCAAACGCCCTGGTTGAGACCCTAATCGGGCATTAACATCTTGCTTTTCCCCCACTTTATCCCCCATCTGTGTCCCGGTCATTGAGGTTTCGGTGATTCCTGGGCAAGGGCGAAAGGCATCACTGGGCGGGCGTTGCGGGCCAGCGGCAATCGACTATCTCTGCTTCACACCGGGCGGTCGCTTCCTGAGGTTTCCGACCGGTCCTCAGTGTGCTATCGACCGGTTCCGACCGGTCCAGCAGAGCACAGTGGCGGATATGGAAACCCATTTTCTTGACCGCAACGACATCTTGTTGACCCGCTGCCAGGTCGAGGCGCTCTGCCGCCTGTCCACCAGCTCGATCTACAGATTCATGCGCGACGGGCTCTTCCCCGAACCGATCCGAGTCGGCAGGCGCGCGGTGCGCTGGCATATGTCGGAGATCGACGAATGGCTCGCCTCACGGCCACGCGCCACCGGCGACCACCCTGCCTCACAAGCAACCGACATTGCTCGGCCAGCACCGGTACATCTGGGTGACGCTCCTTGTCTCCGGTTGCACCCGCAAGCCTTCCGCACCCGCCGACACCAGCAACAGACCCGGCAACCGATGCCTGGTTGGGGTGTGGTTGGGGTCTGTGAGACGCTCCCTCCGACCCCCTCTACAATACAGCAAGGAGACGGCCAACTATAGAGAGCGAGACCTAATGGCAGGAGCAGCGGAGATGGAAGACACTCGTTGGGCCTACGAGCAGCCCACTTTGAGCGAGACCGAGGCCACAGCCAAGATCAACGAGGCAGCTGACAACGCTGAACGCCTACTGAACGGTGAAATGCCGCGAAACACAACGTTCTACAAAGAACGCTGGGAGCTCTATTGCGTAAAGCGACTGGACAACGGAATGTGGTGCCTGCTGAACCGCCGGTATTCTCCGATTGGCCAACCCAGCATGACTTTTCCCCGGCGGGATGTTGGCGAAATCCGATTCTGGCGGGCAGATATACCTCACCAAATGAGGACGAGTTGCGGCTGCCCGTCAGGACTCTTGTGGACACCCGACGTGAAGGCAAGAGACGCCATCGACGTCCTCGACGAAAATTGCGACCAATTCAGAAAACAGCAATTCCCCGGAGAAGGGGACGGCTGGTGGCTGCACAACGGAAGCGGCGACATTCGACGCAGCGGCAAACCCCGACGGGAGTACGAAATCCGACTGCAAGCCGTCGCCGCAATCGGTTGGACACCTCAGCTAAGGAGGACACATCAAGGGTGCGGCTAGAGGTTAGTGTTTCTTGCTCAACTGTCATTCTGCTTGCCACATGTGACCATATTCCCGTGCTGCTGGTCGGTACAGAAAGCACATCCATGAAATGGCTGGGCCACCCACCCGGGCCAACAAAATCTATGGGCAACACACCTGGGCAGTCGGTGGGCTACTTGCCTCGAAGACGGGCCCCAGGGGGAATCCTGGATCGTGAAGTTGGTGCGAGGATGATGGGCGCAGTCTTACTGTGATGACACGCTGAAACGATCACAGGTAGGGCAACTTCCTTTTTCTCCCACATACTGAAGCCCGCAATCAGTGCAACGTGTCCACCTCTTGCCCGTTGAGGCCATTGGGAAGCGCGCCGACCCAGCCAGGGGCCGACGCCCCTGCTCAGCGGGCCGCTTCGGCGGGTGGAACCTCACACACCGTCCCAGATCGTTGTCGAAGACGCGGTCGCCGCATTCGGGGCATATCCCCCAGCGTCGCTCGGCCTCAGCCTTGCGCATTGGCTCTTCCGCCTTCCAGCGGGCAGCGCTCTCCTTCCTTCGCCGCCATTTCTTGAGCCGCTTGTCCCCCACCAAGTACAGGACCATCAAACCGAGTAGGACAAGTCCGGCAATCCCCATAGCGGGCTGGGCCGAGTTGGTGACCCACCCAAGGGGAATGAGCACCACCCAGCGCAGAAAGGTGGCAACCGGCCCCAAGTTGTCGAAGTCGGCTTCACCTCCGGATTCATTGATGATGTAACCGCCCAGCGAGATGGTAAAGGTCAAACCGAAGCACAGGCCCCACATGACGCAGGCCGTGTAAATGACGTAGTAGGGGATGAGGATGAACCAGTGGTACCAGGGGATACGCCTAGTGCCGTCGCTGGCGTTGGACATCGCACCACCCTATAGGTTGGCCAGCAGGGCAATGGGCGGGCGGTCCCGACCACCTAAGGCGCCTGAGGAGGCTCAAGAGCATTGCTTGGGAAATTATGGCCACCAGCATCGTCAAACTGGTGATATCCCTTTGAGAACTGGCTCCAAGAAGCGGGGGCCGTATATGGCAGGAAGCCGGATGTATCGAAGCGATGGTTGATGCCATGAGCGAAGCGGCCGGTGCCGAAATCACAGGTTCTGGACTCGGCCAGTTTGGGGACTGGACGGCCATGAGGCGGGACATGGCCGGGGTGCTCGACGGGTGCCTATGCCGTGTTGACAAACGGGGTCAGCTAACGGCTGAGTCGATGATTCTTGGGACGAGCCAGAGCAAGAACAGGATGAAGGGAATGCCGATGATGGCGGCGATGATGTAGTTGCGGAGCTAGGTCATTTCGGGGTGTTGTATGGGCGGAGTATCAGGGTGGCGATGATGGCCGCGACGATGGTGGGGCGGCCCAGCTCACCCCGCCGGCGGGCTATCCCGATAGTCCCGACGATGATGGCGATAGGAGCGCCGAAACCAATCAGCCTGTGCTCAGGATGCCTCCACCCTCCGCTTGAATCGACCCGGTTGTCTGACAGACCCTTAGTGGCCCCAGGGGGCACCCCCCAGCCCCAGCCGCGAGCTCCTGATGCTCTATCGGCCCCCTGTCAGAGCGAGAGCCGGGCAAACCAGACCCCAGACCGAGCGGCTACAACCAGCCACAGCCAATAAACGAACAGAACCGAATTCGATCAATCACAACGATCAAGGCCACAACAGCCAAGACCGCCAACCGGACCAGAACCGATACGCAATCAGCAATCCCACCAGCACCCAGCCAAGGATCCAGCCAGCACGAATCAGCGAGCAAGTTCAGGGCTACACGCTTGCACTAAAGTCCCCGCTATACACCGCTCTAGCATGCAGAGAATAGGTATGCTGTCTTTTTGTGAGAGCAGAGTTCGCGCGGTCGCTGTCGGACTCGGAGTTGAAGGCCGCGGTCGCCGAGGTGGAGCGACGGGCGCGCCAGCGGAGGCTAGAAACGTGGTCGGAGCTGCGCGCTCTGGACGCCAACGCGCAGGCCCTCGTCCAACTCCAGGACCAACTCGACGGCGCCCGGGCCTACCGGGCCGAGCTCATCGAAAAAGCGCTCGAGACCGGGTGCGGTCGCGCCGCGGTCGCCGACGCCGCCCGGATAACGGTGCGCCGCCTCGACGCCATCCGCTCCAATTCCCCCAAGCCAGCCGACTAGCCCGAGCAAGACAACCCGCCCGCAGACCCCTCATCTCCATCGCCTGCACGATGCAATTCATGACCCGCGCCTTTTGGGCATCCCCCCTGCATGATGACCATGACGCTTTCCAACGTCGGACGTTGCGCACAACCGGGGTCTGTCAGACGCTCCCTTGTCAAGCGGCGTGTGCGAGAGGTGTTTTCGGGCTTGCTCGTCGCACCATATTCGGCGGGGTGACGTTTGTGGGCTCGTCGGGCTTCTCGGCGGGTCTTGCACTTTGTGACATTGCGGGCGAGGTAGGCGGCTGCTTGGGGCTGGCTGCGCTGCTGGGTGACCGACGCGATTTGCAGCACGCTGTCGATGTGTAGGTTGCCTTTGAAGTCTAGCCGCAGGCGATTGATGAGGCCTTGTTTCGCCGGGTTCGTAACGGACTCCCTGATGAACAATCTGATTCCTGTTTTGGCCATCTTGCGTCAGGGGCTGCGGGACGGCTGCAAGGCAACATATAGGCCAGGTCGGGAGTCGCCAACGAAGGCCGAACCCCCAGTTACATCGACTTCTGAAATCCTCTGACCACTACAACCCCGCCGATCTGAGACATGGATTCGAATTCGCTTCAGGCAGGACCCCGCCGTCGGCATACTGGGATGGTGCCTATCTCCGGTGCTCCCGCTCCTCAGCAACTCGGCGAGAACCCGAGGGGAGGTGCGGGGCAATCGGGCTCAACGTTCCCCGTCAGGCAGCACTTCGTCCCGAAGTTGCTGCTCAAGGGGTTCTGCGACGACGAAGGGCGCTTGTGGATGGGGCGCAAGAAACCGGAAGCGGTCTTCTGGCAGAGGCCAGGGAAAGCGTTCGTGCAGAACCACATCTACACGAGACATGGCTATGAAGGTGCGCCGCCTAGCGCCGAACACGAGCATGCCCTGAGCAGGATTGAGAGTGATGCCGCGCCCGTTATCGACAGAATCGTCAACAGCGCCCGCTGCATCGAACATACGGAGCTGTCACAGTCTGAGTGCGTCTTCCTTCAGAGGTTCATCCTCGCTGTGGCACGCAGAACCCCGGAGTCCCAACGACGTGTCTGCAATCCGGCCACAGATGATGACATCTACCGGATCTGCCGCGACCGCGCGGACGAGGTGGGCTATGAAGGGTTGCCGGACCAAGACGTCTTTTTCGCCGGGGACGGAGTGAGGGAGATCGTCGAGCGCATTCTGCACAATGTCCACGCCGGGTTCGCCGCGGGGGTCGGCCCGCTCACAGCCGAAGCCGAGGAGAAGTTCATCGCTGAGACCGGAGTCAGGTTCGCGGTGATCGCGAGGCCGGACAAGAACTTCGTGATTGGAAGCCACGGCATCACCATCTGCGATCTCAATCTGGTGGGCCGTTACTTGGCAGGAACCGTGCTGCCATTGGCCCAAGACGTGCTCGTGCATGTGACGCCATGGCCGAGCAACACTGGGCTGCTCGTGCTCGGCGGGAACCAGGAGTCCTCGGACTTGGTCGACGCCATCAACAAAGCCACATCGACGCAGAGCAACACAATCGCAGGCCCATCTGAGACGCTCATCCGCTCACTGCGCGTTTAGCCGACCTTTGGCCGCCGGCGACCCCACGGCCCCAGTTCAGTGCCTCCCCTAGTGGGCTCGGCACAGCCCAGAGGGCCGGGGTCGCTAGGATTCAGCGCCGATGAATGCAGCACAGGCTGAGCGCAGCCCATGGCCAGATGTAGCCTATGACGGTCTCCTGGTACTCGCTCCCCTCTGGTTGGCATCGCTCCCGCCTGTGAATTGGGTAGGCGTTGCTCGTTTTCCTCCTGGTGATCTCCGACGCGCACAGCGGCCTCGCCGCGGCCGCGGGCCGGTGGTTCCAAAGCGCGGCCCGCCAGCGCTGCCGGGCGCACTTCATCGGCCACCTGCTGGCCGCGGTGCCCAAGCATCTGCTAGCAAGTGGACGCCGCGGTTTTCACAAGCCATTTCCGCCAAGCCCGATGCCGAAACCTTTGACCGCGCATTGGCCCAAGCCTGAGACCAACTCGCCGCCAGCTTCCCAAAGACCGGCCCGCTGATGGCCGACGCCAAGCCCGAGGTTCTGGCCTTTGTCGCGTTCCCCCGGATGCACTGGCAGAAGATCTGGAGCTGCCACCCCCCTCGAGCAGACCAACAGACACACCAAATGCCGACCACGCGCTACTCCCAGGGGCCGCGCAATGCCCGTGGTGAATCGCTTGTGCTTTTGTCGGTGCTTCGTGTATCCTTCTTGTCATTGAGGTCACCGGAGCACCAAGTGCTCATATCGGTGGTCTGAGCTACGAAAGTGGCTTGCGAGGGCCCCCATCACTGGGGGCTCATCGTGCTTTTAGGGGTAGCCGCGGATTCCAAGCTTGTGTGTGAAGCACGAGAAGCCAGCGGCATCGATGCCGCCAGGCCAGACGTGGCCTGGGGCGTCGTCTGCGGGCAGCAGTTTGGAGTAGGCATGTTGGCGTAGGTATGAGTCTGCGGGGCCGATTCGACGGTCGTTGAGCACCGCGTGGTGCGCCGAGTGGGCAATGAAGTCTGTCATCTGAATCAGATGGCTCTCGGAGCTGGCATAGCCCCTCGGATCTTCGAGCACTCGGCGTGAGTACGGGAGAGCTCTGTGGGCGGCTCGGGTAGATCGAGCCAGGTTCTCTGCTGTGCCGTCGTACCAGATGACGGCATGTGAGTGGTGGAACGCGCAGAACTCCTCGACGAATGCGACGAGCTGCGGGTAGAGCTTCCCCGATCCCTCCGGGACTGGCGCGAACACAGTCAGGACTCGCAGTTCCGCAATCGACCCGATCATGCTGAAGGCGGCCGTCGTGATCTTGTTTCGATCGCCCGGTTGGAGCGCAGACAGCCTGTCCCGTCCCGCATTGGAGTTGGTGCCAAGGTCCAGGGCGTGAAGCTCGGTGTTGGTCGGGATGTCATAGCGCTGCGCAACCCAGCGCCTGTACTTCTTCCAGACTTGCAGTGTTTTCGCCCACACTGGGGTGGGGATCGCCAGCGCGGTGAGGAGGTCCTGGGTCTCATCTCCCGAGTCATCAACGTAGACGAGGTACGTCGTATCGAGCAGACCGCCCGGTACAGGATTGTTTGGGTTGGTGTCGGGGGATGGTGGGCACACAGGGCATCCTGGCAATCGTGGGGAAGAGGTCGGTGGGGACCCAACTATGCCATGGAACGCTTGCGGGTGCTACACTAGGCCATTGGCCAACCGAAACGGTTGCTTTGGTCCTGGGCACATCGTTTGCACCCCGAGTACAGGCTTAGGCTTGTGTTATGGTTCACGTAACGACTCATCATTCACTGCGATATGAGCCCTGGCCCGACCAACGCAGGCGACCAAGAATCGGGGTGAGATGAAGCCTCAACTTGATGATCTGCCTCCAAATCCCTATCTGTCGACGGATGATCAGCGGCAGCTGGAACTCGCACAATCAGCGAGCGCCAACCTGGCACAGCGATTGAGTCGTGGGAACCGCAACCTCCGCGACTGCCCGATCCGCACAGAGTTCCTTCGGCGCAACAGCGAACGAGACGCCGTGCCTCCGATGATGCTGATGCTTGGCTCTGGCGGCGGTCGCGGCGGCGACGTGCGCCTCAAGCTATACCTGTCGCTCCTATGGGCAAGCCCCGGCGGGAAACATGACACGGAGTTCGTGGCGACCGACTGGGCCCAGCTTTTGGGACTACCCCGATACTCGACCAACGGCAAGCGGCGTGTGTACGAAGCTCTCAGTTGGCTCGCAACTCACCGCTTCATCGAGAAGCAGGAGAGGCCTGGCCGTCCGTCGACAGTCATTGTCCTGCATGAGTCTGGGCTGGGAGCGCCATACGCCAAGCCATCGTCGCGGACTGCCAAGGGTAAAGCGCCGACGTACCGCCGGCTCCAATCTTCATGGTGGACGAACGCATGGCTGGCCGCGATGAGCGGACGAGCGCTGGCTTTCTGGCTCGTCCTAATGGACGAATCGAACAATGGTGCGAAGGCGGACGCCGTGTGGCTGTCGGAGGGTCAGACATCAAAGAAGTACGCAATCAGCCCGTACCTCAGGCAGCGTGCAATGAGGGAATTGAAGCACTACGGCCTGATCACAGCGCGCCGGGAGTTCACTCGCGAAGCGTTTGGGGTGAAGTCATCGAGGACCAGAATCAGTATCCACCTCGATGAGTTGGACCGGTCGCCTATTGCTCGTCTCGAGTGAGAGTTCCACCTATTGCTGTTGCTAGAGAGGCGAATCCGACATCAGGCTCCGCTGTGCGTTTTGGCGATGGGCTGCATCATCTCGCGGGCCACCATGGGGGCGGCGCTCTGGTCTTGGCCGGTGACCAGGTTGCCGTCGGCCACCCAGTGTTTGGCGAATGGGTGTTCTTGAAGTCTATTTCAGCGGTCATGCCCAAGCGCCGGTGGAGTCCACAGACATCGAGACCGTGGGGCGCCGTGCGGGACAGCCGGTATACCGCGTGAGGAATGCGCCCACTCCCCATTTCGTCAGACAGACAATCGACGCATTCGGACGCAGTTCAATCCTGAGCTGACGCCATCCATCCCAGGACGAAAAGGCACGAGGGTTTCGGCGAGCGCCTGCAGCCCAGACCCGAGGACCGCCAGATCCTCCAGCCATTTCAGGGCCGTTCAGTGCCGCGTCGATCCATGAAGCGGCCGCTAGGAGACGATTCGGTGTTGTTGAGTCTGGGTGCAGTGTGCGGGCCGGGTCAGTGGGTGCGCTCGGCAGTTGTGGAGCGGATTGCGTCGAGGCGCCGAACCGTGATCGCGGCCGCGGCCGCGAACTCGAAGCGGCTGTGGCCCGCTTCGAGGGCCTGCTCGATGAGCTTGGCGCGATGGGCGCGGGCATCTTCAAGGCGGGACTGCAACTGCGCCGCAGCCCTGGAGTTCGCTTCCAAATCCCTCAGCTGAGACGACCTCTCCAGTTGGCGCTGGGGTCCCCGCCGGCGGAGCTCCCCCTCGGCCGCGGCGAGCTCGGAATCACTGAGTATCCGCATCGGTTCCATCCGAACAGAATAGCTATTCGCTGTATGTAGATACGGTGTATAGCGAGGACTTTAGTGCAAACGTGTGGAACTGACTTGACTCGCTGTTCGCTGTGGGATGGGGGCTTTGGGAGGCTGATGGTGCTTGGCTTGTGGGGGTTCAGCTATGTGCTGGTGTTCGGTGCTTACTCGCGTTGGTTGTCTTGCTTGCTATTGGTTCGGCTCTGTCTGATCGTTGTTGTCTGCTGGTCGGTTCTGGTTGGCGGCTGGTGTCGCCAGCCTGGGTTCTTGTACCGCTTCCCGGTGGGCGTCGCCGGCGGCTGGGTGGACACTGGGCTTTGGGGGGCTGTAGTTGCGGGGGTTTCCGCGGAGGGGCATTGGGCTGATGGAGGAGGTTCGGGTTCGGCTCCGGCGGGTGTTGGCTGTGTTTTGGTGGGTTTTTCGGGTTGCGACCGGTGGTTGCGGGTTGTGGAGTGGTTTGCGACCGGTGCTTTAGGGGTTTGCGACCGGTCGCGGCCGGCGGGGTGTTGCATGATGGCGGGCATGGGTACGGCTCTTGGTCATCGAGGAGCGCTGGCGGGGTGTGGCGGTGCTGGTGGTGTTGGCGGGCCGGGGATGCCGGTGGCGTTGGGTGTATGTTTCTCGAATCGGCTCTGGTATATTTCTCATATGGGCTCTGTCGAGGTTCTGGGGGGTTTGAGACCGGTGTTTTCGACGCGGGAGTTCGAGCGGGCGGCTGGGGTGCGCCCGTCTTCGGCGTCGCGGGCGCTGGGGGAGTTGGCGGCCGTGGGCCGGGTGGAGAAGGTCCGCCGGGGGACGTGGCGCAACTTCTGTGTGGCGTGGCCGTCCGCGGACGAGTTGCTGGTCGGCGCCGGTGCTGTGTCGCACCATTGGACGCCGCAGTGGGAGGCGGAGCTGGAGGCTGCCTACGGCGGCGCAATTCGCCGTATCTCGGGTCTGACCGCTTTGGGGATGGCGGGGGCGGCGTTGATCTGCCGGCCGGAGGTCAGCGTGGACGGCGAGATCGCGTTCGACACTGGTCCGTTCGGGTTCGCTTCCTGGCGGGAGAGTCAGGACACGTTGTTGGCGGGCGCGGTGCAGCTTACGGAGCACACCTGGGTGTCGACGCCCGCTCGGGCGGTGTTGGAGTGTGCGCAGTGGCCGCACCGCTCGCACCGCTGGGAGGAGTATGTGGGCCGCATGCTTGCCTACCACTTCGAGGTGTGCGCGCCGGGTGAGGTCGCCGAGGTTGCGGGAGCGTTGGGCTGGCGCGCCGGCCTGCGCCGGATCTCGTCTCTGGCGCAGGAACTGGCCGAGACCCCGGAAGGGCACACCCTGGGGTTCGACGTCGATCTCCGGTGGGCCGAGCTGGGCTCCGCCGCTCGCCGGGGGGACGACTGGATACACCTCGCGCCGCTGCACCGCACCGGCAGCCCGGCCCGCGTCACCCACCAAGACACGGCCCGCATGGTCAACTGGGCGGCGACCCCCGACGCCGTGGCCGCCGCGGTGGCGACATGAGCCCCCCTACGAGCCGGCACAGCCGATGGGAGCCGGCCGATCTGGTCCAGCACCAGATCGTCTCCGCAATCGCCGCCCGCCAACAAAGGGTCCCGCGGGTGGTGTTCAAGGGCGGGACCCTGCTGCGTGTCTGCTACCGCCACGACTGGCGGTTCTCAGAGGACCTGGACTTCGACTGGATCCACGCCGACGACAGCAAACAAGCCGTACACGATTTCTTCGACCTAGTTCTCAATGCAGCGTCGAGGGCTTATGGGACCGCATTCGACACAAGATGGGGCTCCAACAAGCTCAACATCTACTGGGAGCTGCCCAAAGCCACTACCGGCGTCATCTACACCGACGTCAAACCCCGCCGCCACCCAGGGGCCCCACCGACCGCTGTGCCATGGACCATCTTGGACCGATACCCCCAGATCGACACCGCCAATCCCATCCTGGGATACTCGCCGGCTTCGATGCTGGCAGCAAAGCTCGATTGCATCGCAGACCCGCGACGCCTCGCCCCACGCGACTATTACGACCTGTACCGCCTCCTCCAAGACCCCTCCATAGACACCGGCGCGGCCCTTGGCGAGTTCACCGCACGCCACACCGCCACACATCCCGACACCACAATCCGCGACTGGTTCGACACCCTCTTCAACAACGCATACCAACACGAGACCGAACTGGCCGACAGATGGGGCGAGATCACCCGAACAGGCATGATCCAAGACCCCCAACAAGACTTCGCCGCCATGTTCGACACCATCGCTGACGCCACTCAACACGCCCTCAACGACTACACGGCCTCAACTCGAGACACCATTGCCCACCCCGATCTCCGCACAATAGAACCACCCCCGCCGACCCGGGCAACGCCGGGCCTGGAGATTTGATCACCGTCCTGTCCGCTCGTCGGCCAGCCAATTCAACTCTTTGGGTCTGTCGATGCGATGGAACAACACAGTCTGCGGCGGTGTCCCAACTGCCTGCGCTCAACGCTGCGAGGCCTATTGGGGCTCGGCCTTGGTCTTGAGCTGTGCGATGTTTTTCACTATGGCTCTGAGGGTCGGGCTTCCTTGTCCATCCTTGAATGACGATTCGACGATTCTCTGAAACGCAAGTGCGTTCTTGCGCATTTGGGAGTTCGGCAGGCCGTAGAACTCGCGTGCCTCGTTCTCATATCGTTCGTAGGCCGTCGGGTCGGTCTCCTCCTTGAGCGTTTGTTCAATCGCTGTTGCAAAGCAGGCTGACGTGTCGTTCACGTGGCTAGGCCAGTCGGTTTCGTCCATCTCGAGTAGGCGGAGTAGGAGCCTGTTCGGTTCGGGTTTCGAGTTGGCTTGGCCTTGGTCGCCGTCCCAGACCACATATGTGGGAATGCCGAGTCTGCGGAAGATGACGAGCGGGCGGTCAAGGTTCGTCTTGCCGTTGCAGGGGATGACCGCGATCCCCTCAGCGTCCAGGTCGATGTTCATCGCACGGGCGGCTCCTGCAATGGCTGCTCGGTCGGTGTCGCCTTCAACCAGCACAGCGGCATCAGCGAAGAAGCCTTCATTGACCACCGGCGTCATGATCGTCTGCAGACGGGCTCGAAGAGACTCGGCGGTGAAGTCGGCTTGGCTGGTGGTTGCCTCCTGGAGCTGCTTTGCCACCGCGTCCAATGTGGTGGCCTGCACCACGGTCGCTCTCGGCTCCTCCGCGGCGGATTGCCTCTTTCGCAGGATTCGAACGTCGTCGAATCGGTCTAAGCCGACGAAGAGCGGCGAATGGGTCGTGTAGATGACCTGCGTGCCTGCCAGTGTTTCAGGATTCACAGGCTGCGTGAGCCGCATCAAGACCGAGGCGATGTGGCGTTGACGGCTGGGATGCTGATAAAGCTCCGGCTCCTCGATAGCCAAAATGACATGGGGCTGCACTGGCGCTTCCAGTTGCTCTGATTCTGCGTCTGTGTCCGTCCCTGGGGTTGTAGCGCCATTCGATTGTCGAACTGATGCGAGGTGTTGCAACAGGGTCACGATGAAGGCTCGTTGAAGCCCGTGCCCGGTCCGCGTGACTGTGGACAGATATCCATCCTCTTTGAGCCGAACATTCGCCTGAGGATCGGGAATGCTGAGTTCTTGCATCTGTTCCCATCGCAAATCGACAGCCGATTCCGGAACGAACGACTGCAGGGCATCAGTCAGCTCGCCTTGAAGGGCTTCGAGCTTCGGCCAGGCGTCCCCATCCATGATCTGGGTGAATTCGCTCCTGGTGCGTTCTTTTAGGTCGTTTAGTTTCGGGTGGGCCGCCAAAGCACTGCGGACCACGAGGTTCATGATCTCGGTAATGGGGGAGCCGCGTTGGTCGGCCGCGTCCTCTCCGGCGTCTCGAACAGCGGGTATGCGTATGAACTGTGTATGCGGGCGGAGGCGCCCTGTGCCGACGTTGGACCAGCCGAAGAATTGCCCGTCATCGCGAATCCGCTCGCATCCATCAGGATGTTCAAGCTCCCAATCCTTCATAGCTGCTTCGGCTGCGTCAGCAGATTTCGCGGTTGGGAGCGTCGCGTAGCCAGGTTGTTGTCGGAGCCGGTCATACTCGGCTACCCGGTCACGCTTGCCGTCAATCCTCCTGATGCTCGCGAAGGCCGCATTTTGGAGACTGGTCCCATGAAATGACGCAGACTTCTTCCCCGAGATGAGGCAAAACACGCCGACGACCGTGAGCGTTTCCCCCTCAAGATACGGGGCGAATTTGTCTCGCTCCACGGAATTCAGCCCGCCATATGATATCTCTATCTCGATGTCCTGGCTGGCGTCCTCACCATGAAAGTCTGCCTCCGTCAGCGGCGCGGAACGTTCGTAGAACAATTCCAAGGCGCCGAGAAAGGCAGACTTCCCGGTCCCGTTTCTGCCTACTAGAGCCGTAAGGTCTCGAACAGACAACTCAGCATCGAGGATCGACCGGAAGTTCTTGACTCGGAGATGCCGTATCCGCATGAGGCTCTACAGAATCTCGGTGGTCGGGTACTTGTCCCGAATGTGGCGGTGAAAATGCGAGCCGATCGAATCGGCATTCATCAGAGCCCTAAAAGCATCCTGAGGAACCCTGGCGTACTGGTAAACCCTTCCCCCGCCGAACTCTATCTCGAGAATAGCGCTGTCAATGTCGTAGCCGACAGACACGAGATTGCTTGAACTCACAGGAGTGCGCCGCACTACAGACCTCCAAACACGAAACGAACAAGAAACAGGCCCACGTTAATACGCGGAAAAACTGACGGTCTCACGCCACTTGATGCCATGTGGGACTATCCGGCAATTGTCCGTAGACCTAGACGCACTGCTTCTCCTCTCAATGGGAGTGATTGCTTTGGATCAAGTTTGTTGAGTAGCTCGGAGACCATCTCATCGAGGCGGTACCGCAGAATTGACTGCCCTTGGGGAGGGAATGCCTTGGCATCAGAAAGGATGTGGGTGAGGAGTGTTGCGGCTTCTTCTGGATGCGCTTCTACATGGTCCGTGTTCTCCGAATGGTAATGAATCCTGCCGAGGGTCCAGCCCAGATTGCTTTCAGCTCGATCTGCAGGAGCTGGGTGCTGGCGGGCGAGTTCCACCGCTTCAGAAAATCGGCTGTCGAGGCAGAAGGCCCAGCTAGTCAGAGTAGCGGCTTTGTCGTCGGTGATGGCGTTGGGTGTGCTGTTCAATCGATTTTCCCAGTAGGTGCGCATCCAGTTGTTCCATTGGGCATCGGCAGCATCGCCGGAGAGCTCGGTAAGGTCGGATGTGATGGCCTGAATCCAGTGTATTCGGGCCTTGACTGTTGCGGTGGCGGTAAATCGGTTGAGCCAGCCCTGGTCAATGGGATTGATGCCGGAGAAGAGAGCGATTGCTGCTAGGTGCTGATAGAAGTTCTGCCTGCTGTGTTCGCTGATCTGTTCGAGACGGCTCGTCATGCTGAGGTAGTAGTCCAGTTGACCTGCTTCCAGCATTGCTTGGTTGGTGGCTCCTGCTGCCAGGTAGGCATCCCAACAGCGCACTGCTCGATCTTCGCCGGCATCGGGGCTGAGCAGGGGCATTATGTTGCTGCGACACCATTGCTCGTCCACATCGAACAGGTACCTGACTCTGGCAGCCAAGATTGCTTGAGCCATGGCTGATCCATAGTCGCTGCCGTTAACCATCCTGGCCATCACGGTTGTCAGCGACTCGGGCAGACCTGCCCATCCGTCTCCAGCTTTGCGATACTCGAAGTCGACCAGCTGAAGCGCAACCCTGGCGATCTGGCCACCCCAGTGGTTGAATGCATGGTCCAGCCAGCCCAAACCGCTACCTGTTATGCCACTACCCAAGGTCCACTCTTTGGAGCCGGCAGTCCATATTCGGTCTAGCCGCGTTGTGATCGCGTCACAGAGGACATCGTCGATTTCGGCATCTGTCCGAGCGCTCAGCACTGCTTGTGCTGCACGTTGCCTGGTAGTCGGATCTGCCGGAGCGTCGGGGCCGATGAGAAGGTCGATGGCCTTCACCCCGTCAATTGGATGAGTATCGACCGTTGCGCTGAGGGAGTTCAGGGCGTCATCTCTGCTCATCTCTCCGGGGTCGGACTGCCCCCACTCTGGAAGAATGATCAACTGCTCGATTGCCCTAGCCGGGTCTTTCTCCAATTTCGCGTGCAGTTCATCTGGATTTATTCGCTGTTGGGGTAGCCATCCGGCAGGGCCACTCCACATCAGTAGGTCGGGATGGTCCGACGGGCGCCACTCGGGTCGCTTCGCTTGGGCGGTGTCGAACGCCTGCTGGGCGCTCGCTGCATCGGGAGCGAAGCGTGCAATCCATTCCAAGAGGTCATAGACGATGCGCTTTTCGTTGTCAGGTCGAGCAGTCACCTCATTCCCCTTCCGACCTGCATTGGCCCAATGCCTCAGGGGGGCCGGCTTTCACATCCAACACCAGAGCACTAACGCACTCCTGCGATGCCTACGGCAGGGAAACTGCCAGCAGCCTCATTGATTCGTGTTTGAGATAGACATCGAACAACCAGCCGGTATCGCGCAGCCACTCAATCTTCTCCTCCGAAGTGGCGTCGATGCGCTCAGTCCAGCCGCGGATGCCGCAGCCCAGTCCGCGGTCGCCGCCGCAGCTGTCGAGGTTCCCGACGACTGGGGCTGCGATCCCGACCACCCCGACCTGTTGGGCGCGGGCCAATACCATGCGTACCGGGCCGTGCAGGCCCGCCTCAGCGAGGGCGGGGTCAAACCCAAATCGGTCATCGTCACCGCGGCGGGCTGCAACATCATCGCCACCGTCACCGTCGGCGGCCTGTCGGCCCGCTGGCCCGGCCTGGAACACACCGCCGCCGCCTGCTCCGCCCCGGGCAAAAGCGGCCCGCTGATAGCGGCCGGAAAATGCTGAGGAACAACCGATGAGCGACGCTGTGACCCTGCTGTTGATCCTGCCGGGGCTGTTGCTGGCCATCATCTTCGCCGACGCCGCCGGCGACCGCGGGGCAGCCACCTACCGGGCGACGAACTACGCGGTGCGAGCAGCCGACAACGCCGCCGACCAGATCGCCGCCGACCCCCAAGACGCCGCCCTGTGGGCCAGACCGCCGACGCGGTCCAAGACAACGGGGGGCTGTCCACCTGGGGCGACTGCGTGCAATCCGACCCGCGGTTCGACATCAGCCTCCACGCCCAGCCCGAACCGCCAGGCGCGACCGAATCGGTCGCGGTGCTGGTCATGTGCCCCATCTACACCAGCACGATTTTGGCCGACACCACAGTGACGGCCATGTCGGTGCGCCGGATCAGCTAGCGGCAGCCGTGTACACCGCCATCGTGTACCTGTCTCTGATCTGGGCGTGCGGCTTAACCGCCACGGCCATTGGCGACCAGGCCGAGATCATCTCCGCCCGCAACCTCGCCGCCATCCGAGCAGAGCAGACCGCCGACGCCTACGCGGCGAGCTGCGCCACCGGAACCTGCGACAACAGCGCCTTCGCCACCACGCCCGACGACGCGCCAGGCACCCAGATCAAAGCCTGCCTTTCCGGCGCAGCCATGCTGATCGACGTGTCCATCCCCGTCGAACCCCAGCTGTGGATCGCCAACAAGACCGGCACGGCCTGCATAGCCGAAGTCCTCAACGAAGGCGCCGCCGCCAACCTGCCAACCTGCACCGCCTGACAACGCGATGACTGGAATCCAAGCCAGCCGGGCCGTCTACTACACCCGGCGAAAAGCCACCCCCACTGGCCGGCGAGAAATACGAAAATGGGCGCGATCAGCGGTATGGCTGGCAGGATTCTGCGCCGCCCCCGCGTCAGCCAGCCGCCCGCGACGAGCTCGTCGCTCGAGCCGACGACATCAAATCCCGCTGCGGTCGGGTGTTCAACCTGTACTCGGCGAACTCGCCCATGCGCAAAGCCCGACAGTCGCTTCTCGCTGTACTGATCGCCGCGGGGGCCAACCGGGCCAGAACCGACGAGGTGGCCGGCATCTTGCGATCAACCCCCGAAAACGTCCGCAGCCTCATGCGACGCGCAGAAAAGGACGGCTGGGTGATCCGCGAAGGCCCCGCTGACTGGGTGCTCGCCCCAGGCGTCAAGACCGACTTCGTCCTGCTCGTCGACGCCGTAGACGACAAGGATGAAGCCACCGCCGAAGCGATCGCCGCCACCATTGGCCCGCCCCTGCCCGCCATCAATGACGAATGGCTCGACGAGCTCATCGCTGATCCAACCCCCAGAAAGGAACTCCGGCTCGCCGCCGCCGAAATCCTGAACACCGCCGCCGAGCAATGGCCCCAGAACCCCGCCTGGCTACAAGCCACCGACCGGCTCTACGGCCACCATTAGCCAGCCCCCGCCCAAGACCCCCAGAGCACCTGCCGCAACCCCGCTGCCCCTCGATGAGCACAGGAGGCGACGTGGCCAGCGTTCAGTCGCCCCATGACAGTCCACCACAAGACCGAGGCCCATGCGAAGCGCCAGCAAGGGTCATAGGCGAACCTGGCGGTTCCCTCTCACAAATCGGACATGGTGGTCATGCCTGTTATGGGATCCGACTGCCTTGTAGGAAACTCATACAAGATGTCTACAACCATATACAATTCTGATATTGTGCGCGATGGCACCCGGTGCTGATATCGGCGGACAGAGCGCTCACGCTGTGGGCTGCTATCCCACACCCATCTAAGGGACACATTTTGAGCGCACTCCTGGTACGAGCGTGAAGACGGGGGTAGGCGTTAGACACCTGGGGCTGGTTGACGAGTTCGCAATGGCCCGAATAGGCAAGGCGATCTTCCACAACGAGATTCCTAGTCCGACAGACGTCATCATCGTCTGCTTAATCAACGCCTGCGACGTCTTGCGCTACACCTTCGAAATCGACGAGGAGTCGGAAATACGGGTCGAGCAAATCGTGAAGATGTTGTCGCTGACCGGCTTCGTCGCCGAAGCGGTCAGCGACAACATTGCCAGACCCATATTCCAGCGATCCGCCCACACCAAGCAGTTCCCCTGCGTCAAGCTGCGAAAGCTCGGAGGCCAACAATGAATTCCACGGCTCGTTATGTCCGCTGGGCGGGGTTCTTGGCGGTGCTGGCGCTGGCTGGTGTGTCGGCTGGGTGCAGTGGGGACCAAGGGCCTGAGCCGACGGCCACCGAGGAGTCCGCGGCACCGACTCCGCCGCCAGAGGCTTCGACACCAGAGCCTACGCCGACGCCCTCCGAAGGGCCGGAGCCGCCCAGCGCGGCTGGCGGCTTCGACATTGAAATCGACGATGACACGACCATGCAGGAAGTCTTCGACGCTTTCGGCGGCTCGGAGCAGGAATGCATACGCGACGATCTCGGCGACGAACTGCTGGAGTCCGTGCTGGGCACCAGGGCGCTGTCGGAGGACGACCTCGCTGATGAGGCAATGATGATCTTCTCATGCCTCGCCCCCGAAACCGCCCGCGAGTTCTTCCTCGCGGCCTTTTTGGCGGGGGCGGAGTCGGAAGGGCTGATCACAGAGATAGGCGCAGAAGAAGAAGCGTGCCTGCGAGAGCGCCTGGCCGAGATCGACATGGCTGCCGCCATGGCGGAGATTGTGGACTCCGAGTCTCCTCCTGTTGCCATATCAAGCCTGTTCGGCTGCGTTCCAGACCTGTTCATCGAAGCCATTCTGGCGGATGATGAAGCGGCGGCGGAGCTGACCGAGCAGCAGCGGTCGTGTCTGCGCGACTTGATAGCCGAAGCCGATTGGACCGTGCTGGCAGAGGCGATGGAAGGCGAACCGGAGTCTGATGCGGTGCTTGAATTCGGTTTCAGCCTGTTCGCCTGCCTTGTGGAATCAGCGCTTCCCGACGAAGAGCCCGAGCCGACAGTCGTCGTAGAGGCTCCCGCCCCAACTGCCGTCCCGGCGGAGACATCGGTGGCGGCAAACCAGTTGGAGAGCGCCACGCCGGTGACCGTTGGCGCAGTCGCGACGGGCGAAGTGGAACACGGGGGCGATGAGGACTACTTCGTGTTCGAGGCTGAAGAGGGCGAGTTGTATCAGATCGACGTGGCGCTAGGAACGCTGGGCGACTCCGTGGCGGTGTTGTACGACTCTGAGGGATTCGAGTTGGCGAGCAACGACGAT
>Ga0209543_1000819_pt1 | contig 34695 bp, 22 predicted proteins | sample MesohylFT_FD_187296 | JGI IMG/M metagenome (GOLD analysis project Ga0209543, IMG submission 187296) | Host-associated microbial community of the marine sponge Aplysina aerophoba from Gulf of Piran - sponge mesohyl, lysed by freeze-thaw... | ecosystem: Host-associated > Porifera > Sponge >...
CGCCGACCGACAAGCACCAGGACATGCGCAGCGAGATGATCCTGACGATGGAGGATCTCGGTCTCAACCCCGAGTGCCAGCACCACGAAGTCGGCACCGGTGGTCAGGCCGAGATCGACCTCCGGTTTGCGCCGCTCGTCGAGATGGCGGACGCGATGATGCTCTACAAGTACATCATCAAGAACACCGCCGCCAAGTACGGCAAGACGGTCACCTTCATGCCGAAGCCCCTGTTCGAGGACAACGGCAGCGGCATGCACACCCACCTTTCGCTCTGGAAGGACGGAGTGCCTCTGTTCGCGGGCGACGGCTATGCCGGACTGTCCGACATGGCAATGCACGCGATTGGCGGTCTGCTCAAGCACGCGCCGGCGCTGCTCGCCTTCACCAACCCGACGACGAACAGCTACAAGCGGCTGGTGCCGGGCTTCGAGGCTCCGGTGAACCTCGTGTACTCGCAGCGCAATCGGAGCGCCGCGGTGCGGATTCCGATGTACTCGCCCTCGCCGAAGGCGAAGCGGGTCGAGTTCCGTTGCCCTGACCCGAGCTGCAACCCGTATCTCGCCTTCGCGGCGCTCCTGATGGCGGCCCTCGACGGCATCCAGAACGAGATCGATCCGGGCAGCTCGCTGGACGTCGACATCTACGACCTGTCGCCGGAGGAGAGCCAGGGGGTTCCGACCACGCCGGCGACGCTGGACGAGGCGCTCGACGCCCTCGAGGACGACCACGACTTCCTCACAGCGGGCGGCGTGTTCGACGAGGACGTGATCGAGAACCACATCGCGTACAAGCGGGAGAGCGAGTGTCAGGAGGTGGCGCTGCGGCCGCACCCGCACGAGTTCGCGCTGTACTACGACATCTAGTCGGGCTGTACTTCTGAATCTGACCCGGAAGGCGGCGCCGTTGGCGGCGCTTGGTGGATTCCGGAATCGCGGGTCAGAAGACCCGCGTCACTGGCCGGCCGCGCATCGCTGCGCGGCCGGCTTTTTTCTTCTTGCAGGGATGTAGGCCACCAGAGCTGCTGGTAAGTTACGCCTCCATCCCACAACGCGCGCCGACCGGAGAGTGGGCGGCCGCCAGCAGGAGGAGGTCCCTTCCGTGCAAGCCTTAGCGATTCGCACCCTTGGCATCGTGCTGGGGTTGACGTTGACCGTGCCGGCGTTGGCCGACGACTGGCCGCAGTGGAGGGGCGTCGACCGTTCCGGCGTGTGGCAGGAGGACGGCATCGTGGAGCAGTTTCCCGAGGGCGGCCTCGAGGCTGTCTGGCGGGTGCCGATTCGCGGCGGCTACTCGGGGCCGGTGGTCGCGGACGGTCGCGTGTTCGTGACCGACTGGCAGCGCATCGAAGGGACACGCGCCATCACGGGCAAGGAACGCATCCTGGCGCTCGACGAGGAGACCGGCGAGGAGCTCTGGAGCCACGAGTGGGACGTGAACTACTCGGCGCTGCAGCAGAGCTATGCGATCGGTCCCCGCTCGACGCCGGCGGTCGACGGCGGCACGCTGTACGTGATGGGGGCCGTCGGCCATCTGATGGCGCTTGAGGCAGAGACCGGCGAGGTGATCTGGAGCTACGACTCGGTGGAGGAGGGCAACGCCAGCATCACGATCTGGGGGTTCGCCACTTCACCGCTCGTGCACGGCGACCTGCTGATCCAGATCGTGGGGGCCGAGCCGGACGGCAAGGTGATCGCCTTCAACAAGCACACGGGCGAAGAGGTCTGGCGGTCCCTGTCCTCGGACTGGGAGATGGGCTACGGCCAGCCGATGATCTTCGAAGCCGGCGGCGTGGAGCAGCTCATCATCTGGGAACCGAAGGCGATCAACTCACTCGACCCGGCGACCGGCGAGGTCTACTGGTCGGTGCCTTGGGAGGTCGCTTCCGGCATGACGGTTACGACCCCGGTGATCGATGGTAACCGGCTGCTGTTCAGCCAGTTCTACCGGGGTTCCCTGCTGCTGGAACTCGCTGAGGACAAGCCGGAGGTCAAGGAGTTGTGGCGGGGCCAGAGTCGCAGCGAGATGCCGGAGGAGACGCAGGGCCTCCACTCCCTGATCACGACGCCGATCCTCGAGGGCGACACGATTTACGGGGTGTGCAGCTACGGCCAGTTGCGCGGTCTTGACGCCGCCGACGGCTCGCGGCTCTGGGAAAGCGACAAGATGGCCCGCCAGGGCCGCTGGGGCGCCGCCTTCATGGTCAAGCACGGCGACCGCTGGTTCGTGAACAACGACGTCGGCGACCTGATCATCGCTCGCTTCACCCGTGACGGCTACGAGGAGATCGATCGCGCCAAGCTGATCGAACCGACGACGCGGTCCGGCTTCGGCCCGCGGAGGTTCTACGACGCGATGGTGAACTGGACACACCCGGCCTACGCCAACCGCCACATCATCGCGCGCAACGACGAGGAGATCATTCGTGTCTCCCTGGCCGCCGACTAGCGCCCTTCGAGGACCCACCGCTGGAGTTCGGCTGACCCTGATCCTTGCGGCGCTCGCCGCTCTTGGCACCCTGCCCGCAACCGCCCAGCGGGAATCGGATGCCCAGGGTCCGGTGGGGGAGCTGATCTTCCCGCTCGAGCACTGGCACAACCACGGGTCTTCCCTCGTGGAACTGCCGAATGGCGATCTGCTCGTGGCCTGGTTCCACGGTTCGGGGGAGCGGACGGCCGACGACGTGCGTATCCTGGGCGCCCGGATGCGGGCCGGCGCAGAAACCTGGAGCGAGCCGTTCCTGCTCGCCGACACGCCGGGCTTCCCGGACACGAACTGCACCTTGCTGCTCGAGCCGGTGAGTGCTGGCGGACACCGGCTGTGGCTGTTCTGGCCCACGATTCAGGCGAATCTCTGGGAGAGCGCCCTGATGAAGGTCAAGGTGTCGACCGACTTCGAGGGCCCGGGGCCGCCGGTGTGGGACTGGCAGGACGTGCTGCACATGAAGCCCGGCGACGGCTTTCACGACCTGGTGGCCGACAAGACCGATGAGTATTTTCGCAGCCTTGGCTTTGCCGGCGCGTCGGATCCGGCCGTCCCGGAGTCGTCCCGGGCGTGGGCCGCGCGCAACCTGGAGCAGGCCGCGGACAAGCTGACCAGGCGGATCGGCTGGTTCACCCGCGCGCATCCGGTCGTCCTCCCTCTTCCTGATGGCGGCCAGCGGCTGCTCCTCGGGCTCTACTCGGACGGCTTCAGTTTCGCCGCCGCGACGTACAGTGACGACGGCGGCCACAGTTGGACGTTCACCGAGCCGATCATCGGAGGGGGCAGCATTCAGCCCACGTTCGCGCTCCGCCGCGACGGCACGCTCTTGGCCTTCATGCGCGACAACGGGCCGCCGCCAAAGCGCGCCCACGTTGCCGAGTCGAACGATCTGGGCGCCACCTGGTCCATCGCCCGCGACCATCCCGACCTGGTCGAGACCGGCGCCGGGCTGGAAGTCCTGAAGCTCGCGAGCGGCCGCTGGATCGCGGTCCACAACGATATCCCCGACGGCCGCTACCGGCTCGCAGTGTCCGTCTCCGAGGACGAGGGCAGGACCTTCAAGCACAGGCGCTACATCGAGCGCGAGGAGAAGGGCGTCGGCCGCTATCACTATCCGTCGGTGATCCAGTCCCGCGACGGCCGCATCCACGTGACGTACAGCTACCACGTTGCCGGCGCGCTCGACGACGGTGGCCAGGGCAAGAGCATCAAGCACGTCAGCTTCGACGAAGCCTGGCTGCTCGGCGAAAGCTGAGCGAGGCAACACGTTCAACCGGGAGGTTTCCCATGCGCCATCGACTGTTCTCAATCGCTGCCTTGATCGCCGCGACCTGTTTCGTCCTGCTTGCGGCCTGTGCCCCTCAGGAGACTGGCGGCACGAGCACCGATACGTTCGCCGGCCTCCCCCGCGCGACACCCGAAAGCGCGGGCATGTCGAGCGAACGGCTCGACCGCATCCGGCCGGCGTTCGAGAACTACGTGACGGACGGCAAGCTCTCCGGCGTCGTCACCGTCATCGCGCGCGACGGCCAGGTCGTTCACTTCGAAGCCAGCGGCAACCAGGACGTCGAGGCCGGCGAACCGATGACCGAGGACACCCTCTTCCGCATGTACTCGATGACCAAGCCGATCGCCTCGGCGGCGTTGATGATCCTCTGGGAGGAGGGCCACTTCCTGCTGTCCACGCCGTTGTCCGCGATTCTCCCCGAGTTCGCGGATACGCAGGTCCACGTCTCCGGCGACGGCGACGACATGGTGACGGAGGCGCCGCGGCGGCCCATCATCATCCGGGACCTGATGACCCACACCTCCGGTCTGACCTACACCTTCATCCCCAGCCCGGTCGCCGCCTCCTACGCGGCGAACGGTCTGGAAGGCTCGGCCGACGCGGTCCCCCACGACGACCTGGCGCACTACGTCCGGGAGCTGGCGAAGCGGCCCCTGCTCGCTCATCCCGGCACCGCGTGGAACTACAGCGTCGGCCTCGAAGTCGCGGGCCGGGTGGTCGAGGTCGCTTCCGGCCAGACCTTCCGCGAGTTCCTGAAGGAGCGGATCTTCGACCCGCTGGGCATGGTCGACACGGACTTCTACGTCCCCGACGAGAAGCTCGATCGCTTCGCCGTGAACTACGCGCCGACGCCGGAAGGTGGCATGGTCGTGGTGGACGATCCGGAGACCAGCGCCTACCGCAAGCCGCCCAAGGTCGAGATGGGCGGTTCCGGCCTTGTCGCGACGGCCGGCGATTACCTGCGCTTCGCCCAGATGCTGGCGAACGGCGGCGAGCTCGACGGCGTGCGGATCCTCGGGCCGCAGACCGTGGCCCTGATGATGGACAACCACCTCGGCTCGGCCTACGGGCCGTCGCCCATGTCGAGCCTCAACCTCGACATGGGGATGAGCGAGGGCATGGGCTACGGCCTGGGGGGGTACTCGGTCACCGACACCGGCCTGACCGGTCTGCCGGCTTCACCTGGCACCTACGGCTGGGGCGGCGCCGCCTCGACCGACTTCTTCGTCGACCCCGAGGAGAACCTCGTTGGCATGGTGCTGACCCAGTTGCTGCCCACCGGCACCTATCCGCTGCGTCCCACGATGGAGGTGCTGACCTACCAGGCGATCGTGGAGTAGGCGAGAGAGGAGGCGGAAGATGAGCAAGATCCGACGGCCGTCCCGGTGTCTGCCGTGTTCGCCGCTCAAGGTTGCGGTCGTGGGCGTCGCGGCGCTGCTGATCCTGGCCGGCGCGTCTTTCGCCCAGGAGCGCGGCTTCTACGCCGGCTACACCGCCTCGGCCGAGCAGTTCGAGGCGACCTTCTCGAAGAGCGTCGACAACACGGATCCCGACACCCTGGTGCCCGAACCGCGGCGCGGCATGGTGTTCCACGACACGAGTTCGGCCGACACCGTCGATCTGGCGGTTGGTTTTCTGGCCGGCTATCGCGCGCCTCTGGGTGACGGTGGCGCCTTTCTAAGCACGGAAGTCGACGTGATGTTCCACGGCGGCGAGCCGGACGGCCAGCTCGCCGGCGTGGGCACGTCGCCGGAACGCAAGCAACTCGGCGAGAGCTGGCCGGACTCCTGGTCCGTCGACAAGAAGCGCAGCTACGGCCTGACTCTGCGGCTCGGCTTCCAGCCGGAATCGCTCCAGTCCCGGGACATGAACCTCTACCTGCTTGGCGGCGTCCGGCTCTTCAAGGCGCGCTTCAGCACGACCTTCAAGGGGTGCATGACCGCCGAGCCCTGTTCGCCGTCCGAGTACGTGTCCGGGACCGACGGCCGCGATGTGGATCCGCTGGCCACCACCTGGGGCCTCGGCCTGGAGAAGCGGATCGGCAGCGGCGAGTACCTGGACCGGATCGTCCTCCGGTTCGAGGCGCGCTACAGCGACTACGGCGACGAGTCCTGGGTCGCCGACTTCCCGAACGTTCGCGTTACCGTGCCGTCGACGCTGGAGGCCGATGGGGTCGGCGTGACGGTGAGCCTGGTGCGGCTGTTTGGCAGGGGCGAGTAGAGATGGTGGATCGGACCGAGATCGACGTTCGCCGGGTACAGGCGAACTTGGAGAGCCTGCTACAGCGCGTCCAGGCTGGCGACCGAGTGGTGATCACTCAGGCGGGCGAACCGGTTGCGGCCTTAGTACCTCTAGAGCGTACGTCGGAGCACCTGGTCGGCAGCTTGCGGGGGAAGCTCAAGGTTATCGGTGATGTCAGGCGCACGGGCGTCAAGTGGGACGCTCTGTCGTAGGCATAGAAGAACCTGGCACAGCGGAACAGAAGGCGCCGACACCCCATTCGGCATCCCGTCCGAAGCGCTGGCTTGCGTTCGTTCTGCTGCACCTAGTCCATAGGTAGCGGCAGAAGAAGCCTACGGTCGATCAGCACCTGAGAGTGCCTGACTACCGTCCAAGCGAGGTGGCGGTCGCGGTGCAGGAGGCCCGTCTCGATGTTGCGGTCGAGGGCAGCCTCCGTGAAGTTGGCGGAGGTGATGAAGACGACCTCTTCGTCTGCCACGACTCCCTTCGCGTGGAGAACGCCCTCGGCGCCTCCCGGCTCGAGCGAGCGGGGGTCGTAGAAGACGGCGGGCCGTTGCGATCCGGGCCAGTCGTGCCCCCAGAAGCGCTCCGCGAAGCGCCGGACAAGGGAATCGGCGGCGGTCGTGTCCCCGCGCTTGCGGTCGATGTTCAAGAGCAGGGTGACGGCCAGATCGTGCTGCGCGTCCATTCTCTCCGCCAAGGACTTGAAGGCTTCGGGACCGTCGAAGAACGCGTAGGTGCTCGCCCAGATCGATCGCGAAGCCGCGCCGATGACCTCGTCGTAGACCCGGCGAGTGTCCCGTGCGTGAAGCCCAGGGACCTCGGGTCCGGACCAGACGAAGTCGGGATGGGTGAACGTGCTCGCGAGCTGGTCCAGACTCTGCAGCCACGCGGCGGCGGCCGCCTCGGTGACGGCGAGTTCGCGCCATCTGGCGAGAAGGCGCAGCACGTCGTCTACCTGGCGGCCGCTCACGGACAGGTTGGCTCGAAGGGCTGTCGGCGAGGAGTCCAGCGAGACCAGGCCGGCTCTCAGCGCGTCGGCAAGCGACGTGCGCACGTGAGCCGGAAGCTCAAGCAGTGTTCCGACTGCCTCGCTCTTCATCGCACTCTTCCGTGGGTCAATCGACCCGATCGAAGAAGCCGGCGTTCTCGCCAATGATCGGGACGACGAGAGCGCGGTCGAGATAGTCGTTCCTCATCTCGCAGGACGTCTCGGCCACGAGCGTGCAGCCGTGACACGCGGCGCCGTGAAGCCAGCGCTTCTCGGTGCTCGACTGTGGAACGTGTTGGGCGCACACCGGGTCGTTCGAGCACAGGGATGCGATGTGTAGCGCCTGGCGGAGGTGATCGCCCATGCGCCGGGCCTGTTGCACGAGACCGCCGAGCGTGCCCTCGGCATCGGCGCTGGCGGTATAGAGCAGGAGGCCATAGCGCTTCGCGGCATCGTCGACGTAGATGCGCTCGCGAATCGAGGCGGCCGGATAGCCGCATCGCAGGGCAAGCGACTGGATCAGCAGGTGAGACAGGGTGTGCAGCAGGACGTAGGGGCCTCCTGGAAACTGCCGCTCGTTGCGGCCGCTGGTACGGCGCTCGGCCCAACTCCGATGGCCTGCTTCAAGTGCGGCGCACCGCCTTGTCACTTCGCCCCTCCGACGCCATTTCGATACGGCCGAGCCGTTGAGCAGCAGGAACACGCCTTCGCCCCGATTCTCGACCGCCGGGAACCAAGACGGTTCGAGGGCCAGCTCCGCTCGTTCGACGTCCGTGTCGTACTCGCCGTCGATGTTCGGGGTCGACGCCTCGAATCGGGTAAAGCCCGCGAGCGCTGACACCTCGCGGAGCCGGTGTACCTGGACGACAGCCTCGACGTGGTCACGGAAGTGGCCGGCGCTCGTCTGCCACTCGTGAGCCGGCAGGCGCCGGGCGTGGAACCTGGGGTCCACCGGCACGTCGTCGCCGAAGCCCTCGGGGGCCGCCAGAAGCGCGTCGAGTTCGGCGTGCTTCATCGGCTGCTCTTCCGGGTCGCCGGCTCGACGGCGGTCGATGGCCGCGACGACATCGGCGTCGTCGAACCCGTGAAGGGCGGCCATGACCTTCGGAATGCCCTTGAGCAGGGCCAGGTTCTCCTCCGTCTTCACGACCTGGAGCGTGTCCCACAAGTCGCCGACAGCCTGATCGACGACCGCTCGCTGTTGAGGCAGGGAGAGCGCAGTGACGACCTGCGGAAACCAGGCGTTCGTCGCGGTGCGGATGAGCAGCCGACTCGGCAGGTTGCAGTCCTCGTTCGCCCGGCGGCCGAGCCAGGGACGGGCGCCGTTGCAGACGCCGAGCGGCCGTTCTTCCAGCGTCTTCGCTTCGTGCATGCCGCGCCGGCTGCCGCAACTGCACCGCACGACGAGGTTCGAGAGGTCGCCGCCGGTACCCGTCTCTTCGAGCCGGAGCTCGCCTCTGCATTCGGACTTCTCGCCGTGGACGAAGCGATACCAGTCGATGTCGTCGACGTGGCCGCGCGGACAGCCCCGCACGAACCGAGTCGCGACCACGGGCTTGCCGTTGAACTTCCGGCGCTCGTCCAGGGCCGTGCGATGGACGATCCGGCGGGCCGTGCGGCCCGGGGGACCCCGGCCGTCGGGAGCGGCCTCCTTCTGCACCAGGAACCACTCAGGGAAGCGCGGTGACGTAATGCCGGGAGAGCTGACGCCTGGCCGGTCCGAGGCCGCCGGTGGAGCGAAGAGTGCCGGCGGCACACCGCCGGCCAGGCCCCGCAGGCGAGCAGCGAGCCTCGGCTCGTCGATCTCTTCGAGGAGGTGCGTGTGCGGCCACCAGTCAAGGCCGCCGACGACCGCCGAGTCCTTCGGCAAGTCGATCAGGGCGCCCGGCCCGTAGGTCGTGATTACTTGGCTGCGGCGGACGCTGCCCCTGCTACTGCCCTTGCCAGTCCTGCTGGCCTTGCTGCGCCCGCGCCGTGCCATCAGCGCTCTCCGCCGCCGGCAGGGTCCTGGACGTACAGGTGGACCTCGGGTTCGACGTCGCGCAAGGACCGGTTGGTCCGGAACTTCCGGTGATGCTCCGACTCGAACTCGGTGTCCAGCATCTCCCGCAGCAGAGGCTGGCCGCCCTGCCGTTCGGAGCGCTGGTACTTCACCTCGGTTCCCACGTCGCGGTAACCGTCGACGACGTGCTGCCACGAATCGAGCAGGTCGGCGGTTCGGTTCCTGACGCTCCGCAGCTTCTCTTCCCGTTCCGCTTCCTCCAGTGGCTGAGCGCGGAGCCGGTCGCTGAACGCGTCGATCAGGAGGCGCTCAAGCTCGGCCCGCGCGTCGGCGAGCCCCGCCACACCACGGGCAGGGGTCAGCGACGGCGCGGCGTGGCGGGCAAGCGCGACCAGCGCGCCGGCCATCCCGCGGTCGAGTGCGCGGGCCGCGAACGGCGTCACGCTTCCGGCCTCCACGGCGCGGTAGAAGGTCTCGTGGTAGTGGCGGAATCGCTCGTAGTAGGACCGGTCTCGCGGCTTGTGGACGTTGAGCAGCGTGAGCACCAGCCCGGGTCTGGCGTCGTCCCGGCCGACGCGGCTGGTTGCCTGGATGTACTCGGCGTTCGTCTTCGGCTGGCCCAGTACGACCATGAGGCCAAGTCGCTGGATGTCGAGGCCGACCGAAATCATGTTCGTTGCCAGGGCGCAGTCGACGCGCCCGCTCTCGTGGAACGGCAGGCCGAGTTTCTGCCGGGCTTGGGCGACGTCGGCGGTCGAGACCCGTGAGGTCAACTCGAGCGGTTCGACGTAGGTCGAACGGTCGCGGAAGTACCTCCGTTCCTGGTCGATCCGCCTTCGGGCGCCGTACCGCCGCAGGGTGTTTTGCACTTCTTCTTCCACGATCCGGCGCGCGCCGCCAAGCTCGCGCAGGCTGTTGAAGTAGGCAAGCACCGTCATGTACGGGTCGGCGGGGTTGCTCTTGTTCTCGTTGCCCCCGGCGTCGCGGTATGCCTTCTGTGCTGCCGCCATCACGGGCAGTAGAACCCGCCGCATCATGACCTTCGCGTTCTTTCCCGGGGATGCGATGCCGAGGTAGAGCCGCGCTGGCTTCTCGCTGGACGGCTTGACCTGGGCGAAGAACGAGTCCCGGCGGCTGGGCCCGGGCGGCGGGAAGACCTGCGTCAGCGGACGGCCGAAGAGCGCGTGGATCTGATCCTCTGCGTGGCGCGTTGTGGCAGTGGAAGCGACGATCTTCGGCTTGGCTCGGCGGTCGCCAACGTGCCGGACGGAAAGCGCCTCGATTGCCGTTTCGTAGAGGCCGGTCATCGAGCCGAGCGGCCCGGCGATCAGGTGCAGCTCGTCTTGGACGACGAGGTCGGGACCGGGCAGCGGCGCCGGCAGCGACCGTCCGCGACCCGGCTCGGCCGCGCCGTAGAAGCCGGCGCCGTCATGGCGGTCGGCGCCGCCGAGGAGCGCGCCGGACCGCGCTTCCCAAGGCAAGGCCGCGAACTTGTCCACGGTCGAGATCAGGAAGCACGGAAGGCGACGGTAGAGCGGTTCGTCGACAGCGACGATCGGCAGCGGGCGGTCGCCGGAGAACTCGCATTCCCAGTCGGCGCACGCCACTCGCAAGTTCCGTGGTTCGTCGTTGTTGGGTTCGAGCGAGAAGGAGTCGGGTGTGAACTGCTCGCCGCACCACGGGCAGTTCTCGAGCGGGATCGGCGATGGATTGCGGCCCGGTTCGCGCTGGTAACGCGCCGTCTTCGCCCGCGCGGAGTCGCTGTTCCCGTCGCCCTTGCGACCGAGGACGTTCGGCGTCGCCGCCTTGCCGACCCATAGCCCGATCTCGAACGGCCATTCGCCGTAGCGCTCGGGATCGTCTGCCCGCTCCAGTTCCAACGCGCAGACCAGCCCTGCGGCTCTTGCCAACTGATCCAGGGTCAGCAGGCGCAGGGTGTAGCGCATGATGACGCAGACGCCGGCCCCGGCTCGGCCACCGTCTTCCGGGTGGCGAAGTCGCCGCAGAACGATCGCGAAGGCGGCCAAGCCGAGATACGCCTCCGTCTTGCCGCCGCCGGTCGGGAAGAAGAGCAGGTCCACGAACTCCCGGTGCACGTCTTCCGGGTCGGCAAGCGGGGCGAGGTTGAGCAGGATGAACGCGAGTTGGAAGGCGCGCCACTTCGGTCCGTCTTCGGTGAACACGTCCGGGTTCCGGCGCCGTAGCGCCTGGGCGATGGCCCGGTTGGCGACCCGGAAGGCGTCGAGGGCCTGTTCGTCGCGCTTGAGAGCGGCTACTCCCCGCTCCATCCGGCCGGCGGCGTACTCGGCGCGCCACAGCAGTTCCGCGGCGGTCTCGGCGTGTTCGTCGTCGGTGTTCGCAAGTTCCGCGCGGTGGTTCTCGATCCACTCACGGTAGGCGGCCAACAGCGGCTGGAGCGCTGCCTCCGCCTCCGCGTCGCCGGCCAGATTGCCGAGTCGGTCCATCGAGAGATCGACGCCGGGGGGTTCGAAGGTCTCGGTCTTCTCGACCTCCGCGCTCGGGATCCAGGCCGTGCGGACGGCGCGGCAACTGCCGTCTTCCTCCAGGTCCCACTCGGCCGAGACGTTGTGACCGGTGGCGTACCGGGGCGCGTCGGCGTAGTGCAGGGCCGCCACCTGTTCGTCCCAGTCGTCGTCCTGGGCCGAGCGGAGGTCGGGGCGGGGCAGGAAGGGAAGGTCGCTCCGCACTTCGACCTCGGCCTGGAAGGCGTAAGTCGCTTCCGTCTCGTCGAGTGCGCCGGCCGGCTGCCGGTTGTTGACCAGGAACACGGTGACCGCCAGGGCGCCGGCGGGAATCGTCTTGAGTTCGGGAACGAGCCGGCGCTCGACGTGGAGCTGCAGGCCGCCCGAGGTGGGAACGTCGTGGACCGTGGCGCCTTCGTCGGCGGCCAGTTCGACCGGTACGACCTCCTCGCGCGGCGTCCGTTGCCAGAAGCGGCGGCTTCGGCCCGAATCGTCCTTCCCCTCCGAGCGCGCGTAATCGCCCCAGCGGACGGTGACCTGGAGCGTCGTGTCCGCCGCCAGGAAGCTCAGCCCCATCGACGACGGGAAGAACGCCTTCTTGGCCGCCTTGCGGTCCTCGGTGGATTCCTCGGCAAGGCCCCCACGTCCGGGAACCTCGTCCAGGTCGTCGTCGTCGTCTTCGTCATCCCCGCTCGCACTGAGTTCCGGCGGCGTGCCGGACGGAATCAGGAAGCCAGTGAGATACCACTTTGAGGGCGCTTCGTTTGCGGGCAGCCGCTCGCGAGCGAGTTCGTGGCCGGCGCCGGGGCCGACGAGGTCGACCTTGAGGGCGTCGACGATGTCCTCGCGGACGTCAACGGACGTCTGCGCCGTGGCGTCCTGGTCGTTCGATTCGCTCACTCGGACTTTCTCACTGGCGCCTTCCGATGACATCCACACCGGTGATGCCGACGTGCCGCGCCGCCGCCAGGAGGCGTCGGTCATTGCTGAAGACCTCGCGAAAGCCGCTCTCCCTGGCCGACACCAAGTGGACCGCGTCCCCGGTTCGCAGGAAGACTCCCGGTGGAAGCTGCCCGAACAGGTTGACTACCGCCGTCATCACCGCCGCGGATAGCGGAAGCCAGTGCCACATTCTCATCGCCTCGTCGGCGCTCAGTTGATCGAGGACGGCCTCAAGCTCCCTTCGTGTGAGGCGACCCTCACGGAATGTCCGGTGCAGCGCCGCGTGGAGCTCCAGGCGCCCAAACACCGAGCAGGCAACACGTCCGCGTTCGGCAGCCAGCGCTCGGACGCTGTCCCACCCTTCCTCCTTCACGTAGCACTTGACCAGATAGGCGGTGTCAAAGTACGCCACTAGCGGTTCCGGTCCTCCGAGATACCCGTGGTCGAGTCGCCGCGGATCTCCGGCAGGGCCTCAAACTCGGGCAGCAGTTGACGGTCGGCGAAGGAAACCCCCAGCGCGTCGTCGCGGAACGGTACAAGCGAAGCCACCGGGCGGCCACGCTCCGTGACGACGACGCCCCGTCCTCTGGCGGCTCGCCGCACCCACTCGCCGGTCTTCAGATGGAGTTCGCGAATGCCGATCTGTTCCATGTGCACAAATGTGACACATGGAGGCGGCGGGCGTCAACCGCGCTCCGCGAGTCAGTGCTTCACGATCAGGCGCGACGCCGCGTCGGCCCGGTCGCTCGAAGGGCGGCGTTAGTTTCGGTCATGCGGCCGTGAACAGTCCTCCGGCCGCGCGGACAAGCTCCACTCTGCCGAGGCGCGCCAGTGGCCTTCAAAGCTTGTCCCGGAGGGCCCAAGTGCCCGGCCTGATCCAGCGGCCCGATACAGCCCTCCCCGTGCTCGGTCCGGAACGCGAGTAGCGAGTTGGCTTGGGCGTCGGCGGCGTGACTACGGCGTTGGCGGTTCGTCAGGGGGAGGTTGTTGCGCCGGCCGTCAGAGTCCGCGGACCGCCTGCCAGAACTCGCGTATTGCCGGATTCGTCGTCCTGCCTTCGCCCTCGGCGATAATCCTGGGCGGGTAGGCGAGTCTGCGGAGTTGACCCTCGGGTCCGCTCTTCTGGGTCTTCTTGTCTTCCAGTAGTCCGTGCGTACGAAGTAGGTTCTCGAGATGCCACCACGACGGGTTGGTCGAGATGCCGCGCTGCTTGAGGATGCCGTCCGACAGGTAGTACATCCTCTCGGACACTTGGAGCAGCTTGTGCAGTAGCTCGATCGTCTCTTCTGCCTGATCGCTGTATTGGGGTTGCGCCGGCCTGTCTGCCGGAGGTACCGCCATTCCGAGCTCCTCGCAGATCGCAGCCATCCTGACAGGGTCGTACTCCGTGCGGCCAGCCCGATGCGTAAGTCCGTAGAGGTCGGTTCCGATTTCGAGGCTAAGGCCGCTCAGTTTCGTGGTTGAGACATCGACAATGAGTCCGCCGAAGGTGGTCTTTCGCGTGGTCTTGAAGGACCAGTTGGCGCCGCGGAAGTCCGTGTCCACGAAGTCGCACTTCTCGACATGGACGTTCTGTTGCACCGTACTGCGGAAATCCGAACCTGTGAAGGATGCATCGCACAGTCGAAGATCGAGGATCCGCTCATGCCTGCACAGAAGGGCGGCGTACAACGCGCCGGCGTTGCCTCGATTCGTCTCGCGGGTCGGAACCGGTACGTGCCGGTCCGCAAGGGCGTCCAGAACCGAGGCCAGATAGGCCATGCCCTCTTCGTCGACATGTTCGGCGAACTCGGCGGCGACTGTGGGACTCACCTGCGTTCGGCCGAGAAGTCCGGCGACGTCACGGTCCTTGGCGAGCTCTTCCGCCAGAAACCGGGCAACGAAGAACGCGTAGTAGTACTCGTGCGAGAAGGCAAGCATGCGCGGACCGTTCGCGTTGAAGGAACCGCTCTGTGTCGCCAGGAAGGCGTAGGACGAGGCGCGGGAGATGAAGGCGCGGAGGTCGGTACCGGTCATTCCAACTTCGTCAGCAAAGAGCTCGGCGATAGTGTCCACGGAAGCCTTGTCGAGCTCCCGCCTTTCCTGCCACCACATTTCTTCCGCCAACATCCGCAGGAATCGCCAGTGGTTCTCCTCAGTAAGGATAGGCTGGTCCTTTGCGTTAAGGAACTTGTCCACCTCGCGTCGAACGAAGCTGTCGATGATGCGGCGAATAGGTCGGGCAGTCTCATCCGGTCCGGCGGGTTCGCCGGCTACTTCCACGGCCGCTGCGAGAAAGAACGGCGTAGAAAAGAGCCTCGCTGTACCGTTTCCGGAGAAGGTGCGCTCCAGGTCTTCCAAGGCGTCGGAGGGTGAAGCCGCCCCGAGCTTCTGGAACTGGTTGCCTTTCTCCAGATAGGCGCACATCTCGCGCCTCGTCCACGGTTGGAGCTCGACGGGGACAATCGCGAAGCTGGCTTCGCTGCCTCTGAATCGGTCGGCGCTGGTGCGGATCTGGCCGAAGTCGAAGTAGGTGGACCGCGCAGAGGCGATCGTCGCGCCACGGCCGCCAAGTCGTGCGAGGAACTGAGTCAGGGCGTCGACAGCCTCGCCGCCTCCTCCCGCGCCGAGAAGCTCGTCGAAGCCGTCTATGATGGGTACGACGAGCCGGTGCTTCGTGAGGGTTGCCAGTGCCCGGTAAGTGAAGCGGGCGTTCAGATCCTGGAGAACGAGTGCCACCGCGTCGTCGAGTCGTGCAAGGTAACGCGCCTGCGCATCGATGTAGAGGTAGAGGAAGTTCGCCTTGTGGTTCACGTACGCCTCGGCTTGGCGGTGGGCCATTTGCCGCAGAGCGACTGTCTTCCCGGCGCCGGCGGCGCCGCGCAGGAACACAACCCGGGTCGCGCCGTGGGGCAGGTCGGAAAGAAGATCCGCGATGACCTTTCTTGCCTGATTGCTGCCTTCGTCAGAATCCTCCGTCTTGGCCCTTGGTTCGATGTACTTGTCGTTGTCGTCCGAACAAGAGAAGAAGATCGATTCGGCCAGCGCTTTGAGGTTCGCCATCTCGTCGGACGCCAGAAACGCTGGCCAGGTCTTCTTGGCGCCGTTGAGCTGGACATCCGGGTATCCGGTACCTGCTGATTGCAGGAACGCCGCTTCGTAGCTAGTGCCTTGCCGGGTCCACGCAGCGCCGTTCGCTTCCAGGTCGAGGCGCGAGTGGGTGTCCGCGAACGAAGCGAGGTCGGCTCGAACCTCGGCCATCACTTGTTCGTTGAGCGTTGTCATGATCGGCGGTCCAAGGCGAAGTAGTCAACCGACACTTGGGAAAGGAGATCGGCGTAGGAGCTCGGATTCGTTCGGTCGATGGTAATGAGGAGCAGTCGACCATGGTCGGCTGCTCCCGAGATGAGGCCGGGCAGGATGTCGTCGTCGTTGGAGACGACGGCTATCCAGTCGGACTCATAGTGACGGGCGAAGTGTATCGTGTCGGCGACGATCGCGGTGTCGACGAGCTTCTGGCGTTCGGCGCCGATCACCGCGCGTGATCTGACGGTGCAGGCCGGCCGCTTGGGACACCGGTTCCGTTGCCAGTGTCGGAGATTGTCGAGGGGGCAGTTGTCTGGGTAGCCGCAGTTGTCTGGGCGTTCAACCCGGAGAGGGGGCAGGCCGGACCACAGGCGGAGCGTGTGGCTCAGGTCGTGGCCCGGCAAAGACATCAGGGCGTCCGCCAGGTGAAGGAACACGCGGGACGGACGCCCGCCTGTCGGGTAGTAGCGCCGGGCGATGGCGCCGAGCTCCTGTCTGGCTTCAGTGTAGTCGTGTGTTCGCTCGTCGTGCCAGCCGCCGTAGAGTCGGATCCGGAGGGACTCGGGCCGTGGCTGGAGGGCGCGGCACTGCTTCAACAGGAGCGAGACGACTCCGTCGACCGCCTCGCTGTGGTCCTTGAAAGTCGGAGGACGGTTTCGCGGAAGGGCGGCGACGTTGAAGTAGTCGACGAGAGCGTAGGCGGTGCGTGGCATGAGCGTTCGGCGACAGGGCTCGGCCCGCGAGAAGTGCGGGGGGCGCGGCAGGGGTGAAGCGGCCGCAGTCGGCAAGGGGTGGATCCGCTCACTGCTGACCGGCTTGGTCGGGTCAGGCGAGGGATGGGGACGGTACCACGGCGCTGGGGCCGGTGCTGCCGACTCTGCAGATGGCGTGTCTGCCCACGCGGGCTAGGCCGGGGGCGGCTAACTCACTTAGTGGCTGATCTGACGGTGCTTGCTGACCAGGTAGGCGGCGAAGGAAGCGCACGCACCGTACATGAACATCGCCTCGTCGAGTCCGACGTTCGCCTCGCTTCTATCCAGAAGAGCGTGTCGAATGCCCTGTTCGTTGCTCGAATAGCCGTAGAGTGCCGAGAAGGCCTTTGCGAGAGCTTCATGGTTCAGAACGCCGCGATCCTGCAGGGACTTGAGCGCCGGACCGAGCGTCTTGGCTGCTTTGGGATCGATAAGGCGGGCAGCAGACTCAACTGCGTGGATGCTGTTCGCTACGGACTCGGCGTACCTGCCGCCGTTCATGGCCTCCGCAGCCTTCCTGAGGTGAGCGGAGGCTCCATCCATTCGTGTTTGCCTGAGAGTGTCTACGGCCTGTTGGATCGCCTCCCCCTGTTCCTTGCTGCTGCGGGGAGTGAAGTGGAACGGTCGATGCGAGCTGTCGAAGCGATACGGCGCAGCGTGCCGTTCGAAGAGTTGGTGCACTTGCTCAGCGAACGACAACCCGCAGGCATGATCGTTGGAGATGAACTCCACGAGATCGAGAACAGAGTGGAACTGCTCTTGTAGAACAATCGTCTTGATGAACTCCATGGTGGGCTCATAGTCCGTGTCGATCTCGTCCTCCGGTCTGGTCGTCAGCTTCCCGAGCACCCGCTCGACGAACCGATCGCCGTCATGCGTGAAGAAGGTCACGCCTACGTCTTTCGACATACCCATCAGTAAGTTGCGGATCCGGTTCCAGATCTGGATCCGGAGTCCTTCGGATATCTGCTCAAGCTGCATCGCCTCCGGGAGCGGCTCGTAGCCGTGCCGGCGCGAGAAGGGCTGGTCGAGCATGTCTTGTGTGCGGTTCATCGGAACATCTGCTACTCGTCGTCGTCCAGAAACAGCACGACGTCGCGGGGATTGTGGGGACGCCAGCGGCTATCTTCCGCCTTCGAGTTGGGCTGGTCGAGGAGTGCGTGGTTCACGGGCCGGCACTTGGGCCGGGTGGGACCGGAGTCTACGTCGATAGGCGGGAGGTTGGCTGGTCGGATCGACGGGTGGTCGCCGTTGGGTCTACCGAACGCTCGCTGCAGGCTCTGGCCTCCAACGCCGCCAGGAGACCGACGTCGTGCAGGAACGCGTAGGACTGTGGCGGGCGGAACGTCGGCGTCTCGCCTCGAGGGCATAGAGGTTCGTCGAGTGCCATGATCTCCGTCAGGCGAAGTGCGGCTACGACTTCGGCGTTTCCGACATAGGCGTCGAACTCCCGACGGCTGATACCGGCGCGGTCGCCGAACGCGCGCCAAATCTTGTCCGGCGCATCCAGGACGACTGCCTCGAGCCTGGCGGAAGCCACGACCTTCTGACGGGGACTCGTTGCGTAGATCCAGATCTGCGACCCAACCGGAGCGCGCACGGCCCTCTTCCGGATCTCGACCGTCTTGCAGCCCGAGACGATCATGTCGACGTACGGCGGCCTGATCGACATGAGGATGTCGGTCATGAGCCCGGTTCTCCGAAGCCCGCCAAGAGGATCCTCAGGAGTTGGTCGGGTGAGATTGCTTCCGCCGCGACGTAGTTCGCGGGCCCGACGCAATCGAGCCTCTTGAGTTCGTTGTAGGGGACGGGGCAAGGGATCCCAGTCAGGCTGTCGAAGGTGAACGCTGTCACCCGTCCGCGGCTGTCCGCGCGGGCCTCGATGTCGTCGGGGGAAAGGACTCCTTGGCGGCTAAGGGTTGCCACGGCCTCCTCTTTCGAGACGGTTGCCGAGAACGTCGCACGGGCCACGGCAGCCGCTGCCATCCTCGGATCGCTGAGATAGAAGACGATAATCGTTCCCCGGGAGACCAGGTCGTGCCTGCCGGCACGGAAGAAGTAGGCCCGTTCAAGTCGGAGAGCCGCTTCCCGCTCCGGCAGAAGTGACGGCTGTTTGATGGTGGGCGGGAGGAGTTGTGCCGCGTAGCCCGGTTGAATGGGAACGACCACGCCTGGTCTGCCGGCGGGCACGAGAAGGCCTGGAGAGATGAGCGTCTCGAAGTCGAAGAGCTGAATCCGGTTGCCGGAGCCGTTCGTCGGTCTGATCTCGACTCCGCTGCGGGTCAGTTCGCGCCACGAGGGCATGGGCGTTGCCAGCCGCAGCCCGGTTTGTTCCTCGAAGTCGGCGGCGAACGCCTGCCAATCGTCGGGTAGCACGAAGCCGCCGAAGACAGTCTTCGAGAGCGGGGCGCCCGGGCTTTCCTCGGCGGTCGCCACCCGACGGAAGCCGCAGTCGAGCGCAACTTGTTTCGTAGTGAGCTGCCCGGGCCAGGAGTGCAGGTCGATTCGGTAGAGCCTGTTGCGGACTCGGGGCGTCAGAAGCCAGTCGAACAGATGCTCGGCGGCGATCAGCGACTCGGTCCGACCTTCCTCGACGCAGACGTGGGCGGTCCACGTTTGGCCGACGATGGGCGGCGGCCTCAGGGCAGCCATGCCGACAATCCGGCCGCCCACGCGTACCACGCGATGTTCCGCCGGCTGCTGAGTTGTGCCCGGATCCAGGAGGGTGCTCAGACGGTCGGGACCTAGACCGAGGCGTTCGAGGAGCCGTGCCGAGTCATCGTGGTCGCCGTCGGCCAGCGGGCGCCCCGAAAGAGAGCTGTGGTTGAACTCGACGGTGACGGGGGAAGCCTCAGGCTCGCCGCCGGTGAGGACTGGCGGCAGCAATTCCGCCGGCGCGACGACTCGGAGGCCGTACTGGCTCAGCAGAGCCTCGGCGTGTTGGAGAATTCGACCGTCCCGCGTGACGAAGCCGTGAACTCGGTAGTAGACGCATGCCGCGAGGTGGCGAAGATCGGAAGCGTCGGTGGTGCCGCGCTTGCTTGTGGCCTCGGTTGCGAGCTTAAGGGTTGCTCGCAATGAGGTGGTCAGCCGAGCAACCTGATCTGCCGGAGGCTCTGGGAGGCTCGGGAGGCCGCGAGCCGAACGGAGGAGCCGGTCGTCTTCCTGGTCGGCGGACGTCCTCTCCAGCTCCCGGACCAGTTCGGAGGTGACGACGATGGGGACCGCGCCCAGCAATGCCCACGACTCGCCCTCGTCCCGCTGTCGGACGGCGTCGAGAACGACGTTCAGGTCCAGCACCCATCGAGCTGCCTGAAGTCGCGGCCGGTTGCGGAAGGTGAGCGCTTCTGCGGCGGGCGGGGGGCTGTCGGTCGGGGGAGACGCTTCGCGGAAGAGCGACGGAACGTCGAGTTCCCTCAGGTAGACGTTGATCTCCCGCTTGGTCGTCTTGCCGGGTTCCGTGTGGTGAAGCGCGAAGCCGCGACTCGCCCAGAACTGGTTTGCGAGGAGGTCGGCGCCTACGCGGGCAGTGATGCCAAGCATGGAGTGCTTCTCGCCGTAGCCAACGAGTTCGCTCAGAAGACGCTGTGCGACTCCCAGTCGTCGAGCGGTTTCAAGCGTGAAGATCTGCTTCACCTTCAACTGCGGGTAGGTGCCTCCGAAGTGGAGGAATCCGGCGATTTCGCGCCTACTGGACTGAACGGCGACCCAGAGTCGGCGCTGCTGCGCCGATTCGCGATAGACGGCTTTCGGGAGGAAGCCCAGTTCATGCCGGTGGGCGTCGGCCGTGGCGACTATCTGGTCGACGTACGGGAGTACGTCGCCAGGCCGCGTCAGAATGACGATTCGCGCCAACTGGGTTTCTCAATTGAGGAGCAGGACAGCATGTTGGGCCGACGACCATCCTTGTCGACGGCCTCGTGGACCAAGACGGACTCCGTACTCTGCTTATCTTATGCTCATGTGGCTATGGAACCCGGCGCACCACGAAGCCGGTGGCGACGACTCTGAGGCCGCCGGGACCACTTCACTCCTCCCGGCGGCCCACTGCGCGTTGGGTTAAAGCATGCGACCGAGCGAGGCCAGTTGGGGCTATCATCCGGCCTGTTGTCGGTTCAGAGATCCGCCCGGCCCATGACGCCACCACTGCCACCCAGCGTGTTCCTCAGCTTTTCGAGCGAGCACAAGCCGCTCGTGGACCAGCTCCGCCGTCAGCTTGCGGCGTGTGCCGGTGATTCGGGCCTTCGGACATGCGCCCTCGACGAACCCGTGCCGGAGTGGAAGCGGCATGCCGAGCGACTGATTCGACGGTCGGCTGCGACCGTCTGTCTGGTGGGCGACTCAACCTGGCAGAGCGGGCCCGTGGATTGGGAGCTCCGCCGGAGCGCTGAGCTTGGCCGGCCGGTCGTGGCGATCTCCCTTGGGCCGGGCCACGTGCGGCTTCCGCCTGCGCTCCTGGATCTGGGCGTGAACTCGGCTCCGTTCCACCCCGACACCGTCGCCTTGAGGCTGCACGATGACGGGCAATGACCCCATTGAAGACGCGCTCTTTGCCGGACTGGACCCGGGCGAGAACGATGCCCCGGTCCTCCTGGAGCAGTACAAGCTCTTCGTCGGAACGTCTGAAGCGCTCGTTCAACGTCGCCAAGGCGTGAACACGTTCTTTCTCTCAGCGAACTCGCTGCTCGTCGCGGGCGCGGGCTTGATCCTCCGTGGCGGCGCATCCAGCCACATGGAGTCGGTGATTCTCGTACTCCTGAGTGCCATCGGACTCGGCCTCGCCTTTGTCTGGCGCCGCCTGATTCACTCGTTCAGACAACTGAGCGCCGGGAAGTTCGACGTCATTCACGCACTTGAGCGCCGCCTACCCGCCAGGGCCTTCGCCGCTGAGTGGAAGGCCTTGGGCGAGGGAGAAGATCCCAAGGTGTACCGCCCGTTCACGCGCACGGAGTCCATGACGCCGATCGTGTTTGCTGTCTTGCATCTGACCCTGCTCGCAGCCAGCGTCTGGACCTGGACGAACGGGGCGAATTGACGAGCGTGAGTACGCATCAGATTCACATCTTCATCAGCCATTCCTGGACGTACTCGCAGCACTACGAGACGTTGCATTCGTGGATCTTCGGTGAGACATGGCGCGCGGGGCAGGCCTCTCTGGCGTTCGCGATTTCTCGGTGCCCAAGGACGATCCGATTCACAACGCGCCGTCTGCTCGGGCGCTTCGGGATGCGATCTACAGGAAGATCGATGGGTGCCATGTCGTCGTGTGTCCGACCGGGATGTACGCGAACTACAGCGATTGGATTCAGAAGGAACTTGAGGGTGCTCAGGTGAAGGGAAAGCCGATTCTGGGGGTCGATCCCTGGGGACAAGAGAGGCGCTCGTCGGTCGTGGCGGAGGCGGCGCAAAGCACCGTAGGCTGGAACAGCAAGAGCGTTGTCGGCGGCATCTGGAACTCCTACCTGGGGCGCTGATCTCGGTTGGCCGGTGATGCCCACGTTCTCAGGGCCGGAATCCTGCTGGGCTGGTCTCGTGCAATCAGCAAAACAGACCGAGCGCCCGATTGAGGGACGCTCGGTTGTCACCCAGGCACAGTCGGCTTCGGTGCGCCACGCGGTCGGCGGCGGCTACTTCCCGCGGCGCTGCGACTGCTCCGCCGCCGCCCGGCGGGCGTTGAGTTCCAGCAGGCGGGCAAGGACCTCGTCGCGGACTTCGTCTGGCCAGCGATAGCGGTAGGGCTTCTTCTTGGTGCCCCACGTCTCTTCGTTGATCTCGTAGTCGAGGAGGAATTCGCAGTCGGTGGGGATGTCGGCCCAGCCGTAGGCGTCGAGGACGGTGCGGTCCATGGCGGTGTGAAGGTCGCGGAGTTTCAGTATCGCAGTGCTGCCCTCGTAGGGGTCGTGGAAGCGATTGTAGGTCGTCGTTAGGCCCTCGCCGTTCTCGATCATCAGGGCGGCGCGGTAGTCGTGATAGGCCACGCCAGTGGCTTCGAGGGCGGGGCGCCTTTCCCAGTTGTCAGGAAATGGGAAGGTCTCGAAGCAATCGGAAGGCGTATAGACCAGATCGTCTTTCAGCGAGGAGCCGAAGGCCCGAACCCAGACTTCATGGGGGCGAGATTGGAGGCCGCAGAGGGCCGCGTTGGTTGCAAGCGGGAAGACGACGAGGCGGTGGGCAAAGACCATGTTCGTTGCCAAGAATGCGAATAGCCCATGCTGACCGACTTGAGAGATGGCTATGACGCGCTCAAGCGCACTGATGGCCGCATACAGAGCGGGCTGCCGGTCGCCGTAGTACCACCAACGCTTGCGGCGAGAGGCCCGTTTGTTGCGGGAGCGTTCAGGCTTTACCTTCGTTTCTACGATTTGCAGCAGGTCCGGCCAGTCCGCCGCGACGGGGCCGGGATAGTCGCCCGGGACAGTCCCTGCTTGTAGCCAGTTGCGCCGTTGGGCTCGGCTCGCTTGGATCCATGAGTCGCCGTACTGGAGACGCCGCAAAGGGTAGTCGTGGAAGTTGATCGCATACCGGTGGTGGGCCTGAGTCGGGCTCGTGTTGAGCTCAGCTCCACCGATGTAGGGGAAGATGACTTCTCTGTTCTTCGGATTCTTGGCAATTAGCCGTTCCATCTCGGCGAGCGGCGTCGCCACGCCCTTCTTGTCCCTGTCGTCGAATGTGAAGCCCATTCCCAGCACGTAGCTACCGATGAAACTCTTGCCGGCGTTCTCGGCCAGCCGGGCAGGGTCTTCGTGGTCGCCGCGGTGGAACAGGAAGGCGGTGATCGTCGGCTTCGATGACCCATCAAGCAGTCTCGGACCGGCCCAGGTGCCCCGGTGGACATGCACGACGCTGACGATGACTGCCGCCAGCCCCGGCCACTGGACTCGTCGACGCGCCCGATAGATCTCGCCGCCGTGCTGGCAGATGTAGCGCAGGCCGGTGGCGCGGGTGTCGCCCTGGGCGATCGTGTTCGTGGCGATCAGGCCAAAGGCGCCGCGTTGGCGGATGAGGCCGAAGGAGCGGCGGAAGAAGTGGGCGACCAGATCGGCGTTGCCGTGGCTCCCCTCGTGAAGCTGCTGGAGCCAGTTCCTGTAGCCCGCCACGTTCGCGTTTCCGAGCGTGTTCTTGCCGGCGAACGGCGGGTTGCCGACGATTCCGTCGAAGCCGGGGTTCTCCCGCTCTTCCGGCAGGAGCACCTCCGGGAACTCGACTTCCCAGTGGAACGGCGCCAGCGGGGGGCTCGCCCTGCGGAGTGCGTCGAGCCAGCCGCCGTAGGCGTGGGTGCCTGGAGGGCTGGCGTCGTCTCCCGGAGCGGACTGCAGGGCCTGGGCGAATTCTCGCCGCAACGCCTCCCGCTCCTTCGGCTTCTTCCCCTCGAAGAACGCGGCGAGCGCCAGATCTCCATGCGCCTTCACCAGGGCCAGCTCGCCGTCGGCCTCGCGGAGTCGGTCCCGCAGCTCCTTGTCGGGCGTCTCCTCGGCGGCGGCCTGGATCTCGCGCCGCAGTCGGAGGGCCTTATCGACCTGTTCGCGGATCCAGGTCGTCTCGATGCCTGCCTGGAAGCGCTTCTGGCCGCCCTTCCAGTGGAAGGCCGGGATCTGTTCCATGGTTAGACCGACGAGCGAGTCGCCGTGGCGGAAGGCATGGTCGAGGAAGGTCAGCGGGTGGTCCTTCGCTAGCGTCGCCAGCCACAGGGAGAGCTTCGCCAGGTCGACGGCGACGGGATTGCGGTCGACGCCGTAGAGGCAGTTCCGGGCCACGAGGCGGCGGGCGTGGACGGTCTCGTCGCTGTCGTGCGGGATGTCTGGCGTGGCGTCGTAGTAGCGCCAGGACTCGGCAAGGGCGTCGCCGAGCTGGCGGCAGGCCTCGACGAGGAAGGCGCCGGAGCCCATGGCCGGATCGCAGATCTTGAGGTCGAGGATCTGCTCCGGGCGCGGCACGGGACCTGCTGCCTCCCGCAGCCGTTCCAGGATCGGTTCCAGGGTGTCGCTGACGATCGGGCCGGTGAGCGACCTGGGCGTGTAGTGGGAGCCGGAGCGCCGGCGCTCTTCGCTCGGTTGGAGGATCAGGTCGTCGTGCCGCACCAGGTCGGGGGTGGCGTCGCGGTCGATCACCGCGTCGAGGGCGGCGTGGACTTCGTCGAGGGTCCCGGCGTCGCGGACCCGCCTCGCGGCCTTCCCGGTGAGGTTGCGGTCGGTTCGTTGCTTGAGCCAGCGGGCGCGGCTGGCGGCGGGTTCGGTGAGCAGTTCCTCCAGGTTCACGGTCGCCGGAGCGCCGTGCCTCTTCGCCGCCTTGATCGCAGCCGAACGCCCCTCGGCGCGTTCGAGCTGGAAGCCCATCATCGTCTCGTAGACGGCGCCGATCTGTTCTACGTCCAGAGCGCGGTACGAGAGGCGCTCGCCGTCGAGGACGAGCAGCTTCTCGAGCGCACGGAAGATTGTGCCGTCCGAGACTCGCGGCGCCTCGACGCGCTCGTGGTTCTGGCTGACGCCGAAGGGGCGCCCCTCCAGGAAGGCGTACCGGTCGGGGTCGAACAGGACGCCGTGACGGCGCGGCAACCGCAGGCCCGTCGCTTCGGCGCCGTGGTGGACCATCCGGAACAGGCTGAGCAGCCCGGCCCAGGCGCCGTAGCGCTGGTCCATCGTGTCGGGGTGCAGTGCCGCGTCGGCCCGCAGCCGCTCGTAGAGGCTGCCGAGCGAATAGTGGCGTTCGAAGGTCCGGTTCGAGGAAAGGAGCCCGCGTTCTTCCGCGTAGAGCAGGAACACGAGCCGCAGGACGACGGTCAGCAGGCCGCGGTAGACGCCGTTGCGGTCTTCCCGAAGCTGCTCGTTCAGCAGCTCGCCGCGCGAGGCGTCGTGGGCAGCCTGGAATCCTCGCAGTAGCTCGTAGAGGGCGTGCAGCACCTGCACTGCGAGCTTCTCGCTGACCTCGTTCTGGTACTTCCGGCTGTCGGCGAGCAGGGCGGCGAGCCGCTGATTCCTGGGCAGTGCCAGCAATCGGCGCTCATTCAACAGCAGCCGGAGCGCGGTGCAGATCGGCCGGCCCGCCACCTCCAGCATGTCGGCGACGTGGAAGTCCAACCAGCCCGAACTCTCGCCGTGCGGCGCCGAGACGAGGCGTAGGGCGTGGCCGTTGAAGAGCAGGCCGGCGGGGACTCGCTTCGCTCGGAGCAGGCGCTCCAGCCGGCTGTGGGGCGAGGCCTCGAGCCGGCCAGCGTCCGCGGCGACGCGGTCGAAGTCCTGGCCGGTGTCGAGGGTCCGCACCAGCAGTTGCCAGGCCGAGCCGCTCTCTTCCGGTTCGCGCTCGCGGACGGCGAAGTCGGGGCGCAGGGTCTCGCCGTAGTCCGGCAGGTGAAGGCTCAGTTCGTCCGGGATCGGTTCGCCGCTGCCGCCGGCGTAGCCCCTGGGCGAGAACCTCCAGTCGAGCACGGAGCGGGCGAACACCTCGAAGTCGGGCAGGAACGGCCGCGAGGCCTCGTCTGGCTCGGACTGCCGGTGCTCGACAGCCGCGTGCAAACGCCGCTGGCCTTCCCGGTCGCTTCGTTGCAGTACGACGCCGGCCTTGTCCAGCGCCGGCGCCGAGACGACGAGGCCGGTCGGCTGAACGAAGCCGAGCCACTCCAGATGGGCGAGCGTGTTCGCGTTCGGTTGTGCCATCGACTACAGCGGAGCGAGCCGGAAAGGCGAGTCGGACGCCATTAGTTCGTCTCCGGCCACAGGTAGACGATGCCGAGCGGCTCCACGGGCGGCACTGCGCGGACTTTGTAGAAGTCGCGAATGTGCTGGGGCTCGCGTTCCAGGTCGCGGTCGAACTGTTCCAGGCGGCAGCGCCAGGAGTTCATGTCGGCCAGGAGTTGCCGTTCTTCGGCCTGGCTGAAGGCGAGGGTCCGTTGCCTCGGGGCGGCCTCGCGGCGCGCCAGCTCGCCGGCGACGTGTTTGCGCTGGCTTTCCAGGGTCTCGCGGAGTTCGCGGCTCTCGCGCTCGCCGCGTTCGTGCAGCCGCTCTGTCGCTGATTCCTCCATCGAGCGGGCGCGGGCTTCGAGTTGGGGCAGGAGTTCGTCGACGTCTTGCGCCGCCGAACCGAGCAGCCGGCGGACCACGATGTCGCTTACCGGACGGTTGCCGGATCCCCCGAGCGACCGTTCGAGCACGTCGAGGGTGCGTGTCTCTGCCTCGCGGGCGTAGGCGGCGAGGGGCGCGCCGCGGCGAGCGGGCTCGGTCCACCGCGCCGCTACCGTCACGACCTCTTCGTGTAGTCGCTCGGCGCCCCGGCCGTAGAGAGTCAGCCGGCCGAGCAGGACGACGCGGGGAATCGAGTCGGCCGACTGGGCGAGGCAGGCTCGCGACAGGTCGTGGTGGACGAAGCCCTGGGAGCGGAAGCGGGCGAGCAGACGCTGGGCGACGCGCTGTTCCAGGTGGAGGTGAACCGTGTCGTCGGTGAGGACGCCGGCGTCCTCGAACACGACGGGGCGCGGCGGTTCCTCCTTACGCCACTCGGTCAGTTTCTGGTTGCGGCGCCGGGGACGCCGCAGGGAGTCCAGCGTGCCGGCCCAGCTCGGGTCGGCGTTAGCTTGCCCGTCCAGGGCGGGGAAGGTCCAGACCTGGTCGCCGTCTTCGTTCCAGCCTTGCTGTAGCGGTTTGGCACCAGCGAGTTCGAGCGAGCAGGAGAGGGCGTCGCGGAACGCGTTCTCCTCGAACTGGACCCACCTGCGGGAGCGCTGCAGAAGATCCTGGCAACGGGCGATCTGCCCCTTCAGGTCGTCGCGGCGCTCGCGCGCGGCCTCCAGCTCCTCGTTGACCAGGCGCCGGCGTTCGGCGTCGATGTCGGCGCGCTCGATCTCGCGCGCCAGGCGCCCGGCGTCGCGGTGGCGGATGCCGCTCTTCGTCAAGCGGCGTTCTACGGCATCGTCGATGACCTGGGACAGGCTGCCGAGCTCGGTCTTGATCGTCTCGGTCTTCCTGACGAGGACTTGCAGCACACGGTCCTCGGCGCGCTGAGGCAGGACGAAGTAGTGGCAGCGGACTTCGGGCGCCGGCTGCAGCTTGCGGTCGATGCGGCCGTTTCGCTGCTCGATGCGGCCCGGGTTCCAGGGCAGGTCGAAGTGGAACAGGTCCGTGCAGTGGGCCTGGAAGTTCAGGCCCTCGCGGGCCGCGTCGGTGGCCAGAAGGATGCGCAGCGGTTCTTCCTTCGGGTCGGCGTTGAACCTGCGCTGGATCTCCCGCCGCCGGGGTCCCCGCGTGAGCCCGTCGATCGTCAAGATCCGTTCTTCGGCACGGTCGGTAGACGCAATCGCAGCGTCGAGCATGGCGCGGAGGTAGCGCTTCGTGCCTTCCCGGTTCTCCGTGAAGATGAGCAGGCGTCGGTCGTTCCAGCGCGGCGGCGGGGCGCCCTTGGGCAGCGTCTTGCCCAGGGACGGCAGGCCGGAGCAGAGGTTCACGCGGATCCAGTCGACGAGTTCGCACGTCTTTGCATCGGGTCTGCCGCGGGCGTGCTCGGCGATGCGCTGCATCCAGTCGAGCAGGTCGTTCTCGCGCTGGAGGGGGTTGGCCTCGGTCCGTTCAGCCGCGGGAGCGGATTCGGCGGCGGCGTTCAGGTCGCGGATCTGAGCTTCTTCCGCGCGTTCGGCTTCTTCGCCGGTGAAGGCCGCCCGTTCCTCGTCGTCCCCCTCCCCGGCGAGCCACGAGCCGGAGACGAAGCGATCCGCCCGGTCCCGGGCGACTCTCTGTTGGACGTCGTCCGCGGCCTTCTGACGCCGGCGTTCGAGCGTGCCGCGGTGGGTCTTCAGGCTGCGCGCGAACGCCTCGATGGAGGACAGCAGCCGCTGCTGGAGGCCGACCACGAGCAGGCCGGATGCGGCGCGGGCCGTCTTCGACGCCGCCCGGAACCGTTCCTCCCGGGCCTCGCGGTACTCGTCGAGCAGGCGCGACAGCAGGAGTTCGGGAGCGTCGTCGGGGAGACCCGCGATCCTCACGGGGACGACCTTGCGCCTGGGGAAGCCGCCCTGGACGTTGCGGATGTCCTCCTTCAGGCGGCGCACCATCACCGCGTCGAGCGACCTCTTCCGCACCTTGACGCCGCGGGTGAAGCGGTTCGGGTCGAGCAGTTCGAGCAGCGTGGAGAAGCTGTTCGAGTGGCCGTTGTGCGGCGTCGCGGAGAGGAACAGCCGGTGCTCGAAGCGGCGGCTCAAGTCGCGGACGGCCACCGTGAACTTCGACTCGATGCCGTAGCGGCCGCCGCTCGAGGGCGCGGCGTGATGCGCTTCGTCGAGGATCAGCAGGCTTCCGGGCAGCGCCTCCCCCAACCATTCCCGCATCGGGTCGGCGTAGGTCGGGTCGCGCAGCAGGTTGTGGGAGACGAGGAAGCGGCTGTGGGTGCGCCACGGATTGACGCCGAATCCGCGCTCGCGCCTCATGCGGGTAAACCAAGCACGGTCGAGGATCTGGAACAGCAGGCCGAAGCGCTCCTCCATCTCGCCCTGCCACTGTTCGAGCACGGAACTCGGCGCCGAGACGACGATCGTCTTGACCTTCTTGCGGAGCAGCAGCTCCCGGGCGATCAGTCCGGCCTCGATCGTCTTGCCGAGCCCGGTGTCGTCGGCGATGAACAGGTTGACTCGCGGCAGCCTGAGCGCCTTGCGCAGCGGCTCCATCTGGTACGCGTCGAGCTTGATGCCGGCCCGGAACGGTGCCTGGAAGAGGTTCGGATCGGTGGCGGTGACGCAATTCCACCGCAGCGTGTGCAGGAAGGCGGCGAAGCGGCGCGGCGTGTCGAACCCCTTGGCGGCGAGTTCGCCCCAGCCAGCCTGCTTCAGGATGCGGCAGTCGATCTCGCAGTCCCAGAAGACCTCGATCTCTTCGCCCTGAGCGTCGTCCTCGGCGCATGCGAGGCGGACGACGGAGGAGTGGCCGGGTTCGTCGGCGGATTGGACGTCCTCAACTAGCCAGCGCCGTGAGCGGACGTGGACGAGTTGGCCGACTTCCGGGTCGTGTTCGGGGAGTTCGTTGTTCGGGGCTGACGAGGCGGCTTCGGGGGGCGTCATGCGGGGCGAAGTTCCAGGCCGCCCCTCAGGCGTACATCACCGCCGCCGCCTGCTCCCGTAACGCCGTCGGATTCCCCAGCACCTGCCGGTCGTAGCCGGCGCGCTTGTAGAAGATGTGCATGTCGCACTCGTGGGTGAAGCCGATGCCGCCGAAGACCTGGGTGGTCATCGTGACGGCGTGGCTTGCCACGTCGGTGGCGTGGGCCTTGAGGAGGGGGGCGAAGTGGTCGATCTCGTCGGAGCCCTCGTCCCAGGCATCGGCGGTGTGCCAGAGCAGGGACTGGACCGGCTCGACTTCGGCGAGGACCTCGGCGCAGATGTGCTTGACGGCCTGGAAGGAGCCGATGATGCGCTCGAACTGTTTGCGCTCCTTCGCGTAGTCGACCGCGATGTGCAGTCCCTTCTGGGCGGCGCCGAGGGCGTCGGCTGCCAGGGCGATCTGGGCCGCGTGGACGGCGCGCTTAGAGCTCTCGGCACGGCCGCCGAGGCTCTCCGCGGCGTTCAGGTCGACGCCGGAGAAGGTGACTTCGGCGACCCGGCGCGTGTCGTCGACGGTCTGGAGGGGCTCGATGTCTACTCCCGCGGTCGTCGCCTCGAGCAGGTGGAGGCTGCCTCCGGATTCGAGCAGGAAGGCGTCTGACCAGGCGGCGTCGGGTACGTAGAGCACGGTTCCGTCGACGCGGCCGTTCTCGATCGGCGCGTCGAGGATAGGAGTGACGAGCGTCCTCCCTTCGGCGATCCCTTCGAGCAGGGCGTTCCTGCGCTCGCCGCCGTCGGCGCCGGCGATCAGCAGCGGCGCCAGGACGTAGGCGGAGTGGAAGTTGACCGGCGCCGCGGCGCGACCGATCTCTTGGGCGGCGATCGCTGCCTCCTGCATCCCGAGCTCCGAGCCGCCGCGGTCCATGTCGACCAGAAGGCCGGTGATGCCCTGGTCGCCGAGCTGGCCGTGGATTGCCTCGTCCTGCCCGGACTCGGAGTCCATCACGCGGCGGACGCGCTCGATACCCACGTCCTGGGCGAGAAAACGGGCGATCGAATCTCGGAGCAGCTCTTGCGGCTGCGTCAGTCCAAAGTCCATGTCGGACTCCTTTGGCTCAAGGGGCGGCGCGGACTCTAGGCCACGGCCGGCTTCGGCTCCCGAGGCAGTCCAAGGCCCCGCTCGCCGATGATGTTCTTCTGGATCTGGGCGGTGCCGCCGCCGATGATCAGGCCGAGGGCGTACATGTAGTTGCGCTGCCAGTTGCCGTAGTCGCGGACGTGCTTCGAGCCGCGTCTGAGGACGCCGCGCTCGGCCATCGCGTCGATCGCGAGGTCGCAGACGTCGTAGTTCAACTGGCAGTTGTTCAGCTTGACGATCAGGCCGCCGGCGCCGGAGTCGCGCTTCTTCAGCCGGTCGGTGAGCAGGCGCAACTGGTGGTACTTCATCGCCTGCACCCGGCCCTCCAGCTTGAGCAGCCGGTCGCGGTAGACGGGCGAATCGATCAGGCCGGTCTCGCGCAGGATGTCGACGCAGCCGGCCAGGTAATTCTCCGTCGCGTTCGAACGGCCGAGCATGTTGCGCTCGAAGCGCAGGGTGTACGTGCCCACTTCCCAGCCCTGGCCGGGGCGGCCGATCACGTTCGTTGCGGGCACCCGCACGTCGGTGAAGAAGACCTCGTTGAAGGAGGCGTCGCCCGTCATCGTCATCAGCGGCCGCACGTCGAGGCCGGGCGTGTCCATCGACAGGACGAGGTAGCTGATGCCGCCGTGCTTTCCGGCGTCCGCTTCGGTGCGGATCAGGGCGAACATCATGTCGGCTTCGCGGGCGCCGCTGGTCCAGATCTTCTGGCCGTTGATCACGTACTCGTCGCCGTCGAGCACCGCGGACGTCCGCAGTGACGCCAGGTCGGAGCCGGATCCCGGTTCGCTGTACCCCTGGCACCAGATCAGCTCGCCGCGGATCGTGGGGCTGATCAGGTCCTGCTTCTGGTCTTCGCGGCCGAAGTGCAGAAGAGTGGGCACGAACATGCTGATGCCCTGGTTCTCCATCCCGAGGGAGAGCCCTGCGTTCTGGAACTCTTCCTCGATCACCAGGCTGGCGAGGGCATCGGGCTCGTGGCCGGCGCCGCCATAGCGTAGCGGGATTTCGCGGCCGGCGTAGCCGGCGTCCACGAGCCGTTTCTGCCACTTGACGACGCGATTGCGGACCTCGGAGGCGTCGCCGCCGAAGCCGGGCCCGGCGGGGACCGCGACGTCCTCGTTGGCGGCGAAAAAGGAGCGGACCTCCTCGCGGAGATCGTCGTACTGGGAACCGATCGATGTATCCATGATGGGCGCGACTTTATCGCGCTTGAAGGGCTCCGCCAGTACTTCGGAGCATTCGGAGTAAGCTGTCGCGTCCAAGGGTGCCATCCGTGCGTCCGTCAACGAGCGCACGGACCGGTTGAGGGGTGTCGTGGACCGCGCGACCCCGGTCCTGGAGGGCGGGCAACGAACAGCGGCGGCGGGGGCGAAATGAGCGACGACACGGTTGGAGGGGACTTGGCGGCAGAGGCAGAGGGTGCCGGCGAGCAGGCGCCGGCCAGCCGTGATGCCCTGCGCCTGGACCAGTTGCGCCAGGCGGCCTCGGCGGCCGGGGTCGACGCGGTCGTCCTGACTCCGGCGGCGACGATGACGTGGCTGTTGGGCCACGAGTTCGAAGCCCACGAGCGTCTTTTCCTGCTGATCGTGCCGACGTCCGGCGCGGCGGTGGCGGTCGTTCCGGCCCTGGAAGAGGCGAACTTCCGCGGCGCGGCGCCGTCCGTCGAGTCGCTTCACCTCTGGGACGATGCGGATGGCCCGGAGAAGGCCGCGGCGGATGCGTTCAAGTGCCTGGCCAAGGCCTCCCGGGTCGCGGTGGAGCCGTTGAGCCTGCGCTACATGGAGTTCGGGCACGTGCAGCGGGAGCTCCCGAAAGCAAGGATCGAAAGCGCCGAAAGCGTTGTAGCCGCTCTGCGGCTCAAGAAGAGCGACGAGGAAGCGGCGCTGATGAAGAGGGCGTCGAAGATCGCGGAAGCGGCGCTCGAGTTCACGCTGCGCGACGTGAAGCCCGGGCGCAAGGAGGTCGAGATCGCCTCCAAGCTCTCAAGCGAATTGCTGCGGCGGGGCGGAGGCGGCATCTCGTTCGGGCCGATCGTCCTGAGCGGCCCGAAGTCGGCCTTGCCGCACGGCGTGCCGGACGATCGCGAGATGCAGGAAGGCGAGTTCCTCCTGATCGACTTCGGAACCTCTTTCGACGGCTACCACTGCGACATCACGCGTACCTTCGTGGTCAGCGGTTCGCCCACCGACCGGATGCGGGAGGTCTACGAAGCGGTCCTGCAGGCGAACATCCGCGGCGTCGCCGCGTCTCGCCCCGGAGTGACCTACGACTACGTCCACAAGAACTGCCAGGCCAACCTCCACGGCCCCCGGTTCAAGGAGTTCATGACCCATCGCACCGGCCACGGTCTCGGCCTCGAGATCCACGAGCCCCCCTCCGTGATGGCCGGCAACGACGACGTCGTCGAAGAAGGCGCCGTCTTCACGATCGAACCAGGCCTCTACCTCAACGGCTGGGGCGGTGTACGCATCGAAGACAACATCCGGGTGACGGAGCAGGGCTGCGAGCTACTCACGTCCTCCCCGCGGGAGCTGCGGATTCTGGGCGCCTAGGCGGCGGTCGGTGCGGTCACCCGCCTGTTTGGTCGGGGTCTGAGGGGGTCAGCCTCCAGGTGACGTTCGCGCTTGAGAGGAGATGGGAGGGGGTGGCGCTCACTCCGCTTCACTCGCTCCGGTTGGTCGTCGGTGAGTGCGATGTCGTCGGGTGTCGCTCGTTCAGAGGCACCTGGAGGCTGACCCCCTCAGACCCCTCAACAGGCTGGCGGGTGTCTCGAAGAGGACGGCAGCAGGCCTCAGAAGTGAAGGTGTAGGCCGAGCTGGCCGCGGCGGCTGTCGGCCAGGCCGCTGCGGATGGAGCCGTCGAAGTTGAAGAGGAGGGAGCCCTGGGCGGCGTCGAGGCGGTTGTCGGCGTTCGTCACGTTGAAGATCTCGAAGACCGGTTCGAGGGTGACGCCGCGGCCGAGGGTGAAGGGGCGTGAGAGGCGGATGTCCCAGGTCAGGAAGTCGTTCTCGCGGCGCAGGGTGTTGCGCTGCAGGATGGTGCCGTCGGCGCAGATGCGGTCGGACGGTTGGGCGGCTCGCTGGCCCCGGCTGGCGCAGGACTCGGACACCGGCGAGGCCGACAGGTAGCGGAACACGTTGCTGAACTGAATGTCCTGGGGCAGTGCGAAGAGCAGATAGCCGGCGACCTGGTGCCGGCGGTCGCGGTCCGACCAGCCGTACTCCGGTCCCAGGTCCGTGGGGTCGGCGTAGCGGAAGGTGAAGGGATCGCGCTCGTTGTCGTCGTCCGAGCGGTCGCGGCTCAGGGTGTAGCTCACCTCGAAAGTGAGCAGACCGTCGAAGGCGTCCCGGCCGCGCAGGCTCGCGGTCAAACCGTGGTAGCGGGAGCGCGCGGAGCTCTCCGTATTGTTCAGGGCGTTGATGCCGCCGCCGCCGGGATGGGTGCCGGCGCCGAACGGTGAACCGAAGGCGGCGTGGTTGCGGTCCACGAAGCGGAAGAGTTCGTCGGTCCGCGCGTGCTGGTAGGCGAGTTCGGCGGTCAGGCCCCGGCCGAGTCTTCGCTCGAAGCCGGCGCCGAAGGACCAGGTCTCCGGCAGCTCCAGGTCCCGGTCGACGACCGTGATGTCGGGCAGGAAGGGCAGGGTGTCCGAACCGTCGATCTGCTCGTCGATGCGCGGCACCGGGCCCAGGGCCGGCGAGGCGGCGCTGCTGCGGAAGAGGACCTGCTGGAACGCGCCGTTCGTCGTTCGCGGGCCGGCCAGCACCAGGCTCGGGATGCGGGAGACGTAATTGCCCGCATTCAGTCGGAGGACATTGCGACCGTCGCCCGAGGCGTCCCAGACCAGGCCGAGACGAGGCTGGAAGTTGTCGAGGTCGTCGGGGATCGTGCCGCCGGAGGGGAAGCGCGGGTCGTCGAGGTAGGGGGCGAAGTAGGTGTCCCGGGGCGCGATCAGCGGCTCCGGGTTCCAGGTGCCCTCCCAGCGCAGCCCGAGGTTCAGGACGACCCGGTCGCTCGTCTGCCAGGTGTCCTGGAGGAACAGGCCGACCTCGTCGACATCGAAGGCCTGCCGGCCCA